>Ga0209415_10001985_pt1 | contig 38798 bp, 37 predicted proteins | sample PeaSoiSIISIP2007_FD_187696 | JGI IMG/M metagenome (GOLD analysis project Ga0209415, IMG submission 187696) | Peat soil microbial communities from Weissenstadt, Germany - SII-SIP-2007 (SPAdes) (version 2) | ecosystem: Environmental > Terrestrial > Soil > Wetlands > Peat | place: Germany...
ACGTCAAACAGGAGGTTATCGATAGATTCAGAACTTTTGCCCGTTGTCACGCCCTCATTCACCCGATTGCCCTGCCCAAACTCTGCCTTCGGGTTGTGTCCCGCGATGTTCCATGCTAGTGGTCCGGCACCCATGATTTTGCCTTAAGCCTTAAGGTCCGACGACCCGCTGCGGACCCTCCGCCAATCAGGAGTACAATATGACCGACGCCGCTGACCAACAGACTCTCCCGCAGCTGCAGGTGAACGCCCAATATATCAAGGATTTGTCGTTCGAAGTGCCTGGCGCTCCGGCGATCTATGGTGAGTTGGCCGCCGGTTCGCCGGAAATTTCCGTCCGTGTCGATCTGGCTGCCGAACCTCTGCAAAAGAATGTCTTCGAGGTTGTCTTGAAATTGGCCATCGACGCCAAGATCAAGGAGAGCACGGCTTTTATCGTTGAGTTGTCCTACGGCGGCGTGTTCACGCTGAATGTGCCGGAAGAACATCTGCAGCCGATTTTGTTGATCGAATGTCCGCGCCTGTTGTTCCCCTTCGCCCGCAACATCGTTGCCGATGTTACCCGGGATGGTGGTTTCCCGCCGATGATGTTGCAGCCGATCGATTTCGTGACGCTCTACCGCAGCCGCATGGAGCAGTTGGCCCAGCAGCAGCAGGGAACGGCGTAATTCGATGTGATCGAATGCCGTGTGGCCAGCCGTGATTCACGGCTGTCCTGATGAAACGTCGTCATCACCGGGCTTGACCCGGGGATCCAAGAGAGGCGGCTCAGACGACACTGTTCGAGCCTGAGGTATGGATGGCCGGATCAAGTCCGGCCATGACGATAAATGGTTGTTTTCTAACGCGACAGAACAGCCGAAGCCCCGAAACCGGCCATCTATTCCAACTGCCACACCGGCTTTGTGAGTTTCAAAATAAATTCGGCGTGGGCCGCCAATTCGCTGTCGCTTGGCGCGTGGGGGCGCGGCGGACGCATGGTGCGCTCGCTGCGGGCACGGGCGGTTTCCACCGCGCTGTTCTCTTTTTTTCCGGTGGCAAGAGCCAAACCGGGTTCGCGGCCACCGATCAGCTCAAGATAGACTTCCGCCAACAATTCGGCGTCAAGCAGCGCGCCATGCTTGGTGCGCGACGTATTATCGATACCGAAGCGACGGCACAGGGCGTCGAGATTGGCCGGGGATCCGGGGAATCGGCGCCGCGCCATGGCCACGGTATCGACCGCCTGGTCCCGCGGCAAAACCGGATGGCCAAGAGCCTTCAGTTCCCAGTTGAGAAACTTCATATCGAAGTCGGCGTTGTGAATGACCAACGTCGAATCCTGGACGAAACTCAGAAAATCCGTCGCAACCTTGTCGAAGGGGGGGTGTTGGCGCAAAAATTCTTCGGAAAGGCCGTGAATTTTAAAGGCCTCTTCCGGCATATCGCGGTCGGGATTGATATAGACGTGAAAGATTTGTCCCGTTGCCAAATGATTGATCAACTCGACGCAACCGATTTCCACCAACCGGTGCCCGGCGGCAGGGTCAAGGCCGGTGGTTTCGGTATCAAGAACGATTTCACGCATCGAATTTTCCCGTCATTGAAAGGACCCGCTCATATGGCGGGACGTCCCCTGGTCCCGCATCTGTTTCACCACGCGGCACAGTTTGCGTAAAGCCCAGCGTCGACCGATTCCCGTCGGAATGACAAAATCGGCGCGCCGTCGTTTTTCCGGATCGTCCATTTGCCGCTGAAGGATGGCTGCCAGTTTGCCCGCCGTCATTCCCGGCCGGGCCAGCACCCGTTGTTTCTGCAAGAACGCAGGGCAGGTGACCACGACGGTGGCGTCGACGCGTCTTTCGGCCTTGGCCTCGAACAACAAGGGAATGTCCAAAGCGACGATGGCTATCCGACGTCTCCGGGCTCTTTGCAAAAAGGCTCTTTCCTGGCGCCGGACCAAGGGGTGGAGAATCGCCTCCAGACGCGTCAAGGCGGCATCGTCGCCGAACACCGCCGCGCCCAGCCGGCGGCGGTCCACAACGCCTTGATGAACCACCTGAGGAAAAGCCTGTTCAATTCGCGCCACGGCGGCGCCACCTTTGGCCAACAAACGATGAACCGCGGCATCGGCGTCATAGACCGGTACGCCGAGCGTTCGCAGCTGCCGTCCCGCCGTGCTTTTGCCCATGCCGATCGAGCCGGTCAGGCCGAGAATGATCATCAGTCCTTCACGAATCGCCTAAAATCTTCCGTCACCGAGGGCATCACGCCGAACCAGGCGTGAAAACCGGCTCTGGCCTGATGCAGCAACATACCAAGGCCATCGACCGCACGATGGCCACGTTGCCGAGCCTCGGCCAGAAGTGGTGTCTCCAACGGCACATAAACGATATCGTTGACATGCGCTTCGAGAGGCAGGGCGTCGAGCGCGAGATCGAGGGGCGGTTGTCCCGTCATCCCCAGACTTGTCGTATTGACCAGCAAGGCGGCGCCCGCCAGCGCGTCGGCCCGTTCTTCCCAGGCAATCACCTCGATCGCGCCACCGAGCGCGGCGGCGACCTCTTCGGCGCGGTGACGCGTGCGATTGATCAGACGAACTTCCGGAACCCCATCATCCAAAAGAGCGGCTACCACCGCGCGGGACGCGCCTCCCGCGCCAATGACCACGGCCGGTCCGGTCGCGGCCTTAAACCCCGGAATGGCATGCCGCATATTCTCCAGAAAACCGAAAGCATCGGTGTTGCGACCGTCAATGCTGCCGTTCTCCCGGACCACCAATGTGTTGACCGCGCCGATCCGTCGCGCCAAGGGTTCGACATGGTCGGCCAGGGCAAGAGCCTTTTCCTTGTGGGGAATCGTCACATTGGCGCCAGCGAATCCCATGCGCGGCAATGCGTGAAACACGTCCGCAAAATCTTCAGGCCGCACGGCCAGGGGCACATAGGCGCCATCGATATGGTGCTGTTCCAGCCAATATCCATGCAGCCGTGGCGAACGGGAATGGCCGACCGGCCAACCAAGGACACCGGCTAATTTCGCCTTGCCGGACAAAATCATGTCTTAATCACCCCGTGACGACGTAAAAAATCGAGCAATGGTAATAACGGCAAACCAAGAATAGTAAAGTGATCGCCGTCAATCCGCTCAAACAGTTGAGCGCCGAGACCCTCCAGCTGATAAGCGCCGACCGATGACAACAAAGCGGGTCCTCCTCGCGCCAGATAGTCGTCGAGAAACGTTTCCGTGAACGGTCGCATCGTCATCGCCGCCTGAGAAATATGCCCCCACAAGAGCTGTGTCTCTTGGACTACCACGACCGCCGTCAGCAATCGATGGGTTTTACCGGAAAGAGAGCGTAATTGCTGGCGAGCCGCGGCGAGATCACGCGGCTTATCATACCAATCGTCTTCGCAAACAAGTATTTGATCGGCGCCGATCACCAAGGCATCGGGCCGTGTTTGCGCGACGGCCAAGGCCTTGGCTTGAGCCAAGGCCTGAGCGACATCGCCGGCATCGACGCCGTCGGCCCGTAAGCGAACTTTCATCGCCTGCTCGTCAAGATCGACCGGAATCGCGCTGACCGGGACCCCGGCGGCATGAAGCAAGGTTTGACGCGTGCGGCTGGCCGAAGCGAGAAGCACAGGCGGAATGTCCGCAGACGTCATAGTTCCATGCCTTTATGGCGCATATGCAGCTGTAAAATCGCGGCGGAGGCCTCTTCGATAGACCTGCGGGAGACATCGATCACCGGCCAGCCATGTTTGGTAAACAGTTTGCGCGCCAGGGCAACCTCTTCACGAACCCGTTCAGGATCGGCGTAATCGCTTTCCTCGGACTGAATCAGGAATCGCAACCGCGACCGGCGAATGTCGGTCAGGCTTTTCGGCTCCTTGGTCAAACCAACGATCAGCGGTCGCTTGGCGGCAAACAATTCGACAGGCGGCGGCACACCGGGCACCAGCGGGATGTTGGCGGCTTTGAGGCCGCGATTGGCCAAATACATACAGGTTGGGGTTTTCGACGTTCGCGAAACACCCACCAAAATCACGTCGGCGGCATCCAGGTCATGCAGCATCTGCCCGTCGTCATGCGCCAACGTGAACTGCATGGCGTCGATTCTCTGGAAATAGGCCGCATCGAGGGCATGCTGACGGCCGGGTTGAGTCCCGAAGTCGGCGCCGAGATACCCGGCGAGCGCCGCCATCACCGGATCAAGCACCGGAATATACAACACGCCCAACTGCCGGCAGGCCTCTTCGAGCACCCCGCGCACAGCGGCATCCATCAAGGTCACCAGAACCACGCCGGGATTGGCCTCGATGCCTTCGATCACGCGCTCGACCTGTCCTTGGGTTCGAACCAGCCACCACAAATGAGGCGTCGGCTCGATTCCCTCGAATTGCACCAGACAGGCCCGCGCCACCGACGAAACGGTTTCACCGCTCGCGTCGGAAACCAGGTGAAGATGAAACTGTTTGATCGACAAGGAAATCGCCGCCGTCTGTGGATAAGTTTTGTAAACGGGGATAACCACCCGCTTTCGCCGATTGTGCCTTTTTTGCTCCCCGCTGACTATCGACGAATAGGTCCTTCGACACCGAGGGGGATCGTTTGTCCCCTCTAGACTGGAAAACCGGGGATGACGCCGATCAAAGGGAACCATCCCCCCTTTTCACAGATCCGCATTCCACAGCTTTTCTTCTTATAATCCAGTTACATCTGGAATTTTTCCTATGTTTCGTCCACAGCTTTTCCCGCCACCGAAAGAACGAGAACAAAGCGGTGGATGGATTTCGAGTGAAGGAGAATCCCCGATATCCACAGGCATCCACTACCACAGCTACCTTTCCTTACCCATTTAAGACCTGTATTGAAGAGGGGGCAAAATGGTGACTTCTTGGCCCCTGGGTGATTCCGTGATCGACGCATCAAACTCAAACAAACCGTTTTTACGCAGCCTGATGGGAGAAACCCTCTCACCGCCACCCTGCTGGCTGATGCGTCAGGCCGGACGATATCTCCCGGAATATCGTGCTGTCCGGGCTCAGGCCAATGGCTTTCTCGATCTCTGCTATACGCCGGAGAAAGCCACCGAGGTCACACTTCAACCGCTTCGGCGCTACGGCTTCGATGCCGCCATCCTGTTTTCCGATATTCTCGTCGTGCCGGATGCCCTTGGCCAAGCCGTCCGATTTCAGGAAGGCGAAGGACCGAAACTGACGCCTGTCAGAACATCCGAGCAACTCGATGCTCTGACATTGGATGGTTTTCAGGATCGCTTGCGGCCTGTCTTTGAAACCGTTTCTTGTCTCAAAAAAGCGATTCCGACCTCGACAGCTCTGATCGGATTCGCTGGAGCGCCGTGGACCGTGGCGACCTATATGGTCGAAGGCTCGGGCTCGAAGGACTTTCTCGAAACCAAAGCGATGGCCTATGGTCGTCCGGATCTTTTTCAACGATTGATCGATCTTCTCGTCGAGGCGACTGGTGATTATCTGATCCGCCAGATTGATCATGGCGCCGAAGCCGTTCAGCTGTTCGACAGTTGGGCCGGCGCGTTGCCCGAGGACGAATTCGCCAAATGGGTGATTGCGCCGACCCGTCGCTTGGTCGATCGCTTGAAGACAGAACGTCCCGGTATTCCGGTCATCGGTTTTCCAAAAGGCGTCGGTGCGCTTTATCTGCCCTTCGTCGAGCAAACCGGTGTTGATGCGGTTAGTCTCGACACCAGTGTTCCTCTTGGCTGGGCGGTCAAAACCCTTCAGCCAACGGTCACCTTGCAAGGCAATCTCGATCCGGCCCTGGTGGTGACCGGTGGTCCGGCCCTTGATGCCGCGGTCGATCGTATTTTGTCCCTCTGTACCAAGGGTCCGTTCATCTTCAATCTCGGACATGGCATTTTGCAGACCACGCCACCGGATCACGTCGCACGATTGGTCGAAAGGGTCCGCGCCTGGAGAGGCTGAGATGGAAAAACTGGCCATCGTTCTGTTCAATTTGGGTGGCCCGGATTCTCCCGCGGCAATCAAACCTTTCTTGTTTAATCTGTTCAATGATCCGGCGATCATCGGAGCGCCAGGTCTGATTCGCCAAGCGTTGGCCTGGTATATTTCCACGAAGCGTGCGCCTGTCGCCAAGACGATCTACGCGCATCTTGGTGGCCGCTCGCCTTTGCTCGAATTGACGCAGAATCAGGCGTCGGTGCTGGAGACGGCGCTGGGGTCTGACTGCCGGACCTTCATCGCCATGCGTTATTGGCATCCGTTCACCGAGGAAGCCGTTGCGGCGGTCAAACAATGGGCCCCGGATCGGATCGTTCTGTTGCCGCTGTATCCGCAGTATTCCACGACGACGACGGCGTCATCGATCAAGGCTTGGAAGGTGGCGGCGGCAAAAGCCGGCCTAAGCGTTCCGACGCAGAGCGTGTGTTGTTACCCAACGGAAGAAGGGATGATTCGCGCCCAAGCGGATTTGTTGGGCCTCGCCCTCAAACAAATCGGCGGCACGCCGCGCGTGTTGTTTTCGGCGCATGGATTGCCGAAGAAGGTGATTGAAAAAGGCGATCCTTATCAGGTTCAGGTGGAAATGACCGCGCAAGCGATCGTAACGGCCCTTGGTCAAGATACCCTGGATTGGCAGATTTGTTATCAGAGCAGGGTTGGTCCTCTGGAATGGATTGGTCCTTCGGCGGAGGCCGAAATTCAGCGGGCCGGCCGAGAGGGAAAAGCGTTGGTGGTTCAGCCTGTCGCTTTTGTCTCGGATCATTCTGAAACGCTGGTGGAATTGGACATCGAATATGCCCATTTGGCCAAAGAGACTGGCGTGCCGCGATATGTGCGGGTGCCTGTCCTGGGGAACCACCCTCTCTTCATCGAGGCTTTGGCGAGCCTGGTGCGACGGGCGGTAACGGCGCGCTGCGACCCTTGTTCGGAACGGGGTGGCCGATTGTGCGGCGAGGCGTGGACGCGTTGCGCGCAAGCAAAATCGACGGGATAAGGGGAGTCTTCGTGTAATTTTTTAATTGGCCGGTTTCAAGAAATCGTGCAGGATTCTCAATCTTCGTTTGACTTGATTGGCACCTTTGGATAAAGCTGCGGAATCCCCAGCGGTTTGATCCTATTTCCAACGCGCTGTCTGATCCTTCGGACCAGCTTCGTCCGAAGCGGTAGTTTTCTCTCGGCCATAAGTGGCCATTCCCCATTGTTTTTAATTCCCATAGTGGACCTGCCATGAATCTCCAGGAGCTGAAGGCCAAGACACCGGCCGAACTTCTCGCCTATGCCGAGGAACTGCAGATCGAAAATGCTTCGACTCTGCGCAAGCAGGACATGATGTTCGCCATTCTGAAGCAGTTGGCTGAGAACGACACGCCGATCTACGGCGACGGTGTTCTCGAAATCCTTCAGGACGGCTTCGGCTTTTTACGTTCGCCGGAAGCGAACTATTTGCCGGGTCCGGACGACATCTATGTTTCTCCCAGCCAGGTTCGGCGTTTTTCGCTGAGAACCGGCGATACCGTGGAAGGACAGATTCGCGCGCCGAAAGACGGTGAGCGTTATTTTGCCCTTCTCAAGGTCAACACTATTAATTTCGAACCGCCGGACAATGTGCGGCATCGGATCAATTTCGATAATCTGACGCCTCTCTATCCTGACGAGAGGTTGCATCTGGAGATCGAAGATCCGACGACCAAGGATTTGACCACCCGGGTCATCGATTTGATCTCGCCGCTCGGCAAAGGTCAGCGCGGTCTGATCGTGGCGCCGCCCCGAACCGGCAAGACGGTGATGTTGCAAAACATCGCTCATGCGATTGCGGCCAATCACCCGGAAGTTTATCTGATTGTCTTGCTGATCGACGAACGGCCGGAAGAAGTGACGGATATGGCCCGTTCGGTAAAAGGCGAGGTTATCAGCTCGACCTTCGACGAACCGGCCTCGCGGCATGTGCAAGTCACTGAAATGGTTTTGGAAAAGGCGAAACGCCTGGTCGAGCATAAGCGCGATGTGGTGATCTTGCTCGATTCAATCACCCGTCTTGCCCGTGCCTATAACACCGTGGTGCCAAGCTCCGGCAAAGTGTTGACCGGTGGTGTCGATGCCAACGCGCTGCAGCGGCCGAAGCGGTTCTTCGGTGCGGCTCGGAACATCGAAGAAGGTGGGTCATTGACCATCATCGCCACGGCGCTGATCGACACCGGCAGCCGCATGGACGAGGTGATCTTCGAAGAGTTCAAGGGTACCGGCAATTCGGAAATCATCTTGGATCGCAAGCTCTCGGACAAGCGGACATTCCCTGCTATCGACATCACCAAGTCGGGCACGCGTAAGGAAGAGCTGTTGGTCGACAAGGGTGTTCTGTCGAAGATGTGGGTGTTGCGTCGCGTCCTGATGCCGATGGGCGTCACCGATGCGATGGAGTTCCTGGTCGATAAGCTGAAGCATTCGAAGAGCAATTCGGATTTCTTCGAGGCGATGAACAGCTAAATCGACGACGTTCAGCCGATAAGGAAAGGGCGGTGTTTCACGTGAAACACCGCCCTTTTTCGTACCAGGATCGGTTCGCCTCGTTTGTCAGACGATAAAGACCGTCGAGCCTGTCGTCTTGCGGGCTTCCAAATCACGATGGGCCTGAGCGGCCTCGGCCAGCGGATAGGTTTGGTTGATCTCGATCTTAACCGCGCCCTTCGCCACGACATCGAACAATTCGGCGGCGTTGGCCAACAATTCGGCGCGCGTGGCGGTATAGCTGGCCAGTGTCGGCCGGGTGAGATAGAGCGATCCCTTGGCCGAAAGAATGCCGGGACTGAACGGTGGGACGACGCCGGACGAATTCCCGAAGGTCACCATCAAACCGCGAGGGCGAAGGCAGTCGAGAGATCCTTCGAAGGTGTCTTTGCCAACCGAGTCATAAACCACCGGAACACCGCGGCCGCCGGTGATGTCCTTCACCCGGGCAACAAAATCTTCTTTGGTGTAGTCAATCACATGATCGACGCCATGCGCTCGCGCCAAGGCGGCTTTGGCGGGACTGCCAACGGTGCCGATGACGGTGGCGCCCAAATATTTTGCCCATTGGCAGGCGATCAAACCAACGCCGCCTGCAGCGGCATGAAACAAAATGACGTCGCCGGGTTGAACGCGATAAGTGCTGCGAAGCAAATATTGAGAGGTCAATCCCTGGAGCATCATGGCGGCGGCCTGGCGCTCGCTGATGGCCTCGGGAAGAACCACCAGGCGACCGGCCGGAACAACCCGGCGTTCGGCATAGGCCCCGATGGGACCGCCGGCATAGGCAACACGGTCGCCGACCACCACATCGCGGACGTTCGCACCAACGGCTTCAACAACGCCGGCGCCTTCCGAGCCAAGGGAGCTTGGGAATTTGGGCAGGGGATAGACGCCGCTGCGATGATAAACGTCAATAAAATTGAGGCCGACAGCGGTCTGACGGATCAGGGCCTCGTCCGGCCCAGGCGCAGGGACAATCACATCCTCCCAGCGCATCTGCTCGGGGCCACCTTGCTGGTGTATCTGAATGGCTTTGGTCACGACGGGACTCCATTTCGTGGAAACGTAAAAGGACGCGTTGGGATTACTGTTCCGTCCACCCTTCAAGGTTTAGCAGGAAACGCTTGGTCGGGAGGCCGTCGAAACCGGAATAACCGCCAAGAGTACCATTGGCTGCCAAGACGCGATGGCAGGGGATGATAATCGGCAAGGGATTCCGTCCGCAGGCACCACCGATGGCGCGCGGCGCGCTATCGACGCTTCGCGCCAGGTCCCGATAAGAAGAGATGGATCCATAGGGAATGCGTTGAAGAGCGGTCCAAACCTTCTTCTGAAAAGGCGATCCGTCGGGCGCTAGTGGTAAGTCGAACAGTTGGCGACGACCATCGAAATAGTCGTCAAGTTGCTGTTCGGTTGATCGCAAAAGAGCGGTTTCACACCCACCGTCCACCCAACCCCATTCCAAGGCGACAAGGGCACCTTGATTTTCGAAGGCCGTCAGATCGCCAAGGGGGCTTTTGAAAGAATAGTAGCTCATGCGTAAGAGTTTATCCTTTCGAGAGATTGGCGCAACTCCGCCGGAAGCGAGAAGGGACGGGAACAGACGGGTCCAACGCAGACAAAAGCCTGGGCGAGCCCTTTGGTGGCGATGATTTTTCCGGCGGCAGGATGATCGGCCTCCAGAGTTTGCGTGGTGTCGAGTTGGGTCAGAATCAAATTGGGAAGGCAGGTGGTGGCGACGACATCGCGCAGAGCGACATAGTCGATATCGCTCGAAGACCCGACAAGGACCACTTGCACGGCGTTGTTCAGAAGAGTCCAGGCGTTGAGCAAAGCGGCCATGCTGGGGAAGGAGCGCTCGATCTGGCCTGCGAAGGTGGTCATGATCGCTTCGGCGCGCGTTCGGTAGTGTGTCTTGCCGGTTTGATAGAAGAGCCTCGCCAAAACCTCGACCATCACGCCATTGCCTGACGGAGTCGCTTGATCGAAGGCGGATTTGGTTCGAAGGATCAGGTCGCTGGCGTCCGCGGCGGTGAAAAAATATCCGGCGGCCGCCTCGTCCCAATAATAGCGATCGAGCGCGGACACCCAGTCACGAGCCTGCTGGAGATAAGGTGTAGCGCCGGTCACTTCGTAGAGGATGAGCGCCGCGCGGGCCATCTGGGCATAATCATCGAGCATGGCTTGTGGTTGCGTCTGACCGCGACACCAGGAGTGCACAAGGCGGCCGTTGACACTTTGATAACGGCGGATCGACTCGAAGACGCTCTCGGCCAGTGTCAGCCAATCCGGACGTGTGAAGGCGAGGGAAGCCTTGGCCAAGGCGGCGATCATCATGCCGTTCCAATCGGCGAGGACCTTGTCGTCACGCGCCGGTGCTATTCGCTTGTCGCGAAGGGCAAGCAGGGTGGCGCGAGCACCGGCAAGACGCGCTTCGATATCGTCGGCCGGTTGTCCCTTGGGATGGTTGCGATTGAGAATGGTCCGGCCTTCCCAATTGCCTTGGCTCGTGACGTCATAGACCGTATGGAACAGAGGCGCCGTCGATGCGGGAAGGGCGACATCGATCTCCTCTTTCCGCCAAACGTAATATTTTCCTTCTTGTCCTTCGCTGTCGGCATCGAGGGTAGCGGCGAAGGCGCCTGTCTCGGTCAGCATGTCGCGGCCCAGCCAGCCGATCGTCTGATCAACGCGCGCGGCATAAAGCGGATTGGCCGCGAATTGCCAGGCGGTGGTCAGCAGATCGATCAATTGGGCATTGTCATAGAGCATCTTTTCGAAATGGGGGGCGAGCCAATGATCATCGGTGGAATATCGCGCATATCCGCCACCCAGATGGTCGTAGAGCCCACCCAGACTCATTTTATCGAGCGTTAGCGTGATCGCCGACAGGAGCTTTGGATCGGGTTGGCTGAGACCGGTCCGCCAAAGTAGGAGGAAAATGGAGACTTGCGGGAATTTCGGCGCACCCTTCAGACCGCCCTCGACGGGATCGAGAGCCCCGTAAAGCGCTTGCACGATACGATGGTCCATCTCTTGATCCGGCCAGGGTCCTTTCTCTGGTTGTGCCAGATGAGCCAGCGCGGATTTCAGAGCGGCGACATTGCTGGTGATTTTTTCCGGTTCGGTGGCGTAGATCGTCGCCACACTTTCCAGCACATCTCGGAACGAGGGACGGCCAAACCGCGGCGTTGGCGGAAAATAGGTCCCACCCCAAAAGGGTTCGGTCTCGGGTGTCAGGAACATGGTGAGCGGCCAGCCGCCTTGTTGCCCGAGGCTGGCCAAGGCAGATTGATAGATGATGTCGATATCCGGCCGTTCCTCGCGATCGACTTTGATCGGAATATAAAGTTCGTTCATCGCCTGCGCCGTCGCCTCGTCTTCGAAGCTCTCGTGGGCCATCACATGGCACCAGTGGCAGGCGGCATAACCGACGGAAAGCAGGATCGGTTTGTTGGCGGCTTTTGCCTCGGCCAAGGCCTCTGGTCCCCAAGCACGCCAATGAACAGGGTTGTTCCGATGCTGTAAGAGATAGGGACTGGTTTCTAAATCGAGAAAATTCCGGCTCATGAAGACTTCCTTTTGGGGCCGGGAGCAGGGATCAGTCTCGCCGGACGAGGGCGTTGCGGAAGGTCTGGTGAAAGTTTAGTTTGGGTGCCGGATGATCGGTTGCAACCTTGCGATCGGAGGACGGAGGATCAAAATATGAAGATCACCTTCGATATCGACTGCACGCCCGATGAGGCGCGTCATTTTCTGGGTCTTCCCGATGTCAAACCGATGCAAGATGCCCTATTGATCAAGATCGAGGAGCGTATGGCGGCCAATCTTGACGCCGTCAGTCCCGAGGCTTTGCTGCGGACGTGGCTACCGGCTGGCGTTCAGGGCATGGAACAAATGCAAAAGATGTTTTGGGCCGGCTTGCAAGCGGCTCAGGCGCGCGGCAAAGCGGATAAGTGATCAGCAGTATAGAGAATGTCCCCATGCTTCACCTCAGTGATCCGCCAGCCTTCTATCGGCTGCATGTCTTTCTTTGCACCAATCGCCGTCCCGAGGGTCATCCCCGAGGGTCCTGCGCGGCACAAGGCTCGGAATCGCTTCGCAACTATCTGAAGGCGCGGAGCAAGGAGTTGGGTCTTGGCGATGTGCGGATCAATAGTGCAGGCTGCCTGGATCGGTGCGAACTGGGCCCGACGATGGTGATCTATCCGGAGGGTGTCTGGTATCACTTTCGAACGACGGAGGATGTCGAAGACATTCTTCAGACGCATCTGCTGGGCGGGGGTCGCGTGACGCGACTTTTGCTGCAACCGACGGATACGCCGGAGACGCGTCGCCAGGTCGAAGCCTGAGCCCGACAGTGGATAAAACAATCTTCGCTTTGGCCAGCGGCCCGGGCCGCGCCGGCATTTCCGTCTATCGGCTGTCGGGGCCGGAGGCCGGACGAGCGCTTCAAGCGTTGACCGGAGCGTCCTTGCCGGAGGCGCGGCGGGCAACGCGCGGGCGACTGCGCGATGAGACGGGTGCTCTGCTCGATGACGGATTGGTGTTGTGGTTTCCGGGACCGCACAGCTTTACCGGAGAAGACGTCGTCGAACTGCATTTGCACGGCGGTCGAGCGGTGGCGACGGCGATCACCGAGGCGCTGGTGGCGCTGGGTCTTGTCCCGGCGGAGCCGGGAGAATTCAGCCGCCGGGCCTTCCTGGCCGGAAAATTCGATCTGACGCAAGCGGAAGCCATCGCCGATCTGGTAGACGCCGAGACGGCGGCGCAACGCCGCCAGGCTCTGCGGCAATGGGATGGCGGTCTGACCAAACTTTACGACGACTGGCGCTTGCGTCTGCTGCGCTCTCAAGCTCATCTGGAGGCGGAGATCGACTTCGCCGATGAGGATCTTCCCGGAGAGTTGGGCGAACAGGCGCGCCGGGCGCTGGCCGATCTGGCTGACGAAATCCTGCGGCATCTGGCGGATGGCCGCCGGGGCGAGCGGCTGCGCGCCGGGCTCTCGGTGGCCATTCTCGGGGCGCCCAATGTCGGCAAATCCAGTCTGCTCAATCGGATCGCCGGGCGGGACGCCGCGATCGTCTCGTCGCTGGCCGGAACCACCCGCGATATTATCGAGGTGCATTTGGATTTGGCCGGTTATCCGGTGACCTTGGCGGACACGGCGGGCTTGCGTGAGGCCGCCGAGGCGATCGAGGAGGAGGGGGTACGCCGGGCGCGGGCCAAGGCGGACAGCGCCGATCTGCGGCTTGTCGTCTTCGATGCCGAGGTCTTGCCGGTCATCGATCCGCACAGTCTGGCGTTGGTGAATGACGATACTCTGGTGGTGATCAACAAATGCGACCGTGTGGGACGGGCTATTCCCGAGCGGATTGGCGGCCAGGCGCCCTTGATGATTTCAGCGCAAAGCGGCGTGGGACTTGACGGACTGCTGGCGGCCTTGGAGCAGCAGGCGAGGGTGATGCTGGAAGGTTCGGGGGCACCCGCGATCAGCCGGGCGCGCCATCGGCGGGCGCTCGAGGAAACGGAGGCGGCGCTGCGGCGGGCGTTGCTGGCACCCTATTCGGAATTGGCGGCCGAAGACGTCCGTCTGGCGGCGCGCTGTTTGGGGCGGATCACGGGGCGAATCGACGTCGAGGAGATGCTTGATGTGATCTTCCGTGAGTTCTGCATCGGCAAATGAGGCGGGTGCGCCAGAGCGAACGCACGATGATTGTTTGTTTCACGTGGAACATTGCGGCGGCTTGTGCTATCGCTCCGCCTCGCTTCGCGGTGAATGTCGGGACCAAGTCCGGTTCTGCCGATGAAGGCGGCGTCATGGCGACGACAGATAAGAAGTTGAGGACCCAATGAACGCGTTTGACGTTATCGTCGTGGGCGCCGGGCATGCCGGTTGCGAAGCGGCCGCGGCCGCCGCCCGCCAGGGCGCCAGGACGCTGTTGGTGACGCATCGCCTGGAAACCATCGGCGAGATGAGCTGCAATCCGGCGATCGGCGGTTTGGCCAAGGGTCAGTTGGTGCGCGAGATCGATGCGCTGGACGGGGTGATGGGTCGGGTGATCGACCGGGCCGGCATTCAATTTCGCATCCTCAATCGCAGCAAGGGTCCGGCGGTACAGGGCCCACGCGCTCAGGCCGACCGCAAGCTCTACCGGCAAGTGATGCAAGAGGTGCTGGCGGCGACGGCGAATCTGGAGATCCGGGCGGCGGCGGCGGAAGGTCTTTTGATGGACCCGGAGGCCAAAAGGGTCGCCGGTGTGGTGACGGCCGACGGCGAGGCGGTCCGCGCTGGCGCCGTGGTGTTGACCACCGGGACCTTCCTGCGCGGTTTGGTCCATGTCGGTGAGCGGCGATTCGCCGCCGGCCGCATGGGCGATGCCCCCTGTCTCGGACTGTCCGATAGCCTGGAAGGGATGGGCTTTACCCTGGGTCGCTTGAAGACGGGGACACCGTGCCGCCTCGATGGCCGGACCATCGATTGGGCATCCTTGGACGTGCAGAGAGGCGATGACCCACCGGTTCCCTTTTCCTTTCTGACCGACAAGATCGCCACACCGCAAATTACGTGCGGCATTACCGGGACGACGACGGCCTCGCACGATTTGATCCGCGCCAATCTGCATCGGGCGCCCATGTATTCCGGCCAAATCGGCAGTGTCGGGCCGCGCTATTGTCCGAGCATCGAGGACAAGGTGGTGCGCTTTGCGGCGCGGGAACGTCATCAGATTTTTCTGGAGCCGGAAGGCCTCGATGATCACACGGTCTATCCGAATGGGATTTCCACCTCGCTGCCGGAAGATGTGCAGACGGCGCTGTTGAAAACCATCCCCGGACTGGAAGCGGCGGTCATGCTGCGGCCGGGTTATGCCATCGAATATGATTTCGTCGATCCGCGGGAATTGCACCCCTGGCTGGAAACCCGTCGCGTCGGCGGGTTGTTTTTCGCCGGCCAGATCAACGGGACCACCGGCTATGAAGAGGCGGCGGCGCAAGGCCTGATCGCCGGGATCAATGCGGCGTTGCACGCCGGCGGTGGGGATCAATCGTTCACGCTGGATCGGGCTGAGGCTTATATCGGCGTGCTGATCGACGATCTGGTGACGCGGGGGACCAGCGAGCCCTATCGGATGTTCACCTCGCGGGCGGAATATCGCTTGCTGCTGCGGGCCGACAACGCCGATCTGCGCCTGACGCCGCGAGGCTTGAGCGTCGGCTGCGTCGGGGCCGAACGGGAAGGGGTCTTTCAGCGCAAAGCCGCCGAGCTCGATGCGGCGCGGACGATGATCAGCCAACTGACGGCGACGCCCAATGTTTTGAAGGCGCAGGGCGTCGCCGTCAATCAGGACGGTGTGCGCCGGTCGGCTTTCGCGCTGTTGGGCTATCCCGACATGACCTGGTCACGGCTGGTCGACTTGTGGCCGGAGTTGGCGACGATCACGCCGCAGGTGGCCGAGCAGTTGGAAATCGAAGGGCGCTATGCCGGCTATCTGGACCGGCAAGCCGCCGATATTGCCGCCTTCCGTCGGGACGAGGAATTGACCTTGCCGGACGATCTCGACTATGCGGCGATCGGCAGTCTGTCTACCGAGGTGCGGTTGAAACTGGCCAAGGCCCAGCCGGCGACATTAGGTGCGGCAGGGCGTATTCCGGGGGTGACGGCAGCGGCGCTGACGGCGTTGCTGGCCCATGTCAAACGGTGCGGACGAGGACAAGCGGCCTGATGGTTTCACGTGAAACATCGATGATGGATCCAGGGGCCTCTTTCAGCAAAGAGTCGTTTGCCGCTGCTTTTCCGACCTTACCGGAGGATTTGAACCGTCTTTCGACTTACGCCGATGTGCTCGTCAAATGGCAGGCGCGAATTAATTTGGTGGGGCCGTCGACCGTCGGTGACCTGTGGCGGCGCCATATGCTCGATTCAGCCCAGTTGGCTCGGGTTATTCCGCCGGGGCCGGTGCTCGATTTGGGCTCCGGAGCCGGATTTCCCGGTCTGGTGTTGGCCATTCTGCGCGGCGGTTCGGTGGAAGATGCGGTCCATTTGGTCGAATCCGACAGTCGAAAATGCGCTTTTTTGCGCGAAGTGATCCGGCTGACGGCGGCCAATGCGGTCGTGCACAATGTACGGATCGAAACGCTTGCATTTTTTCCAGTCGTCGCGGTGACCGCGCGAGCCCTCGCCTCGCTCTCCAAGCTATTGGAAATGAGCGAGAAGTTCCTTTTGCCGTCCGTCCATTGCTATTTTCTCAAAGGACGCAGCGGCGAAGAGGAATTGACCGAGGCCCGCAAAGATTGGATGATGGCCGTCGAGCGGATGCCCAGTCTTGCTGATCCGTCCGGACTCATCCTCCATTTGAGAGAGGTTTATCGTGGTCGAGACGAACGTTAGCCGCGGCCCCTTGGCGTCGTCGCGTATCATCGCCATCGCCAATCAGAAGGGCGGTGTCGGTAAAACGACCACCGCCATCAATCTCGCGACCGCGATGGCGGCGGCGGGAAAGCGCGTGTTGATCATCGATCTGGACCCTCAGGGCAATGCCAGCACCGGCCTCGGCATCGAGCGCAAGACGCGGACCGTCAGCTCCTATCATGTGCTGATCGGCGAGGCGGACCTGGCGGAAGGGGTGATTGCCACTGAAATTCCCAATCTGTCGGTGGTGCCGTCATCGGTCGATTTGTCGGGCGCCGAAATCGAGTTGGTCGACGAGCCGCGGCGCGAACATCGATTGGCCGAGGCCTTGGCCGGACATCATCAGTATGATTTCATTCTGATCGATTGCCCGCCGTCGCTCAATCTGCTGACGCTGAACGCCCTGGTGGCGGCGCAGGCGGTGATGGTGCCGCTGCAATGCGAGTTCTTCGCCCTTGAGGGCATCAGCCATCTGGTCAAGACCATCGAACGGGTCAAACAGGCGTTCAATCCCGGTCTTGAGTTGCATGGTATCGTGCTGACCATGTTCGATAAGAGGAACAATCTTTCGGATATGGTGGCGGCTGACGTACGTGGTTATTTTGGCGATAAGGTGTATAAAACGGTGATTCCCCGCAACGTTCGTATTTCTGAAGCGCCGTCGCACGGCAAACCGGTGTTGCTCTATGACATGCGCTGCGCCGGCGCCGAAGCTTATATTCACCTCGCCAGCGAGGTGTTGAAGCGTGAACGCGATCTGGTGGCATGAGCATGGCTGAAGATTCCCGTCGTCGTGGTTTGGGTCGCGGCCTGTCCGCATTGTTGGGGGAACCCACGGTTTCGTTGGAAACGGACGGTCCGCCGACGGCCGGATCGCCGCTGAAGGGGCTGCGCAGCCTGCCGATTGAAAAGCTGAGGCCCGGTCGCTTCCAGCCACGCCGCATGTTCGATCAGACGGCGATCGACGATCTGATCGAATCGGTGAAGGAAAAGGGCATTCTGCAGCCGATTTTGGTCCGGCCCTGGCCGGAAGATCCGGAAACCTTCGAAATCATCGCCGGTGAGCGCCGGTGGCGGGCGGCGCAAGCAGCCCTTCTGCACGAGGTTCCGGCCATCATTCGCGATTTGTCCGATCGCGAAGCGCTGGAAGTCGCGCTGATCGAGAATTTGCAGCGACAAGATCTTTCGCCGTTGGAAGAGGCCGAAGGCTATCGGCGTCTGATGGACGATTTTTCGCACACGCAGGAAGAGTTGGCTAAAACGGTCGGCAAGAGCCGCAGTCATGTCGCCAATACCATGCGTCTCTTGGCGTTGCCGGAGCGGGTCAAGCAGCTGCTCGACGAGGGCTCCCTAACGGCCGGTCACGCCCGGGCGTTGTTGACCAGCGGCGATCCGGTCGGTCTGGCCGAGCAGGTGGTCGCCAAAGGTTTGAACGTTCGCCAGACGGAAAAGCTGTCGCAACAGGGACCGGAGAAGACCAAATCGCGCAAGGACAGCAGCGTCCCGACCAAGGATGCCGATTTGCTGGCGCTGGAACGCGATTTGTCGAATATCCTCGGTCTGAAGGTGACGATCGTTTTGCAAGGCGTTGGTGGCGAGATTTCCGTGCAATATTCGACGCTGGAGCAGCTTGATGGTGTCCTGCACCGGTTGAGCAACGGTGCGCACGGCCGTCCTTCAGGACTTGAAGCGTAGTTTGAAAATATTCACCACAGAGGCACAGAGAACGTAAAGAACAGATGAAGAACTATGCCGTCTCGTAACGAGATACGGGTGGAATTTAGACTTTATTTATTTTTTCTGTGTCTCTGTGGTGATCTTTATTTTGTGACCTGGTAGAATAACACCATCTTCGTCACCCCCGGGCTTGACCCGTGGGTCCATTTGTCTTTTCCGTCAGACAAGGGCGCTCGGACGACAGATGGATTGCCGGATCAAGTCCGGCAATGACGGCAAATAGTTGTGTTTCTTTTTCACAAACTTGCGCTGATGCCGACGAGCAATCGTCGTGCCGGACAGCCGTGGGTTCAAGCCCGGCAATGCCGAAACGGATATGATCCAAAATGATCACAAACCGGTTCTATCGCCGGCCAGACGGTGCCTTGCGTCCGGCGGCGCGGGTCAGTTGCATGATGGTGCGGCTGCAGATTTCCTCGGCGGGCATGCCGGTGGTTTTGCAATCGACTTCGGTGGTGAGCAGCAGGTCAAGGGCCTGGCCGAGACGTTCGGCGGTCCAGCGGACCAGTTGTCCGCGCATATGCTCGGCGACACGGAAATGCGGCGGCGGTTTTAAGACCATCAGAGCCTGTTCGGGGTTCTTGCCCTGGGTCATGGCGCCTGCGGCCAGATGAAGCCGCTGGAAGTGCCGCTGAAGGCTGCGCAGCACGGCAATCGGCGAGGTCCCTTCGCGATAAAGCCGCTCGAGCGTCCGTTGGGCCGTCTGTTGGTCGCCTTCGGCGCAAGCCATCGAGAGATCGTCAAGGGACATGGCGGCGGTATCGCCGACGCAGGCGACGGCGTCGGCCAATTGAACGCGGCCGGCACCGCCCATGTAGAGGGCCAATTTGTTCAGTTCCGAGCGCGTCAGCAGGCGGTCTCCACCGAGATGATCGGCCAGCCAGGCGACAGCGTCGGGTTCGGCGGTCAGTCCTTGCGCCCGGAGACTTTCATGAATGACCGCCTCCAGGCTTCCCCCTTCGTCGGCGTAACAGGGCAGGGCGACCGCATTGTCGATGCCCTCGATCAATTTGCGCAAACTCGATCGCGGGCCCAATTCGCCGGCTTCGAGCAGCACCAGCGCGTCGCCGAAGGGATGTTCGAGAAAGGATTGCACGGTCTGCGAAACGGCGTCGCCGGCGTCATGCACGCGAACCACACGCCGGCCGCCGGTCATGGCGATGGCCGCCGCCTCGTCGGACAATCGGGCAGGGTCGTCCTTCACGCCGGCGGCGGTCAGGTCGACGATGCGGAAGGGGTCGCCGAGATCAGGGCAAACACTTTGGGTCAGACGGCCGACCCGTTCTTTGACCAGTCCGCCGTCCGGGCCATAAACCAGAACAAGCCGAACCGCGACATCGGGTGACTTTAAGAAACCTTCGATACGGTTTCCGGCCAGTTTCATCCGGTCAATGTCCGCTGCCGCTTTTCGCTTTTACCTCGGCGGCCTTGGCGAAATAGGCGGCGACCCGGTTGCGAATTTCGTCGGCGACCGACTGCGCGGCGCGGCGATGAATATCATCGTCGGCCGAGACGTTCGCGTAATGCTGGTCGAGGAAGTCGTAACTGAACATCTGGCTGAAACTGCCGGTCATGACCGCGGCATTGTTCTCATAGAGATAAAAGGCGACGCTATAAGTAATCCGGTTGCGGGTCGCCGTATCGTCCTTGCGAAGCGCCTGCTGCGATTCGCCGACGATGACGTTGGTGAGCAATCGATAGCGAGCCTTGGTCGGCTCGCCAAGGGGATTGAAGTTGGTCAACAAGGCGTTGTGAACCAACTGCCCCGTCCGATCCTTCAAGGGCAAGATCTCGACGCTGGCAAGATCGTTCTGGACCGTCGCGTTATAGGAGTCTTTCCCGTAAAGCGGATGGAATCCGCAGGAGGTCAAGGCCAGGGGCAGCAGGCAGGCGATGACGGCCAGCAGTCGTCCGGCGAAAAGGAGACGGGATTGTGAGAGTTGCGGGCTAAACCACCACATTGACGATCCTGTTGGGAACAACGATGACTTTCCGCGGCGGCTTGCCGTCCAGAAGAGCGGCGACGCCGGGCAGGGCCAAAGCGGCGGCCTGCGCGGTCTCAGTGTCGACATCCTTGGCTAGGCTCACCGTTCCTTTGAGCTTTCCATTGACCTGGACAGCCAGGGTCACGCTGTCCTCGACCAGCAAGGCCGGGTCGGCCTCCGGCCAACCGCTATCGACCAAGAGGGTCGTCTGGCCTAACGCCGACCACAATTCCTCGGCGAGATGCGGCATCATCGGGCCGATCAAGCGGGCCAGCGTCTCCAGGCCTTCGCGCAGGGCCCAGCCGGCGCCGTCGTCGGTGGCGGGAATCTCCGCCAGGACATTGCTCAGTTCGCGGATACGGGCCACCGCCTTGTTGAAATGGAAGCGGTCGAGATCCTCGCCGACCAAGGCGACGGTCTTGTGAGTCTGGCTTCGCGCTTTTTTCGCCGTCGGACCGAAGTCGGCCGGGCAGGCGGTGCCGGGCGCCGGCAAGTTCACGGCGGGATCGACAACCATGCGCCACAACCGGTTGACATAGCGAAAGGCGCCATCGATTCCGGAATCGGTCCAATCCAGATCACGTTCCGGCGGACTGTCGGACAGCATGAACAGGCGGGCCGTATCGGCGCCGAAGGTGGCGATGATTCCGGCCGGATCGATGACATTCTTCTTCGACTTGCTCATCTTCTCGGAGCGGCCCAAAACCACAGGCCGTCCGCCGTCTATTTCGATAGCGGAACCATCCGCGCGCTTGTCCACGTCGGTGGGAAGCAGCCAATGACCGTCGGCGTCCTTATAGGTTTCGTGGCAGATCATCCCTTGCGTCAACAGACCGGCAAAGGGTTCCTCGACACTCAGATATCCGCAGACTTTGAGCGCGCGGGTGAAGAAACGCGAATAAAGCAGATGCAGCACGGCATGTTCGATGCCGCCGATATATTGGTCGACCGGCATCCAGCGATCGGCTGCGGCGCGGGTGAACCCGCGTTCGGTCTCCGTTGGCGAACAGAAGCGGGCGAAATACCAGGAGGATTCGAAAAAGGTGTCGAAGGTGTCGGTCTCGCGCCGCGCCGCCTTGCCGCATTGGGGGCAGGCGACATGCTTCCAGGTGGGATGATGATCGAGCGGATTGCCGGGTTTGTCGAAGGTCACGTCCTCGGGAAGAATCACCGGCAGATCTTCAGCCGGCACCGGCACCACGCCGCACTGCGGGCAATGGATGATCGGGATCGGGCAGCCCCAATAGCGTTGCCGCGAGACGCCCCAGTCGCGCAGACGGTAGTTGATCGCGCGCTGGCCGACGCCCCGATCTTCCATCAGATCGATCACGCGGGCTTTGGCATCGGCGACCGGCAGACCGTTCAGCACGCCGGAATTGATCATCACGCCGTCTTCGACATAGGCCTCGGTGCCGATGACGAGACTGGCCGGATCGACGTCTTTGGCGGCGACCACCGGCGTGACCGGCAGGCCGTATTTGCGGGCGAAATCGAGATCGCGCTGATCATGCGCCGGGCAGCCGAAAATGGCGCCGGTGCCATAGTCCATCAGCACGAAATTCGCCACATAGACCGGAAGCTCCTGGCCCTCGACCAGCGGATTGCGCGCCGTGAGCCCGGTGGCGAAGCCTTTCTTTTCCGCAGTTTCCAACGCGGCTTCGCTGGTGCCCATGCGGTTGCACACGCCGATGAAGGCGGTCAAATCCGGATTGGTCTTCGCCAACTCTCCGGCCAGCGGATGATTGGCGGCGATGGCGCAGAAGGAGGCGCCGAACAGCGTATCGGGCCGGGTCGTATAGACCTCCAACCGGTCGTCGCGATCGACCAGGTCGAAGAACAGCCGCAGTCCTTCCGAACGACCGATCCAGTTTTCCTGCATCAAGCGAACCCGGTCGGGCCAGCGATCGAGGCTTTCCAGACCCTTCAGCAAATCTTCGGCAAAGGCGGTGATTTTCAGGAACCATTGATTGAGCAGACGCTTTTCGACCAAAGCGCCGGAACGCCAACCGCGCCCGTCGATGACCTGCTCATTGGCCAATACGGTATGTTCGACCGGATCCCAATTGACCCAGGATTCCTTGCGATAAACCAAACCCGCCTTGAGAAAATCGAGAAACATTTTCTGTTCGTGGCGGTAATAGGCCGGCTCGCAGGTCGCCAACTCGCGCGACCAATCGTAGGATAACCCCATCGATTTCAACTGGGTTCGCATGGCGGCGATATTTTCGCGCGTCCAGATGGCCGGATGCACACCGCGTTCGATCGCGGCGTTTTCCGCCGGCAAACCGAAGGCGTCCCAACCCATGGGATGCAGCACGGCAAAGCCGCGGGCGCGCTTGTAACGGGCCACCACATCGCCCAGGGTATAGTTGCGCACATGTCCCATATGGATGCGCCCCGATGGATAGGGGAACATCTCCAGGACATAATATTTGGGCCGAGGGTCATCATCACGGGCGTGAAAGCACTGCCGCTCTTCCCAAATCGCCTGCCATTTCGCTTCGGTTTCCCGAACGTTGTAGCGCTCTTCGCTGCGCGGATTCATCGATCTTCTTCTACAATGATTAAGTCACAGGCGGGGCTTCCGCCCCGCCTTGCATAAAACAGATGGTTCCTGCCGTTAGTCCCGCGTGGGCGGGACGTCTGAAAGGCGGCCGGAAAAGCCGCCGTCCTCAGTTCTTTTGCGCTGCGGCGGACCGCATTTCACGAGCCCGGGTCAGGATCGCGTTTTCCACGTCGACAGGGGTCTTGGGATCGACGCTGGAATCCATCCAGTCGCCGCCTGAATTCTGTGTTTGGCGGAACACCGAGACACGCACGCCATCGGCCCGCAAGGTCCGATCCATGATGAACACCGACATCTTGAACCGTTCCATCGGACTCTCCGGCGGGGCATACCAATCGGTAATGATGACGCCGCCAAAAGGATCGGCCGAGGCGAGCGGCATAAAGGCGAGAGTGTCGAGGCTGGCACGCCACAGGAAACTGTTGACGCCAAGGCCGACGTTGGCCTCATCCGTCTTTTTTCCGCTCCCAAACAGGTTCAATCCAAACAGACCAGACGTCTCCTGGCTTCGCGCGGCCGGAGCATCCTCGCCCGGACGTTTGTCGGGATAAGTGGATTGAAATAGGCTGCAGGCGGTGAGAGCCGCCGTGGTGGCGGCCAGTATCAACGCCGTCCACATCTTCCTCTTCATCGAAATACCTCTTCCGGCCTTGTCCTTGCGGTCCGCGACCTGGCTTATCCGATGGGTTCGCCCCCGCAATCCTTTCTCGTACCACAGGCACCCGTAAGGACCAAGACTGTCTTTATAGAGTTTCGTGCACCATAAAACGATCTCGTCCCCATGCCGATCATATCTCCTTGATGTCGCGAGAGGCGGAGCCTATGACAATTGACCCGACCATCGGGGCGCGTTCCCGGTATTTTCAGGTAAGAAAAATAGGGGTTAAGTCTCATCGGTGAGACAACGGGAGACGATATGAAGAAGATTCTTGCCATGCTGCTCGCCTTTGGCGCCGGTTCAGCTCAGGCCGCCGATGACGATATGATCAAGCTCAGCGTCAAAGGCAGCGTCATCGAGAATATCGGCTATGCCACCAACATCAAATTGAACGAAAGCAGCGCACCGTCATCGGTCAAGCTTTCCCGGCTGGCGGAACAGGACAACGGCAGCTTGAGCATTCTCGGCAAAGCGACGCTCGACAAAGATGTCAGCCTTGCCATGCAGGGCGATCTCTATGGCACCGCCAGCGACCTGACGCGAAGCGTCAATGGGGCCTGCGATTCGAACAACTCGCGCGTCTTCACCCTGACCCCGACGTCGAGATGCACCAGCAACGTCACCGTCAAACGCGCCTTCGCGACGATCGGCAGTCCGGTGGGTTCGTTGATTCTGGGCGAGCGGGAAGACGCCACCTATATCGTCCACAATAGCGCCCCGGATGTCAGTCCATTGGCGCGCAATGGCGACGGGTATTTTTATTATTGGGTGGTTGCCCCCGCCAATCATCGCAATCTGACCGTCGATGACGATAGCCGCTATGACGATCGCAGCTACAAGGTCAGCTATGTGACCCCGGCATTCAACGGCCTGACCGCTGTTCTGACCTATGTTCCGAATCTCTCGTCCTCGGCGGGTTCAGGGTCTCCGGAACCCGCGACGCCCAGCGATTACGGCTTGCGTCTGCCCAACGGCCGGGTTACCGGCGCCAATTACGGCGGCGATGCTTATGGGGGGGGAGTCTTCTATTCGAACGCTTTCCGGGGAATTGGCGTGAAAGCCGATGCCACCGTCGTCCAGGCCGATGTCGCCAATTTACGCATCTGGCAACAGGGCGTGCGGTTGACATATGCCGGCTTTACGGTCGGGGCGTCGTCGTTGATTCGCGATGTCCCCGGCGACGCCACGATCGGCAGCATCGGCAGCAATGCGGCCGCCGCTGCTCTGGCCAGCGCCGGCACCACCGCGGCGGCGATCGCCCAAGCGGCGGTTTTTGCCGGCAATGGCTATACGCTTGGCCTTCGTTACGCCATCGGGCCCTATTCCGTCAGCACCGCTTTCTTCCATGACAACAGCAAGAGCTTGGCGGCGTTGAACGGGAGCGGCCGTTCGGATAGCACCGACGTCTATGATGTGGGGGTCGCCGATGACATGGGGACGATGTTTGCCGGTGGCCCCCGCCTGACGCTTCGCGCTGGCATCGGCTACATCAGTTACAAAGGGTCGGTCGCCAATGCGGCAACGCCTTGGGCGAACAATAACAGCGGCATTGTTTTCGTGACTGGCGCCAAACTCGACTTCTAATCATTGAGTTTTGTCCTGAGAGGGGTGGTCGAGAGGCCGCCCTTTCTTTTTTGTGTCCATTTATTCTGCACAAAATTTATGCAGATTGATGTTCACCCGATCAAATCGTGACATTGTAACAACACTATGTCGTGAACATCACAGCGCCCCCCCAATCCTTTTCGCATCGCGCTCAGGCTGCGGTAAAAAAAGACAGGACAGGAACCCGCCGCCCATCCGGTCGGCATCGAAACGGGAATGAGGGGTATCAATGAAGACATTATTGCTCGCCGGTGTCGCCGCCGCCGCGCTTTCGGCCGTGTCGCTTCCGGCTCTCGCCGAGGACGCCGCCGCGCCCACAGGGTTGTGGGAACGTGACACCCTGACCGGCGATTGGGATGGTCTGCGCACAAAATTGATCGACCATGGGGTGACCCTGGGTCTCAAATATACCGGCGAGGTCTTCGAGACGCCGAGCGGTGGTATCCGCCATGGCGGCGTCTATGAGGACCAATTTCTTCTGACCGGCGATTTCGACCTGGAGAAGCTGATTAATCTGACGGGCAGTACCGCGCATGTCAGCGCGTTTACGGTCAATGGCCGTGGCCCCTCGGTGAACAATGTCGGCAACAATATGGATGCCAGCGGTGTCGAACTCTATCGGCAGCGCCAGACCCGTCTGTGGACCTTGTGGTACCAGTGGGCCGCCGCCGACAGCTCGACCAGCTTCCGCATCGGTCAACTTTCTGTCGACGACGAATTCTTCCTCAGCACCACGTCGGCCAATTTGCTGAACACCACCTTCGTGTGGAATGCGCTCGGTTTCGACAATCTGGCGGGTGGAACGCCCAACCGCTACGGCTTGACCAACGGTCCGGGCTATCCGCTGGGGGCGCCGGGGTTCCGCTTCCAATACAACCCCAGCGACCATGTCTCTTGGCTGACCGCCGCCTTCACCCATCAGCCGGAGAGTTTCGATCGTCCCGGGACGCAGTTCCGGTTCGACGGCGACGCCTTCGTGATCACCGAACTGCAATATCTGGAAAACCAGGCCAAGGACGCCACCGGCAAGCCGGTCGCTTACAAGTTGGGCGCCTGGTATGACACCGGAAAGTTCAATGAACAGCTTTACGGCGTCAATGGTCCGTCAACGGTTCAGAAGACCGGAACCTGGGCCCTTTATGGTGTCGCCGATCGCACGGTCTGGCAGTCGGAAGACGGCAAAGCGTTCAGTGTCTTCCTGCGGGGCGGCTTCGCGCCGGACCGCTACAATCTGGTTAACGGCTATATCGATGGCGGCTTCGGTTACAAGGGCCTGATTCCGGGTCGTGAGGCCGATATCGTGACCTTTGGCGTCGCCTATGCCAATGCCGGCGACAGCACGGTCACCTTTGACAAAAACCAGCGCCTGTACAGCAGGACGAATACGCCGATCCGCGATTACGAGACCATCCTGGAGCTCAACTATACCTACAATGTGGCGCCCTGGTGGAGCATCCAGCCGGATGTGCAATATGTTCTTCATCCGAATTTCGGCGCGGCCAGCCCGCTTCCGAACGCCTCGATAACGAAGAGCATTCCGGACGCCACCGTTTTCGGCCTCAGGACCAGCATCACGTTCTAATAATCGGGCTCTTACCTCTCGTCGTCCCCGGGTCAAGCCCGGGGACGACGAACGCCCCCCAATCCGCCGATCGCCGCGATGCCGGCGGCGCCGCTGCCGACCAGACGAGTGACGGTGGCGGAAGAAATCCCCCCCAGCGCATAGACGTCGAGCCTTGTCAGCCGGACCAGCCGGCGAAAGGCGAGCAGGCCAAGGCTTGGTTTTCCCGGATGACTGAGCGTGGGAAACACCGGCGACAGCAACAAGGCGTCAACGCCCTGCCGTGCCGCCCGCGCCAAGCCGGGCCGGCCGTGGGCCGCCGCCGTCATCAGCGCGCCGCGGCGGCGATGCCACAACCGAATGCGCGGCGACGCGTGACGCGCCAGGCCCTCCGGCAGATGCAGCCCGCTTCCCAGGGATACCGCCAAATCAAAATCGGTGGCGATCACCAAATGAAGGCGGCGGCTCCGGCAGAGCTTGGCCAACCGCCGGGCCAACGCAGCGCGCGCCGGCGTTTCATAATGACGAAAGATCACAAGGCTGCCCGCCGGCAGACGTGCGACCACCGGCAAGGGATCCGCCAGTCGCTGGTGATCGGTCAGCAAGGCCAGAGGAGAGGCCGGTCGGTTGTTTGGCCGCCGGCACCCCCGAAAATTGAGATGGCGTGCCAAGTCTGCTAGGGTCCGCATGCCCCATTCTAACAGGAACCCACAGTCGTGACCGATGTTTCCCATCAAGATGTGCAGGTGCAATTCGCGGCCGTCATGGCCGAATTGGCAGCCGCCGAGCGGGCGAGCGGACGGCCTGCCGGTTCGGTCCGGTTGATTGCCGTCTCGAAAACGCATCCGGTGGACCGAATTCGTCCCTTATTGGCGGCGGGGCATCGTCTTTTTGGCGAAAACCGGGTGAAGGAAGCGGAGACCAAATGGCCGGCTTTACGCGCCGACTACCCGGACCTTGAGTTGCATCTGATCGGTCCGCTGCAGAGCAACAAGGTCAAGGAGGCGGTGGCGCTGTTCGATGTCATCGAAACCGTCGATCGTCCAAAACTGGCCGCGGCCCTGGCTGCGGAAATGGTGCGAAGCGGTCGCCGGCCACGCTGTCTCGTTCAAATCAATATCGGCAGCGAATCGCAAAAGGCTGGAGTCTTGCCGGACGCCGCCGATGATTTCATCGAGGCCTGCCGGACGGGCTGGCAACTGCCGATCGAAGGTCTGATGTGCATCCCACCGCAGGACGAGGACCCGACGCCGCATTTCGGTCGTCTGGCCGAGATGGCCCGGCGCCACGCTCTACCGCTCCTGAGCATGGGGATGAGCGGCGATTACCCGCGGGCGATCGCCGCCGGAGCGACCCACGTCCGGGTCGGCACCGCCATCTTCGGTTATCGGAGCGGGTAAAAATATTCCAGCAAGAACGATTCTTCGCCCGGATTGCGCTGCGTCAGGCCGGCGTTGGAAATATGGTAAACCCCAAGGCCAAGACGCGACGTGTCTTCGAAACGCCACGCGACATCACCGCCGGAACGAAATTCGACATGACTGCCCAGCCGGTAGCCATGACCGCCATAGCCGCCGACGGCAAAGTTCGGCGAGAGGACGATATGCTTGCCGAGATAGACGTCCGTCAAGATACCCGCGTAGCCGAAATAATCGCCATCGGTTGCCACCGTCACGCCGGCATGCGGCTTGAAGATCCACCATTCGATATTGGAGCGGTAGCTGACGTTGAGTTCGGTGGCGTGGGCGTGATCGCGAAAGGTTTCCCAGGAACCGGCGCCAATCGTCAGATAAGACGGATCGGCGGCCAGAGCGGGCCCGAACAGTCCCGCCATGGCGATCGAGGCCGCCACGGTAAATCCCTTCGCAGATAATCGCATAAGATCCCCCAAGAAACAGCATCCCTCCTTGATGATAAGGAATCGTTCACACTATTCCCAGCGGTTTCGCGGGGGCGGCTCGCGTAAGGCAACCGAATTAATTCATTTGTAAAACGCTGTTGGCTGTTTCGCCTTCCTTTGTCCCTTGCGCCGCAGCCGGCGTTCCCAGGCCGGACGCCCGATTGTATTTGTCCATCGCCTCGTTGAAAGCGCCGGCAAACCAAGCTGAATCCGTTTGATTGGTCCCGCTGCGTGTTGTGCTGGCGGCGCGGGCGCCGCCGGGCACGGCGGCCGGACCTGTTGTCGGCATCGGTAATGTCTGCGGCGGGATCGCCGTCGTGCGGCGGAGCGGACCGGTGAACGAGCGCGCCGGCTGCGCGCCAAGCGCCGCGGTTTGAGTGCCGATGGACGGCGATGCGGCGTCGCCTGCGGGAGTCAACGGTTGCGGGCTTGTCCCACTGACCGCGGTTGACGGCGCAACGGGGGCGTCGCCACCGGCGGACGGTCCGGTTCCGAACACCAGGAAATCTCCGGACTGCGTGGGGCTGCCGGTGCTGACAGCGGCCGATGCCGTTTGCGTGTTGCCGTTTCCTGACGTCGAGGCCGGAGTCACCGTGCCGGCAGCCTTGCCGAAGACCAGAAAATCACCGGCGACGACGGGGCCTTCGTTGGCCTGCGTCGCTTGACCGGGTGATGCGGTCCCATTCGCTCCGCTCAGATCGAACATCGTATTCGGCGGGCTTTGCAAGGCGGGGGATGCATTCTGCGCCACAGCGCTTTGGCCCGTCTTTTCATCACCCTTGGCGACGGCGGTGGGGCTGTCATCGTCGGAAAACAGGGCGTAAACATGATCACCAACCGATTTTCCGGTGTTGTCTTCGATCAGCAGATTGGCGACGGCGGCGCCCAGGCCGATCACACCGCCCCAAAGCGCGCCGCCAAGCACGTCGGCGACGACGCCTTCCTTGTCGCCGGTGAGATGTTGGTAAAGCGTGTTGATGATCGGAATGTGCTGAAGGGGATTGATGACATCGAGCAGATCGGAAAAGCTGGGACCATCGGGATCGTCGAACGCCTTGAGGGTGCTCTCGCTCGATGTCGGACCGACAAGACCGGTGACGTCCGGCCTGTTATAAGCCGGCGATGGGGCTGACCCGAAAGAGGACTCAACGGTCATCGCGCTCAAATCCCGAGATTGGCATTCAAGCGTGAAAAAGCAATTGTTGTGCCAGATATCAAAACGTTGAAAACGTTACATGTTTTCTTGTGTCTGAGCGGCTTGCCGGCCACACATAAGCGTGTTTTGCCGGGCAGCTTCTGCCGAGGTTGGCGGCGCGTGCTAAAACAAATGCCCGCTTCGCGTCGCTTTGGTTCGCAGATAGACGGCGTTATGGTCGTTCGACGGAAACACATGCGGAACCCGTTCGGCCACAACGACGCCATGTCTGGCCAAACCTTCGACTTTCCCCGGATTGTTGGTCAGCAAGCGGACCCGTCCGATACCCAACAGCCGAAGCATTTCGGCGGCGGGCAGATAAATCCGTTCGTCGTCGTCGAACCCCAATTGCTGATTGGCGTCCAGCGTGTCGAAACCGGCATCCTGCAACTCATAAGCACGGAGCTTGTTGACCAGCCCGATACCGCGGCCTTCCTGGGCGAGATAAAGCAAGACGCCACCGCCGGCCTTGGCCAACTGGGTGATGGCGCCGCGCAATTGATCGCCGCAATCGCACCGCAGACTGCCCAGCAGGTCACCGGTAAAGCATTCCGAATGCAAGCGGGTCAGCACAGGCTGGTCGCGATCCGGATGACCGATGACGATAGCCAAATGCTCGATGCCGCCGTCGGAGGGTCGGAAAGCGACCACGCGGGCATCTTCCGCATTGGCCAGGGGAACGCGGGCTTCGGCGACGCGCTTCAGACTTCGCGCGGCAATCGGTCGATAAGCCAACACATCGGCGACGGCCACATGAAACAGACCGTCATGATTGTCTGTCGTTGGCGCCACCACCACCGCCGGCAACATGCGCGACAATTTGGCCAGGGCGATGGCGCCACGCGCCCAGGTGGGCGCCGGTTCGTCGCAGACCGTCAGCCGAGGATCGGATTGAAATTCGTCCAGCGGGTTGGTCAGGCTGGACACTTGGGCGGCGGTCAACGGCTCTTGCCCATTGATGATCGCGACGTCCCGCGTGTTTTCGGTCAGGCCAAGAACAGCGGCGCGCCGGCCGGTCAAGACCACTTGCGGCGTGGCGCCGCTCAAGCGGGCCAACCGGCTCAAGGTTTCCACGGATGCGGCTTCCGCAGCCAAGACCAGAGCCGCTTGGCCATCGGTATCGTCGATCTGCACAAGGCCGCCGCGGCGTAATTCGGCAACAGCGCGATCGACAGCCACCAAGGCGCTGGGTGGTAGCGGAAGCGGTACGGGTTTGACGATCAGGGATCGGCTCATGGAACTCTAGCGGTAGACCGGAGGGGCGGCACCATAGCTGTTTTTCCTCCGATACAAAAGGGTTGGATGCGGTCATCCCGGATGCGGATGGCCTATTGTCTACCACCGTCCCGCAGTCTTGACCAATTCCCATTCGCTGGATGATCGCGATGTGAGAACAGTGACAAATAGGATAGCATGACGCTTTCCATAGCAAACGCTCCATAACGATGACGAAACGCATCTTGATGATTCATGCTGGCGGGCTGCTCGCCAAATCCCTCGCCGATCAGCTGACGAACCAGGGGTTTGACGTTGATACCGTGGTTTCGATCGAACAGGCGGATCAACGGCTCATCGAGCAGACGGTCGATCTGGTGTTGTTCGACGCACCGTCTTTGGCCATCGCTCCGGCGATCGTTTGCCAAGCCGTGCGAGCCCGGTCTGCCGATTGTCCCATCGTCGTGTTGGGTATCGACCGGTCAGACGAAGCGGCTGTCATGGGTGCCGGGGCCAATGTATGTTTGGCCAAACCCTATCGGTTTTCCGGTTTGCTGCAGCGGTTGCAGGAGCAATTGCGCGCCGCCGACGGTGGTGGCGAGATGCCGATCGGCAATTTTCGGCTCCATCCGGTGGCGCGTCATCTGGTCGATGCTTCGGGCCGGCGGATTCATCTGACGGAAAAGGAAGCCGCGATCCTAACCTATCTGCATCGCGCCGGATCCCGGGTGGTGCCGCGCGATGAATTGTTGGGCGAGGTCTGGGGCTATTCCAGCGCGGTGTCCACCCATACGGTGGAAACCCATATTTATCGGCTGCGGCGTAAACTGGTCGACGAGTCCGGCGAGGAGTCGCCCCTGGCGACCACCGGCGGCGGTTACCGGCTAAACTAATCCAGAAGATCGACGACCACCGGCACGTGATCGGATGGCGGTTGCCAGCCACGGCTGTCGGCAAATATCGAGGCGCCGCCAAGACGCGGCACCAAGGTCGGGCTCACCCAGATGTGATCGAGCCGGCGGCCACGGTCGCTGGTGGTCCAGTCGGCGGCCCGGTAACTCCACCAAGTGGAAAGTCGTTCTGATGGTGGAATGAAATGACGGACGGCATCAACCCAGCCAAGGGACTCCTGCAATGCCGCCATTTTTTCGATTTCCACGGCGGTGTGACTGACCACTTTCAACATCGGCCGATGCGACCAGACATCGCTGGGCAAAGGCGCGATGTTGAGATCGCCGAGCAGGATCTTCGGTTGGCCTGAGGCGCGTTGTTCGGCGAACCATTGGGTCAGCGTGTCGAGAAACGCCAATTTGTGGGCGAATTTCTCGTTGATGTCGGGATCGGGGACGTCGCCACCAGCCGGAACATAGAGGCAATGCACTTCGATCCCGTCGAGGCCGGCAATCAAATGCCGGCAATCCTCTCGGCCGCACCAGTTTTGGATCGTCACATCGGTTAACGGACGCCGCGCCGCGATGGCGACGCCGTTGTAGCTTTTCTGGCCCAACAGGGCGAGATGCTCGTAGCCCAGGGCGGCGAAAGCCTCCCTGGGGAACAAGGAATCGACGACCTTGGTTTCCTGCAGACAGAAGACGTCGGGACGCAACGCCGCATCGATGCGGGAGAGCTGTTCCAGGCGCAGCCGCACCGAATTGACGTTCCAGGTGACCAGACGCATCAGGACTAAACCAGTGTAAAGCTATGGGTGGTGACGCCGTCGACGTGGATTTCGACGCGATCGCCTTTGATCACGGGTCCGACGCCCGCCGGTGTTCCGGTGAAGATCAGATCGCCGGGCGCCAGATGCACATATTTCGACAGCGCCGCGATGATCTCGGGGATCGGATAAATCATCTGAGCGATGTCGCCTTGCTGCTTGGGTATGCCATTGACCGACAGTGTGATGGCGCCGGCGGACGGATGACCGATCTCCTCAACCGGATGCAAGACGCCGACCGGGCCCGAGAAATCGAAGGCTTTGCCCATATCCCAAGGCTGACCGCCTTTTTTCGCCGCCGCCTGAAGATCGCGCCGCGTCAGATCGCAGCCGACGCTGTAGCCGAACACATGCTCGAGGGCTTTGGCTGGTGCGATCTCGCTCCCGTCCTTGCCGATGGCAACCACCAGCTCGCCCTCGTAATGGAGATTCTGGGTGGCCGAGGGGTAGGGAACGGTCGGTAAGGTGGTGATGGCGTCGGCCGGCTTGGTGAAGAAGACCGGGGGTTCGCGGTCGGGATCGTTGCCCATTTCCCGAGCATGATCCGCATAATTCCGTCCAACGCAAAAAACCCGGCGCACCGGAAACAAGCCACCGCCAGAAACCGGCAAAACCGTGGGGGCGGGCGGGGGGAAAACGAAGAAAGTCATATTATTCCGCCTTCATAATGAATTTAGGATTCTCGGAGGGGGAGCAGTATAACCAGAAAAGCCGGCAGCGTGGAAATCCAACAAAGTGCACCCCTTTGGGCAAAAGGAAGGCGCCCGGTCAGGGGGGTAACCGGGCGCCCGATGCTCCTTTAGGGAGCGTGAGAACAGCAGGGGAGACCGTTCCCACCGACCGCAGTCATTGCGACCACGACCATCTCTGAGAAGAGGTGGTCCCGGTAGGGTGCGGTCTCAATTCACCGAAAGGCATGGCTGATATGCGTTTTTCGCATATGTATCTTGCAAAATTGCACCGCTGCAGGGTTACTGCCGATTTGTCGACAGATCCGGCCCTTGGTCCGTCGTTGGATCCTTGAAGTAGAACATCTCCTTGTCCAGCGTCACGCCAAGTTCGGTATCGAACAGGGAGACCGTGGTGATCTGGCCTTGCGGGTCGGTCACCTGCCATTGCCGCAATTGAAAGGGCGATTGGGTAAAGACCAGGGTAATGCTGCCCTGTCCGGGATCGTCGGCCCGAATGACCGTGACTTGCAAAACACCCGGCTGATGAGCCACCTTGGTGACCTTCAGATCGGCACCACTGAGCTTGACCTTGGCGCGAACCAGGACGCCGGCCGGGCTTGACTCGAGGCCGAGGTAACTCACCTGCTTCAACTGCTTATCGTAATAGATGAGAAAATTGCCGTCGGCGATCACTTGAATCGGACTCGGCGGCTCGTAATCCAGGCGTAGCCGCCCCGGCCGCGACAGATAAACCGTGCCGTCGGTCGTGCTGCCGTCAGGCGAGACCTGCATGAAATGGGCTTTCAGCGTGGTCACCCCGTTCAAATACTCTTCCGCCCTGTCGATCTCGGCCTGATCGGTCGCGGCGGGAGCCGCGGCGGAAACGGCGCCTCCCGCCACGGTCAGGGAAAAGAGAGCCGCGACGAGGGTTCGCGCAAACCAGCCTCTCGCGCTTGGCGGTATCGCCCGGTTTTGGGGATTCGAAAAAGACGACATGGAAACTCCTAATCGGGCTTATTCGGCGTGGCTTCGTACCAACACTTCGCGTTTGCCCACATGATTCGCCCGGCTGACCACGCCCTCGGCTTCCATCTTCTCGATGATGCGCGCCGCGCGGTTATAGCCGATTTGCAGATGCCGCTGGATGAAACTGGTCGAGGCCTTGCCTTCCCGGGCGACCAGGGCCACCGCCTGATCGTAAAGGTCGTCGCCCGAGTCGCCACGGCCGCCACCGTTGTCCTCGCCCGCGGCCAGCTCTTCTTCGGTCACGCTCTCCACATAGTGAGGTTCGCCTTGGCCACGCAAGTGTTCGACCACCATTTCGACTTCCTGATCGCTGACGAAGGGGCCATGGACACGGGTAATCCGGCCGCCGGCCGCCATATAGAGCATGTCGCCCTGGCCAAGCAACTGCTCGGCGCCCTGTTCCCCTAAGATGGTACGACTGTCGATCTTGGACGAAACCTGAAAACTGATCCGGCTGGGGAAATTGGCTTTGATGGTGCCAGTGATGACATCGACCGAGGGACGCTGGGTCGCCATGATCACATGAATGCCGGCGGCGCGGGCCATTTGGGCCAAACGCTGGACCGCGGCTTCGATATCCTTTCCGGCCACCAGCATGAGATCGGCCATTTCGTCGACCACGACGACAATGAAGGGCAGGGGTTGCAGATCGAGGTCCTGCTCTTCGTAAACCGGCTTTCCGCTGTCCGGATCGAATCCCGTCTGCACCGTGCGCGACAAGCTTTCACCCTTTTGCCGGGCTTCGGCCAAGCGTTGATTGTAGCCGGAAATATTGCGCACACCCAATTGGCTCATCGCCCGATAGCGGTCTTCCATTTCGCGGACGGCCCATTTGAGCGCCACCACCGCCTTGCCCGGTTCGGTCACCACCGGGGCCAGCAGATGGGGTATCCCGTCATAGACTGAAAGTTCCAGCATTTTCGGATCGATCATGATCAGACGGCATTCTTCCGGCCGCAGCCGATAGAGCAGCGACAGAATCATGGTGTTGATAGCCACCGACTTTCCCGACCCCGTCGTGCCGGCAATCAGCAGATGCGGCATGCGCGCCAAATCGACCATGATCGGTTGGCCGCTGATGTCCTTGCCGAGGACCAGCGTCAGTCGCGCCGGAGCGCGTTCGAAGGCTTCCGAGGCCAACAATTCGCGTAAGAAAACCGTTTCGCGTTTGCTGTTGGGCAATTCGATGCCAATGACCGACCGGCCGGGAACGGTGGCGATGCGGACGCTGAGCGCGCTCATCGAGCGGGCGATGTCGTCGGCCAGGCTGATGACGCGCGAAGTTTTGGTGCCCGGCGCCGGTTCCAGTTCGTAGAGAGTCACCACCGGACCGGGCCTGACCTTGACGATCTCGCCGTTGACGCCGAAATCGTCGAGAACCGACTCCAGCAGGCGGGCATTTTGCGCAAGGGCATCTTCGTTGATGCCGGTTCCACGAGTCTCCGGCGGTTGTGCGAGCAGCCTGAGCGGCGGCGGCTCGTAAGAATCGCCCGGCGGCAGATCGAGCCGGCCTTGCCGCGCGTCCTGTTCGCGGCGTCCCGGTTGCGTGCGCGGTGTGCGCGGCGCCACCAGAGGTTCGGTGGTGCGCGGCCGCTCTGCTGGTGGCGGAGAGGGCTCCGCGTCGTCCTCGTCGTCCTCGGCGGCGGTGGGGGGGGCCGCGCGACCGGCGAAAATCGGCGCACGGCGGTCGTCGGAAAACGCCGGAGAGTCGTCCTCGGAGGGTCCGCGCAACGGACGAAGGCCACGCAACGTCAGGCTCCATCGGCGCAAGGTGGCGACGGCGGAGCGTAAGGTCCGGCCGAGAATGCGCCATTCTTCGAGCGAGAGTCCCAAGGCGTAGATGGCGCAGACTGATCCGAAAAGGGCGCAAACGATGGCCAAGGGCCAGCGGAACAGGGGACTGCCAATCAGTCTGGCGGTCTCGTTCAGGCCGTCGAACAACAATTTTCCGGCCGAACCGCCGAGAGTGTCGCCGGAACCGCCGATGACCCCCGGCAAATGCCAACCCGTCGGGATGGGAATCGCCGCCAGACCGATCGCCAACAACAACAATCCACAGATCAGCAGCAAGGCGCGCAGCCAGGTCTTTTGCAAAGCCCGTCCGCTGACCAGCAAGCGGCATCCCCAGGCGATCAGAGCGAAAACCGGAAGCCACGCGGTGACGCCGAACAATTGCAACAGCAGATCGGACAGTACGGCGCCGGGCGCTCCCAACATATTGCGCACCGTGCCGACGGGCGCGGCGGCGGTGTCCAGGCTGGGATCAAGTCGGCTGTAGGTCGCCAAGGCCGCCGCCAAGGCCAAAGCGATGGCGACGACCGCCAGACCGCCGGCCTGCAACGACCAGCGTTTCAGCATGTCCGTCGTGCCGGCGGGCAGGAAGCGTCCTTCGATCTTGCGGCGAGCGGCGGCTGCTTTTGCCATTAGGCCTCCACCAACGTGTCGGCGATGCGCGAAAGCGCTCGCCGCGTGGTCTCCAGATCATGCACCAGAGCGACACGAATATAAGACAGTCCCGGATTGATTCCGTCGGCGCCGGATCGCGCCAGATAGGCGCCGGGCAATACTTTGACGCCAGCCTGAGCCCAAAGCCGGCGCGCCGTCTGTTCGCTGTCGCCGACATCCAGCCACAAAAAGAATCCGCCGGCCGGCCGGTAGAAGCCCAGGTGAGACCCGAAAATTTCCGCGGCGGCGTCCAGTTTGGCCCGATAGAGGGCGCGATTGGCCTCGACATGCGTCTCGTCTTGCCACAGGGCGGTTGACGCAGCGAGAATCGGCAGGGGCACCGCGGCGCCGCCGTAAGCGCGCAAGCGCCCAAAGGCCTCGATCACCGGCGCTTCTGCGGCGACGAAGCCGGATCGCAATCCCGGCGCGCTGGATCGCTTCGACAGGGAGTGGAAAATCACCACGCGGTCCATGCCGCCGCCCAGGCGAGCGCAGGCTTCCAGGGCGCCGGCCGGTTCGGCGCGGTCATAGATTTCCGAATAGCATTCGTCGACGGCCAGGGTGAAGTCGTAGCGCCGCGCCAGGGCGATGGTGGATTCGAGAAACGCCAGGCTGGCGACCGTGCCTTGCGGATTGGCCGGATTGCACAGATAGGCCAGCGTCGCGCGCTCCAGAATGGCGGGCGGCACTGCGGCGAAATCCGGCAGAAAACCGGTTTCGCGTCCCGCCGGAACGAAGACCGGTTCGGCCCCGGCCAGCAACGTGGCGCCCGCATAGACCTGATAAAAGGGATTGGGCAGCAGAACGACCGGCGGTTTGCCGCCCTTGGCGGTGTCGCAAATCAGATGGGCGATCTGGAACAAACCCTCGCGGGTGCCGGCCAGCGGCAGGATCTGTTTGTCGGCGTCGAGAAAGCCGGGGCTCAGGTGAAAGCGCCGGGTCAGCCAATCGCCGACGGCGGCGCGAAACGCCGGCGTTCCCGCCATCGGCGGATATTTGCCCCAGCCAGCCACCTGTTCGGTCAGGATATCGGCGACCCAGGCCGGCGGTTGATGTTGCGGTTCGCCGATCGACATGATGATCGGTTCAGCCCCAGGCGGCCCTTGCAGCAAATCGGCGAGGCGCCGGAACGGATAATCGGTGAGAAGATCGAGACGTGAATTCAGCATGATGAGGGAATTTACAGAAAACTGGGGCTAAGCCACAGTTTTCTTTTTATGTAGCCTGCGGGCGGGAGCCCGCTTTGGTATAAATAGCCCTCAGGCGCCGGGCGCAGGCCTCCGCCCGCTTGGCTTTCTCGCTTATGCCTCCGCTGGCGCTGCGGCAACGCTGCGGCGGCCTCAACGGCCTAGTCACGAGGCGATGCCTCGTTCCATCCCTCATTTCCACCATCGTTTGTGGTAACCCGACGGGAACCGGCGCAGCCGGTGACTAGCGCATTGAGCGCGCCGCAGCGTTGTCGCAGCGCAGCGGAGGCAAAAGCGAGGAGAGCCAAGGGCGCGGATGCGCCCGCCCGGCGCTTGAGGGACAATTTATAAACAAAAGGGAGCGCCTCGCGGCGCTCCCTCATTAACCAATCGCGGGTGCGATTGGTTAATGGATAACCTCGCCATGCT
>Ga0209415_10001986_pt1 | contig 38797 bp, 38 predicted proteins | sample PeaSoiSIISIP2007_FD_187696 | JGI IMG/M metagenome (GOLD analysis project Ga0209415, IMG submission 187696) | Peat soil microbial communities from Weissenstadt, Germany - SII-SIP-2007 (SPAdes) (version 2) | ecosystem: Environmental > Terrestrial > Soil > Wetlands > Peat | place: Germany...
CACGCTGGCGTTCCTATTGTCGCTTGCCGAACTGCGGTTGACGCAGAACATTGTCACCAGCTTCAAAGCCCCGGTCCTCATCGAGAGTTAATGCCAATCCATCTTCCGCTTCCTCAGACAACCGCCGCATGACTACCCAATCGATTCACATCACACGGACGACCATAGCTTTGCGGCCGGACCCGTCGCGCGTTCTGTTGCGCCCGTTCCGTCCCGGCTACGTGCAGCGAACCAGGAGGATTGTCGCGCGGATTCTTTCGCTCGCCGAAAGTCAGGTTATCCCGCTGCTGAACGAAGTGCTGACGCAATTCTCGGCTCGCCATCCCAAGATCGGGGATGCCTTTCTCCAACGATTCGAGCAGGTCAACAAGCTCCTGGCATTGGACGGCGAACTCTCCCCGTCGAGAAAACTGCTGATCGGCTCCTGTTTCGTTTGTGAGTTTTCACTCGAAGCCGCAGCCTTATTCAATCCGTCGATTGTGCCGCACCCGGACCAGTCAGGGGTTCCACCAGACGGGCTGCGCTTTATTCTGAGCCTGCGAGCCACCGGCGAAGGACATGTCTCCTCGATCACTTTTCGTACCGGCATGATCTACCCTGATGGCCGGATCGAGGTCATGAATGCAGCCGGGCATCTGAGCGAACCGTGCCAGGTCCCGAACCCATTGTATGAGCGGGCTATCTTCGAGCGGCAGCTCGCCGAGCTCGGGCTAACCAATCCATTCACCCTCCTGACGATGAACAAGCTAGGGCCGTCGTTTCACTTCGAGGAGCTTCGGCGCCTGGTGAAGGAAGAATTGCAGCAACCGTCCGCGACCGATGGGAGTAAGGGAAACCGTAACACAGCTAATGCAATGCGGAGGCTGGCTGAGTCGAACTATGAAGTCCAATTCAGCCCCGAACAGGAACTGTCCGAGCGAATTATCTTTCCCGCTTCTCCCTCGCAGCGAAACGGCATCGAAGACGCGCGCTTCGTCCGCTTTCAGAACGATGGCGGAACGCCGGTCTATTACGCCACGTTCACCGCTTACGACGGCAGGGCGGTGAAACCGGAACTGCTGGAAACCTACGACTTCCTTCATTTTCGTTTCATCACGCTGGACGGTCCTGCTGCCCAGAACAAGGGTATGGCTATCTTCCCTCGTAAGATCAACGGCCGATACGCCATGCTCTCTCGGCACGACAATGAAAACCTGTACCTGGTCTTCTCCGACAACGTGCACTTCTGGCATGAGCCCAAACTGATTCTGGCGCCGGCCTTCCAGTGGGAGATGGTTCAGATTGGAAACTGCGGATCTCCCATCGAGACGGACGCCGGCTGGCTGGTCCTCAGCCACGGTGTAGGCCCCATGCGACAGTACTCGATCGGGGCGTTTCTACTCGACAAAAACGACCCCTCCAGGGTGATCGGGCGCCTGCGGGAACCCCTTCTCCGGCCCACTGAGAACGAACGCCGCGGCTACGTGCCCAACGTCGTGTATACCTGCGGTGCCCTGGTCCATGGCGACCAGTTGATCATTCCATATGCCTATGCCGACCACGCCACCAGCTTCGCAACTGTAACGCTCCATGAGGTGCTGAGCGCGATGCAGTAGAGAGTCCGGCACAAGGTCCGCCATGAAGACTGGAAGAAAAGTCGCCATCCTGTCACCCGTCGCATGGCGAACGCCTCCGCGGCAATACGGCGCCTGGGAGACGGTGGCCGGCAATATTGCCGAAGGGTTGGTCGCTCGCGGCTGGGACGTAACTCTGTTCGCCACCGGCGACTCGGTAACCTCCGCTCGCCTGCACGCCGTCGTGGCGCACGGTTATGAAGAGGATCGCTCCATCGACCCGAAGGTGGCTGAATATCTCCACATCCCGGAAGTGTTCGAACACGCCGCAGACTTCGACCTTATACACAGTCACTACGATTTCATGGCCCTGGCTTACAGCCGGCTGGTAAGGACACCGGTCCTGACCACCATTCACGGATTCTCGTCGCCTAAGATCATGCCGGTTTACCGCAAATATGCCGACAGTTACTTTGTCTCCATCAGTAACTCAGACCGGATGCCGGGGCTGAACTACATTGCGACTGTGTACAACGGAATCGATCTGGCGTTGTACCCCTTCCAGCAGCGCGGAGGCGACGACCTGATTTTCCTCGGACGGATTCACCCTGACAAGGGCGTCCACCTGGCCATTGAAGTGGCTCTCATGAGCGGCCGGCATCTCATCATCGCGGGCATCATCCAGGACCAGGCCTATTTCGAAGAGCAGGTGAAACCGCATCTCGATGGCGTGAACATTCGGTTCATTGGGCCGGTCGACGTCGCCGGCAAAAATGAATTGTTCGCGCGCGCGTACGCGCTGCTGCATCTGAACACGATCCCAGAGCGTTTCGGGTTGGTCCTGGCCGAAGCCAACGCAGCCGGAGTGCCCGTGATTGCAATGGACTTTGGCTCCTGCCGCGAAGTGATCGCTGATGGTGTCACAGGCTTTCTTGCCGGCAACGTCTCGGAGGCCTCTCGGTGCCTGGAACGAGTTCCCCAAATCGACCGCAGCGCGTGCAGGCAGCGAGTGGAGCAACGCTTCTCCATCGAGACTATGGTGCGACAGTACGAGCGCGTTTACTCGATCGTGCTGGAGACGGAAGCGAAAAAAACAGCATGAAGCAAGACATCGTCAGAAGATACGCGTCCAACCCGATTCTCACCAAGAAGCAAATACCGTACGCGGTGGAGACGGTTCATAATGCGGCGGTCGTCAAGCATGACGGCGAATACATTATGCTTTTTCGATCTCACCTTCGCACCGGACGGTCGATTATCGGCCTGGCCCGCAGCCGTGACGGATTCCGGTTCGCCGCCGACCCGCAGCCATTTCTGGTCCCGGAGCGCGAAGGCCCGTTCGCCGCGTATGAAGAATTCGGCGTGGAAGATCCGCGAGTGACCCGCGTCGAAGACGACTACATCATCACTTACAGCGCGTATTCGCGGAGCGGAGTGCGAATCGCACTGGCAAAGACGAAGGACTTTGCCAAGGTAGAGAAGGTCTCGCTCATCACCCAGGCCGACCATCGGAACGTAGTTCTCTTTCCGGAAAAATTCGGCGGGCTCTATGCGCGCCTGGATCGTCCCCACTCGGAAATCACGCCTTGGTCCATCTGGATTTCCTATTCTCCGGATCTGTGCTTCTGGGGGCAGTCTGAGCTCCTCATCAAGCCCGAACCGTATCACTGGGATGAGATGAAGATCGGCCCCGGCGCGCCGCCCTTCAAAACGGCACAGGGATGGCTTTCCATCTTCCACGGCGTGTTCCGGACCATGGATGGCGCTGTTTATCGTCTCGGTGTTGCGCTTCATGACTTGCAGAACCCCGCAAAGGTAATCGGCGTGAGCGATTCCTGGATCTTGCAGCCTGAAGATCCGTGGGAGATGACGGGCTACGTCCACAACGTCGTGTTCACCTGCGGCGCGGTACCCGAACCGGATGGAACGGTCAAAATCTACTGGGGAGCCGCAGACACCGTGATGTGCGTGGGAGAAGCGAACGTCTCGGACCTGGTGGACTTGTGCCTTCACCACGCCCGGCCGGCGAAGTAGATCCGCGCAGCCTCATCTGGTGCGCGACACGGAACTGGCTGCAAGCCATCCAGGTCAACCGCCGAGGTTCAGCCCGGAGGGCGGAAGATAGTAGCCCAAGGCGCAAGCCTCATCCAGCCACGTGACGGCTTGCGGCCATTGCATAATTGGACATATGCGATATCGCGCGCTGGGACGGACCGGATGGCAGGTTTCGGAAGTGAGCTTTGGCGCCTGGGCGATTGGCGGCTCCTGGGGCCCCGTCAGCGATGACGAATCCCTCGCCGCGCTGCACCACGCCATCGACTGCGGGGTCAACTTCATCGACACGGCGGACGTTTACGGCGATGGCCGCAGCGAACGCCTGCTGGCGCGGCTGAAGCGCGAGCGGCGCGAGGAAATCGTGATCGCCACCAAGGCCGGGCGCCGTCTCTCGCCACATACGGCCGCCGGTTACAACGCTCAAAACCTGGCGGGATTTATCGAAGACAGTTTGCGCAACCTGGCCACCGATTGTCTCGACCTGGTGCAACTCCACTGCCCGCCCACCGACGTCTACTATCGGCCCGAGGTCTTCGGTGCGCTGGACGACCTGGCGAGGGCGGGCAAGATCCGCCACTACGGCGTGAGCGTGGAGAGAGTGGAGGAGGCGCTGAAAGCCATCGAGTTTCCGAACGTCGAGACCGTGCAGATCATCTTCAACTGCTTTCGCCAGCGGCCCGCGGAGTTGTTCTTTCCCGAGGCCCGGCGGCGCAACGTCGGCATTCTGGCGCGCGTTCCGCTGGCCAGCGGGCTCCTCAGCGGCAAGCTCTCGCGGGACTCCCAGTTCGCCCCTGACGACCATCGCAACTTCAACCGCCACGGGGAGGCGTTCGACGTCGGCGAGACGTTTTCCGGTGTGGATTACGAGGTGGCGCTGGAAGCGGTGGAGGAGATCCGGCGCCTGCTGCCGGCGGGCATTGGCATGGCTCCCTTTTCGCTGCGCTGGATTCTGATGCACGATGCGGTGTCGTGCGTGATCCCAGGCGGCAAGCGCCCGGGGCAGGTTGCGGAGAATTGCGCGGCCTCGGATCTGCTGCCGCTGACTGACGAAACGATAGCCGCGGTTCGCGGAATTTACAACGCGAAGATCCGCCCGCTGGTACACCAGCGCTGGTAGTCTACACGCGCCAGCCGCTCAGTAGCTTCGTGGGGCAGGTTGGTCAACCTGCGCGCCGATTGTCAATCGGCGCAGCCGGGCGAAGCCCGGCCCCGCCGCGGCCGCCAGTCCGCCGCTGCACTTGCGCGCCGCGGGCGCAACGCGCCAGAATGAGGTTTGCCCGGCAGCGCCTCGGCGTCTGAGCCTTGCCTTTGGCAGCCGGCAACGTCCCTTCGGGAGAACGATTCAATTAACAGCCAATATGCCGATTCCCTTTGCGACAGACTCGCGCATCGTGATGACGCTGGATGCGGGCGGCACCAATTTGAAATTCTCAGCCGTACGCGGCAACCGGCCGCTCGTCGACCCTCTCAGTCTGCCTACCGAGGCCGCCAACCTGGACCGCTGCCTGGGAAACATTGTGCGCGGTTTCGAAAGCGTGAAGCAGTCCTTGCCGGAGCCTCCGGTGGCCATCAGCTTTGCCTTTCCCGGCCCCGCCGATTACCCCCGCGGTATCATCGGCGACCTCGGCAACCTGCCGGGATTCCGCGGCGGAGTGGCGCTCGGGCCCATGCTGGAAGACAAGTTCGGCATCCCGGTCTACATAAATAACGATGGCGACCTCTTCGTCTATGGTGAAGCCATCGCCGGCTTTCTCCCTTATGTCAACGGCCTGCTCGAACACGCCGGCAGCCCCAAGCGCTACCGCAATCTGTTCGGCGTCACCTTAGGCACCGGCTTTGGCGGTGGCATCGCCCATCACGGGGAGCTCTTCACCGGCGACAACTCCATCGCCGCCGAAGCCTGGCTACTGCGCCACAAGCTCGAGCCCGGTATCAATGCCGAAGAGGGCGCTTCTATCCGCGCCGTGCGGAGCGTGTATGCCCAGTGCGCGGGAATTCCCGCTGACCGGGCGCCCGAGCCCAAGGCCATCTTCGATATCGGGATGGGGCTCGCCCCGGGGAACCGTGCCGCGGCAACCGAAGCCTTCCGCCGGCTCGGAGAAGTCGCCGGTGACGCCATGGCGCAGGCGCTGACCCTGGTCGACGGCCTGGGCGTGGTGGGCGGCGGCATCTCCGGCGCTCATCCGCTGTTCCTGCCCGCTCTGGTTGACGCGGTCAACGGCGTTTACGATTCCGGGCAACACCGCCTGTGCGCGCGTGCCTACAACATCGAGGATCCGTCACAGCGCGAGCAATTCCTGACCGGCGAGACGCGCGAGATTCGCGTCCCCGGGTCGGCGCGCACCATCGCGTACGATCCCCTGGCGCGCACCGCAATCGGCATCTCCCGCCTCGAGACCAGTGAAGCGGTTGCGATCGGTGCTTATGCATTCGCCTTGCGACGTCTTTAGCTCTTCGACCGTGTGATGTTGTGCTCCACGTGGCGCACCGCTCCCTCTGGTCGCAGCTCCGATCAGAGCCGCGACCGTAGAAAGCCGGTTTTGCAATGGAACCGAATCTCCGGTCGAAGACCTGGCTGCGCCGAACTTACCAGCTTCGGAGCTACATGTCGATCCGCTGCTGGGTGTGGCTTTCCAGGTACCAGCAGGGGGCGCTGCCGAAGTGCGGAAACAGCGCGTGCACGCAGGTCCGCGTCTCCGGGCTGAGCATCATGAATTCGGTCTTACCGTCTTTCAACGGTACGGCGTAGTATGGCCGGACCACAACGGAGCCGAAAGCCCGCGGCCCGCGCCAACGGGCAGCCAGCCAATCCCCTCCGTAGAGCAATCCAGCCAACGCTAACAGCCCCACCCCGATCCACCGGATATATCGCACTACCTCAGGTTACCAGTGGTTGTTCCCGATGACACAACTGCGTGCCGGGTAACTCCGCCACAACAACGGAGCGGGATTTTCGAAAAGCGGAATGCGTCTGGAAGGCGCTGATAAGAAGGACGGGAAACAGTGAAACGCGGGGCAGGCCGCGGACCTGCCCCGCGAGTATGGAGGACTACATGCCGCTTTGCGCGGCCGTCCCGGCGCCGAACTCGACTTTCGTCGTCGAGCCGCCCAACTCGATGGCCGCGATGCGGTCCGTCTTGCCTTCCCGGAAGGCGTCGAGCGCGGTGTGGGCAAACTTCTGGGTGCCAGTTTCTAACTTGGCGGGCGCCGACACTGACTTGTTGCTGCGGACGTCAGTGAAGGTAGCTGTGCCATTTTCCACTTTGAGTTTGTACTCGCCGGGAGCCAACTGCAGGGCGCCGACAATAGCCGTCTGATCGAAAACAACGTCATAGCTTTTCGTGCCCGCCAGCGCAAGGCTGCAGGCAGACACAAATCCAACTAAGAACAGCGACTTTTTCGTCATAGTTCGAGAGTTCCCTTGAGGTTGAATTCCTGTGGCTCGATAAGACTTGGCGCACAAGATGTTTTTGTCTTGCGTCCGACCCGGGGGTAGGTTGCGTTTTCTGTTTACAGGATACCAAGCCGGGGGCCAGGCATCAATCCAAAGTTTTTATGCGGAATATATCGTACTCATGGCTTTGTAATTAACTTAGTATGTCATTCGGTAATTACGATAACGTTTTGCTGCGCAGCCGCGGGCGAGGCATGCCTCGCTCCTACATGGCCCGGGCAGCTTGGCTATGCACTGATACTTACAGCTCGAGCGTGCCAACGATCTGCGACACATCGGGGACGCCTTCGCGGCGCAGGAAACCGGCCAGCTCGCGGGCAATGCGGATGGGGGCTTGAGGGTCCCAGAATGTGGCTGTGCCGACCTCGACGGCGGTGGCGCCGGCGATGAGGAACTCCGCCGCATCGACGCCGGTTGCGATGCCGCCCAGCCCCACCACCGGAATGCGCACCGCCTGGGCCGCTTGGTAGACCAGCCGCAGCGCGATGGGCTTGATGGCCGGGCCGGAGAGCCCGCACGAAACCGGCGCCGATGCGGGAGCGGCGGCTGCGCGCGTCGATGGCCAGGGCCACGAAGGTGTTGACCAGCGAAATGGCGTCCGCGCCCGCCGCTTCGGCAGCTTGTGCCAGTGGTTCGATGGCGGCGACGTTGGGAGAAAGCTTGACCATGAGCGGCCGGCGTGCCACGCGCCTGGCAGCCGTCACCACTTCGCCGAGCAGCGCCGGATCGCTCGAAAAGTAAGTTCCGCCGTGCTTGGTGTTGGGGCAGGAGACATTCAGCTCGTAGCCGGCCACGCCGGGGTGATCCTCGATCACCCGCACCACTTCCGTATAATCTTCGCTGGCGAAGCCGAAGACATTCGCGAAGACGGGCGTGGAAAGCCGGGCCAAAGACGGCAGCTTGTCCTGAACAAACGCGCGGACTCCGATGTTCTGCAGCCCGATGGAGTTGACCATGCCGCACGGGGCTTCCCACACGCGCGGTGGCAAATTGCCTTCGATGGGTTCCCGCGACAGGCCCTTCACCACCAGGCCGCCGAGCGCGTTGAGATCCAGCAGGCGCTCAAATTCCACGCCGTACGCGAAAGTGCCGGAGGCGGCGATGACCGGATTGCGCAGCGGGATACCACACAGGCCGGTGGCCAGCGAGGGATCCCGGGCGCCGCTCACTCCGCTAGCGCCTCCGCCAGAATGCGCCCGGTCGACGAGGAGGGCGGCGGAACGCCGCAGGCGCGGGCCAGGGTCGGAGCCAGGTCGATCGCCTCCACCGACGATTCGAATAACCCGCTGCGAAACCGCGGGCCGTACAGGCACAGCGGCACGCTGGTGTCATAGTTATACAGCGAGCCGTAGGAAATGCCGCGCCCCTGGCCGTAGTCTTCCACGTATTCCGGCCGGTAGGACAGCATGACGTCGCCGCAGCGCCTGGGGTGAAAGCTGTTGCGGAAGCGGCGTTCCCACTCGTCGTGGCTGGAGCAGGCGCCGCCGGCGGTGTAGTATCCGGCGACGGCGGGGTGTTCGAGCGCGGCGGCGGCCGCCACCTGCCGCATCGGTTCCAGGTCGCGTGCCGTTCCGCCGTCCAGATACAGGAAGGGGTAGAGATATTTCTGTACGTGTCCGAGATTTCGTTCGCGCAAAGCGCGCTCGACGGCCTGCGCCACGCTTTCGCCCGGCACAGCCATGCGGGCACGGGCGCTGGGGCTGGGCGCGGGGGGCGCTCCGTGGCAGCCGGCGAGGGCGAGATCGAATCCTTTGTCACCCAGGGTCCGCCGCAGCTGCGTCAGCAGCGATTCTATCTGCAGGTCAATCTGTAGCGTCATCTGCTGCATGAGCGGCGAAAATGCGCCGGTCTCAAATCCCAGCCGGGCCGGCGCAGACACTGCCAGACAGACGAAATCGAAAGTGCCCGACTGCCCGAGCCGTTCGTTGGTAACCAGTTCGCGCAAAAAATCGAATTGCGCCGCCGCCGCAAACGGCGAAGATTCGTACAACTCAACGAAATCCTTTGGGTGGGCCACATCGTACTTCAGCACGCGCAGCGCCGGGGAGCCGGCGGGCGCTCCTGCCGCCAGCCACTCCTTGCCGTGCAGTGCCTCAATCGGCCTTTCGGTGTTAAACGGACTGAGCCATTCGGGCGCGTTGCCCAGCGTGTTGAAGCGGCCTTCCCGATCCTGCCAGAACAATCGTGCCGCCGGGTGCGCTGTCACCAGACCGGCTTGAGCCGAACTCGGAGCCACCACGTAGACTCGCGTACCGGCCTCGGCCGCGATCTGTCCGGCCAAGGTGGTCGCCAGCATTTCTTCTTCGGAGGCTTTCACCGTCTGCCGCCACCGGTGATCCCACCAGGAGTCGGCCACGATGCCATGCTCGGCCGGCCACGCGCCTGTGGCCAGCGTCGCCGTTGTGGTCGATGGAAACGTGCTGGCAAGGTGCCGGCAATCCGGAAAATATGCACCGGAAGTTATTAGTTTCCGGACCCCCCCATTGGTTAACTTGCCCCACGCGCTTTCCAGAAGATCAGACCGCAAGAGCTCGATTAGAATCAACACGAACAGGTTCGGCCGCGGCGCTAAACCCCACGCGCTGAAGGATGTACACCCCATCATCGAGAGCGTGAAGGTTCGTCGGCAAATATCCATGAAAAAAGAGTTTATCAGACCCGGATGTTAATGTTATAGTGTTGTTTCTTTAAGCGCGGAATTTGGGTCAGCACCGGTTTTTGGCGTGGCCGGCTGAGGTTTAGGCGATGAACAAGGATGAAAGCATACTGGGACTCGCGGAGATCCGCCGCAACAGGGGCATCTCACTGGAAGAGATTGCCGATTCCACCAAGATCAGCGTGAGGTCGCTCGCCGCGATTGAGCAGGGCGATTTTCGCCGGCTGCCCGGCGGCATCTACAACACCAGCTACATACGCCAATACGCCCGCGCCATCGACTACGACGAATCCGTCCTGCTGGCGTTTTATCACCAGCAGACCGGCGCCGTAATGGACCAGGCTGTAAACCAACAACCCCCTACCGACGGTTTCCGCCCGGTCCACTCCATCTTCAATTGGTAGTCTGCCCCCCGTGGCGCAGGCAGTCCTGCCTGCTGTGTCGAGATTCGTCTCGACATTTCTTGATTTTGAATTGCGCAGCTCTGACGCCGCCTCCGAATCACATTGCTGCACGCAGGAAGCCCGCACCAGTCATCCAGACGTTTGCTTTTCCGCCATCCGTGCGGCGAATTTGGCCACGTTGATGATGGCGCGCTGATGCTTGCCTTCGCCGATCTTTTCCTTTTCGTCCCAGGCCTCCACGCGAAACTCGACGCGGCGTTCCACCACCGCCGTAATTTCGGCTGTAAAGTTCACCGTCATGCCAATCGGCGCCGCCGCCAGGTGGAAGACGTCCACGTGGGTTCCCACTGTGTCGTATCCCGCCTCGAGTTGCGGCAGGACCGTGTCGCGGCAGATGCGCTCCATCAGGCCGATCATGTGTGGAGTGGCGAGGACGCGCGGGCCCTCCGCGCCGAGGAAGCTGATGGCGTTTTCGCCCGTCACCAGCACCTTCTGTTCCCCTTTGGTACCAACTACGATGTTGTGCATAACGCCTGTCGCGAAATAACCAGTTCAGTCGCCGGCAACCGCTCCCTTCGGTCGCGGCTTTGAACGCCTGAACGCATCGGAGCCGCGACCGTAGGGATCGGTTGGCCCCGTTTATTATCGAACGCGCTCATAGCATCGATCATGCGGCCGCGAGGCCGGCCAGCACGCCGCGCATGTACTTGAATGAGCGCTCGACCCCGGGCAGCGGATTGTCGGCGTCGATTTCGTATTCCAGGTTGACGCAGCCCTGGTAATTGATCTTCTTCAGCTCCTGAAAGATCGCCGGGACCGGTATTTCGCCATCGCCCACATCGCACTGGCTGTCCTTGTTGGTCAGATCTTTCAGATCTTTGATGTGCATATCGAGCAGACGGGCGCCGGCCACCGCGATGATCTTCACCGGATCGTCGTCGTAGACGGTCGCGCCCGTTCGTACGGCGGCCGCCGTCTCCAGGGCGCCGATGACTGCCGAGTTGGATATGTCGGCGGCGTTGCCCTTCCGCGCCGCCTCCGCCGCCAGCAGGCGGGGCATGCGGACGGCGCGATACGCGTGCCCGACGTCCATGCACAGACCGCAGCGCGGGTCGAGACCGCTCACCGCCTCCAGCACCGATTGCGCGCTGGGAAAATGATGGTCCTCCGGCCCGTGATTGTGGATGGCGATGCGGATGTCGTATTCGCGGACCATTTGTTCGACGTTCTTGAGGTTGGCGTGCGTGGGAGCGCAGACCATCATCGGCGCGCCGAAGCTCTTCGCCAGCTCGAACAGCGGCCGCAAGTCGTCCACCGTATTGGCCTTGGTCATATCGATATTGCCGATGCTCATGACCTTGAGGCCGGCGGCGTCGAACGCCTGGCGCGCTGCGCGGGCCTGTTCGGGAGTGCTGTTGGTGGCCAGTTGTTGCGGCGTGTTCTTGACGCTGATCCAGGGGGTGCGCACCTGCCGGATCATTTCGATCGCCTTGGAACGTTCGAAATTGCGGAAGGTGTAGGTCGCGATGCCGAGCTTGATGCCCCAAGGCGTGGGCTCGTCGTGAGCCGAAGCGAGTGTGACCATGGAGCCCAGACCCGCCAGGCCGGCCGCGCCCAGAAACCCGCGGCGCGTAGTGGGAGTTTTCATTCCTTCATCATTCTATGAGATTTCCGCAGCGCAAAAAAAGAACCGGCGGCAAGACCGCCGGTTCTGCGTTTCTTCGTAGCGCCGGCGGTCTCTGCCCTGCCGCCGGTTCTGCGTTTCTTCGTAGCGCCGGCGGTCTCTGCCGCCGGTCCCCGGTCTACTTCTTCTTTCGCAGATAGATGGTGCCGTGGAGGGTGTGAAAGCTGGCCGCCACGCCGCCGCCGTTGATGATGCCTTCGAAATTGTTGTCAAAGCGAAGGCGGAACTTGAGCCCGCTGGAATTGTCTTTTTCCGTCGGCATGGATCCGCCGAGCGCGATTTCGAAATCGCTGTAGATGTCGGATCGCATCGTCTTGAACTTCAAGTTGGCCTTGACGTCGGCCGGCAACGTTACATCGATGGGACCGTTCAGGCTGCTGAACGAGAGCGGCTTGGAGGGATCGACGAGATCCATGACCACGTGGATCGGGCCGTTGAGCGTATGCGCCACCACCGTTCCCGAGATGCCGTTCAGCTCCGTGCGCCCATTGAGGGTATCGGTATCCACCTCGCCGTGCACGCCATCTACGGTCAAGGCGCCGTTGATCGTGTGCAGATCCACCGAAGTGTCGGCGGGAACGGTGAGCGCCAGCGGGCCGTGCAGCGTCGGATCGGCATGGATCTCGATCGCGTTGTCGGTTTCATCGATGGTGAGGCCGCGCGGCCCGTCCAGGCGGCGCATGCCTCCCGAGGTGCGCGCCGGGCGGGAGCCGGCTTCCACGATCACGTCGTTGCCGGCGTAGGTTTTTACGGTGACCGCGCTGTTCAGCACATGCACGTGCACCTGGCGCACGTGGCCGCCCGGCCGGGCCGGAACTACGACGCGCCCTTCACTATCCTGCGCGGCGGCAAGACTACACACGACGATGGCTGCGCCCGCAAGGGCGAATATGGTTTTCATAACTGTATTCCTCTTTATCCGGCCGATCTGCCCGCCTAGGGCTTCGCCTCATGCAGGCGGATGGGGCCGTTGAAACCTTCAAACGCCAGCGTGGGGCCGCCCTGGCCGATCCGCCCCGATCCGGAGCGGCCGCTATGGTAGACGTATTTCGTTCCGCCTCCGTCCGCACCGGCTTTGGATCCGACCGGAGCCATCTCGAAATCGGAGAATACGCCGCCGTTAAACGTCTTGTAGCTCAGCTCGGCATTGAGGCCGGGCTGAAAGTAGGCATCCACGGAGCCGTTGAAGGTCTTGACCTTGAGGTCGCGCTCCGGGTTGCGGTGGAAGCCGATCTTCACCGGCCCGTTGAACGTGTCGACGGTGCCCGCGCCGGTGGCGTCTTCCACCTCGATGTGGCCGTTGAATGCGTGGAGGTTGAAATCGCCGTCCGTTCCCTTGACGGCGATCTCGCTATTGAAGTTTTCGAGCGAAAGCGCCGTGCCGGCGGGCACCTGGATCTCGTAGTCGAACTCGACGCGGTAACCTTCTTGGTCGCCGTGATAGTTGTGGGGAAAGTCCTGCTTGAGCTTGACCTCGCCGCCCTGCTCGGTGACTTCGAGCTTTACCTGGCGCTTGGCCTCCGCCAGCTTGTCCGCGGAGTCAGCGTGGTTGTGGCGCACCAGCGTCACCTCGATCTGGCCACTGCCGCCAGTGACGTGAATCGCGCCAGCGAAGTTGTGGACCGCCAGCTTGTGGCCGGCCCCACCGGCATAAGAATGATGGATGGTTTCCTGGTCTTCCACCTTCCAGTGGCGATCGGAATCATGCGCCGCCAGCGGCGCAAGCGAAATGGTCAGCAATAAGAGCGCTTTCATCGGGATCTCCTTCAATTCCTGATTCCTAGTTCTTCAATTGCCCACTGCGCCCGCTGGCGCACGGCTTCATCGGCCTCCGGCCGGCTGGCGAGGCGCCGCAGCACGGAAGCGCAGTCACGGTCCTTGGATTTCACCACCAGGTCGATCAGGGCCACCTGAGCCAGCGGCGAATCCTGCGCGGCCAGCGTGGCCGGCAGAGCGCGGCGCACGTTCGGATCGCCCGCATACCTCTCCAGTGCGTCCACCGCGGAGAGACGCACGTTCACGTTGGAATCGTGGCCGGCGGCGTATAGCAAAGCCTGTTCCACCTGAGGATCCGGCTGCGTCATCGAATAGGCGTAAGTGACGCCTTGTATCCTCGATGAGGGCGACTGCTGCTGCATCAAAGAGAGCGCCACCAGTTGGTGCAGATTCTCGACCTGGCCTTGCAGTTGCGCGATCTCCGGGGTCACGGCGGGACGCGGCGCCAGACCGCGGCCGGCGATGAGACCGATGGCCAGGACCGCCAGACCCGCCGCCACTTGCCACGCCCACCGCGGCGGAGCGTGGCGCGACGGCGCAGACCGCGCCACCACGGCCTGGCGGCCCTGTTCCAGTCCGGCCTCAAACGCGGCCAGCGTTGCCTGGAAACGCTCTTTCATCACGGGATCGGGTTCGGCTTCGAGCTTCAGCGCTTCCAGGCCCCGCCAGACGATACCCAGCCGCGCCAGTTCGCCGCGGCACCCGGAGCACGTTTCTAGATGTTCGATGAGGCGTTCGCGAGCGCTTTCGCCCAGCCTGCCGGCCAGGCACTCGGGAAGCTGTTCGCGGATGTTCTCGCAGTTCATGACATCGGTTCTCCCCGTAAGGCGAAGAAACGGTCGCCCAGTTCATGCAAGGCCCGATAGACGCGCACTTTCACCGTCCCGACCTCGCACTGCAGGGCAGCCGCGATTTCTTCGTATTTCAACTCCAGAAAACGGCTCATCACGAGCACTTCCCTTTTCTCCGGCGGCATCCCGGCCAGGGCCTGGCGGAGCAGCGCGGTCTCCTGCTTTTCCTCCATCAGCCGGTCGGGCGCAGCGTCGGGACTGCTTGCTTCCAGCGCCTCGGCCGGCCACGCGACTTCTTTCTTATTCCGCCCGATATGATCCAGGTAGGCATTGCGGCCAATCTGGAACAGCCAGGCGCGGAACTTGCTTTCCGTCTGGTAGCTGCGCCGGTATTTCAGGACACGAAAGAAAACCTCCTGCACCAGATCCTCACTGGTGGCGCGGTTCCCGGTGAGGTGCAGGAAGTAGTGCAGCAAGGCCCGATGATGGCGGTCGAACAAAACCTCGAGGCCGTTCACCTCGCCGTCCCGGACTTGCCGCATGATTTGCTCGTCCTCCACTATTGCCTGCTTTTCAAAAGGGAATACTGGCCAGATCGAAAATGGTTACGAAAATAATTACGGCGGGGTTCCTGGGAGGCGATGCAACTTTTTCCTCACTTTCGCGCCCAGCGTGCGTATAAGCCGGTATGGCTGAGCTGGTTTCGGACATTCGCTACGCGCTGCGCGTGCTGGGGCGCAACCCCGGGTTCGCGGCTGTCGCCATTCTGACGCTGGCGCTGGGGATCGGCGCCAATACCGCCATCTTCACCATTTTCAACGGTGTGCTGCTGCGGCCGCTGCCGTTTCGCGAACCCCAGCGGCTGGCGGCGATCAACGAAATCGTCCCCAAGTTCGCCTACCTGGCAGCGACGATTCCGGTGTCGGCCGATCATTTCCTTAAATGGCGCAAACAGGCGCACTCCTTCGAGCAAATCGCGCTGTTCAGCGAAATGGAGATGAACTTGACCTCGAATGGCGAGCCCGTCAGTGTGCCCGCCGCGCGTGTTTCAGCGGCGTTGTTTCCCATTCTCGGCCTGCAGGCGAAGATGGGGCGCACCTTCCGGGAGGAGGAAGACAAGCCCGGCAACGATCGCGTGGTGGTGCTGAGCGATGCCTTGTGGAGCAGCCGCTTTCATCGCGATCCGGGAATCATCGGCCGCAAGATCGTGCTGGATTCCAACCCGTATGAAGTAATTGGCGTGCTGCCCGCTGGCGCGCAGTTACCGAAGACCAGCCAGATGCAGACGCTGGCAGTGCCAGGCGACTATGCGCAGTTGTGGAAGCCGCTCGCCCTGCGGGATGACGAGATCGAACCGATGGGCGACTTCAATTTCGGCTGCATCGCGCGCCTGGCGCCGGGAGTTTCCTTCGAGCGGGCCAACGCGGAGCTGAACACCATCGAAGACGGCATCGGCCAGGCGTTGCCGGAGAAGATTGCGCTGCTGGCGGGGGTGGTGCCGCTGCAGCGGCAAATCACGGGAGGAACGCGCGCCAGCCTGGTGCTGCTGCTGGCGGCGGTGGGCGCGGTGCTGCTGATCGTGTGTGTCAATCTGGCGAATCTGCTGCTGGCACGGGCGGCGGCGCGGCGGCGGGAACTGGCGGTTCGCCTGGCGATCGGCGCCGGCGCGGGACGGCTGTTGCGGCAGATGCTCACCGAAAGCCTGCTGCTGGCTTCGCTCGGCGGCGCCCTCGGCGTGGCATTAGCCGCATGGGCGGTGCGGGCCTTGTTGGCGGGCGCGCCGGTCGACCTGCCTCGTATGGGCGAGGTCCACCTGGACTGGCGGGTGTTGAGCTTTGCGCTGGCGATTACTGTGTTGAGTGGGCTGCTGTTCGGCGCGCTGCCGGCGTGGCGCGCCACCCGCACCGACCCGCAGACTGCTTTGCAGGCCGGCGGGCGCTCCACCCCGGGACGGCACGGCGGCAAAATGCGGCGCGCGTTGATCGCCGCGGAAGTTGCGCTGAGCGCCGCTTGCCTGGTGGTGGCCGGGTTGCTCCTCCACAGCTTTTCGCAAGTGATGCAAGTGGACAGAGGGTTTCGCACCGAGCGGACGCTGACCGTAACCCTCGGTCTGCCGTGGACCCGTTACCCCGATTCGCAGCACCAGAGCAAGTTTGTGCGCACGCTGCTCGAGCGCGTGGCGGCGCAGCCCGGCGTCGAGAGCGTGGGGGTTTCCAGCGTGCTCCCCCTCGGCGGCGAGGGCAACAACAACCTGGTGGCGCCGGAAGGCGCCAACTGGCCCCTGATGGAGCGTCCGCTGGCGGACAAGCGTGCCATCAACCCGGATTTCTTTCGCACCATGGGGATTCCGCTTCTGCGCGGCCGCGTGTTTGGCGATTCCGACGGTGACCGCAACGTGGCGGTGATTTCAGCCGCGCTGGCACAGCGATTGTGGCCGGGCGAAAACCCGGTGGGGAGGAAGTTGATCGAAGGCGACGGAAGGGGTCATCCCACCGAGGTGGTCGGGGAAGTGGGCGACGTTCGCGGCGCCAGCCTGACCAAAATGCCCAGGCCGACCATGTATCAGCCGTATTGGCAGCGGCCGCAAGGCCATTGGAGCCTGGTGCTGCGCTCCGGCTCCGCACCGGCGGGGCTGGCAGGCGCCATCCGCCATGAAATTCGGCGGCTGGACCCGGAGCTGCCGGTGCCCGCGTTTCAGACGCTGGAGCAACTGGTGGACGATTCGGTGGCCCAGCGCCGGTTCCAACTCGACCTGGTGCTGCTGTTCGCCTTGGCTGCACTGGTGCTGGCGGCGGTGGGGGTCTACGGCGTGGTCGCGCAACTGGTGGCGCAGCGCACCAATGAAATCGGCATTCGGATGGCACTGGGCGCGCGCGCGGGCGACGTCCGCCGGATGGTGCTGCTGGAAGGCCTCGGGCCGGTGGCAGCCGGCCTGGCAGCGGGCTTCGCCGCGGCGCTCTTCGCCGGCCGCCTGGTGAGCGGGCTGCTGTTTGGCGTTCGCACCGCGGATCCGCTGACGTTCAGCGCGGTGGCCGGAGTGCTGCTGGCATCCGCCCTGGCGGCCTGCCTGATTCCCGCGCGGCGGGCAACCCGCATCGACCCTCTGGAAGCGCTCCGCTACCAGTGACGGGGCAAGCTGAAGCGTGCCCTACCCCGTGCTGGTAGGGCACGCTTTAGCTTGCCCGTTGTTTTCCTTAGCGAAAATGCTCTGGTAACTATTTCCGGTCCGGGCAGTCATACCCTTGAGGATAGCCAGCCATGGAAAGCGAGCAGAGGTTTTCTGGATTCGATACCGCATTGCGCGATTTGCGCCACGCGTTCCGCACCTTGCGGCGCGACCTGGGCTTCAGCATCGTGGCCGTGCTGATCCTCGGAATCGGCATCGGCGCCAACACCGCGGTCTTCAGCCTGGTGAACACGGTGCTGCTCCGCCCGCTGCCCTTTCGCGACGCCGGCCGTCTGGTGTGGATCGAAAACACGGGAGACAAGGGTGGCCTGAGCGGCCAGACTTACCCGGTCGGCGTTTTTGAAGAGTACCGCCGCTTGAACCGCTCGCTCGAGAGCATGACGGCGTACTTCGCCTTTTTCGGATACGGCAGCTACAAGCTGACTGGCCGCGGCGAGCCGGAGCGGCTGATGGCCGTCACGCTTTCCACCGACTTCTTCGATGTCCTAGGCGTGAAGCCGCAGTATGGGCGTCCGTTTCTCAAGAAGGAGGGTCGGCAGAACGGGCCGCAGGTTGCTCTGCTCAGCCACGGGTTCTGGCAACGCCGCTTCGGCGGCGACCCGGGCATCGTCGGGCAGTCCCTGGTGATCAACGGCGCGCCAGTCACCGTGGTCGGCGTCATGGGCCGCGACTTCGATTTCTCCTCGGTTTTCTCGCCCGCCACGCGCGTGGACCTGTACATGCCCGCGATCCTGGATGATATGCGGAACTGGGGCAATACCATGGCGCTGATCGGCCGCATGAAGCCCGGTGTGACGCTGGATGGCGCGCGCGCCGACTTCCGCCTGCTGATTCCCGAGATTGACGCGGCGCATCCGGAATGGAGAGGATGGGCCAACGCGGCGCGCCTCAGCGGCCTTCAAGATCACGTCAGCGGTTCCATGCGCCGGCCGTTGTTTGTGCTCTGGGCGGCGGTTGCTCTGGTGCTGGTGATCGTCTGCGTGAACCTGGCGAACCTGTTGCTGGCGCGTGAAAGCGGGCGTTCGAAGGAAATCGCCGTGCGCGTGGCGCTCGGGGCCGGACGGGTTCGCCTGATGCAGCAATTGGTCACGGAAAGCCTGGTGCTGGCGTCGATCGGCGCCGCGCTCGGCGTGGGAATCGCCTATGCGGCTCTTCGCTATATCACCCACTCCGCTACTTTCAGCATTCCCATGCTACAGTCGGTGCGCCTGGATGGCGCGGCCCTGGCTTTCACCGCCCTCGCCGCCGTAGCTTCGTGCCTGCTGTTCGCGGTGATTCCGGGGCTGCGGATGCCGATCGCGAATCCCGCCGCCGCGCTTCGTGCCTGGGGCCGCGGAGCAACGGACGCCAAAGGCCACGCCTGGGTCCGTTCCGCGCTGGTAGTGGCGGAGATCGCGCTCGCCTGCGTGCTATTGTCCGGGGCGGGACTCCTGCTGCGCAGTTTTCTGCGGCTTCTCGATGTCGACCTCGGATTCCAGCCGGCGCGCGCGGCTGCCCTTCGCATCGATCCGCCCGGCAACCCCACGCTCGCCCAGCGGCACGCGTTTCTGGCGGAAGCGGTGCGACGGGTTGAGACGGTCCCGGGTGTGGAGTCGGCCGGCGTCACCGACGCTCTTCCGCTTGACCGCAATCGCGCCTGGGACCTGAAGGCGAAAGGCAGGTTCTATCCCAAGGATGCCGACACCACGGCGTTTGTCTACATTGTGGGCCCGGGATTCCTGGAGGCGATGGGCACGCCACTCCGCGGCCGGGACTTCAACGAGAGCGATACCGAGAAGAGCGAGCGCGTCATCATCATCAACCAGACCGCCGCGCGGACGCATTTCCCCGGAGAGGATGCGTTGGGAAGGAAGGTGTTGTCGAACGGGCAGGAGTGGACGGTAGCCGGTGTGGCGGCCGATACGCGCCAGCGCAGCGTGGAAGACGGAGGCGCGGTGCAGATGTATCTTCCCGACACGCAGGCGGGGCCGGTGGGCGCGGACCTGGTGATCCGGACCAGGCTGGCTCCCACGGCCGTGGCGCCCGGCGTGCGCGCCGTACTGCGCCAACTCGACCCCAACGTTGGCGCGGGCGATTTCCGTCCTATCAGCCAACTGGTGGAAAGCGCCGTTTCGCCGCGCCGTTTCGTGGTGTCGCTGCTGGTGCTGTTCGCTTGCTTCGCCTTGCTGCTGGCTTCGCTCGGCATTTACGGCGTGATCGCGTCCTCGGTGAACCGGCGCGCGCAGGAAATCGGCATCCGCATGGCATTGGGCGCTTCCGCCTGGAATGTGCGCAGGCAGATTATTGCCGGCACCCTGCGCCTGGCTGCCCTGGGCCTGGCGGCGGGTCTGGCCGCTTCGCTCCTTCTGGCCCGCCTGATTGCTTCGCTCCTCTATGGGGTCTCCGCCTTCGACCCACTTACCTTCGCTGCCATGTGCGCCGCGCTCACCGCAGTGGCGCTGCTGGCGGGCTACCTCCCCGCCTGGCGCGCATCGCGAATCGACCCCATGTCCGCACTGCGCGCGGATTGACCAACCCGTGGCGCGGGCAGTCATGCCTGCTGTGTCGAGATTCTTCTCGACATTTCTTGGCTCCTGCCGGGGCAGAGTCTCGGCGGGAAGAAAAGCCGAGACGACTCTCGGCTCGGCAGGCACGACTGCCTGCGCCACGGGCTTGCACGCGGTTCTTCTCATTTGACAAGGCTTGTGCGCGGTTTCTATCATAGAAACTCACAACCGATCTAGTTCCGGCTGCCCTTCCGGGCTGCCGTTCGCTGCCCAAATGGCAACTACTGCGTCTTCTTCAGTCTGGGACACAACCGTATGATTAAGGTAGAAGGTCTCACCAAGCGATACGCGCGCACCGTCGCGGTGGACAACATTTCGTTCGAAGTCGAAAAGGGGCAAATCGTTGGCTTTCTGGGGCCAAATGGCGCCGGGAAGACCACCACCATGCGCGTCCTGACGTGTTTTCTGCCGCCTACCAACGGCACCGCCACAGTCGCCGGCTATGACGTGCTAGAACACCCCATCGAGGTGAAAAGGCGCATCGGTTACCTCCCGGAATCGCCGCCTCTGTATCCGGAGATGGACGTGGTCGGCTACCTCGAATTTACCGGCAAGCTCAAAGGCATCCCTCCCGCCGATATCAAGAAGCGGGTGGATGAGGTCCTCGAACGCTGCGCCATCGGCGATGTCCGCGGCAAGCTCATCGCCAAGCTTTCCAAAGGCTACCGGCAGCGCGTAGGCCTGGCACAGGCCATCATCCACAACCCGGATGTGCTGATCCTGGACGAGCCGACCTCGGGCCTCGATCCCAAGCAGATCATCGAAATCCGCGAGCTGCTGAAATCGCTGGCCGGCAACCACACGATTATTCTCAGCACCCACATTCTGTCGGAAGTGGAGCATTCCTGCGAGCGCGTCATCATCATCAGCCAGGGCAAGCTGGTTGCCATCGATTCGGTGGCCAACCTCACCAACCGGCTGCGTGGGTCCGAATCGGTGGCGCTCGAAGTGGAAGCCGCCGGCGGCAGCCCGGACCCAAGCGACGTGCAGCAGCGCCTGGAGCAGGTGGTGGGTGTGAGCCGCGTAGTCATGAAGGACTCCAAGAACGGCCGCCTGGCGTTTGAAGTCGAAAGCCTGCAAGGGCGTCAGATCCGCTCCGACCTGGCGCGCAGCGTGGTCAGCGCCGGTTGGAACCTGAGCGAACTGCGGCCGGTGGGCCTCAGCCTGGAAGAAGTATTTCTGCAACTGACCGCGGCGGAACAAAAGAGTGTCGCGCCCGCGGAAAGCGAGGCAGCAAAGCAATGAAACTCGTGTTCCTGATTTGTAATAAAGAATTCAAGAGTTACTTCACTTCTCCCATCGCCTATCTGCTGATGGCGTTTTTCGGGCTGATCTTCGGATTCGCGCTCTATACCGCCACCCGCGACGTGGTGCGGATGGGATTCCAGGCGCAGATGATGGGCCAGTCGCAGCCCGTCAACCTGAACGATATGATCATCCGCCCGCTGCTGGGCTTCGCCAGCACGGTGTCCCTGTTCCTGATCCCGATGATCACCATGCGCCTCATCGCCGAGGAGAAAAAGACCGGCACCATTGAGCTGCTGCTCACCTCGCCGGTGAAGGACATGCAGATCATCCTCGGCAAATGGCTGGGCGCCATGCTTCTTTTCCTGTGCGTTCTCGGCATGTCGGCGATCAATGTCGCCTTGCTGTTCGCCTGGGGCAAGCCCGATTGGAGGCCGGTGCTGGTGGCGTACCTGGGGCTGATCTTGCAGGGCGGTTGCCTGCTGGCGATCGGCGAATTCATCTCCACCCTGACGAAGAACCAGATCATCGCCGGTGGCGTGACGTTCTTCGTGTGCCTGCTGCTGTGGCTCCTGAGCTGGGTCACTGCCTTCGATAGCGGCGCCTCAGCTTCGGTGATCAATTACCTTTCCATCGTCACTCACTTCGATAATTTCGCCAAGGGCGTCCTGGACTCCAAGGACGTGATCTTCTACTTGTCGATGATCTTCTTTGCGTTGTTCATTACTTCGCGATCCATGGAATCGCTGCGGTGGAGGAGCTGACATGGCGGCTAAATGGATCAAGACCCGGCAAACCAGGTACGGCGCGTACGCCGCGGTTTACATTCTGGTCGTCCTCGCCATTCTGGCGGGGGTGAACTTTCTGGCCAACCGCTACGACAAATCCTACGACGCCACCAAGAATAAGCAATACAGCCTTTCCGACCAGACCATCAAGATCGTCACGGGCCTGAAGAACGACGTCCGCATGACCTACTTCGGCGAGAGCAGGGATTTCCCGAACGCGCGCGACCTGCTGGACCGGTACGCTTCGATGTCGACCAGGCTGCGCGTAGACTACCTCGACCCGAACAAGAAACCGACGCTGGCCAAGGCGGCAGGTTTCCGTTCCGATTCACCCGTAATCGTGGAGAACGGCGCGCGCCGCGAAGGCGCCAAGAGCCTCTCGGAAGAGGAAGTCACCGGCGCCTTGATCCGCGCCCTCAAGAGCGGCGAGCGCAACGTCTGTTTTATGACCGGAGCCGGCGAGCATTCGATCGACGATCAGGACCGCGAGGGCTTCTCGATTCTCAAGGCGCTGCTCGAACACGACAACTACAAATCGCGCGCGGTTTCCCTCAGGACCGCCGCGGCGCCCGACGCCGGCAAGGCCGACGCAGGCAAGAAGGTCGAGATCGGGCAGGCCACGCCGTCCGGGCCGGTGGAGGTCCCCAAGGATTGCACCGTGATGGTTTCCGGCGGACCCACCGCCGATTATCCGCCACCGGTGGTGGCCGCCATCAAGAGCTACGTGGAAGACGGCGGGCGCGCCATTTTCATGTTCGACAACGTGCTCCGCATCGGCCGCTCCGAACCCGCCGCTCCCAATGACGATCTGGCGAAGCTGCTGGAGAGTTGGGGCGTCACCGTCAACAAAGACCTGGTGCTCGATTTAGGCGGCCTGGGGCAGATCTTCGGTTTCGGCCCGGAGATTCCGGTGGTGCTGCAATATGAATCGCATCCCATCACGCAGCCGCTGACCCGTATTCCCACGGCGTTTCCGCTGACGCGGTCGCTCGAGATCAAGAGCGGCGGCAAGGCATCCGTGAACAAACTGGTGGCGACCACGGAGGAGAGCATTGCCACCTCCGAGATAGGGCCGGGCGGCGCGGTGGACCCCAAGAAAGGCAAGAAAGGACCACTGACTCTGGTGGCCGCGGGCACTTACTCGGGAACCAAGCAGGGGCGGTTCGTGGTGAGCGGCACTTCGATTTGGGCCGTCAACAGCCTGGCCGGTTCGCGCCAGCTCGGCAACCGCGAGCTGTTCATGAATTCGATCAACTGGCTGGCCTCCGACGAGGACCTGATTTCGATTCGCCCCAAGACGCCCGAGGACCAGCAATTGAACATCAGCGGACAACGGATGGCCATGCTGTTCTGGCTGAGCATTTTCGTCTTTCCTCTGACGGTGGTGGCGTTCGGCATGGCCACCTGGTGGAAGCGGAGGTAACCGATGAAGCCGAAGGGACTGCTGGTAGCCGTTGTTCTTTTGGCTGTGCTGGGCGGCGCCATCTGGTACTCGAACAGGAAGCAGGCGCAAAAAGAAAAGACGCCCGCCGACACGAGTCCCAAGATCGTGTCCATTCCGGAAGATCAGTTTCGGGAAATCCGCCTCCAGAAAATCGGCGCCGAGCCGATAATTCTGAGCCATGACAGCGGCAAATGGGCACTGACCGCGCCGCAGCCGCTTCCGGCCGATCCGGATGCTTCCACTTCGCTGGTCTCCGCGCTGTCTTCGGTGAGTGCCGACAAGACCATCGCGGACAACTCCACGGACCTGGCCAGTTACGGCCTGGTCAGCCCGGCCTTGCGGGCGAGCGTGACCAGGAAGGACGGCAAGCAGGTGGAGTTGGCGATTGGAGATGACACGCCGACCAACTCCGGCGCTTATGCCAAGGTGGCCGGCGATCCGCACGTATACACGGTGGCGAGCTTCGTTAAAACCAGCCTCGACAAGACTCCCAACGACCTTCGCGACAAGCGGCTGCTGACCTTCGATTCCGACAAGCTGGTGCGCGTGAAACTAGCGGCCAAAGGACCGGCCATCGTGTTCGGCAAGAACGGGCAGAGCGAGTGGCAGATTGTGGAGCCGCGCCCCTTACGCGCCGATAGCGGGCAAGTGGACACCGTGGTTGGCAAGCTGCGCGACGCCAAGATGGATCTCGGCACCACCCCGGACGAAGCGGCCAAGAAGTTCGCGGCGGCGGCACCGGTGGCCCTTGCCCAGGTAACCGACAATTCCGGCTCCCAGTCTTTGGAAGTGCGCAAAGAGACGGACAAGGACAAGGGCAACAGCTACTATGCCCGGAGCTCCGCAGTGACGGGCGTGTACAAAATCGCCTCCGATACCGGCGAGGCACTGAACAAAGCTTTGGATGATTTCCGCAATAAGAAGCTGTTCGATTTCGGTTTCAGCGACCCCAGCAAGCTGGAAATCAAGAACGGCGGCTCCGCCCCGGTGACCTATGTCAAGACCGGTGACAAGTGGGCCTCGGGATCCCAAAAACTGAACAACGCCGGCGTGCAGAACCTGATCGACAAGCTGCGTGATATAACCGCCACTAAGTTTGTGGAGCAAGGCGGTGGCCAGCCGGTTTTCGCAGCGGGTGTCATGTCGAACACTGGCAAACGGAACGAGCGAGTGACGGTCAGCAAGCAGGGCGAGAAGTATTTCGCGCAACGCGAAGGCGAGCCGAGCATCTATGAATTAGACGCGAAAGCCGTGGAAGATCTGGAGAAAGCGGCCAGCGATGTGAAGGAATCTGCGCCTGAGCCGAAGAAGAAGTAGATTGGCGGCAAACAAAACGTCCGGAGTACATGCGTGACCGACCGCTCCCTGACGGTCGCGGCTCCGAATCGCCGTTACGGAGCCGCGACCGTCAGGGAGCGGTCGGTACAGTTCAACGGAACCGTCGTAAATGCGTCACGCGGCGCGCCACTGAAATCATGAACGGTCTTCTCACCGATCTCTACGAACTCACCATGGCGGCCGGATACTTCCAGGCCGGCAAGGCGGCGGAAATCGCCACCTTCGAGTTCGCCATCCGCCGGCTGCCGCCCAATCGGAATTATGTCCTGGCAGCCGGGTTGCCGCAAGCGGTGGATTACCTGCTGGGCCTCAGCTTCACGGCCGAAGAGATCGACTACCTGCGCGGTCTCGCGCAGTTCGCCCACACGCCGCGCGAGTTCTTCGATTACCTCCGCGATTTCCGTTTCACCGGCGACCTGTTTGCCGTGCCGGAAGGCACGCCGCTGTTTGCGGGAGAGCCTCTGCTGACCATCCGCGCACCCATCATCGAAGCGCAAATCCCGGAGACGTACCTGCTTTCCGCGGTGAGTTTCCAGACCTTGGTGGCCAGCAAGGCGGCGCGTGTAGTGGCTGCGGCAGACGGAAAGTCAGTCATCGAATTCGGCACGCGGCGCGCGCACACGCCGGAGGCGGGCGTGCTGGGCGCACGCGCCGCATACCTGGGCGGCTGCGCGGCCACCAGCAACACCCTCGCCGGTTTCCGCTATTCCATCCCGGTCGCCGGTACAGCCGGGCACTCCTGGGTGATGTCGTTCACTTGCGAAGAAGTGGCGTTCCGCAAGCTGCAAAACACGCTGGGCGAGAACGCGGTGCAGTTGCTGGACACTTACGACGTGCCTCAGGCAGCGCGGCGGGTGGCCGCGTTGGGGCGGCCTCTGTGGGGCGTGCGCATCGATAGCGGCGATTTTCTCGCGGCTACGCGGCAGGTGCGCGGCATCCTGGACGAGGCAGGTCTCAACGACGCGCGAATCATGGTGAGCGGGGATTTGGACGAATACCGCGTCCGCGAACTCCTCGCCGCGGGCGCGCCCATCGATGCCTTCGGCGTGGGCACGCAGATTTCCGTCTCCGCCGATGCGCCCTCGCTGAGCGGCGTTTACAAAATGGTGGAGATGGAAATCAGCGGCATCAAGCGCTATACTGCCAAGTACAGCGACGACAAGGGCACCATTCCCGGCGCGAAGCAGGTCTTCCGCGATGCGGCGCGCGACGTGGTGGCGCGCTCCGGAGAGTGCGGGCGCGGCGAGGCGCTGCTGCGGCCGGTGCTGCTCGGCGGCCAGTTGGTGGAGCCGCTGCCTGGACTGGAGCAGGCCCGCGAGCGCGCTCGCGAATCCGTGGCCCGCCTTTCGCCCGCGCTGCGCCAGCTCGAAACCACGGAGCCGTGGCCGGTGATCTACAGCCGCGAATTGCGCGCGCTGATGGAGCAGACGCGCTTGAACCTGGTGGGGACGGCCCCGGTCCCATGAGAACCGTCTTCTTCGATATCGATACCCAGCTGGATTTCGTCAGTCCGTCGGGCGCTCTCTATGCGCCAGGTGCGGAGCGCGTAATCGCGGCGGTGGCGCGGCTCAATCGGCACGCCGCTGCGACCGGAATCGTCGTGGTCTCGACCACCGACGCGCACGCGGAGAATGATGCCGAATTCGCCCAATGGCCGCCCCATTGCGTGTCCGGCTGCCTGGGCCAACGCAAGCCGCAAGCCACGCTGCTGGAGAAATCCGTCGTGGTGCCCAACCGCGATGCCCTGCAGGATACCGCCGGCGCGGCCCAGATCGTCTTGCAGAAACAAACGGTTGACGTGTTTGAAACCCGCACCATCGCGCCCCTTCTCGATCGGCTCGCGGCAGGCCGCTTTGTGGTCTACGGTGTGGTGACGGAAGTCTGCGTCTGGCACGCGGCCCTCGGCCTGTTGCGCTGCCAAAAGCCGGTGACCGTCGTGACCGACGCCGTGCAGGCGTTGCGCCCCGACGCAGGGGAACGTGCGCTGGCAGACCTGCGCGCCGCCGGTGCGACGCTGGCTACGGCTGGAGAAGTGCTGCATAGTTAACTGCGCCAAACGCGGCGCGGGGTCCTGACGTCGCGCGGGCACCATGCCGCCGTGGCGCAGGCAGTCCTGCCTGCTGTGTCGAGAATCGTCTCGACATTTCTTTGTTTCCGCAGAGTCCAGATGTCGGCAGGAATGCCGAAGAAACGTCGCCACGACTGGCGACGCTGCGGGCAAGACTGCCCGCGCCACACGGCTAGATGAGTGACGCCGTTTTCCGCCGCTGGAAGAAACTGAGGGCGGTCAGCGCCAGCGCAGAGGCCAGCATCGAACCATCGCGCAGCAGCGTCTTCCAGGAAATGATTTCGCCCGGCCCGAAGCAGCCGCAGTTGATCTCCATCCCCTTGGCATAGGCCCGCACCATCAGCCCGAAGAAAACCGCCAGCAGCAGCGCGGTTGCGGTCGCAGCACTGCGCAGCCAGAAGCCGGCAATCAGCAGCAGGCCCACCGCCAGTTCAAACCAGGGCAGCGTGCGCGCCACCAGTTCCACCGCCTTCAGCGGCAGCAACTGGTAGGAATCGATCGACATCGCGAACAGCTCCCAGGGCGTGCGCAGCTTGGTCCACGCGGCATAGACGAACACCGCGCCCAGGGCAACGCGCAGCAACAGCGTGACCGCGCGCAGTGCCTTACTTGGAGAGGTCATTGATGAGGCTTCTCAGAATCTCGTAATTCAGCGTGCCCGAAACCGGGTAACTCTTGACGCCGCGCGACACCACCAGCGTGGGAGTCGAAGGCACCGGAATCGCGTGCCCGGCATTTACGTCGCGCTGAATTTCGCCCAACACGGAAGCGTCGTCCGCTGTCGCCTTCACCTTCTTCTGCTGGGCGAGAGTCAGCACGCTGGCCACCGTATCCCACACTTTGCCGGTGGCCGACCAGGCGACCTGGTCGCGGAACAGGGCATCGGCCACGGTTTGATAGAAGCCGAAACGCGCGGCGGCAGTGGCGTAGTTGGCGGCTTCGCGCGAGTGCGCATGCATCGCCAGTGGGAACTCCCGGTACACCAGGTAAACCTTGCCGGTGGCCACGAAGTCCCGCTGCAACAGCGGCAGGGTCTGCTCGTGAAATACCTTGCAACTGGGGCATTCGAAATCGCTGAACACCTGGATGGTCACCGGCGCCGCAGGGTTGCCGGCCGTTTTGTTGGCGTCAATGTCGCTCACCGCCGCCATCGCCGGCAACAGCCACAGCAGCGCAACCGCACCGAGTCTCATATTCTTATATTACGCAGCAGCCGGGCGGAAAGTCGGCCTACTGGCCGAGGTAGTGGTTCAGCACGCTCGACAGCAGTTCGTAGTTGGGCACGCCGCCCGGCAGCATGAAGCGCCTGCCGTTGGCCGTGATAAAGATCGATGGCGTGCGGTCGACTCCATCTTTGGTAGCGTCGTCGATATCGTGGCGCACCTCGGCCTCGACGCCCGGATCTTTGGATAGCGCCAGCACTTTCTTCTGTTCGGCGGCCGTCAGTACGGTCGCCACCGTCTCCCAAACCTGGCCATTGACGGCCCACGTGCCCTGGTTCTTCCACAGCGCATCGGCAACCAACGAGTACTTGCCAATGCGCGCCGCCGCGGTGGCGTAAAGGGCGGCCTCGCGCGCGTGCGGGTGGGCCGGGCCGGCCAGCGGGAATTCCCGGTTCACCAGGCACACTTTCCCGCCCACCACGTAGTCGCGCACCAGCAGCGGCAGCAGGTCGTCATGCATCATCTTGCAGTGCGGGCAGTCGAAACTGCTGAACACTTCGATGATGATCGGCGAATTCGTCCCACCCAGAGTCTTACCCGAATCAAAAGAGGCTGCAATCGCCAGGCAGGGAAGCAAAGCAGCGGCCAGGGCAGTGCGTTTCATGTCTCTTTCAATTGTACGCGACACGGGCAGGCCCGGCAGCCACGCGGCAAGGCGCGCCCTTGGGCGTCCGTGCACGTTATAATCGCATCGTAATGGATGTTTACGAGGAGTTGGTGCGACTGCGCGGCCTCGGTCAGAAGTGCGCGCTGGCCACCATCGTGGAGGTGCGCGGTTCGATTCCCAGCTACGAAAGCGCCAAGCTGCTGGTGCGTGAGGACGGCTCCATGGTGGGCACCATCGGCGGCGGGTGCGTGGAGGCCGAGGTTTGGAACGCAGCGCGCGAAGTGATGGAAACCGAAAAGCCGAAGCACCTCACCTTCCGCCTGGGCGAGGACGCGGCGTATGACAACGGTCTGATCTGCGGCGGCCAGCTCGACGTCTTCGTGGAACCGGTGTTGCCCTTGCCGCACGCCTTTATCTTTGGCGCGGGACACATTTCCAAGAGCCTGTCGAAAGTGGCAACCCTGGCGGGCTTCGCCACGGTGGTGATCGACGACCGCGAAAGCTTCGCCAACCGCGAGCGTTTTCCGGAAGCGGCGGCGGTACATGCGGGCGAATACGAAACCGTGTTTTCCGCGCTGGCGATCAACGAGACCAGCTTCGTGATCATCGTCACCCGCGGCCATCGCGACGACATGCGTGTGCTGAAGCTGGCGGTGGGGACGCCGGCGCGCTACATCGCCATGATCGGGAGCAAGCGCAAAGTGCTCAGCGTGGTCAAGGAGTTGGAAAAGGAAGGCATGGCGCGCACCGCCTTCGAGCGCGTTCACGCTCCGATGGGCCTGGATATCGGCGCGATTTCGCCGGAGGAGATCGCCATCGCGGTGGCGGCGGAGATGATCGCCGTGCGCCGCAACGCGGCGTCTCACTGGCGGGCGCTCTCGCTTTCGGTGCTGGCCGGGAATGCCCCCGCCGCCGTCTCCCAGTGACCGCCGGGCTCATTCTGGCCGCCGGCGAATCCCGCCGCATGGGCACGCCCAAGGCGCTGCTGCGATACGGGGACGAATCGTTTCTGGATGCGCTGATCGGCCGGTTCCAGGCGCGCTGCGCGCCGGTGATCGTGGTGCTGGGAGCGGCGGCGCAGCAGGTCCGCGCCGCCACCGGGCGCACGGCAACATTCGTCGAGAACGGACGTTGGGAGAGCGGCCAGACCAGTTCCATGCAGTGCGGCCTGCGAGCCGTGCCGGCGGGCGCTGAAGGCGTGCTCTTCACGCTGGTGGATCATCCGGCGGTGAAGATGGAAACCATCGACGCATTGCTGGGGCCGGACGTAGCGGCCGCCCGCGACCAGCCGGGTCAGGGCATACGGGCGTTGCTGCGCGTGCCGCGCTACCGGGGTCAGAATGGGCACCCCATCTGGTTTTCGCGCGGTTTGATTCCCGAATTCCTGGCGCTCGCGGAGTCCGGCGCCGCGCGCGACGTGGTGCGCGCGCACTCGGGCGTTACCCAATTCGTGGATGGGGACGACTCCGGTGTGCTGGCGGACATCGACGACCCGGCCGCATACCGCGCCTTGCTCGAGGCCGGGCGATGACGGTTCGCACCGGCACCGTGTTCAAGCTGGCCGGGATTGCGCTGGCGCTTGCGGCGGCGGCCGGCATCGTCGCACCGTACATCAACACCGGTTCGTATGGCGAGCGTTTGCGAGGCTCGCTGGAACGCGCCTTGGGACGCCGCGTGGAATTCCGTGGCAGCGTGCGCTTCAGCCTGTTCAGCGGCCCCGGATTCTCGGTGGACGACGTGGTGATCCACGAAGACCCCTCCATCGGCCTGGAGCCGATCGCGTACATGGACACAATGACGGTGCGGCCCAGCCTGTGGTCGCTTGCCGGGGGACGTTTCGTGATCGCCTCCATCAAGCTGGATGGCGCGAGCATCAACCTGGCCAAGTCCGGCCCGGCCGCGGAATGGGGCCGCTGGAATTTCGCGACGCTCGTCAATCGCTCGGTGATGAGCCGCGCACCCTCGCTCCACGTACGCAACGGCCACATCCATTTCAAGTTTGGCGACGAGAAATCGGTGTTCTACCTGACCGAAACCGACCTCGACATTTCGCCTCCGGGGGCTTCAGGCGGCGGATGGGTTCTCGATTGCTCCGCCAAACCGGCGCGCACCGATCGAACCGCACAAGGGCTGGGCGAGTTCCGACTGCGGGGCCGGTGGTATGTGGCGCCGGAGCGGGTGGATCTCAACCTGGAGATCGAGCGCACGCTGCTGGGCGAGATGACGGCACTGCTGCGCGGCCAGGCCGGCGGCGTAAACGGCCGGGTTTCGGCGCGCCTGCACCTGGCCGGGCCGATCGACCAGATCGGCATCGCAGGCCGGCTCACCATTGAAGATGTGCACCGCTGGGACCTGATGCCCCCATACGGGCACGGGTGGCCGCTCGACGTGCGCGGCCAACTGAATTTGCCCGGCCAGGAGCTCGAGATCGAATCCGGCTCGGTGAACGGCGCGGCGCTGCCGCTCGAGGTGCGATTGCACGCGAGCAATTACCTTTCGCAGCCGCGTTGGGCCACGTCGCTCCACTGGAATCGTTTCCCGCTGGGTCCCCTGCTGGAGCTGGCGCGCCACATGGGACTGGAGGTTCCGCTCAAGCTGCAAGTGGACGGCACGGTGGACGGCGCCATCGGCTACTCCGGCGCAGGCCGCCTCCAGGGCCAGGTGTCGCTGCACGATGCGGCCGTCACCATCCCCGATGCGCCGCCGCTGACCCTCGCTCAAGCGAGCATCGTATTCGAGGGCGGACACGCCCGTCTGGCCCCGACGTTGGTGCACACCGCGAACCAGGACGAGGCGCAAATTGAGGCCGATTACGGCTTCGGCAAGGGCGCCTTCGACCTCGCGATTTCCGCCGCGCGGATGAAGGTGGCGTCGCTGCGCGCGCAGGTCGCGCTGGCGGCCGTTCCCTGGCTGGAACAGGTCCGGAGCGGCGAGTGGAGCGGCCAGTTGCGCTACCATCGGGACGCAGCCAAATCGGGATGGACCGGCAGCTTGCAGGTCGACCGGGCCGAAATACCGGTCGACGGACTCGCCCATCCGCTGCTCATCGATTCCGCGCACGCGCAGATCGACGGCGCGCGGGTTACCATCGACCGGCTCAAAGGCGCCGCCGGCACGCTGGCCTTCACGGGCGATTACAGCTACCTGCCGGGAGCGCCGCACCCGCATCGCGTGCACCTGCGGGCGGCGGAATGGGACGCCGCCGGCATTGAGTCGGAGTGCCTGCCTGCGCTGCGCCGCGGATCCAGCCTGCTCGACCGCGCTCTGGGCCGTGCCACACTGCCCGATTGGCTCAAAGCGCGCCAGGTGGAAGGCACCGTTCAGATCGATCACCTGGAGGTGGCAGGCATCCGCCTGGACGGCGTGCATTCTCACTTGGAATGGGACGCCGCACGGGTGGAGTTCGGCAACCTCGAGGCCACGCTGGCCCGCACCGTTATCAAAGGGCGCCTCGCCGTCAATCTGAGCGCCTCTTTGCCCGCGTACCGCCTGACCGGGCAAGTGAAGAGCATGCCCTGGCAGTCCGGCAGGCTGGATGCCGAGGGAACGCTGGCGACCTCCGGCGTCGGCGCGCAGTTAATTGCCAACCTGGCTTCGGCAGGGACCTTCTCCGGGGCCGCTCTCGACTTCGGCGCGATCGCACCCTGCCGCGCCAACGGCAACTACAGCCTGGCGTGGGTGCGCGGCATTCCGCAGCTCAAACTCACCGGTCTCAACGTGCGTACCGACGAGGATATTTACACCGGACGCGGCAGCACCCAGAACGATGGCAAGCTGCTGATCGTTCTGACCAATGGGGCCAAAGAGCTGCGCATGGCAGGCGTCCCCGGCAAGGTGAAGGTGGAAGATTCCGTCCGTCAGTAGGTAGGGCACGCTTCAGCTTGCCCCATGTTTTTCCAAAAAATCAAACTCCATTCCAGGTTCGCGCACGCCGCAGCCTGGCGCCGCAGCGCAAGCAGGTGGGATATAATACAGATAGATTGTTGAGGGAAGTTTTCTCTCTTTGTTTATGCCGCTTTACGAATATTTGTGTCAGCGTTGCGGGAAGAACTTCGAGGTCCTCCAAAAGTTCGCCGACGAGGCCCTGACCGTTCACCCGGAGTGCGGCGGCGAAGTAGAACGGCTGGTGTCGGCTCCCGCGCTGCAGTTTAAGGGCTCCGGTTGGTACATCAACGATTACGGAAGTGGCAAGACCTCCGTACCCGATTCCAAGAACGGATCCGCGGCAAAGACAGGCGGCAAGCCGGAGTCGAAGCCCGAGACCAAGTCAGAGACCAAATCCGAGGCCAAACCAGCACCGGCCGCCAGCGCCGAGAAGTAGCTGCTTTCCGCACCGCGGCGCCGCTCTAGACGCTTGCCGTGTCTCGCACGCCCCCCTTACGGCACGCTTCCGCCCACCGCGCAAGGCTCGAACCAATGTGAATGACCGCGGGCGTCTGGCGCACTCGGGATTGGGTCCGGAACTCGTATTGTTCAATGGCGCACGCCGCCCAGACGCCCATGCTCCGAACCACTTTCCCAAAGATCACCAGGCGCACCGGCGTCTCATCTCCCAGTGCCACCGGCCAGCTTATGGACAGCTCGATCATTGCCCCCCGCCTGATTGGTTCCGCGGGACGGAATGAGGCTCCGTTGCTGGAAATATCCAGACTGACGCCAGTGCCGTGGGCGACGACCGCCTCTCTGTCCAGCACCTTGTAACGCAGCTCACGCTGCATGGGAAACCGTATCTTCTTCCTCCGGTCCGGTTGCGGTTCATTCTGTTCCATTAGTGTGAGACCTCCGATCTGCACTGGTTAGTTAGCATTTACGGTGCCGCCAAATCATAGTAATAGAATCAAATGTTTAGATGGATTCCAGGCAGGAAGTGTCCAGTTTGTTGACACCAGGTGCCCGCCGGTTAGTGTCAATCAAATTGACACATTCAGGTGGTACCCTAAATGGCCATGAACAAGATCCTGGCCATATTCCTGATCGCGGGCGGCCTGTTGAACGCCGCTCCCAAGAAGCCAAAACTGGTGCTGGCGATCGTCATCGATCAGTTCCGCTATGACTACCTGACGCGCTACCGCTCGGACTACCACGGCGGTTTCGACCTGCTGCTGACCAGGGGCGCCGTCTTCACCAACGCCCGCTACCAGCAGTTCCCTACGGTGACGGCGGTAGGCCACAGCATCTTCCTCAGTGGCGCAACCCCCGCGCTCAGCGGCGTAATCGGCAACGAGTGGTACGACCGCGAGGAGGGCATGCAGGTGACGAGCGTCTCCGACGCGCAGACCTCGCTGGTAGGAGGGTCGCGCGGCGCAGGTTCCTCCCCGCGGCGGATGCTGGTGGACACGGTGGGAGACGAGCTGAAGATGGCGGACAACAGCCAGTCGCGCGTGATCGGCATTTCGCTCAAGGACCGCGCCGCGATTTTGCCGGCCGGCCACATGGCCAATGGGGCGTACTGGTTCGATAGCAAGAGCGGCAATTTCGTCTCCAGCACCTACTATTTCGAAGAAGCGCCGGCTTGGGTGAAGGAAGCGAATGCGGCACACGCCGCCGACCGTTACGCCGGCGCGGCCTGGATGGGCCACCAGATGCCGCAACCCGGCGAGTTGTACAGCGCCATTGAAGCTACGCCGTTCGGCAATGAGCTGGTGGAAGGCTTCGCCGAACGCGCGTTGGCCGGCGAACAACTCGGCCGGCGCGGTGTCACCGACCTGCTGGCGGTGAGTTTTTCTTCGAACGATCACGTCGGGCACGCCTACGGGCCGGATTCACCCGAGGCGCGCGCCATTTCGATGGCCACCGACGAAGTGCTGGCAAAATTCTTCGCCGCCGTGGACAGTGCGGTCGGCCTGGATAACGTGCTGGTGGTGTTGACCGCGGATCACGGCGTGGCCCCCGTGCCCGAGGTGAACGCAGCCCGCCATATGCCGGGCGGCCGCATGCCGGAAGGCGTCATCGCCAAAACCGTGCAGGACACCCTCGCCAGGAAATACGGCAAATTCGATTGGATCACTGCCGCGCGGGAATCGCTGGTCTATCTCAACCGCGAGCTGATTGCCGTCAAGAAGCTCGACCCGGCCGAGGTGGAGCGCACCGCAGCCGAGGCGCTGCTCGAAGTGCCGCACGTCTTCCGCGTCTACACGGGCGTCCAACTGGCGTCGGGCCAGGCGCTGGAGGACTCGGTGGGACGCCTGGTGATGAACGGCTACTATCCGCGCCGCGGCGCCGACCTGGAGGTGCTGCCCGAACCTTACTGGATCTTCGGCAGCACGGGCACATCGCACAGCATGACGTTCGGCTACGATACCCACGTGCCGGTGATCTTCCTGGGGCCCGGCATCCGCCCCGGCGAGTACGACAACAACATCACCCCCAACGATATCGCCCCCACCCTCGCCACCATCCTCCGCGTGGAAACCCCCAGCGGCTCCATCGGCCGCGTGCTGGCAGAGATGTTCGCGCAGTAGCGTCCCGGCCGCCGCTCCCTAACGGTCGCGGCTCTGAACGCGCTTCGGAGCCGCGGCCGGAAGGAGCGGTTGGCACCATCTCTACGGAACGAGTCCAAAGGGGCAAGTAATACTGATTCCGTGGGATGAGGAGATCCTCGGGGTCTTGAATCGAGGTGTGCTACTCTAATCTTTCTAAACGCCATTTCAGGAGTTTTTTCATGTCGCTTCGGATGGGCCTGGGGCCGGTTGTGGCCTGCGCGGCCCTTTTCAGCCTGGCTCCGCTTTCCCACGCGCAGCCGAAAATTGCCGTGATCAGCCTGCAAAAGGCCGTGTTCGACACGGCGGACATCAAGAAAGCCAACGCCGAGATGGAGGCACGGTACAAGCCGCGCGCGGATAAACTGCGGCAGACGCAGGAACAGATCGCCTCGATTTCGCAGCGCCTGCAGCAGGGCGCCGACCAACTGACGCCGCAGGCCCAATCGGAGTTGCAGGCTCAGGGACAAAGACTGCAAAAGGAAGCGCAGCGTTTGCAGGACGATTTGCAGGCCGACGTGCAGTCCGACCGCACGGACATCCTGGGCAAAGCCAGCCAGCGCATGACCGACGTCGTCAAGAAACTCGCCGCGGAAAAGGGCATCGACATCGTGGTGGAGCAGCAGGCCGTTCTCTACTTCAAGCCCCCTATGGACATTACCGCCGATGCTACCGCGGCGTACGACAAGGCTTACCCGGTGGCGGCGGCGCCAGTCGGCAAGTAGCGCAGGTTTCGGGGAGGAAATGGGCGGCTATCTCGACCAGTACGGCGCGGGCGATGAGCGGCGCGCCAGGCGGATCAAGCTGGTATTCGTTTGTCTGCTGGCGGCCGCAGTCGCAATACTGCTTGTCATTCTGGTCAACTTCCTCTTTATTCCCAATGCCGCCGAACGCCAGACGCAGGCGTTTCTGAACGCCCTTTCTTCCGGCCAATACCAGCAGGCTTATGCCTTGTGGGGATGCACTGCCGAGCAGCCCTGCAGCGCCTATCCTTTCCCGGAGTTTCTCAAGGACTGGGGACCTGAGGCCGTGCCGCCGGGGACGTTCCAGGTGCTCAACGGCGAGGGCTGCGGTTCGGGAACGATCATTGATGTCGATGCCGGCAAGGCTGGCGACAAGCGGCTTTGGGTGGAGAACGGCGCGCGGACGCTCGGCTTTCCGCCGGTCAACGAGTGCCCGCATCGCAACCACGTTTATGACTTCTTCCGCGACCTGAAGTACCGCCTGCACGGACGCACCTATCTTCGCGGATCGCAGCCGTAAGGGCGCTGGCCACCGCGACAGAGCGGCGCCCGAAGGCGGATTTGCTTTTGCGGCGCGCTCCTGGCATAGAATCGTAACGAGAGACGATTATGGGCACAGCGGCTTCAGGTCTCGAAGGCATCATCGCGGGCGAGTCGGAAATCTGTTACATCGACGGGTACGCGGGCGTCCTCAGCTATCGCGGCTATAACATCCATACTCTGGCGGACCACGCCGTGTTCGAGGAGGTCATCTACCTCCTCTGGCACGGCGCGCTGCCTAAGCCGGCCGAACTCGACGAGCTCAAGCGGGGCCTGGTGGCGGAGCGCGAGTTGCCGCCGGCGGTGGTGGACTTCCTGCGCGGCGTGCCGCAGGGCAATCCGATGGACGTGCTGCGCACCGCGGTGTCCATGCTGGGGCTGTACGATCCCGAGGCGGCCGACATGTCGGCCGAAGCCAATCACCGCAAAGCGGTGCGCCTGATGGCGCAGACCGCCACTATCGTGACGACCTTCGACCGCGTGCGCGGCAACAAACCGGTGATTGCAGGCGACCCCAACCTCGGGTTCGCCGCTAATTTCCTCTACACGCTCACCGGCAACCGCCCGGACGACCTGATGGAGCGGGCCTTCGACGTTGCCCTCACCCTGCACGCGGACCACGAGCTGAACGCTTCCACTTTCGCGGCGCGCGTCACGGCCGCCACGCTCTCCGACATCTACTCCTCGATCACCAGCGGCATCGGCGCCCTGAAAGGACCGCTGCATGGCGGCGCCAATCAGGACGTCATCCGCTGGCTGCTCGGCATGAAAGACGAGGAGGAAGCGGTGGCCCGGGTCCGCAACACGCTGGCCCGCAAAGTGAAGATCCCGGGCTTCGGGCACCGTGTCTATCGCACCGAGGATCCGCGCGCCACGCACCTGCGCGTGCTCAGCGCCGAACTGGGAGCGCGCACCGGCCAGGTCCAGCTATTCCACATGTCGAAACGGATGGAGGAGACGGTCAAAGAAGTCAAAGGCCTCAATCCCAATGTCGACTTCTACTCGGCCTCGACGTATTATTCGCTGGGAATTCCGGTCGATCTGTTTACGCCCGTATTTGCCGTGAGCCGCATGTCCGGCTGGACCGCTCACGTGCTCGAGCAATACCGCAACAACCGCCTGATTCGCCCGCGCGCCGAATACCGCGGCAACCCGGACGGTCAAACCTGGATTCCGATCGGGGAGCGCTAATGGACGAGCGAGCTTACTACACCGAAAGCCAGACAACCAAGCCTGCCACCTTGAACTGCCCGTACTGCCGCAGCGCGGAGTCGTACGACCTGCGCTGGATGGTGCGCAAAAAGAAAGACCGTCTGCCGCCCGGCGGCGACGAACGCGACCGCGCCAAGTTCGCCAAGGCGCAGAGCTACATGGTGCTATTGGACGACAAGGCGTCCTGCAAGAACGTGCGCTGCCGGAGGCCATTCGACATTTCCGGCGTCAAGACGATGGCGTTCCTGTAGACTTAGCCGGGGGCGAGTCGCTTTCCCCACAGACGATCACCTGTTGGGCGCCGCTGACGCCAGCGGGTGGCCTGGTGGCAAATGGAGTGGACAGAGCATTGCGGAAGTGTATCCTGGAGGGTAGAAGGACTCGGCAGATGGACTTGAGACAGGAGATCGCGAACCAAGTCGAGAAGTTACCTCCGGACATACAGGAGCAGGTGCTCCGCTTCGTAGCTTCTCTCTCCCGATCGGCGCCGGCGGGCGAGGTAGATTCCTGCTGGACACCAACATCGTCATTGCCCTGCTGCAGGGGGATGACGCGGTACTGTCTCATCTGGACCGGGCGCACAGACGCATTTTCCGCGCGTCGTATACTCCGAGCTGGGAAAGACCGCTTCAGGGTGCCACGTGTTTAGGAAAATGCGTCTGCTGTCCCCTTTTCCCCTGTCCCGAGCGTCTCAGTGCGTCGCCGGGCCGGGCGTGCCCAGGGGCGGGCCGGGCGTGCCCGGCCCCTACGGATCCGGGCGGTTGTAGGGAAGAGGCATGCCTCGCCCTGCGGCGGTGCGACAAAATGCCATCGCGGTGGCGAAACGGCGCGCCTAAAATCCGTTGCTCCGGTGATTCACCAGGGAGAGGAACTCGTCGCGGGTCTTCTTCTGCGCGCGAAATGCGCCCAGCATGGCGCTGGTCATGGCGCCGGAGTGCTGCTTTTCCACGCCGCGCATCATCATGCAGAAGTGGCGGGCTTCGCAAATCACGCCGACGCCCACG
>Ga0209415_10001988_pt1 | contig 38791 bp, 34 predicted proteins | sample PeaSoiSIISIP2007_FD_187696 | JGI IMG/M metagenome (GOLD analysis project Ga0209415, IMG submission 187696) | Peat soil microbial communities from Weissenstadt, Germany - SII-SIP-2007 (SPAdes) (version 2) | ecosystem: Environmental > Terrestrial > Soil > Wetlands > Peat | place: Germany...
TTTCGAAGTAGTGCCGCCACGCCTCGCGCAAAAGCTCCGAGCGGGTGCGGTGTTCCTCCTTCTGAATTCGCTCCATCTGTTTGGCCATGCCAGGCGGCAGGGAGATGGTCATGGTATCAGTGGTTCTCATGGGGTTGTTAGCTCCGTGGGTGTTACTTATTATGACTTGTTCCTACCCATACAATAGCAGTAGCCTCAAAACCCTGTCAAATGTTGCGAGAGAAACGAAAGTTTAAAAGCAGGCGAGAGTTTCGCGAGGGGATCATGCCCCTACGAGTTCAAGCAACTGACGGGCGGTAACGATCTGCGTGGTAATCGAGTAAACCTTGGTGTTTCTCATGTTCATATTGTAAAGGGTTAATACTTTGTATGACTTTGCAATGGCATGATAGCGACGGAACCGACAGTTGTCAAATGCAGGAACGAGCCGTTGGCTCCCGGCTACCCAGCTTCTGCGGCCTTGCAGCGGTCCTTGATGGCTTTGATGACCAGGGTGGGGTAGTTCTGAAGGACGCGCCACCGGCTTACTTGGGATGGGGAATAAGTTTCAGGATGTTGTAGGTGTCGTCAACGATGGTGAAGTAGAACCGCCAATCCTTGTCGACCCTGGCCTGCCAGCGATCATTGGCTTCGTCGTACTTCTTGGCACGTAGAGATAGGTGGTGCAAGTTCTGAACCAGGAACCTGACCTACTTGAAAAACGCCTTCTGCACAGCGGCTAGGCGTTCTCTAATTGTAGACGGCATCACCGTACTCGATCTTCATCGAGAAGAGCATTTAATGTTTTTGGTGGCGGCGCGCTTCTTCAACCTGTCCTTGATGTCAGCAATCATTTCATCGGCGCTACTAAAGGGACCGCGGAACCGACCTTTTTCAGCTTCTTCGAGCTGCGCATCGATGATGCGGCGTTGCCCTGGCGCATTCGTAGAACCTGTCAAATTCGCCTGGAATTTAACCGTGAGCACTACTGGCTTGTTGCTTCTGCTGCCTTGCAGCGATCCTTGATGGCCTTGATAACCAGGGTGGGTAGTTCTGAAGGGCCCGGCTCCAGCTGTGCGACTTGCCGTCTGCACGAGAGGACCATGTCTTTGGAATGGGCACGCGCTGGGTCATTCCGATCCCGCTCAGCGGGATCGGGATGACAGACATCGTGAGTGTGAACTGGGGCAGAGTATTACGGAGAACTAGTGACTCAGGACACCAGCGGGGCTCCGCCCCAGCCCGACGACCATGTATAAATATGCAGTAGCTGCATAAGAACTTGACTCAACTGCAACAGGTTTCATGGCTCAAGGAGTCTAGCCGGCAAACCACCAAAATGAGAGAATCACTGCCCGCTCGGCACTACACCAGAGTGGGCGCCTCTCTTGATTTCCTTCGCAGGCTCTTCGCCGCGGACTTCATGGTGGTGCGGCTGAAATTCTCCCCGGCAACCGCGAAAATCGCCACCCGCGAGGAAATGGCGCGCATCAATCAAGCTTTGCGAGAGGAGATTGAGGCCCGCAAGGAGGCCGAGCAGCGGCTGCTGCAACATTTCGAAAACGAGAGGATCATGAACGAGGCGAAGATCGGATCCTACTTTGAAGCCGCTCCGCAGGCGATCTTGGCCGTGACCGGCGATGGGTATATCCGGCGCGTCAACGCGCGAACCGAGGAAATGTTTGGGTATCAACGCTCGGAACTCCTCGGTCAGAAGCTGGAGCTCCTGTTGCCGGAGCGGTCTCGCGGCATACATTCAGATCACCTGGAGGGCTATGCCGCGCATCCGCGAGTGCGGCCGATGGGCGCCGGCACGGATCTGGCCGGCCGAAGGAGAGATGGTTCGGAGTTCCCCGTCTATATCGGGCTGAGCTACGTGGAGGGCGCCGACGGTCCAGTGATGTTCGCCGCCGTCACGGACATTACCGATCACAAACATTCCGCCGACGAATTGACTCGCGTGAACAGCGAGTTGCTGCGTTCGAACGGAGAGCTGGAGCAGTTCGCATACGCCGCCTCCCACGACTTGCAAGAGCCGTTACGGATGATCACCGGCTATCTGCAACTTCTGGAGCGCCGGTACCAGGGGCGGCTGGACGACGATGCCCGGGAATTCATACATTACGCCGTCGACGGCGCCGCGCGCATGAAGCGTCTGATCCAGGACTTGCTGAGTTTCTCCAGGGCGGGCACACAGGCGACGGAGTTCCGCCCCGTCGAGATCGAGACCGTTCTTCACAATGCGCTGGCCAATTTGAAGACGGCGATCGAGGAAAGCGACGCTGCCGTGACCTCGGATCCACTTCCCGCGATTGTGGCCGATCAAGGGCTGCTCACCCAGGTCTTTCAGAACCTGATTGGAAACGGCATTAAGTTTCAAAAAGACGGCCAGCCACGAATTCATGTGTCGTCGGAACGCCGCGACGGGCATTGGGTCTTTTCGATAACGGACAACGGCATCGGAATCGAGCCTCAACACGCGGAACGAATCTTCAGAATATTCGAGCGGCTCCACGGCCAGGACGTTTATCCCGGAACCGGCATGGGCCTAGCCATTTCACAAAAAATCGTGGAGCGCCACGGAGGCCGCATCTGGCTTGAATCCGAACCCGGGCAGGGATCGACCTTTCACTTTTCCATCGCCCTGGACGCAGTCCCCAGTCAAGTCGAATTGAAACGTGCCGCTCCCTCACAGGATGCTGAAAGACACTTCTCGGCCTTGGCCGCCGATAAACTCTGATGAACGCTGATTCGCAGACAGCAAGGATTTTATTTTCGATCATGGTTCCTCCGCTTTCATCAGCGGCAACCTAGCCTTAGACTTTTTGAGCCTAATAAGTCATTTCTTGATGGCCCGGCGGGAGCTCCGTTTGATGCCCGGATTCAGGATATGGGGATACGGAATGATCTGGATTCGGATGCGCCTTCGGGATACCGTTTCTTCAGCCGTAGTCTGAGAAGAGCGGTACGTTCCACCCACTACAGCCATGCCGGCATGCCGCAACGGGCCACTTCCCATCGTTCCTCCGTCGAGATTCTCCTGGTGGAGGATAATCGCGGAGATATTCGACTGATGCAGGAAGCGTTTAAGGAAGGGGGGTTTCGAAGCCATCTGAACATCACACGTGACGGCGAACAAGCGCTCGCGTTTCTTCACCAGCATGCACCGTACCAGCACAGCCCCAGGCCGGCGGTCATCCTACTGGATCTCAACCTCCCGCGAAAGGACGGCCGCGAGGTCCTGGCGGAAATCAAGAAAGAGGAGAACCTGCGGCGGATTCCGGTAGTAGTCCTATCCACGTCTACCAGAGATACGGATATCAGGAACGCTTACGATCTGCACGCCAACTGCTACATTCCGAAACCGGTCGATGTCGAAAAACTGATGCAGGTGCTCGGCATGATTGAGGAGTTCTGGCTTGGCACGGCGATCCTGCCGGCATGATGGCACACTCGCGGAAATCCGGCGAATTCAGTCAGGCTGCCGGCTCGGCGCCCAATTTCTCGAAGAACTTGTTGATCAACATCTTCGCGGTCCCGTCGATCAGACGTTGCCCCACCGCCGCCATAGTGCCGCCCACCTGCGCGTCGCCAGCATAGGAAACTTCTGTCCCAACACCATTCGGGGTAAGCCTCAGCACGCCGTCGCCTTTTACGAATCCGATCTTGCCCGAACCCTCCACCACCATGCGGAAGTCTGACGGCGGCGTTTGATCCGTCAGCCGCACCTTTCCCTCAAACGCTCCGGACAAACTGGCCAGCACCATTTTCATCTTCATCCGGTACTCGTCCTCGCCCATCTTCTCCAGGCTCTGGCAGCCGGGAATCGAACGCGCGAGGACCTCCGGGTCCTGCATCATTCGATAGGCGCGCTCCACGGGAAATGGTAAGGAGTGGGAACCCGCAATTTTCACACGGTCCTCGCGAGCGCGGCAGTCAATGCGCGAGCCGCGTAGACCGCCGCGACGTGCCTCCGGTAGCCGGCCGAGGCGAACAGGTCGGAGTTGGTATCCACATTGTTCGCCACCAGTGCCGCGGCATTCCGAATCTCCGCCGCGGATCCGGCGGTTCCCTCCAGCGCCTTCTCGGCGGCAGTGGCCCGGTAGGAGCGATTGGAGACGCCGGTGACGCCGATCCGTACCATGGTGATCTTCCCTCCGAGGTTGGGAGACACGCGCCGCACCCGCACGGCAATCCCCACGGTGGCGAAGCCGCTCGCGGGCTGAGTCAGTTTCTGGTAGCTGGTTCCCGTATCCGAGGAATCCACCGGAACAATCACTTCGCGAACCATTTCACCCGGTTCGAGCGACGTCGTGAATGTATCCACGAAAAAGGCGGCGATCGGGACGGTGCGTTCCGATTTCGAGCCCTGGAGCACCACCTTCGCTTCGAGCGCCTGCAACGCCGCCGGATAGTCCGCCGACGGATCGGCATGCGCCACGCTGCCGCCCATGGTTCCCATGTTTCGCACCTGTACGTCGCCGATCGCCGCAGCCGTTTCCGCGAGCAGCGGACACTTGGCTCGAATCAGCGGAGAGCTCTCCACCGCGTGATGCGTGGCAGTGGCCCCAATCTGAAGCGCGCCGTTTTGCTCACGGATGTAGTCCAGGTCCTTGAGACGCCTTAGATCCACCAGGTGTTCAGGCGCGGCGAGGCGCAGCTTCATCATCGGGATCAGACTCATCCCGCCGGCCAGAGGCTTAGCCCCGTTCGCGATCAGGTCGAGCGCCTCTTCCAGAGTCTTCGGAGCGGAGTAATCGAAACTTTGCGCAAACATAATATTTTCTCCAGCGGTCCTCTTAAGTAACAGCCCGCAAAACCCGGAGCGGGTAAACTACGCGCGGCGGCATTGTTACTTGCCTGAATGGAGGGTGCCGCCGCACCCTTTGCGGGCTAGCTGGCCGGTCCTCCTGAAAGAATGTTCCAGATCTTCTCCGGAGTCATCGGCATATCGATGTGCCGGACGCCCAGCGGCGAGAGCGCGTCCACCACGGAATTCACCACCGCCGGCGAGCAGCCAATGGTCCCCGCCTCGCCGACTCCCTTCACCCCCAGCGGATTCACCGGCGACGGCGTCACGGTGTGATCGCTCTCAATCCACGGCATCATGTGGGCTCTCGGCAACGCGTAGTCGGTCAGCTCGCCGCTGAGCAGTTGCCCGTTATCGTCGTAGACGGCCTGCTCCCACAGCGCCTGCCCCAGTCCCTGCGCCACGCCGCCGTGAATTTGCCCATCGACGATCAGTGGATTGAGTATGTTGCCGATATCGTCGACCGCGACGTAGCGGCGGACGTCGATCTGGCCGGTATCGCGGTCAATCTCGGTGACCGCGATGTGTGCGCCAAAGGGAAACGTGAAATTGGGCGGCTCCCAGAAGTGCGTCGCCATCAGGCCCGGTTCCGTATTCGGGGGGAGTTTCTTCGCGCCGTGAGCCGCCGCTCCGATCTCGGCGAGCGATACTGATTTCCCGGTCTTGTTGCAGGTCACCTTGCCACCGGAAAACGTCACGTTCTCGGTTTCGAGCAGCATGGCGCCGAACTTCTTGGCCTTCGCCTTCAGATCCTGAAGCGCGTAGTACAATGCCGCTCCGCCGACGGCGGTGCCCCGGCTTCCAAACGTCCCGATCCCGTACTGCACGATGGCCGTGTCGCCGTGCAACACCAGAACATCGTCGATGCCGACGCCCAACTCGTCGGCGGCCACCTGCGCAAACGTCGTTTCCTCGCCTTGTCCATGCGGCGAGCATCCGGTCAGCACCGTCACCTTGCCGCTCGGCTCGATCTTGACCGTGGCGCTTTCCCAGCCGCCGGCGGGCATCGCCGCCGACGGACCCATGGCGCAGATTTCGCCGTAGGCGGAAATACCAATGCCCATGTAGCGGCCCTGCTTCCGCGCTTCGGCCTGCTCCTGGCGGAGCTTCTTGTAATTCACGGTCTCGAGCGCCTTGTGAAGCGGCGCGGCGTAGTTGCCAGAATCGTAGCTGAGGCCGGTCGCCGTGGCAAATGGAAACTGATCGTTCTGGACGAAGTTCTTCAGGCGGATCTCGACCGGATCCATCTTCAATTCCGCGGCCAGAATGTCGACCATGCGCTCGATGCCGTGCGTCGCCTCGGGACGTCCCGCGCCGCGGTAGGCGTCGGTGGGGACGCAGTTGGTGAAGGCGCCTACGATATCGGCCTGGATGTTGGGCGTTTTGTACAGCCCGGGCATCATCAACACGCTGAGCGTCGGAATCGCCGGCGTCAGTAATTGGTGATAGGCCCCCAGGTCCTGAACGATCTTCAGCTTGATGCCCAGGATGGTGCCGTCGCGCTTGGCCGCGAGTTCGTAATAGTCGACGTGGCCCCGGCCATGAATGGTGCACAGGAAGTTCTCGCGGCGCGATTCAATCCACTTCACCGGCCGGTTGATCTTCATCGCCACGAAACCCATCAGAGCTTCCTCGGCGTACACGTTCAGCTTGCTGCCGAATCCGCCGCCCACCTCCGGCGTCACTACCCGCATGCGATTCTCTTCGATGCCCAGCATCATCGCCACCAGCGTGCGCACCAGATGCGGGATCTGCGTCGAGGTGTAGAGATTCAGTTGCCGGTCGCCCGAGTGCCACTCCGCCACCACACCGCGTGTCTCCATGGCGGTCGGGATGAGGCGCTGGCTGGTGATCCTTTGCTTCACCACCAATTCCGCACCGGCGAACGCCTTGGCGATGTCGCCGCCTTCCTGATGAAAGTTGAACGCGACATTATCGGGCCATTGGGGATGCACCGGCGGCGCGCCCGGAGCGATGGCCTTCTCGGGGTCCGCCACCGCCGGTAATACGTCGTAGTCGATTTCGATCAGATCCGCGGCATCGCGCGCGATGTATTTGTCCGTCGCCACCACCACTGCCACCGGATGGCCGACAAAGTACACGCGGTCGGTTGCCAGAATATGGTGATGCGGGATTCGTAGCCCGGGGAGCGACGCGCCGGTGGGAACCGGACCCACGTGAGCCGTATCCTTTCCGGTGAACACGGCGACCACGCCCTTGGCCGCGGCAGCCTTGGCGGTGTCGACGGATCGAATTCTCGCCGCGGCATGTGGACTGCGCACGATGATGGCGTGCGTCATGTCCGGCATCTTGATGTCGTCGACGTAGGTGGCGGTTCCCGTAATCAGCCGCGGATCCTCGCGCCGGCGGATTCGCTGTCCGACCAGAGTTTCGGGCTTTGCAGTGGTGATGGCCATGGGTTACGCTCCTGCTCCTGATTTCGCGGCGTGGGCCGCCGCTCGCACCGCTTTGACGATATGCTGATAGCCCGTACAGCGGCACACATTGCCTTCGATCCCGTGCCGGATCTCTTCGTCCGTGGGGTTCGGATTGCGATCCAGGATCTGCTTTGCCGCCAGGATCATGCCCGGCGTGCAGAACCCGCACTGCAGTCCATGCTCATTCCAGAACGCCTCCTGCATCACGTGCAGCTTGCCGTTCGTCGCCAGGCCTTCAATGGTCACGATGCGCGCCCCGTCGGCCTGCACGGCGAACATGCTGCAGCTTTTCACCGCGTCGCCGTTCAATTCCACCGTGCAGGCGCCGCACAAGGAGGTTTCGCAACCGATGTGCGAGCCGGTCAGGCCCACCACGTCGCGGAGGTAATGGATCAGCAGCAGTCTCGGCTCCACGTCGTGGGAGTGGGTTTGTCCGTTAATCGTGACAGTGACATTCATAACAGTTCCTCGCGAGAATCGCACCGGCGCGATTCGAGAAAGATGTACGGCGGTCTTGAAGAATACCAAAGTTGGAGGGTGCGAGCGAACTGGGGCGCTGGGCGCCGGTCTGCGCCGGGGCGCGGGTGGCGGATAAAATAGAAGGATCGCGTCGTTGCCGCCACACGGCGGCATGCTGCACGCCGATCCTGCCTACGATCATGCCAGCCGACGACAGCTCCCCGAAATATCGCGCTGTGCTCGAAATCTCCGAGGCCCTGATCGGCTGCCGGGACTTCGACGCCTTGTTCCGCAGCCTGTGGGACTCGCTGCATAAGCTGATCCGTTTCGATTTCCTGATTCTCATGCTCTACGATGAAACGTCCCGCAGCACCCGGCTGCAAGCCATTGCCGGCGAAGGTCTGGTGGAACCGCTGCTCGGCAGAACGCTTCCCATGGAAGGCACTCCCGCCGAAATTGTCTTCAGCACACAACGGCCACTTTACGTACCCGACCTCGAAGTGGAGACCCGCTTCCGCGCGGACCTGATGGCGGAGCTCAGACGCTTCCAACTGCGCAGCGGGCTGTGGATTCCTCTCACCGTCCGCCGGCGGCTGGGGCACCTGGCGTTTACGTCCCGCGAATTCGATCCGTACGGTCCCCAAGAGCAGGAATTCATGGAACACGTAGCACGCCACGTCGCCATCGCCGTGGAGAATGCGCTCGCCTTCGACGAAATTAACGAGCTTCGACGGCGGATTGAAGACGAAAAAGTTTACCTCGAAGAGGAAATCCGCAGTGAATACCGGTTCGACGAAATCGTCGGGCATAGCTCGGCGTTGCGGCACGTGCTCGATCAGGTCCGCACGGCCGCGCCGACGGAATCGACGGTATTGATCCATGGTGAAACCGGTACGGGGAAAGAGCTCGTGGCCCGGGCCATTCACCAGTTGAGCCGCCGCAGCCAACACACCTTCGTCAAGCTTAACTGCTCCGCCATCCCGGCCGGCTTGCTCGAAAGCGAACTTCTGGGGCACGAAAAAGGGGCTTTCACCGGCGCCGTGACCCAGCGCATCGGACGGTTCGAGCTGGCGCACAAGGGAACGCTGTTCCTCGACGAAGTCGGCGAACTCCCGCTCGAGCTGCAGCCGAAACTGCTGCGGGTGCTGCAGGACGGCCAGTTCGAACGCCTGGGTGGGACGCGGACCATCGAGTCGGATTTCCGCCTGGTGGCCGCGACCAACCGCGATCTCCGGGCCATGATCGGCGAGCAGCGGTTCCGCACGGACCTGTACTACCGGCTGAACGTCTTTCCCATCACCATCCCGCCCCTGCGCGATCGCCGGGAGGACATACCCACGCTGGTCCGCTACTTCGTGCAGGAATACGCGACTCGGATGGGCAAACAGATCGATGTGATTCCCACCGAATCGATGGACGCACTGGCCGCTTATTCCTGGCCGGGGAATGTGCGCGAGCTTCGCAACGTAGTGGAGAGGTCCGTCATCCTGACGTCCGGCAGGCGTCTCCACATCCCCAAGGACGCGCTCGATGATGACGCTTCGCCGGCCGGACACGGGGTGCTGCGGATGGAAGAGGCCGAGCGCAAGCACATCCTGAACGCGCTCGACGCGGCGAACTGGGTGGTGGGCGGACCCAAGGGTGCCGCGAAGGTCCTCGGCCTGAAGCGCAGCACTCTGCAATCTCGCATGGAAAAGTTGGGCATCCGTCGCGCCCGAGCCGCCCAACCGCGCTTCTGAGTAACAGCCCGCAAAACCCGGAACGGGTAAACTACGCGCGGCGGCAGCGTTACTCGGCTCGTGATGAGGGTACCGCCCCCTTTACGGGCCAGCCAGATCCCGACAGCCGATATTTCAGCACATGCCGTTATATCGTCGTCTAGATTTCGGCACGCTCTCCTTGCAATCATGTAAGTATCTCATCCTGAGTGTGTTACGTGAGTCTCCGAATGGTGCCCGCCATGCACCGGGGAGAAGCGGTAGGTGTTTGCGATGATGAAGGTTCAAGTCCGGGATTTTGGCGAGGACCTGAATTTACAGGTTTGCGGCCGGGTGACCGGGTGCTGGGTAGACGAACTCGAGCGCTGCTGGCGTGCCGCCAGCGAGACGCATCCGCACCAGAAGCTTTCGGTTGATCTCAGGGGTGTCACGTTCATCGATCAGGCGGGCGAGCAGCTTCTAAAATCGATGTACCGTCAAGGAGCCAGCTTCCAAGCGACGGGTCTACTCATCCAAGAGATCGTGGATCAAATCACAGGCAGTTCGAAATGAGGAGCGAGTTGATGGTGAGAACAATCGGGACGGGGGCCCTGTCGCGCGCCATGTGGTGCGCCGGTCTGTGTTTCGCGAGCATGACGTTGCTTGCGCAGAGCGCTTTCCCGCCGGGGCCAGCCACGGCCGAGCCCAAACTCCAGAGCGGGGGCGTTTCCTTTGCTTCAACGGGACCGCAATTTCAAGGCAGCGTGGCGACGGGCACGGCGACGGCGGAGCCGCTCTCGATTTCGCTGCAAAACGCAATCGATCGCGGGCTGAAGGCCAATCTCGGACTGCTGGCGCGCGAAAGCAGCAGCCAAGTGGGACGAGCCGCGCGGATTCGCGCGCTGAGCGCTCTGCTCCCCAATGTGGTGGGCAGCGTCCAGGAGAACGTTCAGGAAACCAACATCGCTGTCTTCGGCTTCAAATTTCCAGGGATTCCTCATGTCATCGGCCCCTTCGCGTACTCTGATATCCGAGCGTCGGCTTCGATGGCGCTGTTCGACCAGACGCTTCGGAAGAATCTCCAGACGTCATCACAAGGCGTCCAGGCGTTACAGTTGTCGGTTCAGGACGCGCGGGATCTGGTGGTGGAGGCGGTGGCGAACGCCTATTTGCGCATCATCTCCGACGGCGCGCGCGTGACCGCGACTCGAGCCCAGGTGGCGACCGCACAGGCCCTCTACGAACGGGCCCGCGATCAGCACGCCGCGGGCGTTTCCCCGGCCATTGACGAGCTGCGCTCCCAGGTGGAATTGAAAACCCGGCAGCAGGAACTGCTGGCGCTGCAGAATCTGCTCGATAAAGACAAACTTTCTCTCGCGCGGGTCATCGGACTGCCGTCGGGGCAGGGCTTCGAGCTTTCCGATTCCGCACCTTACGCGGCGCTCGAGGGGCTGACGCCGGAGCAGATGCTGGCACGCGCTTACGGCGCCCGCGCCGACTATCAAAGCGCGAAGGTGCAGCTTCAGATGGCGGAGACAGCACGGGAAGCGGCGAACGCGCAGAAGTACCCGGCCTTATTGTTGGCAGGCAACTGGGGCGCAAATGGGATCAATCAGGCACAGTTGTACCGGACGTTCGCATTCACCGGTTCGGTAAAAGTGAACCTGTTCGACGGCGGCCGCATCCGCGCCGACGTGATGGAGGCGGACGCCGTCATTAAGCGGCGCAGGGACGACCTGGCCGATCTTCAAGGCCAGATCGATCAGCAGGTGCGCTCCGCCTTGCTCGATCTGAAATCCGCGGCGGACCAGGTGGCTGTGGCTCAAAGTAATCTGGATCTGGCCAACCAGACTCTGGCCCAGGCGCGCGACCGTTTCACGGCGGGAGTCACCGACAACATTGAAGTGGTGCAAGCTCAGGACTCGGTGGCGAACGCGCAGCAGAATCTGATTTCGAGCCTGTACCAGCACAACCTGGCAAAGGTGGAGCTGGCCCGGGCCGTGGGCCTGACCGAAGCAAGTTTGAAAGAGTTCATGGGGGGGAAGTAGTCATGGCGGACGTTATCGATCGAGAGTCTCACCAGGAAGTACAAGCCGAGGGGACGGGCAAGAATAAAATCGTGGGACGGATCATCGCGTTCCTCGTGGTGGCCGGGCTGGCATTCGCCGGTTATACGGTGTGGCAGCAGTTGTCGAAGGTCGAATCGACCGACGACGCCGAGATCGACGGCCACATCATGGCCGTCAGTGCCCGCGTCACGGGGCACGTGGTAGAGGTGCCGGTGGAGGATGAGATGTACGTCAAAGAGGGCGACGTACTGGCTCAGCTGGACAAGGCGGATTTCGACGTGGCCGTGGCCAAGGCCAAGGCCGATCTCGAGGAATCCCTGGCCAGCCTGCAGAGCACCCGAACCGACGTTCCCGTCACTTCCACCACCACCAGCAGCACGCTGAGTGGCGCACAGTCCACGCAGCAGGATGCCACGATAGGCGTCACCATGGCCCAGGGACAGCTCGCCGTCGCGCGGGCGCGGCTGACCACGGCCCAGGCGAATGTGCGCGCGGCCGAAGCGAACTACAACAAAGCGGCCCAAGATGTCGAGCGCTACAAGACGCTGGTGGCCAAGGACGAGATTTCGAAACAACAATACGATCAGGCGGTCTCGGTGGCCGAGGCGGCCAGAGCGACACTCGATGCCCAGAAGGCGCTGGTGGTCGAGGCCGAGCAAGCGATCGCCGTCAGCCAGACCTCGGTGGAACAATCGCGCGCGCGGGTGGCGCAAGCCCAGGCGACCGTGCAATCCGCCATGACCGGCCCGCAACAGGTGGCCATGGTCGAGGCTAGAGTGAAATCCGCGGCCGCGAAAGTGGATCAACAGCGGGCGGCGCTCGACCAGGCGGAGTTGAATCTCAAATACACGACGATCACGGCTCCCGCCAGCGGCATCATCGGCAAGAAGAACCTGGATATCGGGCAGAACGTATCGGCGGGCCAGCAGTTGATGGCGATTGTTCCGCTTGAAAATGTCTGGGTCACGGCCAACTTCAAGGAAACCCAGCTCAAGGAAATGCGGCCCGGACAGAAGGTCAAGATCAATGTAGACGCCACGGATCGCGAGTACACCGGCAAGGTGGAGCGGATCGGCGGAGCGAGTGGAGCGAAATTCAGCCTGCTGCCGCCGGAAAACGCCACGGGAAATTACGTGAAGGTGGTGCAGCGGATTCCCGTGCGCATCCTGTTCGATCCGGGTCAGAATGACGACCATATGCTCCGTCCGGGAATGTCGGTGGATCCGACGGTCCAGGTTCGATGAGTACAGAGCCACAGGTTCTGGTCGAACCTAAGGCGCCGGCCGCAGTGGCTCCCGTCATCGAATGGCGCCCCAAGTACAACCCTTGGGTGATCGCCATGACGGTGACGCTCGCGACCTTCATGGAGGTGCTCGACACGAGCATCGCCAACGTCGCACTGCCGCACATCGCGGGGAATCTTTCGGCGGGACAGGACGAGAGCACGTGGGTGCTCAGTTCCTACCTGGTGGCGAACGCGGTGGTGCTCCCGATCAGCGCATGGCTCGCTACGCAGTTCGGGCGCAAACGATTTTACATGACGTGCGTGATCCTGTTCGGGGTCAGTTCGCTCATGTGCGGTCTCGCTCCGAACCTGCCGATCCTGGTTCTTTGCCGCGTGATTCAGGGATTGGGTGGAGGCGGGCTCGCGCCGAGCGAGCAGGCGATTCTGGCCGATACTTTTCCGCCCGCGAAAAGAGGCATGGCGTTCGCCATGTACGGCATGGCAGTGGTGATGGCGCCTGCCATCGGGCCCACACTCGGCGGTTACATTACCGACAACTTCACCTGGCGCTGGATCTTTTTCATCAACGTGCCGGTCGCCATCATCTCATTGCTCCTGACTTCCAAATTGGTGGAAGACCCGCCGCATCTTAAGGTGGCCAAGAGCAAGAGTTTCACCGTGGACTACATCGGACTGTCATTGCTGGCGATCGGCATTGGCGCGGCGCAGGTGGTATTTGATAAGGGCGAGCGGGAAGATTGGTTTTCCTCGAATTTCATCGACGTGTTTGTGATCACCGCGGTGGTTTGTTTGCTGGCCGCGGTCTTTTGGGAACTTCGTCACCCGCATCCGGTGATCGACATCCAGCTTTTCAAGAATCGCAATTTCGCGTTGTCGTGCATGATGATGTTCATGCTGGGCGCGGTGCTGTTCGGCGGAACGGTCCTGATCCCCCAACTGTTGCAGACACTGATGGGCTACACGGCGCAAGACGCCGGCATGGCTCTTTCTCCCGGAGCGATCGTGATCATCCTCATGCTTCCGTTCGTCGGGCGAGCGGTGAGCAGGGTGGATCCGCGGTACATGATCGCCTTCGGGTTCCTGATCGCCTCTCTCGCGCTGTTCTACATGACCGGAATGAGCCTGGAGATGGACTACAGGACCATTACCATGATGCGCGTCTACCAGATGATGGGCGTGGCGTTCCTGTTCGTTCCCATCCAGACCATGTGCTATATGGGGATTCCCAAGGAGAAGAACAACAACGTCTCCGGGATGACGAACCTCGCGCGCAACCTGGGCGGCAGCGTCGGAATCTCGTTTGTGGTGACCATGCTGTCGAGACGCTCGCAATTCCACCAGACCATGATCGCCTCGCACACCAGCCAGTTCGACCCGATCTTTCAAAGCCGCATCGCGGGATTGACCCAGACTCTGGCTCATGCGGGTATGGACCCGTCGAGCGCCAGTCAGGCGGCGTACGGACGAATCACCGGCCTGATCCAAGGGCAGGCCGCGATGTTGGCGTATATCGATACCATCAAGGTCTTCGCGATCGCCTGCCTCATCATGGTGCCGATGGCGTTCCTGATGGCTCCTCGCGCCAAGGCGCAGAGCGGTCCCGCGGCGATGCACTAGCTCGGAGGGCGATTGGTGGCGGCGGCTGATACCCATTCGGGTGCCCCATTTACGATTCTAGGCTTTTCAGGATTCACCGAGATTCCACTCGGAATCCACGAACAGAATCTCTGCATTCCACTCTTGCAGGCCTCCAGCGGGTTGGTTTGAATCTGACGCGTAAACTCATTGAGGCGATCCAGCCGGTCCGCTGCGACGACCGCCATGTCATGGTCGGCGGTGCTGATGCGCATGAGAAAAAGCAGGCGCACATACCGGGCGGTTGAGGGCAATCCGAACAGTGGCGCCACAGACGAAGGTTGTGAAGTTGTGCGCCCGTCCCGTGTAATTTCAGCGGAGGTAAAGATGATGCGGACTCCCTTTCTTCGGGCACTTACACCGTAGTAGGCGAGCTCATAGCCGAGAAAGTCCGAGTCCGCGGTGAGTTGGATCGTATTCCCGCTCACATCTTGCTGGGCTGTATTCAGTGCATACCCGCCGGATTTGAGTATGGGTGTAACAACTCGAAGCCGCCAACCCACCTGCAGGTCGATGAAATCGGGGCTCCCCGTGTTGGGGGCAGGCTTGCTCGCAACCGGAGTTCTCCGTACAGCGCACGCGGTCAAGAGACCTATTAAGACAAGACAAACGGGCAACCGTAGGCGAGAGTTGAGCACTGCTCCTGCCATGCAACAGTCGTGCCGACCTTCATTTCAAGACGGGAACAGACGACCGGTTGGCGATGATGTGGTCGATCAAACCGTATTCCAGCGCCTGATCCGGTTCCAGGATGTAGTCGCGATCCACGTCACGGGCGATCCGTTCCGCGGTTTGACCGCTCGCATCGGCCAGAATCTGATTCAGAGTTTCGCGCATGCGCAGGATTTCCCGCGCGTAAATGTCGATGTCGGTGGCTTGGCCGGCGAGGCCGCTCATGGACGGCTGGTGAATCAGGATGCGCGAATGCGGAAGGCTATAGCGCTTGCCCTTGTTGCCGCAGGCCAGCAGAACCGCCGCCATGGAGGCAGCCTGGCCCACGCAGTAGGTCACGATATCGGGTTCCACCAGGCGCATGGTATCGAGAATCGCGAGGCCCGCGGTGATCGATCCGCCGGGCGAGTTGATGTACAGCGAAATATCCTTCTCCGGGTCCTCGGCGGCCAGGAACAGCATTTGGGCGATGATCAGGTTGGCCACGTTATCGTCGATCGGCGTACCCAGAAAGATGATATTTTCCTTCAGCAGGCGCGAGTAAATGTCAAAAGCACGCTCACCGCGGGAGGTCTGTTCGACCACCATGGGCACCAGTACGGAATTCTGCATGACAAGCTCTCCTTAAAACGAACCGTGCAACCAAGGGCCTTGTTCCGGCTTACTTGGGCACTCCCCGCCGGCGCGGCCGGGCCAGAAGACGGCGCTTCTCACCCAGCGAGTTTGCCAGATCGGCGACGGAAGTACTCCCTAAATAATCTATGATACGCGACCGGAGCGGCTGCCAAGAATCGTGCATTCCGCAGAGAGCCCGATCGTTGCACTCGGGGCTGCCGCCAATGCACCGTTCGTAACGGCCCGCTCCATCCACGGCCTCGACGATCTTCAACATGGATAGATCCTCCGGCGGCAGGTTCAGACGGAAGCCGCCGCGCGGCCCTTTGTTCGATCGCAGGAAGCCGTCGCGCACCAGATCCTGCAGGATTTTCGCCAGAAAGTGGGGGGGGATGCCGGATTCGGCGGCGATGTGCTTCACCATCGCGTATTCGCCGGGCGGCAAAGCAGCCATGTGAACAAAAGCGCGAACGGCGTATTCGGCGGAACGCGAATAGATCATGATAAAAGACGAGTTTATCCGAAAACGCCCCTTCCCGGGCGATCAAGAGCCCCGGAATTCTGCCGATAGACTGATCAGGAGCGTTCAGGGCCCGCTATAATCACTGAAATAGGGGACCCGTAGGGAATGATTCGATGCGAATTTTGATTGCCGACGACAGCATCGTCTCCCGGCACCTGCTTGACGCGACGTTGCGTAAGTGGGGGTACGAAGTGGTCGTCGCCTGCGACGGCCTGGAAGCCTGGAATGTGCTGCAAGCAGAGGATCCGCCGAAGATCGCCATTCTGGACTGGGTGATGCCGGGGCTCACCGGCCCCGAGGTGTGCCGCCGCGTGCGCGAGCACACGAAGGAAAAAGAGAGCTATACGTACATCCTGCTGCTCACTTCCAAGAGCCTTCGCGAGGACTTGATCGAAGGCATGGAGTCCGGCGCCGACGACTACCTCACCAAACCCTTCGACCAGCACGAATTGAAAGTAAGACTGCGCGCCGGAACTCGAATTGTGGACCTACAGCGCGAACTGGTAGCGGCGCGTGAGGAATTGCGCGAGCAGGCCACCAAGGACTTCCTGACCCGCATCTGGAACCGCTCCTCGATTCTGGACATCCTCGATCGCGAGCTGGCGCGGGGCGCCCGCGAAAAACGTCCGGTGGGATTGGTGCTGGCGGACCTCGACCATTTCAAACTAGTGAACGACACCTACGGACATTTTGCCGGCGACGCGGTGTTGCGTGAATTTGCGCGCCGCATCGCGGCATCCATCCGGCCCTACGACGCCATCGGGAGATATGGCGGCGAGGAATTCCTGATGGTCCTGCCCGGCTGTGACGACGTCTGCACCGCGGGCCAGGCGGAACGAATGCGGGCCGTGCTGGCGGACGAGCCGATGTCGATCAACGACGAGTATCGCTCGATCACGTGCAGCTTCGGATCCACGTGCTGGCGTCCCGGCGCCGAATCGTCCGCGGAAGCGTTGATCCGCGTCGCTGACCGGGCCCTGTATATGGCGAAGAATGAAGGGCGCAACCGCGTTGTCGGTCTCAAACTCCCCGACGAGACGACAAGCGCGCCAGAACTGAACCCGGCCTCGAAGGAACTTCCGTCCAATCCCAGCATTTTCTCATTGAAGAATGAGCCTGAGGAGTAGAGAGGCCGGACTGGGCTCCTTTCGGTTTGGGATTTGGGGGTTGAGCCGGGATGGGGTCCCGGGGAACGTCTCGTCCCCGGTTTCCCCGTCCGGGCAGCTTGCAGGGACGGTCATGAGCGAACGCACCCGCGTCAGCGGTGGACTTGGTCCATGGAGGCTGAAAAACTTACTGCGCGGAAAGGGTTGACAGGATTTCTCGAGCGATCTCAGCCGCGATCGCAAGTACAGTTCACCTCCCGCTACCTATGGATGGCTGAAGGGCACCGGCACAGCGGGCCTCTGGCAGAGGATGCGTCGGCCGGCAAGTTCATCCGATTCCGTTCGACATTATCCATCACAGATACAGGAGTCCGATTCCGTAAGCGGCGGGCGCACCGATGATGTCGCGCGTCTTGTTCTCTGTCTTCAACTCTGCCCAAAGCTTGCGGACCCCGTACTCCGGCCGTGTGATGGCGATATCGTGGAATGCAATGATGCCGCCCTTGCGAACGAGCGGAGAATACATGCGGTAATCGGACCGCACGCCGAATTCGGTATGGTCCGCATCAATGAAGAGAAAATCGGCCGGATTCCCCCGCAGGTAGGTCTTGGTCAGTTCCAGGTTCTCGGGACTGTGCGAGTCGCCGCGAATCAGGTGCAGAGTCTGGGTAGGTAGCGGCAGGCGCCGGAACAAGGGAATACGCAAATTCGACGAGCCTCCTCCAAATTCTCCTCCTGGCAGATCGATACTTACGATCGTAGCGTTCGGGTCCGCGACTCTCGACCACAATAGCAGCGTGCCGCCGCCAGCGGTACCAACCTCCACGATGAATTTCGGCCGCAGCTTGCAGACTTCTCGAAGGGCCTCCAAAATCTCGGCCTGGACCTGAACCGGTTCGAAAAAACCGCCGCTGAAGCAGAACACCCGTTCGACCAAGTCCTCGAGGGATTGACGCTCCAAGCTGAGGTCGCGGATTTGGTCGAATCTCACCCAAGCGGACAAATAACGTGCGAGCCTGCCGAAGAGAGTCATGGCCTTATTATCTGTCGAACTTCCGCACGAGCGCTTCTTTTGCGCCCACGGAGAGCGTCCATCCGAGCAGTTCACGAGCTTGTGAAATGCCGAAGGGCGACAGCGGCTTGAGCGAACGGATCCGGTAACGCGACAGCCGGAACGTCGCGCTTCAAGATCGCAGCCAACATTTCGATACCGATCGCCTCGAACAGCAACAGCGGCACCCGCGGGAGCTTGACACGCTTGAGACCGGAAATGCAGTGCAGTAAGTATTCGTTCTGGTCGACCTTGGCCGGATCGACGATGTTGAAGTTTGCCGAGCCTGCGATCCGAACCTATGGGCGCTGCAACAACTCGATTAACTGCCCCGAAGGGGTTGTGATCCAGGCGATTTTCCGTCCTCCGAAGGCCGCTGCGGGCAGCGGCACCCGGACCAGCGTGCAACCCGCGGCCTGGCATGCCTGGATGTGCGCGGAAAGATCGCCCACCTCCAGGCAGATGTGGTGCAGGCCGCCCCCAGCGGCCAAGAACCGGTTCACCGGTGAACGGGGGCCCGCCGGTTCAACCAATTCGACCAACGCGGAACCGTCATCGCCCGAACTCAAGAATGCGACGGACACCATTTGAAGGGGATCGTGAATCGTACGTCCGTCCCAGACGAGCCCGGTGGCCCTGGTGTGTTCGTCCACGGAGGCCGCGATCGAAGCAGTCACGTAGCCGACATGGTGTAGCTGGCTGTCGCTCATGACCTGGCCGCCATGGAGTCCGAAACGTTGCGAACATGCGTCGCGGTGACCACCGGCGTTGCCGGCACATCGAGTTCGTAGAGCACCTCACCGCCGCTTTCCGCGATGCGGTGGAAGCCCAGCTGATCGTACAGTTCCCGGACCAACTGGTTTTTCGGCGTGGGCCGGTACACGCCCACGATACGTCCGATGCGCCGCTCGATTGCGCTATCGATCAGGCGATCGAACATGAATTTTTCCATCTGCCTGCCGAGAGTGCGGCAGCTCATCAACCATGTATCCACTTCCCACGTGTCGCCGCGATCGCCGGGCCGGCAGAACAGGACGCCGATCAAGCCATAGCTGCCCATTCGGTCGGACATCCGGAATGCGCCGGCCCACCCTTGCCGGTCCTCCGCGATCGCGCGCACCTGGGCCTCGGTGTAGCGGCGGGTCGTGAGGTTAAACTGGTTGGTCTTATTCAGCAATTGCGTGACCCGCGCCAGGTTTTTCCCTGAGACCTCCTCAACAGCCGCTTCCAGTTGCAATTTCTGCAGGAAGCTGTCCAGCGAATCGGCCGAGGCACGCAGGCTGTCGCGTTGCGCTTCCACGCGGTACTTGTCGGCGCGAGCCAAATCCTCGCCTGACAGGGACACCGCCTCGAAGTAGTTCCGGCGATCCAACTGGCACACCCAGTGAAACGGCGACGATCCCAGTTCGACTACGGCAACTTCGGGAAGCTGCGAACGGACCCACTCGCGTTCGAGGGGGTTGTCGTCGAGGAACACAAAGCTCTCCAGGCCCAAAGACAAGTTGCGCGCCATCGCCCTCAAATTGGCAGCCTTGTCTTCCCAGTTCGCGTAGAAGGCAGCGAAGTCATCCAGCCGCAAGGCCATTTGACGGTGCTGGAGGAAGGGCAGTTGAGCATCCTCAAGGTTATTCTTGGAGCAAACGGCCAGTAGGATTCCCCTGCGTTTCAGGTCCAGCATATACCGTTGCAGGTGCAAGAGCGCCTCTCCTTCAGCGCTGCCGGGTCCGATGCCGATACCGTCCAGGCCGTCTTCCCCGATCACCCCGCTCCAAAGCGTGTTATCCAGGTCCGTTACGAGCACTTTTCGAGACAGTCCGAGCACCGCCCGCACGTGAGACATGTAAGCCTCGGCCAGTTCCGGTAGTGCTTCCGGCGAAGGATGCTGCCGGTAACGGGTCCAGGCCAGTTCGTCCTCCCATTGTGTTGTCCCGACTTTCCGCTGCGCCGCGGCCAAGTTGAGGATAGAGACGTTGGCCGGAGCCTCTTCACGCAGCCGGAGATTCAACAGATCGATCACTCGCGTCCGGCCGCCGGGAAGCACAGCGGACAGATACCCGTAAGCCTCGTCAGCCGGGTAGTCGAAGGACGGCTGAATGATGTGGCAGGCGAAGGAATTCGACAAGTGCTTCCACTCCGCTTTCCGTTCCTCGATGAACTGGCCGATCCACGCCTGCTCGTTCTCCGTGATGCCTTCCAGGTGAAGGTCCCGCCAGTGCGCGACCAGCAATACCATGTCGGGCCGGAAGCGGGCCAGCCCGCTATTGGCATCCCATATCTCCGGTTCGATCGAACCGTACGGGCCCGTGTAGATCTCAACTCCAATCCGGTCGCGCAGGCACAGCCCCTGCAGCACGGGCACCAGAAGATTCGTCGTGCTGGAACCGAGCACCGCGAGCTTACATTGCCGCAGGTTCGACCGCACCGCACCGGCCAACTCATGCACAAGTTTTTCAGCGCGAGCGAAGAAGCTCTGACCGACGTCCTGGGCCAGCGCCAGGCGCAGTTTGTAGGCGGCCTCTTCGTGCGCTCCCAAGGCGGCCAGGGCGCGTGACCAGGCCAGCAGGTCGAGCGAGTCGCACCCCACGTGAAAAGAAAAAAGGCGCTCCCAGGCGGCCACCAACGTGGCATTGTCGGATAGCATCTGGGTCCGCAGCCGGGCTCCGTTGGGGGTATCTGGCAGCGTGTCGAGCCAAGCCTGGAGAAGCGGACCATTGTCTCTGTCCAACTCCTCTACCAGGAGAGAACAGACATCGGGATCGAAGCGGCCTCCTAGCCGCTCTACGATCGTCCGGGCCAGTTCCAGGCGTGAGGTGTCGTCAAGAGCGCGTAGGCGCCGGGACAAGACCCGCTCCATATCGTCATGGGGTGCCATAGTTATGTACAGAACTGGTTTTCACGTTGCCGGCAGCCGTTCTTCTTCCATCCGTCGGCTTTGCCTCATTTCGCGGAGGCGCGCAGGATGGGCATCACTCACGGAATGCGCCTCGGCTTTGCAGGATCCTGAGCAGATCTCCGACCGTTTCCGCTTCGATCAGTTCGCCGTCCGGTTCAATTCTGAATTCGCTCGTAATCAGAGAAAAGACTTGAACGTCGGCCAGGGAGGTCCATTGCGCGACGGTCTCACGGTTGTCCTCTTCCCGCAGGGTCCGCGCGCCAACGCCAAGTACCTCCTCCATCGCGCGCAGAAAGCCTGATCTTGTCATCGAACCCCCGACCGAGGCCTGCGGTCTTGCCTCCCCGGCCTACGAAGCGGACCGAGCAGGTTTTGTCGAGGGATTTCTCTCTGCAGCTTGGCCTCCAACGATATGATTATACTCGATATCTGCTATCATCCCGACCAATGTCCCCATCTTCAGAGATGCCAGATACTCTGCTGCGGGCGGAGTTGGCACTGCAGCGAATCGGCACGAATGCCCAGGAAGCGGCATGGTCGTTGCTCCACGACGAATCGAACACCGGGTCTCTGTTGGCGCTCAAAAGGGAAGCCGGGTTGGAGGGCGACGACATGGAAAGGCTGCTGCTTTGGCATGCCGCGCGGAAAGCCCTGCCGCTCGTACCCTCACTGCCGGTCGACCAGGGGGTCCGCAGGCTGTTGGAGCAGGACCTCCGCCAGCTGAGCACCATGAAAGTCTCCATGCAGGCAGGCTCCTATCATTTCAATCGCGCCGCCAAGATGGCGACGTTGCGGCGCTTCCCGGCCGGGCCAATGGAATGGGAAATAGGCGGCATCCCGCGTTCCTACTTCCTGCACGCGGCATTTCCGGCGAACCTGCGTTTTCTGGCGTTTGTAATCCTTCGCCTGGGCGGACGGGCACCGTGTTTCTTCATGCACGTGGCGCCGGCTCCCCGCAACCGGGCGTTGAGTGCGCCGAAAGAAGTGCTTCGATCATACTATCGCATGGCCCGATCCCTGCAACTTCAGCCCGAGGTGCGCGCTTTAGTGGCTCACGCGTGGTTTCACGACCCGGCCGCCGTGCGGGATTATCCTCATCTCGAGTTGCTGAACCGGCCATATCTTAAGCATGGCGGCCTGATTACGTTGTTGAAACCCGCTCCGCCTACGTCCGGTGTGCTGGAGGGGAACGCTCAGCGGAGGGCGGATTACCTGGCGGGTAGGATCCGATACAAGTACGGCTTCGCGATATGGCCGCGCGACGCCGCGATGCGGTGGGCGGATGCTCATCCGGAATTGGGAACTGAACTCGCCGGCGCCTCTTCCTCGCCCGAGCAACCTCCTGCAACCTGACGTGAGCAACCTGACCTGAGCAAACCAGGGACTCCAGCATGGCAGGCTTGTCGATCGCTTTCGTCCAAGGCGGCGCCCCCGCGATCGGGATGAGGGCCGCAGCCGGGTTACGCGTCAGCTCGAGCGCCCCAGCGCGCACATCCCGCTGAGCCAACCGCGGTACTGGATTTCGGTCATTCCCGCGTGATCGAGTAGACGAGGGACCAGGAATCGATGATCCGCAGTCGAGGCTATTCGCATGTCGCAGCTGGTGGCCGATCGATATCCCTCTTGTTCAAACAGCGGAAAATATTCGCGGCGGTGGACCCCGCTCGGGTAGCAGAAGTGGACCGGACGCCGGCCAGTAAATTGTTCAATGCGAGCCTGATTGTCGCGGAGTTCCTTGGTCATTAGTTCGGGATCGGCGGGCGTGCGGTGCCGATGAGTGTGAGCCTCGATAGTGATGATGCCGGACCGGGAAACGCGGCGAACCTCGTCCGCGGACATCAAATGGAGCACGCGGCGGCCGAGAAGAGAATCGTAGTCGATTCCCAGATTGTTCGCGAGCGCCCGCGCGATCCCATCTTTCCCGGAGCCGGTGACGCCGTCGCGTTCGGCCTGAGCTAGAATGCGCGCACATGCGGCGTCGGCCTCGATTTCGCTGGTCAACGGAGAGCCATCCGGCAGACGCCGGCCCGGTCCCCGGCTCTTCCACAACATGTAGGACGCCACCAGGTTGAAAATCGGACGCTGGTAATCGACGTAATAGGTGGTCAGGTAGAGCGTCGCAGGAAATCCGAACTCCTCGAGCGCCGGAGCTGCGTGGAGATAAAAATCGTAGAATCCGTCATCGAACGTGATGGCGACGCTACGCGGTGGCAACTCGCCGGCCCACAGTCGTGACAGAGCCTCCCCAAGAGGTAGAACGTTATAGGCGCCTTCGGCGAGTATGTTCAAACGCTGTCGAAACACGGCGGGAGTGATGTAGAGGCCAGAGCGCCATAGGTGCTCATCGTCGAGCGAGATGCCGTGCCAGCACAAAACCAGCAGGCGCTTCCGCCGCCAGGCGCTGTCGCGGATGGCCGCCGAGACGCCAGTCCTCTCGCCTAGGGAATACGCCCGGCGAGCGAGAGATCGGATCATTCAACCCTGATTGTAGCAACGGAGATTGCGACGGACGCGGCGAGCGAATGACGAGCCACGGCCGATTCAACGATACGGCAACGACGAAATAGCATCGTAGTCATCGTTATCGCTTGAACGTCCGCCGAAGGCCTTCTTTTGCCCCCACCGAGGGCGTCCATCCGAGGATCTCACGAGCTTGCGAGACATCGAAAGGCGAAAGCGGTTTGAGCGACCGGATCCGGTACCGCGACAGCGGAACTTCGCGCTTCAACATCGCGCCCAACATTTCGATACCGAGCGCGCCCAACATCAACAGCGGCACTGGCACCCTCCGGACCTTGGCGCGCTTGAGTCCCGGAATGCAATGGCGCAGATACTCGTTCTGATCGACTTTCACCGGATCGACGATGTTCAAGATCTTGCCCAGCGCGCGATCCGAACTGGCGGCCAGCAAAATGGCGTCCACTACGTCGTCGCGATACACCAGCGGGAGGGCACGCCCCCCGCCGCCCGCTACGATCCATTGGCCGCCGATGCCGATGACGCCGTTGGGCGTGGTCTGCTCCGCGCCTGGACCGAAGATCTGGCCGGGACGAAGGATTACCGCCCGCAAACCGCGATCGCGAATCGCGTCGAGCACCATGTGTTCGGCCTGCAATTTGGTCTGCGTGTAGGCGCCGCGCTTATTCGGAAACGGTTCGTAGGGCGACTTCTCCGTTACAGGTACGCCGTCGGCGTGGCCGGCGTGATCCATCACGCTCATGGAGCTGATATAGACCAGTCGTTTCACGTTGTGGCGCAGGCAGGCCTCGACAATATTGCGGGTGCCCCACACGGTTCCCTGTTCGAACTCCTCTTTGCCGCCCTTCATGGCCGCGCCGACATGGTAGACGACGTCCACGCCTTGGACGGCGCGGTCGACGACATCCGGCTGGCCCAGGCTGCCGTAGAGTATCGAGACTTGCGCAGAGCCTCCGCCGGGTTCCGATGACGCCTCGCCGGATGCTCCGGTTTTAGTCCGCCGCCGCAACAGTAAGCGGATCCCTTCCCCTTGTTCCTTGAGCCGGGCCACCAGAGCGCTGCCGACAAAGCCCGCTCCGCCGGTAACCAATATTCGCGCGGGCGGAAGGGGACGGGTCAACTCGGTTTCGAGCAGCGTCTCTTTTTCAGCGTCGGGCGCCTGACAAGCGGAGGCGATCCATGCCATGATGCGCCGTCCTTCCTCGGGCGGCACTGGCACGGGAGTCTTGTGCTCCAGCGCGAGATGAAAGTCCTGAACGCCACGATAGATCCCCGGCGAAGGTTTCAGCGACCCGGTCAGAAATCGGAGCAGGTTGACGGGAACCCGCCAGGTGCGGCGCAAAGCGTTGTGGAATCCGCTCATGATGATGCCGATCTGCTTGGGCCCAGGCAGGATCCGGTTGATTTCGCAAGTTTGCAAAAAGCGGTCCACATGAATCACGCCGCGCGTGCCGTGAATGGATAACTCGCTCTGAATCGGACGCGAGTTCCATGATAAGTACAGGTAGCCCGTCCCTTGTTCGCAATCGGCCTCGATGCGCCATTCGTCGAATGTGAGCAGCGGGTCACGCCCGGTTTGGTAGTAGCGCGTCGCAAGACTCTTCACCGGACCAAGGAAACTCTCGAGCAAGTACAACCCGTGCACGCCAAGGTCGCGAAATGGATAGGACCCCTGCCGGTAGGGAGCGGGTAGGGGACCGCCCGCGTAGGCCGGATAGTCCGAACTACGGATGGAATGGACCGCAACGATCTCCCCACATGCGCCCGAACGTACCAGGTCGATGGCCCGCAGAACCACAGGATCGAAGCGGTCGGAATGGTTCACCGAGAGGATCTGCCCCTTTTCGCGGGCGGCAGCGATCATCCGGTCGCATTCCTCCGGCGACTCGGCCATCGGTTTCTCGACGAAGACGTGACAGCCCATGGCCAGCGCGGCGAGCGCCAGTTCGCAATGCGAGGCCGGCGGCGTCAGAATATGAATCACCTGCGGCCCAGCGGCTGCCATCGCGTCCAGGTCGGCATAAACCGCGGCGACGCCGAACTTCCGGGCCATGGCCTGGGCCTTGGTCTCATCCTGGTCGCAGATGCCAACCACTTCGATAAACGGTAGATCCTTCAACGCGCGCAAATGGTGCGCGCTCACGTATCCGGCGCCGACGATTCCCACCCGTGTCATGGATTCCGTTTCCGAGTCTCTTGATGTTCAGGGTCCGGCGGGGCTGGTGCTGGAGCGAAGGCGGACGCCACCGGTTCATTCACGCCCGCGCCGTATGGTCACTTATTGATCGTAGCATTCGGGTTCCGCGTGGACGTCCGTGCGCTCGATCGCATTTTCATGAATCTCGTAAAGCCGATCCCCCAAAATGTCCCAGTCATACTGGCGCGCCACCAGTGCCCGCCCCTGTTCCACGATTCCGCGCCAGGTTTCAGGACTCGCCCGCAGCACCCCGATCGCGCGCACCACGCTTTCCGCCGTGTCGCCGATGAGAATTTCCGTTCCCGGGCTTGCTTCGAGCCCCTCAGCGCCCAGGGTCGTGGACACGACTGGCACACCCGCGGCCATCGCTTCCAAAATCTTCAGCCGAGTCCCACTGCCTACCCTGAGTGGCACGACGACTGCGAACGCCTCGCGGTAATACGGCCGCACATCGGGCACCGTTCCGGTGACCTCGATGCCCGGATGGTCGGAAAGCGCAATCACCTCTGGCGCCGGATTGCGGCCCACGATGGTGAACTTGAGATCCGCAAAGCGCTGGTAAAGCAAGGGCCACACTTGGCTTGCAAAGTGGGTAACCGCATCCACGTTGGCGTAGTACTCCATTGACCCGACAAAGAGAACTCTGTTCGGGGAATCGCCGCTCACTTTCCCGGGCCGGACCGCAGCCCAGCGCGCGTATGCGTCTTCGATCTGGCGGGCACCGTAATAGGCGGTATCCACGCCGTTTTCAAGGATGTGAAACGCCGCCGAAGGAACCCTCTGTTGGAGTTTGCGTTGGTCTCCGCGGCTCACCACGGTGTGGGCGTCGCAGGCTCGGAGCATCTCGGTTTCGACCCCCTCCAGGAGCTGGGCGGTTCGCCGCGCATAAAGCTTCCGCGGCAGGCTGGGTACGCTCTTGCTATAGCGCCACATGAGCACGCTCAAGATGTCGTGCCAGTCGCAGACGAGCGGAGGACGGCCGGGAAACGCGCGCAACACCGGGACGTATCGCACCAGGTGAGCCCCTTCAACTTGGACCGCGTCGAACGGCGTCTCCCGCCCCAGCGCTTCGAGCGCGGCGGCGACCGCATTGCTCGTGTAGTTCAGTATGGTCACCGGCGTGGGTCCGATCAAGCCGCGCGCCAAGTTTCCCAGTCGATAAGGGCGCGCTTCCGAGAGCACCATAGTGCGCTCGAAAATCGACTCGGGTGGAATGAGTCCATCGCTTGCGGGCTCCGGCAGTTCCTCGCCCGGATAACACAAACCTACGTACGTAACAGATGCTCTTCGCGCCAGTTGGCGAGCGAGATGATAATCGCGAAGCCGCGCCCCGGTATTCACCGGCCAGCACTTGCGGGGCGAAAAATATAAGATCCTCATAGTCGCTGAACGGGAACGATGATCGAGAGGACTTGAATTGCTCTAGCCATCCCCCGGAGGCCGCAGGCACCAATTTCATCCGGCCGGTGACAGCATTTCCAACGGCCGCCCGGCGCTAAGGAGGCCGGCGTTATCCGTGAAGCTGGTCGAGCCGCGGCCGCTCAGGTGTGCTTTCATTGAGGTTAGCGCATTCCTGCATGCGGGAATTCTAACGTTTGCCTTGTATCGTCACCACGAATGTAGATGGCTTGGAGCGCGTCGCGCCGCCAGGGGTCGCGGTGTACTCCTATCCGGCGCGGCTGTTTCCGAACGCCTTGCTTCGGAATCTGCGCCTCTATCGGAGCGCTCGTCGATCCGACCACCTAGTCCTTGGCTTCGATTTATCGGATCTGGCGATCCTGGTTGTTCTGTTCGCCCTTACACCCGGGAAGCGCTGCCGGCTGACCACCTTCGACCTGTTCGTGGGGGATCCGCGGGGGTGCAAACTTCAGTTCACGCGATGGTGCCTGCGCCACGTGGACCGGCTTCTGGTACTCTTCCGGGACACCGCGCCGTTCGAACGGTTACTGGATCTCCCGGCGTCAAAATTCCGCTACGTCCCTTTCAAGATTAACGGGATCGAGATCATTCGCCAGATGGCACCCACGGACGAGGGCTTCATATTCTGCGGGGGGCGCTCCCGCAGGGATTTTCGAACTCTGTTCGAGGCGGTTAGAAACCTTCCTTGTCGCGTCAAGGTCGTGACCTCCGGGGAAACTGAGATGAACCCGCACGGCTCGACCATGGCGGGCCTGGATGTACCGCCGAATGTGGAGATCCTGCGAAAGGATTCGGACCAGCGATTTTTCCTCGATTGCATGGGGAGAGCCAGGCTGGTGGTGCTGCCTTTGGTGAAAGGCACGCTCACGCAGGCGGGCATCGGGGTGTACATTCAAGCCATGGCTCTGCGCAAATGCGTGATCGTGTCTTTGGGAGTAGGGGTGAGCGACGTCCTCACCGACCAGGCCGTGATGGTGCGGCCGGGAGACGCTGCGGAGCTCCGGAGTGCGATTGTGCGTCTATGGAACGACGACAGTCTTCGCAACGCCTATGCCGAACGAGGGTACCGCTACGCCACGCCGCTCGGCGGAGAAGATGAATTGTACCGGTCCATAATGGGCGCGCTGCTCGAAGACTCGCGATCCCCGTGATGCGGTGGATCGATGGGTCTTCTGAGGGAGGCAGGCGCAACCGATGGATATAATGCCAACGAGTCCGCGCAATCGGACTACCCGCGAAACTGGCTGGAAGTTGCGTCGGTGAATGTTCGGGGAAGAGGAGGCTGGGTGAGCAGAGCGAGACGACTACCAAGCGTCGCGGTGGCGATGGGAGCCTTGGCGATTTTGTTTTCCATCACGGCTGGGATTTGCGCCGCTCAATCGCCGATCGAGTACAACGTCCCGACCACCGGCGGCGGCGCGACCAATACGAGCGGACCCAATGGAATAGCCGTGGGGCCGGACGGGAACCTCTGGTTCACGGAAGCTATCGAAAATAAGATCGGCACGATAACCACGTACGGCACGATCACCGAGTACATCATTCCGACCAGCGGCAGCGTTCCCATGGGGATCGTGGCGGGACCGGACGGGAATCTCTGGTTCACCGAAAATCAAGGAAATAAAATCGGCAGCATTACCACGAGCGGCGCCGTCACCGAGTACGTCATCCCGACAGGCGGCAGCGCTCCCGCTTGGATTGCAGCGGGGCCGGACGGAAATCTCTGGTTCACCGAAAATCAAGGAAATAGGGTCGGCAAGATTACCACCGGCGGCGCGATCGCCGAGTACGTCATCCCAACGGGCAGCAGCGGCCCCGCGGACATCGCAAAGGGACCGGACGGGAATCTCTGGTTCACCGAAAATCAAGGAAATCAAATCGGCAAGATTACCACAGGCGGTACCGTCACTGAGTACGCCATCCCGACAGGCGGCAGCCAGCCATTAGGTATAGCCGCGGGACCGGACGGGAATCTCTGGTTCACCGAAAATCAAGGAAATCAGATCGGCAAGATTGCCATCGGCGGTACCGTCACTGAGTACGCCATCCCGACAAGCACCAGCGGTCCGTCCGGCATCGCAACGGGGCCGGACGGGAATCTATGGTTCACCGAACTGACGAAGATCGGTAGGATTACCAGCAGAGGCACGGTTACCGAGTACGTCCTGGCGAGCGGCGGCGGCGGCCCGGGGGGGATCGTCGCGGGACCGGACATGAATCTTTGGTTCACCGAATATAACGGAAACAAGATCGCTATTGATTACCCGTTTGGCCAGGTGTTTCCTCATCTGGCGATGGGTCCCTTGGGAAGCGATGTGTGGACCACGCAGATTATATTGGACAACATAACCGACAACCCCGCCGTGTTCACTATGAACTTCGTTCAAGACAACGGCCAGCCGGCGTCATTAGGATCGTTCAACATCTCCGATGAAACCCAAAAGACAGGTATCATCCAGGCGCAAAATGGCGAGAGCGTTTTCGGGTTGATCCTAGGGAGGGGCACCGTGTCGGCGGTGCTCTCGTCCGGCACGTTTGTGGAGGCCTGGGCGACTCTGGGAGGACTCGGGATTACGGGGGAAGCAGTGTTGCATCGCCACACCTCGGACGGCGCCGATTATGAGGCCATCGTGCCTCTGTCGATGGGTGGAACCCGGTATCGGGTGCCGTTCAATGCGACCTCCTACTATAACGGAACCACGCAATTTACGTCGATCCCTTACATCACTGGAATCGCGCTGGTGAACCAGGATCCCTCCTCCACGGCGACGATCAGTTGCGCGATTCTCGATCCAAACGGATCCAGCCTGGGTTCGGCCACTCCAATTACACTTCCACCGATGGGGCACACAGCGCTACAACTCAACGCAGCCGCGGGATTCGGCAGCGTATCCGGAAATATCGGGTCGCTGGACTGCAGCTCGAGCGGCTCCTTGTTTGCTGTGTTCGGGCTGCGCTTTCTCGGCGGGAATGACCTGACCTCCTTCCCACCGATAAAACTCCGCTAGCGAGCTCTATCCGCAGTTTCAGAGTCTTCCATCATTGTCCGCCGCTGCGGCCCCAATCCTTACACCTTCTCGGCGATCGATTTCCCTTGCAGGAATTGCAGCAGATAGTCTGGGCCGCCGGCCTTCGAGTCCGTGCCCGACATGTTGAAACCGCCGAACGGATGGACCCCCACCATGGCGCCGGTGCACTTGCGGTTCACATATAGATTGCCCACGAAAAACTCCGCCCGCGCCTTGCGGATCTTTTCCGGGTTTTTCGAGTACACCGCGCCCGTGAGACCGTATTCGCTCTCATTCGCAAGCGCCAGGGCGTGATCGAAATCGCGCGCCCGGGCGACCGCTAGAACGGGGCCGAAAATCTCCTCCCGGAAGATCCGGGCCTTGGAGTCGACGTCGGCGATGACCGTGGGTTCGATAAAGTAACCGTCCCCCGCCCTGGCGTTGCCCCCCGCGACGATTCGTCCTTCGCCGCGGCCGATCTCAATGTAATCGAGAATCGTCTTCCGCGCGCCCGCGCTGATCACCGGACCCATGTAGTTCGCCGGATCCTCGGACGGACCCACGGTGAAAGTCGCGACCTTGGCGCGCAACCTTTCGAGGAATTCGTCGTAGACGGCCGCATCGACAATCGCCCGCGAACAGGCCGAGCATTTCTGCCCCTGGTATCCAAATGCGGATTGCGCGACGCCGGTGACCGCGCTTTCGAGATCCGCTTCGCGATCCACGACGATCGCGTCCTTGCCGCCCATTTCCGCGATCACGCGCTTGATCCAGATCTGCCCTGCGCGCGGCTTGGCCGCTAATTCATTAATGCGCAGTCCCACGTCGCGCGAGCCCGTGAACGAAATGAAGCGGGTCTTGGGGTGCTCCACCAGAACGTCGCCCACGCTCGATCCAGTTCCGGTACACAGCGAAAAACAACGGGGAGGAAATCCCGCATCGAGCAGGACCCGCGCGAACTGCGCGGCGACCGCCGGAGTTTCGCTGGACGGTTTGATGACCACCGTGTTGCCGGCCACCAGCGCCGCCGCGGTCAACCCGGCCAAGATCGCGAGCGGAAAATTCCAAGGCGGGATGACGACACCGGCACCGAGCGGCAGGTAGACCATCTCGCCGCGCTCCCCGGCCAACTGCAATAGAGGATCCGGCGACGCGAGCCGCTGCATCTGGCGCGCATAGTACTCGCAGAAATCGATGCCCTCGGCGACGTCCGCCTCGGCTTCGGGCCAGGTCTTTCCGGCCTCCAGCACCAGCCACGCGTCGAATTCCATCTTGCGCTGGCGGATCAACGCCGCGACGCGAATTACCAAATCCACGCGATGTTCAACCGGGACGCGGCTCCATTCCGGGAAATACGCGTGCGCGGTTTCGATCGATTCGGCGGCGAGTGCGGCGGTCGCTTTGTGATGACGGCCGACGATTTCGGACGGATTCGACGGATTTACACTGACGAGAAAATCGCCCGTGCGGCGCGGTTCGCCCGCGATCCAGAGGTCGTATTCCCGGCCCCGTTGCGACCGAACCTGCTTGAGTGCCTCCTCGGCGGCGGCGCGCACGTCGGGCCTCGAGAAGTCAGCGCAAGGTTCGTTGATGAAGGGAGCGAGCGTTGGCGAGGCGGGGCTACGCATGGTTCCTGTTAGCGTCCCATGATCGCTTGTCATCGTCTATTCCCGTTGCCCAGAGATGGACCCCCGTGGACCGGACCGTCAGGGCAGACCGTGACTTCCACGGCCGCAGGGGACGCGCGAAAGAACTAGCCTTCCACCATCCGCCGGCCACGCTCGATCATGTCCGCAGCCTCGTCGGCCACGCGGCGGCCTTTTTCGTAGAGATCGCGGCCCTTATCGAGAATCTCCCGGCCGCTTTCGCCCAGCACTTCGCGTCCCTGGCGCGTCTTTTTGACCAGGAGCCGGCGAGTTTGCGTACCGGTTTGAGGAGCGTAAAGAAGGGCCAGGGTTGCGCCGACAGCCGCCCCCACTAGGAACCAAACTGCTTGTCCGCCATTGTCTCGTGCCATGCTTCCATTCTACCGCGCAGCGGCCGTATGTTCGGAACAGCGCCGGAGGCGCCGTGCTCGAAGCCGTGCCCGCGGAGGTATGCTCGAAGAATGCAGACTCAGGTCACCGTATTCCGCTCCGCCGACGCGAACGCCCAAGAGGATGCGGAAGCTGTCCGCGAAATGCTCGCCGATCAGGGGGTTGCGGCATCCTTGCTGGACGATCGCGCTCCCGGGGTCCCTTCCGGCGCATGGGAGGTGCGCGTCGCCGCAACGGACAGCGCACGAGCCGAGGCGCTGATCGCCGCCACTCCCCTGGAAGACGATCTGAGCGAGGTCGATGCGTCCCATGACCTCGATCTGGTCACCGTGTTCCGCCGGGGCGCGGGGAGCACTTCCGAAATGGAGGCGCTGGCGGTCAGAAATCTGCTCGAGGCGAACGGGATCAGCACGGTACTGGTGGGTGATGCGCCGTTGCCCAACCTGGCGGAGGAGGTGCGCGTCGCAAGCGACTGTGCCGAAGAAGCCCGGCGGCTGATCGCCGAGGCGCTGGCCAGCGGTCCCCAGGCGGCGGAAGCGGCGGAAGCGGCCGGGGAGGCCGACGGCGCCGGCAGGCTCTAGCCAGTAAACATCGCGCACAACGCAGCGGGCCGCGATTGTTTTCGCCCACCAGTGAGCGCGGCCCGCGCTGTGCGCTCTTAAGTAAAAGGCCGCAAAACCCGGAGCGGGCAAACTACGCGCGCGGGCTGCTTAGTCGGATGCAATGAGGGCGCCCGCGCGCCCTTCGCGGGCTAGCCATTCATCAATCCGCGCTCGAAGCAAGCGCTTCGAGCACTTGCGCGGCGTGCCCCTCCGGCTTCACCTTGGGGAAGATCTTCGCGATCTTGCCCTGAGCGTCGATGACGAAGGTGGTTCGCTCGATACCCATGTACTTGCGCCCGTACATGCTCTTCTCTTTCCACACGCCGTAGGCCTCGGCAATGGCGTGGCCGGTGTCGGGCACCAGGGCGAAAGGCAGGCTGTACTTGCCGATAAACTTCTCCTGGGCCTCCTCCCTATCAGGCGAGATCCCGGCGATCACCGCGTTCTGCTTGGTGAATTTCTTCACTTCGTCGCGGAACTCGCACGCCTCTTTGGTGCAGCCGGGCGTATCGGATTTGGGGAAAAAGAAAACCACAACGCGTTTGCCGCGAAGTTTGGAGAGTTGAAACCCGCCGGCGCGGATCTCAGGGGCGCGGTCGCCGATTTGAAGAGCCATATGCCGTGATTGTAGACTAGAGAGAGTGCGGGCATGAATGAACGCATTTTAGGAGCTTACATGAAGAAGGGTTTGATCGCGGCGGGATGCATGCTGGCCGTGCTGACCGGGACGCGCCTGACGGCCGCCAAGCCTGGCGATGCCGCCAAGGGAAAAGAGGTTTTTGAACAGTGCGCGGTGTGCCACAACGCGGATAGCACCGAGAAGAAGATGGGCCCCGGACTAAAAGGGTTGTTCAAGAAAGCGAAGCTCGGGAACGACAAAAAGGTCACGGAGGCGACGGTCCGCGACGTAATCAATGCCGGCGGCAACGGAATGCCCGCCTATGCCGACATGCTGAGCGACGAAGAAAAAGACAACGTTATCGCTTACCTGAAGACCTTGTAGCCCGCAGAGGGTGCGGCGGCACCCTCATGACAAGCCAAGCAACAATGCCGCCGCACGGAGTTTACCCGCTCCGGGGGTCTTCGTCCAGGATCGAAGACACGGCATGGAGCGAGTCGCGCTCGAACCCCCTGATCCTCTTGAGGAGCTCGCCCGCACGACGGAGCCTCGCTCGGGGGTGTCGCTTTAGGTTCCTGGCTAGTTTGGAGGCCTCGCTGGCCCTGTGCGGGCTTCGGCGCAGCGGCAGCCAGGAGCGTGCCTGCGGCAGGAGCTTGGCTGCGGCAGGAGCTTGGCTGCGGCAGGAGCTTGGCTGCGGCAGGAGCTTGGCTGCGGCAGGAGCTTGGCTGCGGAAGAATGCTAAGGTGTGAATACCGCTTCTATTGCGTCCCCATCGTCTAGTCGGCCTAGGACATCGCCCTTTCACGGCGGTAACGGGGGTTCGAATCCCCCTGGGGACGCCAAATTAATTCAACAGGTTGGCTCCAAAGGAAACTCTGTGTTCCGCAGAGCGGTGACGCGACGGTGACGATGGAGCGATTACATCGCGCTAAGAGACAATTCTTACGCGTCGCAATCAACCCTGTAACTGGGTTGAGCCGTCAGGATGTTCAGCCAATCAATCGTGCCGCAAGAATGCCTTGGGACGTGGCTGCAATTGCCGTTTCAATAAAGCTCTTGGGCGGTAGACCGGCACGCTCAGTTGCCCGAATTACTGCTTGTCCCCGACCATCACCATGCTCACCGGCTGCCCGTTCGGACCGGTCCCTTTTGCCGTGATCGTCGTGACCTTCCCATCCCTGGAAACTACCCATCGATATGTCAGCACAACTTTCCCGGCCTTCTTCCAGGTCGCTTCGGTCTGGTTCCGGTGGATGCGCTTCAGAGCAATGATGTCGGCCCCAAGCGGCGCTCCCGTCCCGGAAATCGGGTTGTCTTTGCCGTCGTAGTTTGCCGTGTAGCTCCAGGCAAAGCGGGCTCCATCCGCAGCAGTCCCTTCGGAGCTGACCTTTACGCCATCGCCTTGAGCCTCGATGGTCAGCGTCCCATCCCGCGGTGCTGGCCCAAAACTGAATTTCGTCTTCGCAGTGTTTAGTCTCCATGTACCGACGAAGGGGTTACCTTGGGCCGGCAGAACGCTCGACACGGACAGGACCATGACCGCGGCAACGGCGACCATCCGCTTCATTGGATCTCCCTCCTATTGAGTTGCACCCACAAGATTACCTGGTACACAGGACGCAAGTCCGTCCCGCCGAGTTGCGTCCTCTGCGCCAATCGGCGATTCTAGGCGAGTCATCATGGGCAAATGGGCCAAGTGGACGGGAATCGCCGCGCTGATAGCGATCGCGGTGTATCTTCGCGTCGACGCTTTGGAGGATCCAAACTACTGGTATGACGAGGCGATTACGTCGCTTCGCGTAGCCGGTCACACGGAGCAGGAGGTGGCTGCCTTTGCGACAGCTCATCCGACCTTTGCGATGGGGGAACTGGAGCAGTTCGTGACCGTGAGCCGGTCCACCGGATTTGGCGACACGCTGCACAGCCTGACCACGGAAGATCCCAGCATACTCCTGCGTACTACATGACCGCGCGTGCCTGGGCGCTGCTGACGGGAAGCAGTTTAGGGGCCGGCCGTGGACTGGCGGCGCTGGCGAGCATTCTGGCGCTGCCCGCGATGTATTGGCTTTGTCTTGAATTGTTCGTGCGAACCGGCGCCTTCGCGTCCCGGCTGGTGTGCTGGCTGGGAGTGACGGCAATGGCGCTTTCACCTTACCAAGTCGCGATTGCTCGCGAGCACCGCGAGTATTCTCTGTGGACCTTGACCTTTGCGATTGCATGCGCGAGCTTCCTGCGGGCGTTGCGCAAGCAAGACTCGGCCGGCTGGGCGCTGTTCGCCGCGGCAATGACGGCGAGTATCTACACGCATCTATTCTCGGTATTGGGACTGGGCGCGTGCGGAGTCTTCTTATTGGTTCGGGAACGGTTTCGGCTCAATCGTCCAGTGCTGAGCTTCATGGCCGCCTCGGTTTCCTGCGGGTTGGCTTGTGTCCCTTGGATGATGGTGCTGCTGTCCGAGCGGCGCACGGCGACGAGCAGCCTCGGATGGGTTCAGAGTTTTTCACAAGGGCGCCTGCAACTTCGATTCTCCCTGGACCCTGTGTTGCGCGTGGCCGATCTCTCCATTTGGGAAATGCTCAAACTGATTCAAGAGCTGCCGGCCTATCGCCTCACTTACTGGGTCTTTGCGCTGACGCCGGTATTCGTCCTGTTTGCGATATGGTGGCTCGGGCGGGACCGGCGAAGGAGCTGCGCGGGATTTGCGACTGCCCTCATATGCTCGGTGAGCCTGCCGCTCTTCGTGATGGACTATTCTACCGGCAGCACCGGCGGTTGGGCCTACCGCTACGGAGTACCGAGCAATCTCGGCTGGCTGCTGGCGCTCGCGATGTTGATGGCAGCCACTATGGAAATGCCGGGGAAATGGAAAGGGCCCGGCCGCGCCGCCGTAGGAGCCTTCGTACTGATCGCGGGCATTTCAGCCTATCTTACGCACGAGCAGCGTCATACTTGGGCTAAGGCTTTTGACGACCACTGGGAGACTGCGGGCTTCTTGAACACCGACGGCGAAGCAAACTTGCTCAGCGACGATTTTGTCGGCGGAATTCTGGCGCTCCGTCCGCAGACCCGGGCGGATTTGCCGCTGAGCTGGCGACCGCGATGCTATTCCTGCGCCCGCGTGCTGACGCCCCTGCTGGATATTCCGAATATTCCAGGCACGGCCGGGCGATTTTACTATTTTCGGTCCTGGGTGAACGTTCCCATCACTGGTCTGCAGCCCTTGATCGACAGCATGGCGGCGGATCGGCTAGGCGACCCTCGCTTTCACACGCAGCTCATCCGTTTGCCCGAGTCTTCGCCCAGCTTGTTCCGTTTAACGCCGCGGTGAAGCAGCTTGCGGCCCTTCTCCTCCCGGCTATTGAAGGTTGTTTCCAGATCGACGGCGAGACTTACGGCTTGTCTGCATATGGTTCAAGCCACATGGCATTGATGTCGGGCTGGAATAGCCAGATCTTGCGGCCCTTGTAGTATTCGAGCAGACGAGCATTCTCCACTCTGCCGAGGTCGTGAGCCCAGATGACATCCTGCGCGTCAATGTTCGCCCCGTTGTAAACCCATTCCTCGTGCAGGCTCTTGCTGCCGGCGTAGCGCACTAGGATTACGTGCTTTTCGACGAAGTAGCTCAACTGGAATACGACCTGTCCGCGCCGCGCATTCGGCAGTTGCGATTTTTCCGGCGGCTCCTGGCGCAGGATCGTAAGTCCCTGCGCCGCCATGGCCCCGCCGACCACCAGGACCGGAAGGGCGCGGGCAAGAAATTGTCCCGCTGGCTGCCCAGCGGGCTTCCATTGGCGTAGATGCCGGAACGTCTGCACGGCGACGATCAGCAGCGCCGCAGTGGCCGGAGCGGCATAATGTGGCTGGTAGCGGATCTCGATCAACGAGCCGGCGAGCACGGCCAGCACGCACAGGAACGGCAGACGGATTCGCCGGTCGCGCCACAGATTGGGCAAGAACGCGAGTGCCAGGAGTCCCATCGTGAAGCTGCCCAGGACAACGCTGGCGACACTCTTCCAATCGTCCAGGCGAATCGGAATCAATTGCAGGCTTCGCGTTTTTCTCCACTCCGAGGGCTCCCAGTTCTGGTGCAGATCATACATCGAAGGAGTGAGATCCGCCGGGGCAGGCTGCAGCGGTTGAAAGTTGAACAGGGGAATGTGCGAGTACTGCCGTGTATACTCCGCGTACGGTGACTGGAATGAGTTTCCGGTCACCGTACGGTTATAGTATCCGGTGGCCGCGAACGCCGGGATCAGCACCGCGCAGATGAGCGCGACCGCGCTCCAGCGGGGACGCGAAACGAGAAACGCGAACGCCACCGGAATACTGAAGACCAGACCTTCATAGGGCCGCGTATTGACCAGGATCGCGATACCGACCCCCATCGCCAGCGCATACCAGATCTGCTTTCGCTTTACGACCCGCGCATATCCGCCCAGGACCAACGCGCCGCCCACCGCCGCAACCGCGCCGCCCCAGTAGCTGTTCATCCAATACGTATCGATGGCCAACGGGAGCGCCAGTAATCCGCCGAACAGCGCCCAGCCGGGAGGCAGCCAGCCTTGCAGTGCCCACACCAGCGTCGCGGCCATCACGCCGCAACTCAACCACACCCCGAACCATGGATCGCCGAAGAGCACCTGTCCGGCGGCCATGACTAGCGACTGCGCGGGCGGATATTTCGACGCATACGTGGGATGTTGCAGAACGTAAGCGCTCTCGAAGAAGGGCCAGAGCGGGTGGATCGGGTTGGTGAGCCGTCCGTGTGCAAAGGTGTCGGCCTGGAGGATGTAACTGAACTCGTCCCAGATAGTGGGCTTGGGGATCGGCCACAGCGGCAAAAGCGCGCCTCTTACCAGCAGCACCAGCAGGCCCAACGCCACGCACGTAAGCGCGGGATGGCGTGCACCGCGACGCGCCAGGCCTTCTATCCGGCGGAAAAACGATTCCCCAGCCAGCGGACGGAGTACCGCCGTCACGGCTGCCGCGGACCACAGGAGGATCTTTGCCGCGAAAGCGAAGCTCATAATCCTGGTCCCGGACGCATGACGAATCGGAATCCTGCCTCGACTGTGGCTTCTGTCATTCCGCGGGAAGTTTTCATTCTAGTGTAGTGCGTCAGAAATCCTGAGCCGGTTAGCGCAAGGTGGGGCGGACCCCCTGGTCCGCCGCCGACGCCCTCGTCGGCCCTTGTTTGCAGGCGAAAAGCCGGACCAGGGGGTCCGGCGCGGACGAGGGC
>Ga0209415_10001989_pt1 | contig 38762 bp, 40 predicted proteins | sample PeaSoiSIISIP2007_FD_187696 | JGI IMG/M metagenome (GOLD analysis project Ga0209415, IMG submission 187696) | Peat soil microbial communities from Weissenstadt, Germany - SII-SIP-2007 (SPAdes) (version 2) | ecosystem: Environmental > Terrestrial > Soil > Wetlands > Peat | place: Germany...
CCGATCGGCGGCGCCGACATGCCGGTCGTGATCTCGATGCTGAACAGCTACTCCGGCTGGGCGGCCGCGGCCCTCGGATTCACGCTGGCCAACACCACGCTGATCATCACGGGCGCGCTCGTCGGGTCATCAGGCGCCATCCTCTCCTACATCATGTGCAAGGGGATGAACCGCTCCTTCATCTCGGTGATCCTGGGCGGGTTCGGCGGCGAGGTCGCGGCGACGGGCGGGCCGGAAACGCGGCCCGTAAAGCAGGGCTCGGCCGAGGACGCCGCCTTCATCATGAAGAACGCCTCGAAGGTGATCATCGTGCCCGGCTACGGGATGGCCGTCGCTCAGGCGCAACATGCCCTGCGCGAGATGGCCGACAAGCTGAAGGCCGAGGGCGTCGAGGTGAAGTACGCCATCCACCCCGTCGCCGGTCGCATGCCCGGCCATATGAACGTGCTGCTGGCCGAAGCCAACGTTCCCTATGACGAGGTTTTCGAGCTCGACGACATCAACGCCGAGTTCCCGTCCGCCGACGTGGCCTTCGTCATCGGCGCCAACGACGTGACCAATCCGGCGGCGAAGACCGATCCCAAGTCCCCGATCTACGGCATGCCGATCCTGGACGTGGAAAAGGCGCGCACGGTGCTGTTCGTCAAGCGCGGCATGGGGTCCGGCTACGCTGGCGTCGAGAACGAGCTCTTCTTCCGGGACAACACCATGATGCTGTTCTCCGACGCCAAGAAGATGGTCGAAGGCATCCTCAAAGCGCTCTAGCGGCGACGCTTGAAAGAGCTCCTTAAGGCTGTTGCGGCTTGATGCGGCCGCCCCGGGCTCGGAAGGACAGGCATGCAGGCGGCGCTTGAGCTTCAAGGCGTGACCAAGCGCTACGGCGGGTTCACGGCCGTCAGCGACCTCAGCTTCGCCGTTAAGCCCGGCCGTATCCTCGGCTTTCTCGGCCCGAACGGCGCCGGAAAAACCTCGACCATCCGGATGATTCTGGGCCTGATCACGCCTACGGCCGGCGACATTTCGGTGTTGGGCGCCAGCGACCTGCCCGCGGTCAGGAACCGCATCGGCTTCCTGCCGGAAGAGCGCGGCCTCTACCGCCGCATGACCCCGATCGCCGCAATTGTCTTTCTGGCGGGGCTGAAGGGCGTGCCGAAGGCCGACGCGCGGAAGCGCGCCCGCGCCATGCTGGAGGCGCAGGGGCTGGGCGAGGCCATGGACCGGCAGATTCGCTCGCTCTCCAAGGGCATGGCGCAGAAGGTGCAACTCTTGTCGGCGATCGCCCACGAGCCGGACCTGGTGCTGCTCGATGAGCCATTCTCCGGCCTCGATCCGGTCAATCAGCAGTCGTTGGAAACGCTGATCCGCGACCTCGCCGCCCGTGGCGCGACGGTGGTGTTCTCCACCCACGTGATGCAGCACGCCGAGCGGCTCTGCGACCAGGTCGTGCTTCTGGCGGAAGGGAAGAAGGTGTTCGATGGCACGGTCGAAGAAGCGTGCGCGGCCGCGCCCCGTACACTGATGCTGGAAGGCGGCTTCGACCCGGCGGCGCTCGCCGATCTGCCCGGGCTCGGCGAGCGCACGGTGGAGCGGGCCGAAGACGGCGCCATCCGCGTTACCGCGTCGCTGCGGCCCGGCGCGCCGGCGCAGGGCGCCCTGGTGGCGGCCTTCAACCTCGGCCTCGACATCCGCCGCTTCGAGCTGCGCGAGCCGCACCTGCACGACGCCTTCATCGTGCTCACCAGCGCAGAGGGCGACCGATGAGCCGACTCATCCAGATCGCGCTTCGCGACTACATCGCCTATGTCCGCACGCCCGGCTTCTGGCTTTCGATCGTCCTCGTGCCGGTCGGCATCATCGTGTTCGGCGGCTCCTCCGCGCTCCTCGCTCGCACAACCCCGATCCCCACCGTTGCGGTGGTCGACTTCACCGGCCAGGGCTACGCGGCGCCGGTGATCAAGGCGTTGGAGACCCCATCAAACAGCGATCGCCCCATCGCACACGTCGTTCCCGCGCCGGGCGCTCCATTCAGCAGTCCAGCCGATGCCGCCGCGCGCCTCCGTCCGTACGTCGCTGCGCGCACCACCGCACCAGGCCAGCCCCGCCTTGACGCCGCCGTCATCATCGAGGGCGCCGGTCACGCCGTGAACGTCGACTACTGGAGCCGCAACGTCGGGGATCGTTCGGCCGGATTTGCGGCCCAGCAGGCCGTGACGGAAGCGATGCGCCGCGCCGACTTGGCCCGGGCCGGCGTCAGCGCCCAGGCGCTCGCCGAAATCGACCAGCTCAGCCCGCGGCTGACCAACTACTCGGCCACCGCCGGCGGCAAGGCATCCTTGCGCGAAGCCGTGCGCGGTTTCGCCGGCTTCGGCATGGGCATGCTGCTCTGGATGGTCGTATTCACCGGCGCCGGAATGCTGCTCAACAGCGTCATCGAGGAGAAGTCGAGCCGCATCCTCGAGGTGCTGCTCACGTCGGCCTCGGTGCCCGAAATCATGGCCGGAAAGATCCTCGGCGTGGCCTGCGTGACCGGAACGGTCCTCGGCGTCTGGCTGGCCATCGGCGGCGCGGCGCTCGCCATCGCCTCCCCCGCCGTGGCCGGCGACCTGGTCGACATCCTGCTCACCAAGGGCATGATCGCCTACTTGGCCCTCTACTTCGTGGGGGGCTACCTGATGTTCTCGACCCTGTACGTGACCGTAGGCGCGTTCTGCGAAACCACCCGAGAGGCGCAGACGCTGCTCGGACCGATGATGATCCTGCTGTCGCTTCCGATGATCTTCATGTCGCAGGCGATCACCCACCCCGACGCGCCGATCCTGGCCACGCTGTCGTGGATCCCCGTCTTCACGCCGTTCATGATGGCCGCACGCGCGGCCAGCGATCCGCCGCTGTGGCAGGTGGCGGGGACGGCGCTTGTGATGTTCGCGACCACGGCCTTCGAGCTCTGGGTCGCCGGTCCGGCGTTCAAGTCCGGCGCGCTGGCGACCGGACGCTTTGAGATCCGCACGTTCTTGACGAGCCTCGTCCGCCGGACGGGCGAGTAGGGCCTAAAGAGCCTTAAGGCCGCGTCGGCTTCTTGGGCGCGGCAATCAAGCCTTCGCGCTGGGCGCGCTTGCGCGCCAACTTGCGAGCGCGACGCACGGCCTCCGCCTTCTGGCGAGCCCGTTTCTCGGAGGGTTTTTCGTAGTGCACGTGCCGCTTCATTTCGCGGAACGAGCCTTCGCGCTGCATCTTTTTCTTCAGCGCTTTCAGCGCCTGGTCGACATTATTGTCGCGCACGAAAATCTGGACGATGACGAGTCCTCCTGGACGCCGGGCAAAATCAAAATCCGCGAGGCGGGCTCGCGGACTGGGGCCTGCTGATAGCAGAACACGCCTCTGATGTCCACGACGAGACGCCCCGGCTTCAGGCGGTGTAAGCTGTTGAGACGATGACTGCGCTCGAGACCGACTGGACGGAAGAGGCCGAGGCTCGCTTGCTCGCGGCGGCGATCCCGCTCGCGCCGGAGCTCGGCTGGACCAGCCGGCTCCTCGACCGCGCCGCAGCTGCGGCCGGTCTCAGTCGGGGCCAGGCGATGCTGGTCGCGCCGAACGGCGCCAGCGACCTCGCCGCCCTGTTCGCGCGGCGACACGATCGGGCGGCGCTTGCCGCGCTTGCGACAGTCGAGCCCGGCGCGCTCAAGGTGCGCGAACGGATCGCTCGCGGCGTCGAAGTCTGGCTCGAGGCGGCGACCGCGGACGGCGAGGCGACCCGGCGCTGGGCCGGCTACCTGGCGCTGCCGCAGAACGCGCCGCTAGCGATGCGGCTGGTCTGGTCGACTGCCGATCGGCTGTGGCGCTGGGCGGGCGACCGGTCGACCGACGAGAACCACTACTCCAAGCGCGCGATCCTGGCGGCCATCCTCATCTCGACGCTCGCGATCCGGTTGAACGCCAGCGCTGACGCGGCGCAAGCCCACCTCGCCACGCAGATCGATCGCGTCATGGCGTACGAGCGCTGGAAGGCCAAAGTCCGTGCCCCCGACCTCGCCCGCGACCTCGCCACCGCTCTCGGCCGCCTCCGCTACGGGCGCTGAGCGTCAGCTCCGCTCGAGCGGGCGGAGGCGGTTGACGTGTCCCATCTTGCGACCCGGTCTGGCCTCGGCTTTGCCGTAGAGCCACAGCCTGGCGTCGTCCTCGCCGATCAGCTCCGGCCAGCGGTCGATGTCGTCGCCGATCAGGTTCTCCATCTCCACCTGCGCCAGCGGCGTCACCGGCCCGAGCGGCCATCCCGCGATCGCGCGCACATGCTGTTCGAACTGGTCGACCTCGCAGCCGTCCAGCGTCCAGTGGCCAGAGTTGTGAACCCTGGGCGCGATTTCGTTGACCAGCAGCCTGCCGTCGGCGAGCTCGAACAGCTCGACGCCCATGACGCCAACATAGTCGAGGCTGGTCAGGATGCGGGCGGCGATCACTTGCGCCCGCTGTTCCACCTGCGGCGGGAGCCGGGCAGGGGCCAGGGTGCGGCGCAGGATGCCGGCCTCGTGGTGGTTCTCGCCGAGGGGATAGGTGGTGATGTCGCCGTCGCGCCCGCGCGCGGCGATCACCGACAGTTCGCGCACGAAGTCGGCGCCCGCCTCCAGAATCGACGGCTGGTCGCCGACGCGAGCAAAGGCGTCGGCGGCGTCGGCATGGCTTTCAACCCACGTCTGGCCCTTGCCGTCGTAGCCCTGGCGGCGGGTCTTGAGCAAGGCAGGCGCGCCAAGCTGGTCGAGCGCCGCCAGCACCTCCCCGGCGGTTTCGCACACGGCGAACGCCACCGTCGGGGCGCGGCAGGCATTGAGGAAGGTCTTTTCGTCGACCCGGTCCTGGGCCACGGCGAGCGAGCGCGCGTTCGGCGCGACGGTCGCCCCCAGCGCCTCCAGCGAAGCTACGACATCGGCGGGCACGTTCTCGAACTCGAAGGTGACGACGTCGGCGAGCCCGGCCAGCGCAGCCAGCGCGGCCGCGTCGTCGTAGGGCGCCTGGATCGCGCGGGTGGCGACCTGCGCGGCGCCGGAGTCGTCCTCCGGCGTCATCACCGCCGTGCGAAACCCCAGTCGCGCGGCCGCCAGCACCAGCATTCGGCCAAGCTGCCCGCCGCCCAGCACGCCGATCGTCGATCCGGGCGGAAGCGGGAACGCCGGCATGGGTGTCAGTCGCTCACGGATTCCGCCACGGATTCGGTCTGGCGGGCGCGAAACGACTCCAGTCGGGCGGCAAGGCCCGCATCGCTCAGGGCGAGGATCTGGGCGGCGAGCAGACCGGCATTGCGCGCGCCCGCCTCGCCGATCGCCAGGGCCCCGACCGGAATGCCGGCGGGCATCTGCTGGATCGACAACAGGGAATCGATGCCGTCCAGCGCCCGCGTGCGGATCGGGACGCCGAGCACCGGCAATATGGTCATGGATGCGGTCATCCCCGGCAAATGCGCCGCGCCGCCGGCCGCCGCGATGATCACCTTGAAGCCGTTGGCTTTCGCCGATCGGGCGAAGCCGTACATGCGGTCGGGCGTCCGGTGGGCGGAGACCACCTTCTTCTCATAACCGACGCCGAGTTCGTCGAGCACGGCCGCGGCCGCCTGCATCGTCGGCCAGTCCGAGCGGCTGCCCATGATGATCGCGACCGGCGCGCCAGACGCGCTTGCATCGGCCATGGCGGCTCCGAGGCCTTGAGGGAAGCCGGGAAGTATAGAGCCCAGCTTTGCGCCCGCAACCGATGGCGCTAGGATTCGGCGAGCCGCCGGGGGCGATTCTCGCCGAGGGCAAGCGGGAGCTGGCGGCGGGCAAGGGTTGCATGAAGATATTGGGCGTTCGGCTGAACGCGTTGGGCGCGATCCGCGGCGGTGCGTCGACGGGACGACCGGATGCGTCCGCCACCGCCCGGCCGCCCGCCGTGGACAGCGCCGGCTTCCTCGGCCTGAGCGAGACTGATCTCACGGGTCCGGTGCAGGCGGCATTGGCCACCCTTCTGGCCGAGATCGACGACCTCCGCCACGAGGTGGCCAGGCTGAAAGCGCGCCTCAACGAGGCGGAAGAACTGGCCGACCAGGACGCGCTCACGCCGCTGCTCAACCGCCGCGCCTTCCTGCGCGAGCTCCGCCGCGTACTCGCCTTCGTCCAGCGTTACGGCGGGCCGGCCAGCCTGATCTACTTCGATCTTGACGGCCTGAAGGCGGTAAATGACCGCTTCGGCCATCCGGCCGGCGATATCGCGCTGACCACCGTCGCCGAGCGGCTGGCGGGCAATGTGCGGGAGTCCGACATCGTCGGCCGCCTGGGCGGGGACGAATTCGCCGTGATCCTCGTTCACGCCGATCAGGCCACGGCGCTTGCCAAGGCCGAGAGCCTCGCGGCCGTTGTGGAAGGCGAGCCCGTTTCCTGCGGCGATTGGCTGGTCCCGATCAAGATCAGCTATGGCGTCGGCGAAATCCTGGCCGCCGCCGCCGCCGAGCAGGTTGTCGCCGAGGCGGATCGGGCGATGTACGCGCGCAAGCGCCTCGCCGCGGCGGGTTAGCCGCCGCTGAACGCGGCCATGAGTCGAGAACGGCGCCCGACCCTACGCGATGATGTCCGGCGTCAGTCGGTCTTCAAGCCGTGTGATCTGATCGCGCAACGCCAGCTTCTGTTTCTTCAGCCGCGCGATCTGGAGTTGGTCGGGCACCGATTTCGCGCTCAGCGCGTTCACCGCGTCGTCGAGATCCTGGTGGGCCAGCCTGAGTTCGGCGATGCGGGCGTGAATCGCCTCATCGTTCGCGAGCGGCGGCTCTTCGCTGATAGCCATATCAACTAGAACTATAGCAGAAGACGCGGTCCTCGAAAATGCGCTCGCCAGCGCGGCGAGATGCTCGGGCGGCAGCGGGCTCGCCCATGCGGCGCTGGCCGTCTGCAGCGCGCCGGGCTGGTCGCGGGCCGCGGCCGTTGTCGGTGTCATGGCCTCAAGCGAGCGCAGCAGGCGCTCTTCGCCGGCCAGCTCGTCGTCCTTGATCCGCTCGCGCGCGGCCTCGCGCAGCGGGTCGACGTCGCCGATCTCGGTCTTGAGCATACGCCGCGCCGTCCGCAGCGGGGCAAGGACGGCGGTCTCGAAGGTTCGCGCCAGCGCGGCCGCGCGCGCGGCGAGGGCCGGATCGACGGCGCGCTGCTGCTCGTCGGCCCAGAGCGCCCACAGCAGGTATGAGACGCACTGCCCGTGCCTGTCCTGCAGCTCGAGGCAGATGCGCTCGACTTCGCGCGAGGCGTAGGCCCGGAGCGCGCGCGCCCAGAGGCTCAATCGGCTGCGCCCTCGATCGGGGTGAGCGCTTCGCCCCACCGCTCGACCTTGCTCCAGTCGAGGCCGAACAGGTCAAGCGCGCGCCCGACCGACTGGTCGATCATCGCGTCGATCGATCGCGGACGGGCGTAGAGCGCCGGGAGTGGCGGGGCGATGATGGCGCCTATCTCCGCCACAGCGACCATGCTCCTGAGGTGGCCGAGGTGGAGCGGCGTTTCGCGGACCATCAGGACCAGCGGCCGGCGTTCCTTCAGGGTCACATCCGCGGCGCGGCTGATCAGCGAAGAGGTCACGCCGGTCGCGATCTCCGAGAGCGTCCGGATCGAGCAGGGGGCGATGATCATTCCGAGCGTCCGATAGGAGCCCGATGCAATCGCCGCGCCGACGTCGGCCGGCTTGTAGGCGACCGTGGCCCTGGCCGCGAGATCGGCGACCGTGAGGCCGGTCTCCGCCTTCAACGTCAGCGCCGCCGCCCGCGAGGCGACCAGATGCGTCTCCACGCCGAGTTCGGCGCAGGCGTCGAGCACGCGCACGCCGTAGGCCGCCCCGGACGCCCCGGTGACGCCCACGACCAGCCTGGCCCGCGCTGCCCTCAACTCCGGCGCTCCCGCCTCATCCTTGGCCATCCGGCCCTCGAAACGGCGCCAACCCAGCCGCGCTCGATCGCAAGTGATTGTGATCTGACGCGACTCGTCGGCGGTGTTTAACTCGCATCGGCGAACAGTATGGAGGCCCGGACATGGCGATTGAAGCGCGAATCCGCGAGCTTGGTTCGAGGCATGAAACCCTTGAGCGCGCCATTGAGGAAGAAGCCGGCCGCCCGGCCGCCGACGATCTGCGCATTCGCGAGTTGAAGCGCCGCAAGCTCAAGCTGAAGGAGGAGATGGAGGCCCTCCGCAGCCGCGTCCACTAGACCGCGAGCCGAAGCCAGCCTACTTCCAGCCGGATGGCTGAGAAGATCGCACCTGACGCGCCGACGGCGCTCGACGGGCTGTTGTTCGACGGCATGACCATCATGGCCGGCGGCTTTGGGCTGTGCGGCATCCCCGAGCACCTGATCGCCGCCATCCGCGCCTCCGGCGTCAAGAACCTGACGGTCGTTTCGAACAATTGCGGGGTCGACGACTTCGGTCTGGGCGTGCTGCTGGCCGGCGGTCAGATCCGCAAGATGATTTCCTCCTACGTGGGTGAGAACAAGCTGTTCGCCGACCTCTACCTGTCCGGCGCGCTCGAGCTTGAGTTCAATCCGCAGGGCACGCTTGCCGAGCGCATCCGCGCGGGCGGCGCCGGCATCCCAGCCTTCTTCACCAGAACGGGCGTCGGCACCCTCGTCGCGGAGGGCAAGGAGGTGCGTGACTTCGACGGCGAGACGTTCGTGATGGAGCGCGGGCTGATCGCCGACCTCGCCATCGTCAAGGCCTGGAAGGGCGACTCCGAGGGCAACCTCGTCTATCGGAAGACCGCGCGGAACTTCAATCCGATCATGGCCACCGCCGGCAAGGCGACCGTCGCGGAGGTCGAGGCGCTGGTCGACATCGGCGGTCTCGATCCGGACAACATCCATACGCCCGGCATCTACGTCGATCGGATCTTCAGGGGCGTGGCGTACGAAAAGCGCATCGAGCAAGAGACGACGCGTCCGCGCGCGGCGGCGGGCGGCTAGACCATGGCGTGGACCCGCGATGAGATGGCTGCGCGCGCCGCGCTCGAACTCCGCGACGGCTACTATGTCAACCTCGGCATCGGCATTCCGACGCTGGTCGCCAACGCCATCCCGCCCGGCATGCGCGTGACGCTGCAGAGCGAGAACGGCATGCTCGGGATGGGGCCGTTTCCATATCCGGGCGAGGCCGATCCCGACCTCATCAACGCCGGCAAGCAGACGATCACCCAACTTCCGCAGTCGAGCTATTTCAGCTCGGCCGACTCCTTCGCCATGATCCGCGGCGGCCACATCGACCTCTCGATCCTGGGCGGGATGCAGGTGTCCGAGCACGGCGACCTCGCCAACTGGATGGTGCCGGGCAAGATGGTCAAGGGCATGGGCGGAGCCATGGATCTGGTCGCCGGCGTGCGGCGCGTGGTCGTCGTCATGGAGCATTGCGAGAAGTCGGGAGCGCCCAAGGTCCTGCATCGCTGCAGCCTGCCGCTGACCGGCGCGCGGGTCGTTGACCTCCTGGTCACCGACCTTGCCGTCTTCGAGATCGACCGCAAGGCCGGGCGGGCGCGCCTGAGCGAACTCGCGACCGGCGTGAGCGTGGACGAGGTGCGCGCCAAGACCGAAGCGGCGTTCGAGGTGGCGGTCACCACGCGCTGACGTCACGCGGCGCTTGACGTCCTTGCCGCGCGCGCGTGCAATCGGCTCCATCCGGAGGGGCCTCCATGATCTTCGAGCAAGTCGCCACCGGCGGCTGCCAATCCTATCTGGTCGGCTGTCCCGAGACCCTCAGCGCCGCGCTCATCGATCCTGAGATCAGCCAGGTCGATCGGTACAAGGCGCTTGCCGCCAGGCACGGGCTCCACATCCGCTACGTGGTCGATACCCACACCCACGCCGACCACTTCTCGGCCGCCAAGCAGCTGGCGGAGATGCTCCGGTCGCCCCTGGTGATGCACCAGGCCAGCCCAACCCCGTTCGCCAGCCTGAGGCTGGACGACGACGATATGCTGCTGGTGGGCAACCTGCGGGTCCGCGCGCTCCACACGCCCGGTCACACCCGGGATTCGATGTGCCTCATCGTCGATGACCGGGTCTTCACCGGCGACACGCTGCTGATCGGCGGAACCGGCCGAACCGACCTCCCGACGGGCGACCCCGAGCAGCTCTACGAGAGCCTGTTCGGCAAGCTGCTCAAGCTCGACCCGGCGCTCCTGGTCTATCCCGCCCACGACTACAAGGGCCGCTCGCATTCCACGCTCGGCGCCGAGATCGCGGAAAACCCAAGGCTCCAGAACCGCGAGCGCGCGGCGTTCGTGCAGATGATGCGCGAGCTCAACCTTGCTGAGCCGACACACCTGACCGAGGCGCTGCGCACCAACATGAGCGGCGGCAAGACGGTCGACCAGATGCTGGCCGAGGCTGCGGCCGATGTGCCGTTCATCGCGATGGCGGAGCTGGACGCGCGCATCGCGTTGCGGCCGAACGATCTCATGGTCCTCGATGTGCGGGAAGAGGCCGCGTTCAAGGCCGGCCACATCCCCGGCGCGCGCCACCTGCCCCGCGGCCAGCTGGAGCTTAGGGTCAACGCCGAGATTCCCGACCCCACCTTTCGCATCGTGACCTGCTGTGAGTTCGGGAAGATCTCGACGCTGGCGGCTCAGACGCTTCGCCAGCTTGGATTCAGCCGTGCCGTGGCGCTCGACGGCGGCATGAAGGCCTGGCGCGAGGCCGGCTACCGCACCGAAGCCTAGAGCGGCCGCCGCGGCCGGAGCCAGCCGGTCACATTCTTGTTAACTGAAAAATTGTCGCGCGCTCGCGTGCCCCGTTGACGGTCCATCAACCGTATGTCCCCATATCTGCCGTCAGCGGGCTGCTTCGCCCACTATATATAGATGTGTAGACGGCGGGGGCGCCGTCGTATGTTTGGGGCAAGGGTCAACCATGGTTACTGCGCGCAGCCAGGCGATGTCGTCCGCAACGGAGGCACGGGAGGCCAAATTCAAGGCCACGCGACCGTCCGAGCGGCCCAGGCTGCAGCTGGTGCGCAAGGTCGAGATCGATCGGTCTCGCGATTCGCTGCTCACCGACTTCGGCAAGACCACGCTCGAACGCAGCTATCTGCTGCCGGGCGAGTCCTATCAGGACATGTTCGCGCGCGTCGCCACCGCCTACGCCGACGACGCCGACCACGCGCAGCGCATCTACGACTACATCTCCAAGCTCTGGTTCATGCCGGCCACGCCGGTGCTGTCGAACGGCGGCGCCGATCGCGGCTTGCCGATCTCATGTTACCTGAACGCGGTGTCGGACAGCATGGAAGGCATCGTCGGCACCTGGAACGAGAATGTCTGGCTGGCGGCCAACGGTGGCGGCATCGGCACCTATTGGGGTGGCGTCCGCTCGATCGGCGAGACAGTGAAGGGCCAGGGGCAGACCTCGGGCATCATCCCCTTCATCCGCGTGATGGACTCGCTGACGCTGGCGATCAGCCAGGGGTCGCTCCGCCGCGGATCGGCGGCTGTCTATCTCGACATCCATCATCCGGAGGTCGAGGAGTTCCTCGAGATCCGCAAACCCTCCGGTGACTTCAATCGAAAATCGCTGAACCTCCACCACGGGCTCGCGGTCACCGACGCGTTCATGGAAGCGGTGCGCGACGGCGCCGAGTTCGGCCTCACGAGCCCGAAGACCGGCGAGGTGGTCAAGCTGGTCGACGCCCGCGCGCTTTGGCAGAAGATCCTCGACGTGCGGCTGGCCACCGGCGAGCCCTACCTGATCTTCGAAGGGACCGCGAACCGGCTGATGCCCGAGCACCAGCGCGCGCTGGGCCTGAAAGTCCGCCAGTCGAACCTGTGTTCGGAGATCATGCTGCACACCGGTCCTGATCACCTGGGCGTCGAGCGCACGGCGGTCTGCTGCCTGTCCTCGGTCAACGCCGAGATGTTCCTCGAGTGGCGCGACCATCCCACCTTCGTCGAAGACGTGCTGCGGTTCCTCGACAACGTGCTGCAGGACTTCATCGACCGGGCGCCGCCCGCGATGGAGAGCGCGCGCTACGCCGCCTGGCGCGAGCGGTCGGTCGGCCTTGGCCTGATGGGCTTCCACTCGTTCCTGCAGGGCCAGAACGTGCCGTTCGAGAGCGCGCTGGCGAAGTCCTGGAACATGCGGCTGTTCAAGCATCTCCGGCGCGAGGCGGACAAGGCGTCGCGTGTCCTGGCCGAAGAGCGCGGCCCCTGTCCCGACGCGGGCGAGCAAGGTGTGATGGAGCGTTTCTCGCACAAGCTCGCGATCGCGCCGACCGCGTCCATCTCCATCATCTGCGGCGGGACGTCGGCCGGCATCGAGCCGATTCCAGCCAACATCTACACGCACAAGACGCTCTCAGGCTCCTTCGCCGTGAAGAATCCCTACCTGGAACGGCTGCTGGCCGGAAAGGGACTCGACACCGAGGCCGTCTGGCTCTCCATCCTCGAGAACGAGGGCTCGGTGCAGCACCTGAGCGAACTCACCCAGGATGAAAGGGACGTGTTCAAGACCGCCTTCGAGCTGGATCAGCGCTGGGTGGTCGAACTGGCCGCCGACCGCACGCCCGAAGTCTGCCAGTCCCAATCGATAAACATCTTCCTGCCCGGCGATGTCGACAAGTGGGACCTGCACATGCTGCACTACATGGCGTGGGAGCGGGGCGTTAAGTCGTTGTATTATCTCAGGTCCAAGTCCGTGCAGCGCGCCGCGTTCGCAGGCTCGGCCGCCGATGTCGAGATCCTGACCGCACCTGTGGATGTGGAGCGCACGGACTACGAAGAGTGCCTGGCCTGCCAGTAGGCCCGGAACTTGCTAGTCGAGGAGACGCCGAGAATCGGCGGCGGGCGCGGGGAGTCCGGGCTTGCTTGGCCAAAAGGGCCTGACCGAAGCGGCAAAGCAACCTTGGCGGTCGCCGGTCGTTAGATTGACATAGTCAGGACGCCAACTTCGCCGGTCAGGTGACCGACGGGGTCAAGGAGTCGGGACTGGGGAGGCGAGATGCGGGCCATAGGGGGTCTGCTTCTGATCGTGTCGGCAATCGCCGCCACTGCCCAGGCGCATGCGCCGCCACGCCTCACCCCAGCCCAGCGCGCTCTGCTCAATGCCGTCTTTGCCGACAAGCCCGTCAAGACAGCGCGCCAGGCGCGCAACTTCGTCGCGCCGCCCGTCGCCGTGCACACGACAATCCGCACCGCGCTTGGAATAGGCAGAGTATTCGCCTTGCCGCCCGTGACCGGCTCCGGCCTCGACCAGACGCACCTTCTGAACGCCGACCGCCTGATCGCGGGGCAGGGCTTGGCAATTTGGCGCACTCAAGAGGTGAGCTTCGCGGCGCGCGGCGGCGCGGTCGACACGCTTCGCGTCTCGGTCGGCGGCATCGCCCGCGGGCCGGGCGGGGTGGTGACGGCCCGACCCGACGCGCTGATGACCCCGGACGCCCAGGCCTTCGACGTGAGCTACACCCGCGGCTGGCCGTCGGCCTGGAGCGCGCAGGCTGGGCGTTATGCGCTGGACGTCTCGCCGCACGCCGGGCTCGGCTTCAGCCAGGCGGGCGGATCAGCCGAAGCCGGTGCGCTCGTGCGGCTCGGACAGGATATGCAGGACCGCGTTGTGCGGCGTCTTGGCCTGAAAACCACAGACGCGCCGAGCGCCGACGGCCAGGGCCGCTGGTTCCTGTTCGCATCGGCTAGCGGACGCGCCGTCGGCGTCAGCATGGCGCCAGGCTCGCAGAACACCCTGCAACGCGGCGCCTGGGCGGGCGAGCAGGCGACGAGCCTGGTCAGCGACGCCCAAGCGGGGCTGGGCTGGCACCGCGGCGACCTGCAGGCCTCCCTCGGCTATGTGCACCGCGACGTGAAGAACCAGACCGCGATCACGACGGGGGCGGGGCCGGCCAACTATCACGACTCGATGGTCGCCTTCTCTTTCACCATCACGCCGCACTGACCCTTGCGTCAGCCGGGGTCGTCCGGCTGGTTCTCCGCTCGCGCGCCGACAAACGCCGGCAGGTCGATGCACTGCGCCTCGACGGCCAGCAGGCGCGGGTAGGCCGCGAGGTCGCAGCCGAGCCGGCGCGCGGCGCTCAGTTGAGGGACGAGGTGCAAGTCGGCCCATCCCGGCGCGTCGCCGAACGCGAACGGCCAATCCGTTGGCCGGTCGGCCAACGCCTGCTCCAGCGCGGTGAGCCCGAGCGAGAGCCAATGCACGGTCCAGGCGGCGATGGACGCTTCGTCGGCGCTCATTTGCTCGGCGAGATACCGGCGCACGCGCATGACGGTGATGGCGTGCATCTCGGCCGCGATATGGGCGCCGAACGCCCTGGCCTGCGCTCGCGTCACCGGATCGGCTGAGAGCAGCGGCGGCGCCGGATGGGTCTCCTCGAGGTACTCCAGGATCGCGCTCGACTGCGCAATGATCCGACCCCCGACCTCCAACGCGGGCATCAGGCCCTGCGGATTGATCGCCCGATAGCGGTCGCCGAGAGCCGGCGCCGACACATACGCATAGTCCATGCCCTTCAGGTTCAGCGCGATGCGCACCCGCTCGCCGGCCGAGTTGCGGTGGTAGGCGTAGAGCCTGAGCCCGCTCACCCCTCCCAGCCTTCGTCGAAAGGAAATCGTTCGGCCCAGAACGCCGCTAGGCGCGGCTCGGCATCGACGCGCTTGACCACCTGCGCCATCCTCGGCGCCTCGACATAGAAGCGCTTGCGCCTTGGCGCCCAGCGCGAAACGACGGTGACATAGAGGTCGAGCACGCTGAGTTCGCCGCCGAGGATGTACCGGCCAGGGCTGACCTGGCCGTCCATGACATGCCAGCAGGCGGCGATGCGCTGCGCCAGCCGCTCGCGCAGCTTCTTGCCCTCCGCCTCGCCGTCGATCACCCGCGAGGGATCGTCGCGGAGCCAGAACAGAGAGTAGATCGCGGCCGAGACGAAACTCATCCAGCGCAGGTAGGCCGCGCGCTTGCGATGCAGCGGCGGCGGCGCGAGCCTGGCCTCCGGGTATCGGTCGGCAAGCCAGATCAGAATGGCCGCGCTTTCGGTCATCACCTCGCCGCCAGGGAAGACGAGCGCGGGCACCTGTCGCTGCGGATTGACCGCGGCGATCGCCGCGTCATCGGAGACGTCGAACGGCTTGCTCGGAGAGACCACATGATAGGGAATCCCGATCAAGGTCAGCGCCGCCTCGACCGGAACCGAGCCGAATCCCCTCTCGCCATAGATTGTGATTGGCTTGTCCACAGGACTAACCTTATCTTGTGAATTTCCTGTTCACTTACACCAGATGTTGTGGCTGTGAGCCCCCAGGCTGGTAGCCTCGGCAACCTTAGTCCTTCGGAGCCGATTCGAGGTCATGTCGAACATTCGCACCCTGCCCGGCTTGCTCACGCCGTCGGCCGCCTACAAGCCCTTCCGATATCCCTGGGCCTACGACTTCTGGAAGCGGCAGCAACAGGTGCACTGGATGCCGGAAGAAATCCCGCTTGGCGAGGACTGCAAGGATTGGGCGGCCAAGCTCGATGCCGCCGAGCGCAACCTGCTCACCCAGATCTTCCGTTTCTTCACCCAGTCGGACATCGAGGTCGCCGACAACTACATGGAACGCTTCGGCCGCGTCTTCAAACCGACCGAGGTGAAGATGATGCTGGCCTCGTTCTCCAACATGGAGACGATCCACATCGCCGCCTATGCGCTCCTGCTCGAGACCATCGGCATGCCGGAGGCCGAGTTCGCGGCGTTCCTCGAGTACGACGCGATGCGCGCCAAGCACGACTACATGCAGACGTTCGAGGTGGCGAGCAACGCCGACATCGCCAAGACGCTGGCCATGTTCGGCGGCTTCACCGAGGGCCTGCAGCTGTTCGCATCATTCGCGATGCTGATGAACTTTCCACGCTTCAACAAGATGAAGGGGATGGGTCAGATCGTCTCGTGGAGCGTGCGGGACGAGAGCCTGCACTGCGAGGGCATGGTCAAGCTCTATCATGCGTTCAACAAGGAGACGAACTGCGTCACCCGGGCCGTGGCCGACGAGATCGTCGACTGCTGCAAGACGGTCGTTGGCATGGAGGACCGGTTCATCGACCTGGCGTTCGAGCTCGGCCCCGTGCAGGGCATGACCGCCGACGACATCAAACGCTACATCCGTTTCATCGCCGACTGGCGCCTGCGCCAGCTGGAGCTGCCGGAAGTCTACGGCGTGAAGGAAAACCCGCTGCCCTGGCTGCAGGTGCTGCTGTCGGGCGTCGAGCACGCCAACTTCTTCGAAGCGCGCGCCACCGAGTACTCCAAGGCGGCCACCACCGGCCGCTGGGACGGCGAAAGCGGCGTCTGGGCCGAGTTCGACCGGATGATGGCCAAGCGCTCGGCCGAGGCGACACACTAAGCGCCGCAGCCCTCCTCGCAATCGTCACACAAGCCGGCTAACAGGGCCGGCATGTCTGATCGAATCGTGCGCCTCGAGGGCGTTGGGAACTTCCGCGATTTCGGTGGTTACGCCACCGCCAGCGGTCGGCGCGTGAGGCGCGGGCGGCTCTACCGCTCGGCCCACCACGCCCAGGCAACCGACGCCGATCTGGAGGCGATCGCCGCGCTCGAGCTTGCGGCGATCGTCGACCTTCGCCGCGGCGAGGAGCGCGAGCGCATGCCCTCACGGCGCCACGAGCGCTTTGCCGGCCTGGTGATCGAGAACCCGACGAACGAGGCGACCTCCGATCCGTGGATCGAGTTCATCAAGGGCTCGGACGCGAGCGCGGATGCCTTCCGCGGTTATCTCATGGACTACATGCGCGCCGCGCCGTTCGAGGCGCGCCACGTCGACCTGTTCTCGCGCTACTTCCGCGCCCTGGCCGACATCGACGGTCCCATCCTCATCCACTGTGCCGCGGGCAAGGACCGCACCGGCCTTCTGGCCGCGCTGACCCACCGCCTGGTCGGGGTCGGCGAGGACGACATCTTCGAGGACTATTTGCTCACCAACACGGCGGCCCGCATCGAAGAGCGCATGCACCTGGTCGCCGACGTGATCGCCGAGCACACAGGCCGCACGCCGACGGACGAGGCCGTCAGGACCGCCATGGCCGTCGAGGCCGCCTATCTGAAGGCGGCGTTCGAAGCGATCGAGGCCACCCATGGCGATATCGTCGCCTACCTCGAAGACGTGCTCGGCGTCGACGCCGACGCGCGCGCGTCGATCGAAGCGCGGCTGCTGGCGTAGAGGGTCTACGCCGGGTTTTCCGGCTGACAAGCGGTTGAAACCCGCTAGGGTTCGCCCCACCGCCGCGCGGGCGAAAAAGAAGAGAACACAAGGGAGTTGCGCTTGACGGAGGTCATGCCCGAAGCCGATCTGCGTCCCGATGTCGAGACGGCGGCGGCGACATCCGGGCGCCTGTCGCTCGGCGCCATGTCCTGGTCGGTTTTCGAGGGCGCGCGCGACCCCTACGTCATCCTCGTCATCATCTACATCTTCATGCCCTACGTCGGCTCGGTGATGGTCGGCTGGCCCCATTCCAACCCGACCGCCGGCCAGGAGGTCATCTCCCAGTGGAGCCAGTATTCCGGCTGGGCGACCATGGCCACCGCGCCGTTCCTCGGCGCCTCAATCGATCAGCTCGGCCGGCGCAAGGGCTGGCTCGCGCTGGCCGTGGCTCTGATGATCCCTTTGATGTTCGCCCTCTGGTGGGCCAAGCCGGACGGCTCCGGCCTGCCGGTGGTCGTGGTCATGCTGATGACCGCGATCGTGGCCATCCTGTTCAGCTACACCGAGGTGATCCACAACTCGCTGCTGGTGCGGGCGGCGGGCATGGGCGCCGCGCACAAGGCGTCCAGCCTGGCGTTGGCGCTCGCCAATGCGTTCGCGCTGGTCCTTTTTGTCTTCCTCGCCTGGGCCTTCATGCTGCCGGGGCGGACCAACTGGGGCTGGGTTCCCAAGGCGCCGCTGTTCGGGATCAGTCAGGCGCTGCATCAGCCCGAACGGCTGGTCGGACCGATGACGGCCGTGATGCTGCTGATCGGCGCCGTCCCGATTCTGCTCTTCACGCCGGATGCGCCGCGTTCGGGCGTCTCGATCCCGACCGCCTTCGCCCATGGCGCGCGCGCGCTCTGGCGCATGCTGACGACGGTCGGGCGTTACCGCGACGCAGCCATCTTCCTGGTCGCGCGCAGCTTCTACGTCGACGGCATGACGGCTGTGCTGACCTTCTTCGGAATCTACGCGACCGGCGTCATGCATTGGGGCGCGCTGGAGATGCTGGTGATCGGCATCATCCTGACCGTGCTGGCGGTCATCGGCGGCTTTCTCGCCCGCTTCTTCGACGGCGTGCTGGGCCCGCGGCGCGCGGTGCAACTCGAGATCCTGATGTCGCTTATCGGCATCATCGCGCTCTTAGGGATGGCGCCGGACCGCATCTTCTTCTTCTGGCACTACAATGCGGCGCTGCACGCCCCGATGTGGAACGGCCCGTTCTTCCGCACCTTGCCGGAGTGGATCTTCACCCTGATCGGCTTTTCCAACGCGGTCTTCATCACCGCCCACTACGCGTCCAGCCGCACCCTGCTCACCCGGCTCACCCCGCCCGACCAGACCGGCGCCTTCTTCGGCGCCTATGCGGTGTCCGGCACCGCGACCGTTTGGCTGGCCCCGTTGATGGTCAATGTCGGGACCCGCCTGTTCAAGACCCAGCAAGGCGGCTTCGCCATGATCACCGTCCTGTTGGCGGTCGGCTTCGGCGGGCTGTTGTTCCTGCGGCGTGGGAACCGCGACCTGGCCAGCTAGCGCCAGAGCAAACGCTACGGGCTGATGCGCGGGATCGGGTCGACGATGCGTGGGCGCAGGTAGAAGGTGTAGTTGTAGGTGAAGGCGCTCGGCAGAATGTAGGCCACTGGCACGTTGTAGGTGTAGCTGACGTCGGAGCGGACGATGCTCTGGTTGGCCGCGATCATATTGGCGGGGATGGCGATCGAGGCGCCGACCGTATTGGCGGTCATCGTGCCGCTGGCGTCGCTCCAGCCCACGGTCGTGGCGGTGGCTGTCGCACCGGCTTGAACGCTGGTGACCCGCATGCCGAGCGTGGTGCTCGAATCGGGCGCCATGATGATCCCGCCGATCGAGAAGATGTTCGTGATGTCGCTGTCGTGGATGGAGCTTGCCTGGGCGACCAGGTCGCCGATCGCCGAGGCGGCATGGCTTGCCTTGCGCTCGGCGAGCATGGCGCCGCAGAGTTCGGCCAGGCCGAAGTAGGCCAGGATCATCACCGGGGCGATGAATGCGAACTCGAGCGCCGAGACGCCTCGCTTGTCCTTCGGCAGCCGTGCGAGCGATGTCTTCTTGCGGCTCATGACGAGCTGTAGGGCTCGTTGCGGAAGACGGCCGACGACTGCAACAGCATCTGCCCGCCGTTCAGCGGCGTCCCGATGCCATCCAGCGCCGGCGCGAGCACCGTCCACTGATAGAAGGACTGCACCAGCACGATGTCGCCGGGGCCGCCGATCTGGAAGGGCAGGCTGTTCTTGTTGACCGTTCCGTTCGAAACCGGGTTGCTCGCCGTCACCGCCTGGAAGGTGGAGAAGGTCTGCACGCTGACGCTGAGGTTCGACGTGCACGCTGCGCCCATCCAGCTCATGTTGTTGCAGATCAGCGTCGTGAACGAGGTCGCGGACGAACCGCCGGAGGTCTGCAGCTGTCCGGTGCGGATTTCGCGCGCCGCCTCATAGGTGGCGTTCTCGAGCGAGATGGAGACGACGTAGATCAGCCCGATCTCGATGATCCCGAACGTCAGCATAAGGAACGGGATCGAGACCAGAGCGAACTCGACGGCCGCCGCGCCGCGCCGCCCAAGCGCAAAGCGCCGCGCGAAGCGGCCAAGCGAGCGAATGGCTGTGGAGAAACCCCGCATGGGCGTCAGCTTATCTCGGCGTCCCTAATCGACACTTAAGCTCGACGCGGATTTGCTGAGCGCCCGACGCCGCCTCAGTGGCTATGGGGGTGAGCGCGGAATGGTCGCGGTCACGGGCGCCTGAGCGATGGCGGCAGCGTTTGTCGCGTCCGCCGGCCCGCTGGTTGCGCCGCTCGAACCGGCGCCGCCCGTTCCACCATCGCCCTGACAGCCGCCGAGGCAGCCGTATTCGGTCCGCTCGACGCCCCTATAGACAGTGACGTGCTGCAGTTCCGGCGGAATGACGGCCACGCGCGAATCCATCAACAGCCGTCCGGAGTGGTCGCTGACCACGATGTCGGTGACGCCAAAGGACTTGCCGATCACCACGATGCTGCGGGTGTCGATCACTGTGACGTCGGCGATGCTCGGGTCGGCCACCGAAATGTTGGCCGGCGTGCCGGGCAGAACGACCCGCCGGCTCCGGTTGAGCTCGATCGCCAGGCCATCGCTCGCGGCCGCGATTGCGGTTTCGGCGACCAACGTCGCGGCTAGGACCAACATGAGGATGGAGATCGCGCGGCGCATCGGAGCGCTCCAGAACGATGAATCTGTCGCGGAGACTGGGACTCGAATGGTCAACAAAGTCTGAAGGTCGCGCTCGCTCGCGTGCGTGACTCATATTGTGCGCAAAGGTGCCTCTTCGACGGGCCTATAGGGCATTGGTTAAGAGATAGTCATAGTAAACATCCGTAAACCAACAAATATTCTCAGCAGTATTCTTGTGTTTACTAGCTATTAAGCGCGCAGGCGCATTGTGCCCCTCGTAATCGGGGGCCAGCAGGCCGGATGGCTTGATCCTCGAGTCCATGCTTGCTGAATCAGGAGATCAAGCAATGTCCAAGTTCGTTTCGCGCTTTGTGAAGAACGAGTCGGGCGCCACGGCCATCGAGTATGGCCTCATCGTCGCGCTGATCGCGGTTGTGATCATCGGTGCGGTGACCACGGTCGGCACCAACCTGCAGACGAAGTTCAACACGGTGGCCACGAGCATCTAATCCGCTCGTCGGCAACGACACCAGAATGGGCCGCGGCACCGCAAGCGCCGCGGCCTTTTCCGTTTGAGCAAGCTTTCCCGGGTATCCGCCCTGGCATGACGCGAACCTTCGCGAGCTTGGGCCTTGTCGCAGTCGGCGCCGCGATCTTGCTGTCGCCCGCGTTGATCTGGGGCCGCCCGTTCATCTTCTTCGACACGCCAGACTATTGGGGATGGGGTCGCGACGTGGTGGCGGCTCTGGCGCGGCCCTGGCCGCATCTTGGGCAGCCCTGGATTTCCGGTCGGGCCTTGTACGGCTGGCCCCGCGGCGCAACGCCCAACGACCTGCGCTTCATGCTGTCCGGTATATCTGGACGCTCCGCCTTCTACGCTGTCCCGCTCTTCTTTCTGACCTCGCTGGCCGGCTTCTGGCTTGTAGCGGTGGTCCAGGCCGTCGCCGTAGCCACGGTTCTGTGGTCGGCGGTCCGCGCGGCTGTTCCCGTCGCAGGCGCCCTGACCTACATCGTGGTCGTCGCCGTCCTAACGGTTGTCTCGAGCGTGGGTTTCGAGGCTGCCCTGGCGATGCCCGATGTCTTCGGCGGGCTCGTTTTGCTGGCTGCCGCCCTCATCGTCGCACTGCCAAAGCGTCTCGGGCCGTTCACGCGGATTGGCCTCTGCGCGCTCATCGCCTATGCGGCGCTGGCCCACGCGGCCAATCTCCTCGTCCTAGCCGCCGCTGTCGCGCTCGGGCTGCTTGCCTGCCTGCGCCTCGGCCTGTCGGCGGCCACCGCGAGGGTGGCGCCCCTGGCGGCGACGTTGGGCGTCAGCCTGGTCCTTGCAGCGTTGGGCCACGCGGCCCTGACCTCGGCGTTCGGCCGGCCGATTCCCACCGCGCCCTTCGTAGCCGGCCGAGTCCTGGCCGACGGTGGCGCGCAGCGTTATCTCCGGCAGGCCTGTCCCGCCGCCAAGCTCGCCTCTTGCGACCTGTCCGCAGTGCAGGCGGGACCGGAATACTACATCGGCGTGTACCCGCTCGCGCGCCCGCCCGCCGGCGACCCGAGGCTCCTCTACGACCAGCTGCAATACCACGCCATCACCGACGCCGAGGTGGCCCAGCGCGAACGTTTCGTCGCGGAGCAGCCTCAGCTGGTCATCGGGGCGCTTCTGGCTGACGGTCCACACTTGGCCAGCCTCATGCTGGCGCGCGGCGCGGCGGTGTTCGTGAATTTCCGCGTCGGGCCGGACTTGGACAGCCTGCCGGGCTTGATGCAGGAGAAGACCCAACGACACGAACAAATCGTCGCGCTCATGGCGGGGACGACCGCGTGCGTACGCGTTGGCGGATTCTGCCGAGCCCTCGACATAGGGCTGCTGGCTCCGCTGCAGGTCATCGCTGTCGCCGTCTCGCTAGGTTTCATCGCCCTTCGTCTGATGGGCAGGGCGGGGAAGATCGACGACGATCTCAAGATCTTTTCGGCCATCTTGGTCTCTCTCGTCCTGGCGAACGCTCTGATTTGCGGCGCGTTGGCAGGGCCCCAAGCCCGCTACCAGACGCGCGTCGAGTGGTTGATTCCGCTCGCCGCGCTGCTCCAGGGCCTCGCTTGGGCGCGCCGCTGGCGTGAAGCCGCTGCGGCCGCAACCCTTCCTTCACCAGTCACATCGATCGTGACCGAACCTTCAATCCAGGCCGCCCCGTGACGATTGCGCAACTCGCGTTCTTGAGCGTCTTCCCCGCGCTGGTGATCGCCGCCGCTGTGACCGACATGGCCAGCTACACGATTCCGAACCGGCTGAACCTGGCGCTTGCCGCGGTTTATCCGGTGGCGGCGCTCATGCTGGGCCGGCCGCCCGCGGAGGTGGGGGTCGGTCTCGCGATCGGACTTGCCGCGCTCATCGTCGCGATGGGGCTGTTCGCCGCCGGGTGGATCGGCGGCGGCGACGCCAAGCTGTTCGCCGCGGTTGCGCTCTGGCTCGGCTGGCCAGCGCTGGCCTCCTTCGTGATGGCGACGGCCCTGGTTGGAGGGGCGCTTGCGCTCTTGCTGCTCAACGTGCGCGCGGCCTGGCTCAAGCCCTATCTCGCCGGCGCGCCGCCATGGCTCGCGAGGCTCGCCACAACCGGAGAAGCGGTGCCCTACGGCGTCGCCATCGCGGTGGGCGCGCTGGTCGCTTTTCCCATAAGCCCGCTCGTTCGGGGCCTTCACGCAAGTTTTTGACGCATTCATCACGCCGCTTAGCGCGTCGTTAACCATGGCCTGAGCAAGCTCGACGAACACATTAAGAGAGCCGCCAGCAATGGGCCGAGCCAGAATCCTCATCGTCCTCGCAATCGCGACCGTCGGCTCGATCGGCCTAGTGCTCATCGTGAGCGCGATGCTCGGGCACAAAGCGCCGCCGCCGCAGGTGGTGGCCGCCCAACCCACCGCGCCGATGGCCCGCGTGCTCGTCGCCCGCCACGATCTTGCCGTCGGCGCGCGTCTCACCTCCAACGACATGACCTGGCAGGACTGGCCGGTAACCGCCGTCAATCCGGCCTTCATCACTGACGGTCAAGGCGCACACTTGTCAGCGCCGACCGCGACCAGCGCGATCGCTGAGCAGGCGAATCAGACGGTTCGCGCAGCCGCCACCGTCGTCGCCGGCGGGCCGAATCCGATGGATCAGCTTTCCGGCTCGATCGTTCGCGAGGCGATTTTGGCCAACGAACCCATCACCAACGCCAAGCTCGTTCGCGGCGGCGAGGGCGGCTACATGGCCGTGGTCCTGCAGCCGGGGATGCGCGCCGTCGCGGTGCCGGTGACAGCATCAGACGCCGCCGGCGGCTTCATCCTGCCCGGCGACCGAGTCGATGTCGTCCAGGCCCACCCAACCGATGCTTCAAACGGTCGGGGCGGCTTTGCAGCCGCGGTCCTGCTCCGCAACGTGCGGGTGCTAGCGATCGACCAAAACAGCCAGCCGCCCAAGAACGGGCAGCAATCCCAGATCGGCGGCACCGCGACCCTGGAGGTGGCCGCCGCCGACACTGAAGTGGTCGCCCGTGCGAAAGCGCAAGGCGAAGTCCTTCTGGCGCTGCGGCCCTACTCCGACGCCGGCCAGCCCTCCGGGCCGCCGACGGACCAGGGGATCAGCGGCCAGGTCCGCATCTTCCGAAGCGGCCAAGCTGCCGAGACGGTGACCCTGCAATGAAGCTCCTCATCAAACCTCTTCTGGCCGTCACGGCTTTCGCGGTCCTTGGGCTGGCGTCGCCGGCTGCGCGCGCGCAAACCGACGCACCCACCGATCCGATGCGCGTCGGCCTCGCGACGGCCAACGCCCAGAGCATCTCCATCCCCAAGGGCAAGTCCGCGATCGTCGACCTGCCGGTCGACGCGCGCGACGTCCTGGTCACCGATCCGAAGGTCGCCGACGCCGTGCTCCGCTCGCCGCGGCGGATCTATGTTGTCGGCCTCTCGCCGGGGATGACCGACGCCGCGTTTTTCGACGCCGCCGGCCGCCGCATCCTGGCCCTGAACATCCGTGTCGACCAGGACTTCGACGCCGTCGCACAGACCATTCAGCGGCTGATCCCGGATTCGCACATTCGCGTCGAGGCGGTGAACTCAAGCCTTGTCCTGTCCGGCGACGTCCCGAACCTGAAGGCGGCCGACCAAGCCGTCCAGATCGCGCAGCAATTCGTCAACCAGCCGACGCAGGTAGTCGACATGCTCTCGATCGGCGGCCCCGAGCAGGTGCTGCTGCGGGTGCGGATGGTCGAAATGCAGCGCACCGTGGTGAAGCAGCTCGGCTTCAACCTCAATGCCCTGATCGGACAGGTCGGCAGCCCGCAGTTCCTGCTGGGCGAAGCGGCCACCTTCGGCGTCAACGGCTCTGTCCTCGGCGGGCTCACGGGCACCGGCTATCAGGTCGACACCACCACGCAGCCGGAGATGCAGGAGCCCTGCGGGCCTGGCTTCCCGGCCGGGGCGCTTTGCCCGGTGATCGTGAAGAACGGCTCGACCGGCATCGCAAATTGGAACACCGCGACGCAGCAGAACGTCATCGGCTCGAACGGCCTGAACAAGGCCAACGCCAACATCGACGCTTTCGAGAGCGTCGGCCTGGTCCGCACGCTCGCTGAGCCCAACCTGACCGCCGTTTCCGGCGAGGCCGCCAAGTTCCTGGCCGGCGGGGAGTTCCCGGTGCCGACCGGGGTCAGCTCGTCTGGCCAGGTGACCATCGACTTCAAGACCTTCGGCGTCGGACTCGGCTTCACGCCAGTCGTGCTCTCAGGCGGCCGCATCTCGCTGAAGATCTCGACCGAGGTGTCGGAACTTACCAACCAGGGCGCGTTCAATCTGTCGAATGGCCCCAACTCGCCGACGCTCTCCATCCCCGGCCTCACCGTCCGCCGCGCCGAAACGATGGTCGAACTGCCCTCGGGCGGATCGATGATGATCGCCGGCCTGTTGAACGAAGAGACCAAGCAGGACCTCGACTCGCTGCCGGGTCTGATGAACCTGCCGGTGCTCGGCGCGTTGTTCCGCTCGCGCGACTATCAGTCCGGCGAGAGCGAGCTTGTCGTGATCGTCACCGCCTATCTGGTGAACCCGACCAGCCCGGCCAATCTGCAGACGCCAGCGGACGGCTACCAGGTCGCCACCGACGCAGAAACGACGCTGCTCGGCAGGATGAACAAGGCCTACAAGGACCGCCCCGCGGCGACCGCAGGCAAGACCTATCAGGGGCCCGTCGGCTATGTCATCGACTGAGGGTAAAGCCATGATCCGCAGGCTGTTCGTCCCCTGCCTCGCCGTGCTGACCTGCGCCTGTGCGTCGCAGCAGGCCGACCTGATGCACTTTGCGAGGAAGGATCCGAAGCAACCTGTCACGCCGTCCGAGCAGTTCTCGATCACCGTGACCCAGGGGCGCGATGAAATACTCCTCGCGCCACATCCCGACGGACTCTCCGACGCACAGATGCACGCGTTGGCGCAGCTGGTCGATCGCTGGCGCAACGCCAGCGGATCGACAATCACCATTCGCACTCCGGCCAGCGGCGAGGAGGCGATGTATCGCGCGACGACAGCGGTGCAGACCGCGCTCGAGGCGATCGGCGTTCGTCCCGAGCAGATCCAGCTGACCAGCTATGACGCTGGCCCCGGCGCGCCGATCGGCGTGAGCTTCCTCGGCTACCAGGCGCACGGGCCGCAGTGCGGCCGTAACTGGAACGACTTCACCCAGACCGGGGACAACGAAGTCAGCAAGAATTTCGGCTGTGCGGTAACGGCGAACGTGGCCGCGATGATCGCCAACCCGGTCGACCTTTTGGCGCCGCGGCCGATGGACTCCTCCGACGCGGGCCGGCGCGAGACGATCATCGGCAAGTACCACCTTGGGGTCATCGGTTCGACGCCCAAGGATGCGCAGGCCGACGGCGCGATCTCCGGCGCGATCAATTAGGGCAAGGCTCTTGGCTATTCCTCAAACCGATCCCGACAGCGTGGTCAGCGGCTTCGAAGCCGACGACGAGTTCGCCGCGTCCGGCGATCGCTGGCAGCCGACCGCTGACAGCGGCAAGCTCCTGGACGAGGACGACCCGTTCCTCACGCCGCAGGAGCCGATGGAGACCTTCGCGGCCGAGGACGAGAGTCATCCGGCCGCTGGCCCCTCTCTCAATCCGGTGGGCGACCTGATCGCCGGCGCCGAGGCCGTGCTCGGCGAGGCTAGCGTCCCGCACATCGGCATCCACATCTTCTGGGTGCGGAGTGAAACCGCGGAGATGGCCGAGAAGTGCGCAGCCGACCGGCGCATGGCCCGCGCCACGACCGAGATCAAGCCGGGCGGGCTGCCCGCGGCCATAGCGCAATACCAAAATCAACCGACGCCGCCGCTCGTCATCGTCGAGAGCGAAGAGACCGGACCGGTCCTGCTCGAACAGCTCGACCGGCTGGCGCAGGTCTGCGATGCCGGCGCCAAGGTGGTCGTGGTCGGGGCGCACAACGATATCACGCTCTACCGCGAGCTGATGCGGCGTGGCGTCAGTGAGTATCTCGTGCCGCCGCTGCAGCCGCTGCAACTCATCGGCGCCATCACGACGCTCTATGCGGACCCCGCCGCGCCCTTCGTTGGCCGGCAGATCGCCTTCGTCGGCGCGCGCGGCGGCGTTGGATCCTCGACCGTGGCGCACAATCTCGCCTACCTGCTGTCGGAGACGATGCGGACCAACACGGTCATCGTTGATCTCGACCTGCCTTTCGGCACGGCGGGCCTGGATTTCAACCAGGACCCCTTGCAGGGCGTCGCCGACGCGCTCAGCCAGCCCGATCGGCTCGACCCGGTCCTGCTCGACCGCATGATGGCCCGCTGCGGCGAGCGCCTGAGCCTCTTCGCCGCGCCGGCGACGCTCGACACCGACTACGACATCAGCGCCGACGTCTTCGAGGAGGTCACCAGCAAGATCCGCGCAACGGCGCCCTACGTCGTGCTCGACCTGCCGCATCTGTGGTCCGGCTGGATGCGCCGCACCCTGCTGGCCGCCGATGACGTGGTGATCACGGCCACGCCGGATCTGGCGTCGCTGCGCAACGCCAAGAACATCGTTGACCTGGTGCGTCAGGCCAGGCCGAACGATTCGCCGCCGGTGCTCGTCCTCAACATGGTGGGCTCGCCGGGCCGCCCCGAGATCCCGGTCAAGGACTTCGGCGAGGCGCTCGGCCTCGAGACCACGGTGATCGTGCCGTTCGACGCCAAGCTGTTCGGGCAGGCCTCCAACAACGGCCAGATGATCGAAGAACTTGGCCCGAAGACGAAGGCCGCCGAGGCGTTCCAGCGGCTCGCGCTGCTGATTACGCGCCGTGACCCGCCGCCCGCACCGAAGAAGTCGCCGCTCGCCGGTCTGTTCAAGTTCAAATAGGCCAGGCCCGTGTTCGGCAAACGCTCAGGGGACGGCGAGCCGACCAAGCCGGCGGACGCCCCGCCTCCGCCGCCCAAGGGCGGTCCGTCGATCGCCACGCGTCCGCAGCGCGTGGAGCCGGCGACGACCCGCCAGGCGCTCGCGCCGGCCCGGCCGCCCAAGCCGGATTCCGGACCGCGCTCCGCTTCCGATCGCCTGGCCGGCACCCACGGCGCGCAGGCGAGCGCGGCGACCGGGGGGCCGAAGCTCACCTCCGCCTTCGAGCAGTTGCGGGCCGCGCAGGGCGCGCCGACAACCGCCGAGATCGTGCGCGAGCAGAGCGACTACTATCACGCGACCAAGACCACCATCTTCAACGCCCTGATCAACACGATCGATCTGGCTCAGCTGGCCCAGCTGGACCTGAAATCGGCCGGCGAGGAGATTCGCGACATCGTCGCCGAGCTGGTGGCGATCAAGAACGTCTCGATGTCGGTGGCCGAGCAGGAGCACTTGGTCCAGGACATCATCAACGACGTCCTCGGCTACGGGCCGCTCGAGCCCCTTCTGGCGCGCGACGACATCGCCGACATCATGGTCAATGGCGCTGGGCGGGTCTTCATCGAAGTGGCGGGCAAGGTTCAGCTGACCAACGTCCGCTTCCGCGACAACGCGCAGCTGATGAACATCTGCCAACGGATCGTGAGCCAGGTCGGCCGCCGCGTCGACGAGAGCTCGCCGATCTGCGACGCCCGGCTTCCCGACGGCAGCCGCGTCAACGTCATCGCGCCGCCGTTGGCGCTTGATGGCCCGACGCTGACGATCCGGAAGTTCAAGAAAGACAAGCTCACGATGCGCAACCTGGTCGACTTCGGGTCGATCAGCCCGGAGGGCGCGCGCGTATTGGGCGTTATCGGCGCGTCGCGCTGCAACGTGATCATTTCCGGCGGAACAGGCTCGGGCAAGACCACGCTGCTCAACACCCTGACCGCCTTCATTGACCCGACCGAGCGGGTGATCACCTGCGAAGACGCCGCCGAACTGCAACTGCAACAGCCACACGTGGTGCGTCTGGAGACCCGGCCCCCCAACCTCGAAGGCTCGGGCCAGATCACGATGCGCGACCTGGTCAAGAACTGCCTGCGCATGCGCCCGGAGCGGATCATCGTCGGCGAAGTGCGCGGTCCCGAGGCGTTCGACCTCTTGCAGGCGATGAACACCGGCCATGACGGATCGATGGGCACGCTGCACGCGAACAGCCCGCGCGAATGCCTGAGCCGCGTCGAATCGATGATCACGATGGGCGGCTACGGCCTGCCGTCGAGGACCATCCGCGAGATGATCGTGGGCTCCGTCGATGTAATCATCCAGGCGGCCCGCCTGCGCGACGGCTCGCGGCGGATCACCCACGTCACCGAGGTCGTCGGCCTCGAAGGCGAGGTGATCATCACCCAGGACCTGTTCGTCTACGAGATCACCGGCGAGGACCCACAGGGCGGCGTCGCGGGTCGCCACCGGTCGACCGGCATTGCGCGCCCGAGGTTCTGGGATCGCGCCCGCTACTACGGGCTCGAGCGCGAGCTGGCCGAGGCGTTGGACGCGGCGGAGTAGCCCATGAACCCTCTTGTCATCCTCGTGGCGGTTGTCGCCTTCCTCACCCTCGGCGGCCTTGGATTCGTGGTCGCCGGCTCGGGCTCCGGCGATGTTCGGGTGGCGCGCCGGGCCAGGGCGATCGCCGGCGCCGGCCGACCCGAGAAGGCGGCCACCAGGGCCAAGCTCGCGCAGCAGGACGCCGGCAACCGCCGCAAGCAGCTGCTGCAGACGCTGAAGGAACAGGATCGCCTGCAACGCAAGGTCTCGGTGTCGCTGAATGCCCGGCTCAAGCAGACGGGCTTGAACCTCAGCGTGCCGCAGTTCTGGATCGCCAGCAGCCTGTTGGGCGTTGTGGTCGTCCTTAGCGCCTTCATCCTCCGCGCGCCGCCTTGGGCCGCTCTCCTCCTCGGCCTCGTGGCCGCGCTCGGTCTCCCGCGCTGGGCGATCAGCTTCCTGGCGCAACAGCGCAGGAAGAAGTTCACCGCGCACTTCTCTGACGCCATCGACATCATCGTGCGCGGTATCAAGTCTGGGCTGCCGGTTCACGACTGTCTGCGCGTGATCGCCCGCGAGAGCCCGGCGCCGCTCGGTCCCGAATTCCAACGGCTAGTTGAAAACATTTCGATGGGCGTGGCCGTCGATCAGGGACTGGAGCGGATGTACGAGCGCATGCCGACACCGGAGTTGCGCTTCTTCACCATCGTGCTGGCGATTCAGGCGAAGACCGGCGGCAACCTGGCCGAGGCGCTTGGCAACCTCTCTGCGGTGCTTCGCGCGCGCAAGCTGATGCGCGAGAAGATCAAGGCGCTGTCGTCGGAGGCCACCACCTCGGCCTTCATCATCGGTTCGCTGCCGCTGGCGGTCGTGCTGCTCGTGATCGCAACGACGCCCTCGTACATGATGGTCATGCTGACCGATTCGCGCGGCAAGCTGATGCTGCTCGCCGGCGCCGTCATCGAGGCGATCGGCATCTTCGTCATGCGCCGCATGATCAACTTCAAATACTAGCGAGGCGCGAGAGCCATGGATTTCACCGCGCTGGCGACCACGCTGACCGATCCCTCGACGATCCTGATGGGGTTCGTCGGCGTTCTGACCTTCGCCACCATCGTGACGCTTGCATCGCCCCTGATGGTGCGGTCGACGCTCGAAACCCGGCTGAACTCGGTCGCCAACCGGCGCGAGGAGCTAAAGCGACGCTCGCGTGAGGCGCTTGCCAAGAAGAATCAGGCCGCCAGCATCCGCCAGACCGACGAAGGCATGTTCAAGGCCATCGTCGATCGGCTGCAGCTCAGTCGGCTGCTCGAGGATCCGCAGGTGGCCGACAAGCTGGCGCAGGCCGGCTACCGCGGCCCGCGCCCGATCACCACCTTCTACTTCTTCCGCATGCTCACGCCGTTCGTCTTCGCCTTGCTCCTCGGCGTCTATTTCTACACCCTCAACCCCTTCAACCTGCCGGGGCTGACCAAACTGTGCATCTGCGTCGGCGGGCTGACGCTCGGCTACTACGCCCCGAACGTCTACATCTCCAACGTCGCGACCAAGCGGCGCACCTCCATCATGCAGGCCTTTCCCGATGCGCTCGATCTCTTGCTGATCTGCGTGGAGTCCGGCATGTCGATCGAGGCGGCGCTGCAAAAGGTCAGCCAGGAGCTAGGCCCCTCGTCGATCGAGCTGGCCGAGGAGCTGTCGCTGTTGGTGGCCGAGCTGTCCTACCTGCCAGACCGCCGGCAGGCCTACGAGGGTCTGGCCAAGCGCACCAACCACCCAGGCATCAAGTCCGTCGCCACCGCCATGACCCAGGCCGAGCGCTACGGGACCCCGCTCGGCACGGCGCTCCGCGTCATGGCGAAGGAAAATCGCGACCTGCGGCTTGCGTCTGCTGAGAAGATGGCCGCCGCGCTGCCGGCCAAGCTCACCGTGCCGATGATCGTCTTCTTCCTGCCCGTGTTGTTCATCGTCGTGCTTGGACCCTCGATCATCCGGGTCCAGGACGTTATGGCGCACAAAGGCTAAGCGGCCGCACGCCGCAGGTGGAGGCGGCCGCGAAGGCCGGCTAGCTTCCTCCGGTCTTCATCGACTCCCAGGTGCGAGCGGCTGCAGCCGTCGATTCGGCCGACCCGCGCCCGGCATAGGCCGCTTGCAGGTAGGCGAGATCCGCGTCCGCCTGCTCCGGCGGTAGGTCCTGGCGCAGCAGCGTCTCCGCCTCGCTGAGCTTGCCCTCGAGCCCTAGCACGAGGGTCAGATCCTGCCGGACGGTCAGGCTGGCGGTGGGCTGGGCGGCCGCGCGACGCAACAGCGGCTCGGCGCCTGCCGCATCGCCATCGGCTGCCATCTCCATCGCCATGTTGGACAGTACCGAGGGATTGTCCGGTGACAGCGCAAGCGCGGCCCGCCACGCGGTCTGGGCGTCCTGCTGGCGCCTGACCTCGGCGTAGGCGATACCGAGCAGTGATAGCGGCCGCCAGTCCTTCGGCGCCAGAGCTTGCGCCCGTTGCAGCGGATCGATGGCGTAGAACCCCTGGCCGGCCGCGACATAGGCCCGCGCGGTCTCCATCAGGGCTGCGAAGTTCTTCGGGTCCAGCACGAGCACGCGGCCCGCCGACTGGATTGCGGCGTCGTACTGGCCGAGCGCCCTGAGCGCGGCGGACAACTTCACGCCGGCTTCGGCGTCGGTCGGATCGAGCTGCGCCTCCCGCCCCCAGAATGCTGCCTGAGCCAGGGGCGCCATGCGATCGGCGGCGGCCCGCTCTTCGGGCGTCGCCTTGATCGGCGCCGGCGACGGGGCGGCGTGCGCGGCCGGCGCCGGGTTGGCCGGGCCGGCCTGCGCCGGCGTGGCATGGCTCAGCCTCGGTGCGAGCAAGACGGCGATGAGGGCGGTGGTGGCAATGGCGGCTCTGCGCGACATGGCTTCGGGCTCCCGTTTGCGGGTTCGGCGCCGGAAGGATCGGCCGTGCTCGTCAACGAAGCGTTAAGCTTGACGAATTGTTACCGGACGATATGGCCCCTTCATGAGCGACCTTATTCTGGACGCCCCCACAGGCGACGTCCGAGCCCTGCACGCCGTCGCCGAGGGCGACCTCGAAACCTTCCTGGGCACCCAGTCGCCCCCCGTGTCGCAGGCCGCCGCCCTTCAGGGGTTCAAGGGCAAGGTTGGCCAGGTCCTGCTCGCGAACGACGCGGCGGGCGCGGTCGTCACGGCGCTCGGCGTCGGCGAGGCGCCAAAAGCCGACTCCTTTCGTGCGGGTCCCACACGGCTGCCGGCGGGCGACTATCGGCTGGCGGCGGTCCCCGCCGGGCTGACGTTCGAGGCCATCGCGCTTGCCTGGGCGATGGGCGGCTACCGGTTTGAGCGCTACCGCAAGCCCAAGGATGGTCAGGCCCGCCTCGCGGCGCCCGCCAACGTCGAGCTCGCCGAAGTCCGCCACATCGCAGCCTCGCTGGCGCTGGCGCGCGACCTGACCAACACGCCGGCCAACGACATGGGGCCGGTCGAGATGGAGATGGCCGCGCGCGAGGTGGCCGAGGCTTTCGGCGCCGAGATCGGCGTCGTCATCGGCGACGAGCTTCTGGCACAGGGCTATCCGGCCGTGCACGCGGTCGGCCGCGCCGCCGATCCCAGGCGCGCCCCGCGGATGATCGAGATCGTCTGGGGAAGGCCGCGCCATCCGCTCGTCGCGCTGGTCGGCAAGGGCGTCGTCTTCGACTCCGGCGGCCTCGACCTGAAGACGGCGGCGGGCATGCGCCTGATGAAGAAGGACATGGGCGGCGCGGCCCATGCGCTGGCGTTGGCGCGCATGGTGATGGCGGCAAAGCTGCCGGTCCGCCTGGTCGCCCTGCTGCCGGTGGTGGAGAACGCAGTCTCCGGCGACGCCATGCGACCGGGCGACGTGCTTGCCTCCCGCAAGGGGCTTTCGATCGAGATCGGCAACACCGATGCGGAGGGGCGGCTGATCCTAGCCGACGCGCTCGCCCGGGCCGCCGAGCTCGACCCTGTCCTGACCCTCGACTTCGCGACCCTGACCGGGGCTGCGCGCGCCGCGCTCGGACCGGAGGTCGCCCCCTTCTACACCGACGATGAGGCGCTGGCCGCCGATCTGGCCCGCGCGGCCGAGACCACCGACGACCCGCTCTGGCGCATGCCGATGTGGAAGGGCTACGAGCCAGCCCTCGACAGCGACATCGCCGATGTGAAGAACGACCCCGACGCCTGGGCGCAAGCCGGTTCCGTGACCGCGGCGCTGTTCCTTAGGCGCTTCGCACCGAAGACCGGCTGGGCCCATTTCGACATCTTCGCCTGGATCGCGCGCGCAGGCCCGGGCCGCCCCATCGGCGCCGAGGCGCAGGCGATCCGCGCCGCCTACGCAATGATCAAGAGCCGCTACGCCAAGCGCTAGGGCTCAGGTCTTCCCCGTCGCGCCCTTGGCTGGCGCGCCCTTGGCCGCCGTCGCCGGCGCCGCGGCCGGATGCGGCGGCGGAACGGGCAGGGTCGAGCCCAGGGTGTGGAGGTAGGCGATGATGTTAACGCGGTCCTTCGGCTCCGGCAGGCCGACGAAGGTCATCTTGGTGCCGGGGACTACCGTACCTGGGCTCTTCAGGTAGGTGTAGAGCAGGTCATAGGTCCACACCGGGTTCTTGGCGGCGAAGTCCTGCATCGGCTGGTCGTAGCTGTAGCCTGCCGCCGCCCCGATCTTGCGGCCAACAACGCCCCACAAGTTCGGGCCGGTCATGTTCGGCCCGTTCTGTTGGAAGTTGTGGCAGGACTGGCACTTCTGCGCGACCTGGGCGCCGGCGCTCACGTCCGCCGCCGGCAGCGCCGCGCCCCAATCGGGCGGAACGTCAGGCGCCTCAGCCGCCGGCGCGCTCGACTCCTCGGCCGAGATGTCGACCGCATACCCCTGCTTGGCAGGCGGGTAGTACTCCCAGATGATGTTGGCGAGTTCGCCCAAGCCGAACACGGCCAGCCCGGTCGCCAGCACCGCGCCGGCGATCTTGTTGAAGCTCAACTGGTCGCTCATGCCGTCCGTGAAGCCCCTCGCGTTCCTGCGTCTTTCCAAGGCGGAGCCAGCGCGCGGCCCCCAACCTTGCGTTCGCGTCTCTGACACGCTACCGGCGCGCACGCAACCGACCAATGGCGCGCCGGCAAGCCGATCTTGCGCCCGCCGTCAGCAAGGAACGCATGCACCCGATCGTGCTCATTCCAGCCCGGATGGCGGCGTCGAGACTGCCGAACAAGCCGCTCGCCGACATCGGCGGACTGCCGATGATCGTGCGTGTCCTGCGTCAGGCCGAAGCTGCGGGCGTCGGGCCTGTCGCCGTGGCCGCGGGCGAGGCGGAGATCTGCTCGGCCGTCGAGCGCGCTGGGGGGCGGGCGGTGCTGACCGATCCTAGTCTGCCCTCAGGCTCGGACCGCATCCTGGCCGCGCTGGCTGTGCTCGATCCGAATCGCCGCCACGACGTGGTGGTCAACCTGCAGGGTGACATCCCCTTCCTCGACCCGGCGCTGGTCGGCGCCTGCGTCGGCCTGCTGGACGAGGAGTCCACCTGCGACATCGCGACCCTGATCGCACCGGAAGGCTCGCCGGCCGAACGCACCGATCCGGACTGCCCGAAAGCGATCGTGACGATGCAGCCGGGCGGCAAGCGCGCGCGGGCGCTCTACTTCACTCGCTCGACCCTCTATGGCGACGGGCCTGTCTGGCGGCACATCGGCGTCTACGCCTATCGCCGCCAGGCGCTCGACCGCTTCGCCGCGGCGCCGCCCTCGGCGCTGGAGAGGCGCGAGAAGCTCGAGCAACTGCGGGCGCTCGAGCTCGGCCTCTCCATCTGGGCGGCGATCGCCGAGGCCATGCCGATCGAGGTCAATACTCCGGCCGAGCTCGCCGTCGCGCGCCGGTACGCGGAACAGGCGGCATGAGCGACAGACCGAAGATCGCCTTTCAGGGCGAGCCGGGCGCGAACAGCCACGAGGCGGCGAGGGACTACTATCCCGACTACGAGCCCTTGGCCTGCGCCACCTTCGAGGACGCATTCGAGGTCATCCGCAACGGAACCGCGGCGTTGGGGATGATCCCGGTCGAGAATTCCATCGCCGGCCGGGTCACCGACGTGCATCACCTGTTGCCGGACTCCGGTCTCCGCATCATCGGCGAGCGGTTCAAGCCGATCCGCTTCCACCTGATGGCCAATTCGGGCGTCGCGCTCGGCCAGGTGAAGACGGTGGCGTCGATGTCCATCGCGCTCGGCCAGTGCCGCAAGACGCTGCGCAAGCTGGGTGTGAAGACCGAGGCGGTCGGCGATACCGCCGGCGCCGCCAAGGCGCTTGCCGAGCATCCCGACCCAACTCGCGCGGCCATCGCGCCAGCGCTCGCGGCCGAGATCTACGGCCTCGAGATCCTCAAGCGCGACGTCGAGGACGAGCGGCACAACACCACCCGCTTCCTGATCATGACCGCCGAGCGCGACCCGGCCCGACCGCCGGCCGGCGCGCCTTGCGTGACAAGCTTCGTCTTCCGCGTCCGCAACCTGCCGGCCGCACTTTACAAAGCGCTGGGCGGGTTTGCGACCAACGGCGTCAACATGACCAAGCTCGAGAGCTACATGGAGAACGGGGCCTTCACCGCCACGTTCTTCTACGCCGAGGTGGACGGGCGGCCCGAGGACCAGGCGCTGGCCAACGCCTTCGAGGAGCTGGGCTTCTTCTGCGAGAAGTTCGAGATTCTCGGCGTCTACGCCGCCGACCCCTATCGCGAGCGCGCCGGGCGCTAGGCCCCGCCAAACGCCGCCGCGCGGCGCTCCGGACCGAAGATGGTCCAGGCGGCGATCGCGACAGCCGCGATCGCCGCGACGAGCGCCAACGCCAGCCCATAATCGTTGTGCCGCGCCTCGGCGATCTGCGCCTGCCAGACGGCGGCGCCCGAGGCGAGCAGGTTGCCGACCTGGTAGGCGTAGCCGGGGAAGGCGCCCCGCGCGTCGTCGGGCGCAAGCTCGTTCAGGTGCGCCGGGATGATGCCCCATGCGCCCTGCACCATGAACTGCATCATAAAAGCGCCTGCCGCCAGCAAGGCCGTCCCGTGCGAAAACGCCCAGAGCGGGATCACCAGCACCGAAAGCAGGGCCGCGACGACGATGCCGCGGCGGCGGCCGAAACGCTCGGAGAGCCCGCCGAACAGGAGCCCGCCGCCGATCGCGCCCACGTTGCCGATGATGGTGAGCAGGCCGGTGGAGCCGGTGCCGAACCCGCGTCCTTTCTGCAGGAAGGTCGGGTAGAGATCCTGCGTCCCGTGGCTGAACAGGTTGAACGCGGTCATCAGCACGATGACGTAGAGCGCCATCCGCCAATGGCTGCGGAAGAACCACAAGCCCGCGAGCGCCAGCGGCGCGTCGACCGCGTAGATCCAGGTCAGGGTCGGAATCTTCAGCATTGGCCCCAACGTCGCGGGCCCGATCGCAACGGCCAGCGCGACCACGCCGAGCGCGAACAGCGCCGCGATGCTGCGGGAACGCGGTGCCGCTCGTCTTGCCTCGAACGCGGGCGATTCGCGCACGGACATCTGGATGAAGACCGCGAGCAGGGCGGGGATTGCGCCCACCATGAACATGCCGCGCCAGCCGATGCGGTCGAACAGGAAGAAGAAGACCGCTGACGCGATCAGGTAGCCGGCCGCATAGCCCTCCTGCAGCAGGCCCGAGATCAGGCCCCGGGCTTTCGGCGGGATGGATTCAAGCGCCAGCGACGCGCCGACGCCCCAAACCCCGCCCATGGCGAAGCCAAACAGGGCGCGCAACACGAGCAACGCCGCCAGGCTCGGCGCGAAGGCGGACGCAAGCTCGATCGCCGAATAGAGCACCACGTTGGTCATCAACACCGGGCGGCGGCCGAAGGCGTCGGCGACCAAGCCGAACACCAGCGCGCCGAACGGCCGCGCGGCCAGGGTCAGCGAGCTCGCCACCACCACGCGGGCGATGTCGGCGTGGAAGTCGGCCGCGATGGCCTTGAACATGAAGACCATCAGGAAGAAGTCGAAGGCGTCCAGCGTCCAGCCGAGGAAGCTCGCCGCGACCGCGCTCCATTGATGCCGGTCGAGCCCACGCACCTCCGACAGCATCGTCATGCGTCAGCCGGCGTCCGCCCAGGCCTTGATCAGCTGGAAGGCGATGGCCATGCCGCCGGGCGCGCGGGCGTCGTTCAGCTCGCCCTTGATAAGCGACTTGGCCTCCGAGCGGGTGAACCAGCGCACCTCCTCGAGCTCGTTCAGGTCGGGCTCGGCTTTGTCGTCCTCGACCTCGCAGATCAGGCCGATCATCAGCGACGACGGATAGGGCCAGGGCTGCGTCGAGTGGTAGTTCACACGCACCGCGGTCAGTCCCGCCTCCTCGTGCACCTCGCGCGCGCAGGCCTCCTCGATGGTCTCGCCGGGCTCGAGGAACCCGGCCAGGGCCGAGTACATCCCCTCCGGCCAGACCGCCTGGCGGCCCAGAAGGCACTTCTCGCCGATGGTCGGCAGCATGATCACTACCGGATCGGTGCGCGGGAAATGCTCGGTGCGGCAGCTCTCGCACACCCGCTTCCAGCCGCCCTCGACGGCGATGGTCTGCTCGCCGCAAGCCGGGCAGAAGCCATGCCGGCGCCGCCACTCGAACACGCCCTTGGCTGTGGCGCAGATGGCCGCATCGCCGGGGGGCAGGCGAAGGGCGCTCGCGCGCAGATCCTCGAAGCGCCCGAAGCCCTTGAGCGGCCCCTCGGCCGGGTCGATGGCGCTCTCGAGGTCGATGGCGAAGACCGCCGTCTCTTTCCAGAGCCCCAGGAACAGCATCCGCTCGTCGCTGCCGGCCGTCTCACGCGCCAGGCCCATGGGGACGTAGGCGATGCGCAAGCTCCGATCACCGCCGGGCGCGTCCTCGACCATCGGCTTTCCGTTCCAAAGCGCGACCGCCAGGGTGTCCGGATCGGCGATCTTGCCCCTCAACCAGTCGGCGTCCGCCCGCTTGTAGCTCGCGCGATCGAGCGGATTGCCGGCGAAGGTGTTCTGGAAGGCGTCGAGGGGCATCCCGGCTGCTTAGCAAAGCCAAGCCGCCCGCGCGAGGCGGGAACGTGCGGGGCCTGCGCTTCCGCCGCTCAGGCGTCCTGGCTGGACGGATAGCCGCCCCGCGCCATCAGCGCGGCGACCAGCATGGCGTCGTTGGTCGGGCGTCGCTTCCGCGCGATGTCGCCAGCCATGCTAGGCCGAACGGCGGCGGCTTGGCCGGCCGAGCACGGGTACCAGGGTTGCTACTGAGGAGGGCGGCGCATTGGCCGGACGAGCCGCCCTTGCGTCCGCCCCTCGCGGCCGCGATATTGGGCGCGGAGGCTGGCGGCGGGCGGAGTCCTCGCCAACCCGGTCAGGTCCGGAAGGAAGCAGCCGTAACGAGTTTCGCTCCGG
>Ga0209415_10001990_pt1 | contig 38751 bp, 33 predicted proteins | sample PeaSoiSIISIP2007_FD_187696 | JGI IMG/M metagenome (GOLD analysis project Ga0209415, IMG submission 187696) | Peat soil microbial communities from Weissenstadt, Germany - SII-SIP-2007 (SPAdes) (version 2) | ecosystem: Environmental > Terrestrial > Soil > Wetlands > Peat | place: Germany...
GACTCGCGCGCCCGCATGATCCGCCTGCAGGGGAAGGTGGCGCCGGTGGAACCCGCCCCCTACGACCTGGCGAACCTGCTGGTGGAGCCGCTCACCATCGTCGTCGGCAAGGGGATGAAGCCGGTAGTGCTCGGGCACGACCAGCAACTGGTGGAACAGCTGGAGGGCGTGGCGGGACTGACCGAGGACCTGGCGACGCACAGCTCCTTCCAGTCCGGCACCTGGCGCATCGTGAAGCGCAAGGAATCGTCCTTCCAGGGCGAGCGCCTTTTGATCGACTGTCTGGCTCTGAGGACCTCGGGGGGGAAGTAATTCCCTCCCGGGCTCCCGGCCCCTCCCCTTTTGTCCCGCATGCTCTTCTTCCGTTCGTTCCGCCACGTCGATGAGTTTCCGCAAATTAACCCTTGCCATTTTTCCACCCCCTAAGTAGAATCATAGGCGCCATCAGCCAAGACCGACCGGGAGGGAGAGGTTGCCAAACTTCGTCATGCACCAGGGTTCCATGGAGCTGTTTTTGGCCCGGCTTACACCCTTCGGAGAGCTGCACGGACCGACCTTGAACGAGGCCGGCGTCTGTTCCTTCGCCCCCCCGGGGCCTGAGCGTCCGCTTAATCTCGATTACCGAAGGACGCAGATCCCGCCGAAAAAATACCTTTTCCCCTTCCGCGAAGAGATCCTCCGCTATCGTGCCGGCGCCTATCGCGCAGGCACGCTGGAACTTCCCCCGCTGGTCATCTTCGGGCTGCACCCCTGCGATCTGCACGGCATCGCCTACCTGGACCGGGTCTTCTTAAGCGACCGCCCGGACCCGGCCTACGCCGCCAGGCGCTCACGGCTCACCCTGATCGGCATTTCCTGCACACCCGACGACAGCTGTTTCTGCCGTGAACCGCAGCACGCCGCCCCCTGCGATCTCTTTCTCGACTCCCGCGGCGAAGAACTGCTGGTTACCGCCGCCACCCCCAAGGGGGAAGCGCTCGCCGCCGCCGCGGCCGAACTCCTCGTGCCGGCCGGCGAGGAGTCAGTGCCGGCCGAACCGGGCTGCCTCTGCCCGCCACAGGACCCTGAGATCCGCTTTGCCGAGCATCCCCTGTGGCAGCGTTTCGCCGATGCTTGCGTCTCCTGCGGGGCCTGTTCGGCCTGCTGCCCCACCTGCTACTGCTTCGACCTGCGCGAATACCCCGATCTCCTGGGCGGGGCCGGCAGGCTCAGGGAGTGGGACAACTGCCTGTTCGCCACCCACGGCGAGGTGGCCGGCAAGAATTTCCGCCCCGACCGGCTGGACCGGCTCCGCTACCGGTTCCTGCACAAGTACTGCGGCTTCTCGCCTTTTGAGGGGATCAGTTCCTGCGTCGGCTGCGGCCGCTGCAAGGAGGTCTGCCCGGTGGACATCGACCTGCGCGAGCTTTGCGACCCGCGGGCGGGGGGAGCGGCATGAACGACGCCGGCCTGCATACCCCCTGGAGCGCGAGGCTTCTGGAGCGCCGCGCGCTCTCCGGCGACACGGACCTCTTCACCCTCGACCTGGAGAAGGCGGCGCACGAGCAGCTTTCGGGTTTCGTCCCCGGCCAGTTCGTGCAGCTCTCCGTCCCCGGCGCAGGGGAAGTGCCGATCTCGCCGGCCGACCTACCCGGCGAGGACGGCACGCTCACCCTCTGCGTCCGGCGGGTCGGGCACGTCACCGAGCAGTTGCACCGCTGCCAGCCGGGGGACACGCTCGGCATCCGCGGTCCCTTCGGCATCGGCTTCCCGGTGGGCGAGATGGCGGGGCGTCACGTGCTCCTCTTGGCGGGGGGACTGGGCATCGCACCGCTCCGCTCGCTCCTTTGCTACCTCTTGGCCTATCCGGAGCGCTTCGGCGAGGTCACCCTGATGTACGGCGCACGCGAGCCGGCAGTCATGCTTTTTCGCGAGGAACTGGCGCAACTTGCCGCCCGGGGGGGCTTGAGGCTTTTCCTCACGGTCGATTTCGCTCCCGAGCACCCCTCAGGCTCCTTCAGCTGCAAGATAGGGCTCCTCCCGGACCTCCTGAAGGGTTACCGCTTCGACGCGGCGGACACCTACGTCGCGGTCTGCGGGCCGCCGCCGGTCTATCGGTGCCTCGCCTCCGAGCTTACCGAGGCGGGAGTCCCGGAGGAGCGGGTCCTCTTCAGCATGGAGCGCCGCATGCGCTGCGGGATCGGCCGCTGCTGCCACTGCGCGCTCGGCCAGAAGCTCTGCTGCACGGACGGACCGGTGTTCAGGCTGAGCGAACTCAGGCGTATCCCGGAGGCGCTATGAAAAAGCCGAGACTCGCCATCGCCGGCCTCACCGCCTGTTCCGGCTGCCAGCTCACCCTTTTGAACTGCGAGGAGGAACTCCCCCTCATCCTGGAGAAGTTCGACGTCGCATACTTCCCGATGGGAGAGAGTACTCACGACTCGCTGGCGACCTACGACGTCGCGCTGGTGGAAGGGGCCGTTTCCACCCCGGGCGACCTCTCCACCCTCTTCAAGCTCAGAAGCACCAGCAAGCTTTTGGTGGCCTACGGCACCTGCGCCATGCACGGCGGCGTGGCGGCCATGAACAACCTGCAGGCGGCCGGGAGGCAGGAGCTGTTGCGCGAGGTGTACGGAGCGCCGGGCCTTGAGTTGGAGACCTTTCCCCCCGCCCCCTTCAAGAACGTGATCAGCGTCGACTTTGCCGTCACCGGCTGCCCGCCGGAGAAGGGGGAACTGATCGAGCTTTTGGGCGCGCTGCTCGTCGGCACCCTCCCCCCTCCCCGCAGCTATCCGGTCTGCCTGGAATGCCGCAGCCGCGAAAACCTCTGCCTCCTTCTGGAGAAAAACGAGCTCTGTCTCGGCCCCGTCATCCAGGGGGGATGCAACGCCCGCTGCCCAGCCACCGGCATCGCCTGCGAAGGGTGCCGCGGCCCGGTAGCCGAAGCGAACGTGGCGCAGGAGCTGGAGCTCCTTTTGGAGCGGGGTTTCAGCAAGGAGGAGATCAGGCGCCGGATGAGCCGCTTCACCGTGGAGTGGGACTATGACCAGCGTCGTTGAGATAAGCCCGCTGACCCGGGTGGAGGGGCACGGCACCGTCAAAATCTACCTCGACGGCCCGCGGGTGGAGAAGGTCGAGCTCTGCCTGACCGAGTCCCCCCGCCTGTTCGAGGCGCTGCTCATCGGGAAGGGGTTTGCCGAGGTGCCGGAGATCGTCTGCCGTATCTGCTCGCTCTGCTCGACGGTGCACAAGGTGACGGCGCTTCTGGCGGTGGAGGACGCCCTCGGCGTGCGGGTTTCGGAGTCCACCCGGCTCACCCGGGAACTGATCTTAAACGGCGGGCTGATCCAGAGCCACGCCCTGCACCTGTACTGCCTGATGCTCCCCGACCTCTTCGAGGTGCGGGGGGTGAGCGACCTGGCCCAAAAGGCGCCGGAACTCTTGAAGGCGGGGCTGGCGGTAAAAAGGGTGGGTAACCTGATCCAGGAAACGGTGGGGGGAAGGCTGATCCATCCGGTGAACATCCGGCTGGGGGGACTCGGGCGCCGCATCGGCCGCGACGAACTGCTGCTCTTAAAAGACGAGCTGCAGGCGATCATGCCCGCCTGCCGGGATACGGTCCCGCTTTTTAGCACCCCGTTTTCCTTCCCGCCGCTTCCCGCCCCGGCTTACCTGGCGCTCGCCTCGAGCGACCCGGTCAGTACCGGCGACGCCTTCCTGTGGGGGGACGGCTCGTTTCCGGTGCACGCCTACCGGGAGCGGATCGAGGAGGTTTACCTCCCCCACACCCGAGCCAAACAGGCGCAGCTCGAAGGCAATTTCCCCACGGTGGGGCCGCTCTCCCGCCTGAACCTCGGTGCGGTGACCGGTACGGAAGCGTCCCCGCTGTTCGAGGGCCTCAGGCCCGAGCTGACAGGAAGCGACATCCGCGGCGGCAACCTCGCCCGCGCCGTGGAACTTATCCAGGCCGTGGAACGCTCGCTGAGCGTGATCGAAGAGCTTTTGGCGCCGGGCAGGGATGCCTCAAGGGAGGCGGACGCTCCCGTCCGGGGGACCGCCCTCCCCGGCAGCGACCTCAGGGTCGGCACCGCCGCCTGCGAAGCGCCGCGCGGCTCGCTGATCCACAGCTACGCCTTCGACGAGGCGGGGCGCTGCAAGGGCGCCGACGTCATCACCCCCACCTCGCTCAACCAGGGTGCCATCAGCCGCGACCTGCTGGTCCTGGCACGCGCCATGGAGGGCGCCGAACGCCCGCAGCTGATAGCCGCGCTGGAGCGCCTGGTGCGCTGCTACGACCCCTGCATCTCCTGCTCGGTCCACCTGGTCACGCTCTAATCGTGGGGCCTTTCCCCGCCTCAAACAGGCTCCGTCGGACATCCTCAACAATCCCGCACAGTTATCCGAAACTACTGAATTAGCGCAGAAAATTCGCAAACGGCGGTTGACACCGACAGGCGCTTTGCTAGACTAAGGGGCAGCTAACGCACGCAACGTGCGCGCCGCTCCGGAAGCCACGCAGCGCTTCGTTTGAGTCCCTGACTACCCCTTACAACCGCGAACCCCGTTTTCACCCGTCGTGTGCACGCCCTCAAGCTAAAGAGAGGGAAGCCTGAAGCGGATCATCGGGGCATGTTGCAACAGAGGTCAGTAACTCGGACAAAAGCCTTCGTCACCTCGGAGCAGACAGTTGACGTCATCGGGAGCAACGCCGAAAGCGAACTTGACTCCTCCGCCAGCAGCGGATTGGTAGAAAGTGCCCCGCACTGACGTCAATGCAGCAAAAAGGTTCATGACCGTCCGGCCATGAACCTTTTTTTCGTGCCTACCCGCGCTTTAAGGCCGCTGCCAGGTTGGGATAGAGCAGCGTGACGCCCAGCTCCCTGAGCAGTTTGCCGTTGTCCACCACCCGGGATTCCGAAAAGTAGGAGATCATCAGCGGCGTCATCACCTTGCGCGCCTCCTCCATGGTGATCTGCGCCGGTCGCGGCAGCCCCAGGTAGTCGGCGGCGGCGTTGAAGTATTCAGTCACCGTGCCGGGGGTGCCGTCGCTTACGTTGAAGACGTCGCCCCCCTGGCCGCGCTCCACGGCCGCCAGGCAGATGCGGGCCAGGTCCTCGGCGTGCACCCGGTTGGTGGGAAGCGCCTCCTCCGCGCGCAGCACCGGCTGCCCGGAGGTCAGCTGCATGACCGGCAGCCGGTCCTCGGCGTAGATGGCGGTCACCCTCAAAACCACCACCGGCACGCCGCGCTCACGGCCGAACTCCGTGAACAGCTCTTCGCCGTGCAGCCTCCTTTTGCCACGGGGCGTGCCGGGGTTGGCGGGGGTTTCCTCGGTGACCGTCCCGCCGCCTGAGTCCCCGTACACGCCGCTTGTGCTGATGTAGACGATCTTGACGGGCTCCTCCCCCGGCGCCATCGAGGCGCAGAAGTTCCTGACCCGGGTCTCCAGGTGCCCGCCCCCCGGCGGCGGCGCCAGGTAGATCACCGCCGCACCCCGGGTCGGCAGCCCCTTGAGCGTTTCCGGCTCGTCCAGGCTGCCGGTTACGTGGTGCGTCCCTTCCACACCCGCACCACCCCGGTTGAAGGTGCTGACGGTTATCCCCTCGGCCAACGCCAGCCGCGCAATGCGCCGGCCGACGGAGCCGCATCCCACGATGAGCAACTCCTGCATCTTGAACCTCTGGTCTTCGATTTTCGCAGCATGCGGCCTAAAGCAGCACAAACCACCCTCGATTATCTACCAAAAACGGCACGTTCCCGCCAGCAAAAACGTCCGGCTCCCCGGCGCCGGCGGCGATAGTAAATCACCATCCATGTGTTAAAGTTTAGCTTTTCTGCGGGGACGACACATGATACATTTCACCGGAAAATATTTCCTGACGCTTTTGATCGCAGGGCTGACCACCGGGACGCTGGAACCGAAGCCGCTCCCCTTGCCGATCGACGCGGAAGAGTACCTGGACTCGGACGACTGGTTCCAGGTGGGACTGGCGCTCAACAGCGAGTCGCGCTATCACGACGCGGCGGAGGCATTCTCGAAAAGCATCGCCATCGACCCGGAGAACGCCCTGTCCTGGCTGAACATGGGGACGGCACAGGCACTTTTGGGAGAGTACGAGCCCTCGATCGACTCCCTGAAAAAGTCGGTCTCCCTCAACCCGCAACTGGCGCTGGGTTTTTCCAACCTGGCCGAAGTCTGCTACCGCAGCGAACATTTCCAGGATGCGGCTCAGGCTTACACCGCGCTCTTGGCACTCTGGCCCGACAACGCCAACGCGCTCTACAAACTGGGACTTGTCCACCTGCACCTCAAAGAGGCGGGAAAGGCACAGGGCGAGTACCTTACTCTGAAACGGGTGGACCCGGAACTGGCCGAGAAGTTGCTCGACGCCATCACGCAAGGGTGGCACCCGTTGAAAAGAAAGGGAAAGTAATGCGTTATTCTCCGCTTTTGACCGACCTCTACGAACTGACCATGCTCGCCGGCTACTTCGAGCACGGGATGCACGAACACCCCGCCGTCTTCGACCTCTTCTTCCGACAAAACCCCTTCAAGGGTGGCTACGCCGTCTTCGCCGGGCTGGAGCCCGCCCTTGCCTACCTCGAGGAGCTCGCCTTCAGCGACCAGGAGCTAAGCTACCTCGAGGGGCTGAAGATGTTCCGTCCCGCCTTTCTCTCCTACCTGGAGCATTTCCGCTTCAGAGGCTCCGTGACCGCGGTCGCCGAGGGGACCGCCGTCTTCGCCAGGGAGCCGCTCCTTACCGTGGAAGGGGGCCTGGCCGAGGCGCAGTTCGTGGAAACGGCGCTCTTGAACATCGTCAACTTTCAGACCCTGGCCGCAACCAAGGCGGCGCGCATCAACCGCGCCGCGGGTGGCGGCACCGTGCTGGAGTTCGGGCTCAGGCGCGCGCAGGGACCCGACGGCGGGGTGTCCGCCGCGCGCGCCGCCTACGTCGGCGGGGTGCGCGCCACGAGCAACGTCTTTGCCGGCATGAGCTACGGCATCCCGGTGATGGGGACCCACGCCCACAGCTGGATCATGGCCTTCCCCGACGAGCTTACCGCCTTTCGCCGCTATGCCGAGATCTTCCCCGACAGCTGCGTGCTTTTGATCGACACCTACGACACGCTGGAGAGCGGGCTCCCCAACGCCCTGGTGGTGGCGGCGGAGTTGCAGGCGCGCGGCCACAAGCTGGTCGGGGTGCGGATCGACTCAGGAGATCTCGCCTACCTCTCCCGGCAGGTGCGCGCCGCCCTGGACATGGCCGGATTTCCCGAGGTGAAGGTCGTCGCCTCCAACGAACTGGACGAGTTCGTCATCGAATCGATCCGGGCGGAGGGCGGACGGGTCGACGTCTACGGCGTCGGCACCAAGCTCGCCACCTGCGCCGGCGAGGGCGGCGGCGCCCTGGGCGGGGTCTACAAGCTGGTGCGGGTGGACGACGTGCCCAAGCTCAAGGTGACCAGCGACATCTCCAAGGCGACCATACCCAACCGTAAAAGGCTCTTGCGCGCCGTCGCCCCGGACGGCGCCTTCGTCCAGGACGTGATGGCCCTGGAGGGCGAAGAGGTCAGACCGGGCGACCTCGTCTACGATCCCACCAACCCGCTGCAGCACGTGCACCTGCCGCCAAACGCACGCTTGGTGGATTTGAGGACCCAGGTGATGAGAAAGGGCGTGCGCTGCATGCCGGCCGTACCGCTCAAGGCGTCTGCGGACCTGGCGCAACAGCAGCTAAACCAGCTCCCGGCGGGCTGCCACCGGCTGGTGAACCCGCACGCCTACAAGGTCTCCTTAAGCCCCGAGTTGAACGAGCAGAGGATCAAGCTCATCGCCGAGGTACAGAACAGGTTCGCCCACTAAAGGAGGCAGACATGAAACCAAAGGCAGCCCTTTTGATCGTCGACGTGCAAAACGACTTCTGCCCCGGCGGCGCACTGCCGGTGCCCGAAGGGGACCAGGTAGTCCCGGTCTTGAACGGCTACCTGCGCCTGTTCCGTCAGCTGCAGCTGCCGATCTTCGCCTCCCGCGACTGGCACCCTGCCGACAGCCTTCACTTCCGCGGCAAGGGAGGCATCTGGCCGGTTCACTGCGTGCAGCGAAGCGAGGGAGCGAAGTTCCCCGCCGGCCTTGAGCTGTCGCCGGAAACGGTGGTGGTTTCCAAGGGGACGGCACCGGGCGACGACGGCTACTCGGCCCTGAAGGGGACGGTCGAGGACGGCACGACCCTGGCCGAGGCGCTCAGGAACGGGGGGGTGGAAAAGCTCTACGTGGGGGGGCTTGCCACCGACTACTGCGTGAAGGCGAGCGTGCTGGAGGCGCTTTTGGAGGGCTTCGGCGTAACCGTCCTGGAGGACGCCGTCCGCGCGGTGAAGCTGAAGCCGGAAGACGCCGAGCTGGCGGTGTCGGAAATGGTCGGGGCGGGCGCGCAACTGGCCACGCTGGAGACGGTGGCCGAGACCTTAGGCTGAAGGCCGGTAATTGACCTGACCGCACATTTTTTTGCCCTCTTCAAAAATCGGTCCCTGCCGGACCTTTTTTTTTGACAGCTCCCCCGAAACGCGTTAGTTTAGAGCGTTTCTAATCTGCAAACGCGGGAGCGGCCATGATCAAGACCAACAATCTCAAAATCAAGAGCATCACTCCGATCATCGCACCGATCGACCTCAGGCAGGTGTTTCCCCTCTCCGAAAAATCCGGCATCTGCGTCAGCAACAGCCGTTCGGACATCGTGAAGATCCTCAACGGCAAGGACAAGAGGCTCATGGTGGTGGTCGGCCCCTGCTCGATCCATGACCCGAAAGGCGCCCTGGAGTACGCCGAGAAGCTGGCGGCACTCTCCAAAAAGGTCGGCGAGGAGATGCTCCTCATCATGCGGGTCTACTTCGAGAAGCCGCGCACCACGGTCGGCTGGAAGGGGCTCATCAACGATCCCGACATGAACGGCACCCACCAGATCTCCAAGGGGCTCGGCATCGCCCGCGGACTGCTTTGCAAGGTGACCGAGATGGGGCTGCCGGTGGCGACCGAGATGCTCGACCCCATCTCGCCTGAGTACCTGGCCGATCTCCTCTCCTGGGGTGCCATCGGCGCCCGGACCACCGAGTCCCAGACCCACCGCGAACTGGCCAGCGGCCTCTCCTTCCCGATCGGCTTCAAAAACGGCACCGACGGCAACATGCAGATCGCCTTCGACGCCATGAAGGCGGCGCTCCACCCGCACAGTTTCCTGGGCGTCAACCGCGACGGCCTGACCTCCATCATCCAGACCAACGGCAATCCCGACGTGCACGTGGTGTTAAGGGGTGGGAGCAAGAAACCTAACTACTACCCGGAGGACATCGCGAAGACCGAGGAGATGCTCACCAAGGCGGGGCTCAACCCGACGGTGATGGTCGACTGCAGTCACGGCAACTCCGAGAAGAAATACGACCGCCAGCCGCTGGTGATGAAGAGCGTGATCGACCAGATCGAGGCCGGCAACAGCTCCATCTCGGGCGTGATGATCGAAAGCTACCTGAAGGAAGGGAACCAGCCGATGCCCGCCGACCCCGCCGACCTGGCCTACGGCGTCTCCATCACCGATTCTTGCATCAACTGGGAGACCACCGAGCAGGTGCTTCTGGAAGCCCACGAGCGGCTGAAGGCCTGCGGCGGCAGGAAGCTGCGCTCCTAAAACAATTCCGTAGTCGTGTAGGTTGGGCAAAGCGAAGCGACGGACGACAAGCCATAATAGCAAAAGCCCCCGGCCATTCAGGCACGGGGGCTTTTTTCGTTTACTGCGTCGCCGGCTTGAGGCTTACTTCGCGGTCACCAGGTAGAGCGGCTTGATGAAGGTGGCGTCGGTGGCCTGACGCACCTCTTCCACGACGGCCGGGGCCACGGCGGAGTCAAGCGACAGGATGACCATCGCCTCGCCCTTTTTCTCGCGGCGGCCGAGGTTCATGGAGCCGATGTTGATGTCGTGAGCGCCGAGGATGGTGCCGATCTTGCCGATGATGCCCGGACGGTCGGCATAGGCCAAAAGCAGCATGTGCTCCTCGGGACGGAAGTCCATCTGGAAGTCGCGCAGCTTGACGATGCGCGGCACGCCCTCGAAGAGGGTGCCGGAGATCAGCCGGCGCTCGCCCTGCCCTTCGATGATCAGGGTGATCATGTTGGAGAAGGCCTCCGACTGGCTCGACTTCACCTCCTCGACCACGATCCCCATGTTGTTCGCCACGAGCTGCGCGTTCACCATGTTGACGTCCTGTTCCACCCGCTTGTTCAAAAGCGAGGCGAGGCCGCAGACGGTGATCGGCGTGCAGTCGAACTGCGCCAGGTTCCCTTCGTAGCTGAAGATGATCTTGCTCGGGTTGGTATCGGCAAGCTGGATGATGAAGTCGGCCAGCACGTTGACGAGAGTCAGGTAGGGGCGCATCTGCCCCATGAGCGAAGCGTCGAAGCGCGGGATGTTGATGGCGTTTTCGATCGGCTGCTCGTCCAGGTAGTGGAGAATCTCCTGCGCTACGTCCACCGCCACGTTCACCTGCGCCTCGAAGGTGTTGGCGCCCAGGTGCGGGGTGACCACCAGCTTCTCGTGGGCGATCAGCTTCTTTAAGATCTCGGTATTCGGCGGTTCCTCGCTCCAGACGTCGAAGGCGGCGCCTGCCACGCGGCCGGAATCGAGCGCACCCAGCATCGCCTCTTCGTTGATGATGCCGCCGCGCGCCGCGTTGATGAGGATGACCCCTTCCTTCATGGCGGCGAGTTCCTTCTTGCCGATCATGCCCTTGGTCTCGTCGGTAAGCGGGGTGTGCACGGTGATGATGTCGCAGGTGCGGACGATCTCGTCGAGCGGCACCAGGCGCACACCCAGGTCGGTGGCACGTTTCTCGGCGATGTAGGGGTCGCAGGCGAGCACCTCGCATTCGAACGCCTTGAGGCGGGTGGCGACCCTGCCGCCGACCTTGCCCAGACCGATGACGCCGGCCCTGCGCCCTTTCAGCTCGTAGCCGGTGAAGGGGGCGCGCTTCCAGGCGCCGCTTTTCAAAGAGGCATTGGCCTTTGTGACGTTGCGGCAGAAAGCGAGCAGGAGCGCCATGGCGTGCTCGGCGGCGGAGTTGGTGTTGCCAAACGGCGCGTTGACCACGATGACGCCCTTGGCGCTCGCGTAATCCACGTCCACGTTGTCCACGCCCACGCCGGCGCGCGCCACCATCTTGAGTTTCGTGGCCGCGTCCAGAAGCGCCTTGTCCACGGTGGTGCCGCTTCTGGTGATGATAACGTCGTAGTCACCAATGATGGAGTAAAGCTCTTCCTTCTTCAGTCCCAGCTTGACGTCGAGTTGCACGCGCGGGTCGCGCTGCAGAATAGCCAGACCTTCCTGAGCCACCTCATCGGTTACGATAATCTTCATTGCTGCTCCTTTCGATTTTCGGGTTTGATGCCCGTCTTCTGAGCCTGTCATCCTGAGCATCAGCGAAGGATCTGCCGTTGGTCTTAAAAGCAGATCCTTCGCTACGCTCAGGATGACAAGCGAAACTTATTTCTTTTTTGCTTCCGCGATGAACCTTCTGACCTTCTCAGGGTCCTTCTTGCCGGGCGTAGCTTCCACCCCGCTGGAGACGTCGACGGCGTAAGGCTTGACCTGAGCCACGGCGGCGGCCACGTTGTCGGGGGTGAGGCCGCCGGCCAGAACCAGCGGGCCGTGCCGCTTGGCGGTGACGGCCAGATCCCAGTCGAAGCGCTCACCCGTGCCGCCGTAGGCGTTGGCCGAGTAGGCGTCCAGGAGAAAGGCTGCGACCCGGTAATCCGCCAAGGGCACCAGGCTCTCTTCGTTTTGCACCCGGAACGCCTTCAGCACCCGCCTGCGCACCCGGGCGCAGTACTCCGGGCTCTCCTCGCCGTGCAACTGCACGACATCGAGTCCGCAGCGGTCGGCGGTGGCGTTTACCACCTCCAGCGTCTCGTTCACGAACAGCCCGACCACCTGTACGAAGGGGGGGATGCCGGCGACGATCTCAGCTGCGCGTTCCGGGGTGACGAAGCGGGGGGACTTGGCGAAAAAAACGAAGCCGAGGGCATCGGCCCCGGCCTCCGCCGCCATCAAGGCGTCCTCCAGACTGGTTATCCCACAGATCTTAACCTTTGTCATCGATGTATACCTTTGAAGGCGAACGGTTTTTATCCCAGCAACTCCTGCAGTTTGGCGCCGATGTCTTCTTCACGCATCAGCGACTCGCCGATCAGGAAGGCGTGGACGCCCTTTTCGGTCAGCCGCACGATCTCGTCACGGCGGGTGATGCCGCTTTCGGCCACGATGATCCGACCCTCGGGAATCCGGGCCGCCAGCCGCTCGGAGGTGGCGATGTCGACGTTGAAGCTGCGCAGGTCGCGGTTGTTGATGCCGATCAACTGGCAGTCGGTCTTAAGCGCCAGCTCCAGCTCACGCTCGTCGTGCACCTCTAAAAGCACGTCCAGATAGAGCTCGCGCGCCAGGGCGTAGAAGTCGCGCAGCTGCGGCAGATCCAGCATCGCTGCGATGAGGAGCACCGCGTCCGCACCTGCCACGCGCGCCTGGTAGATCTGGTAGGGATCGAAGATGAAGTCCTTGCGCAAAAGCGGCAGGCTCACCTGCTCGCGGATCAGCCCCAGGTAACCTAAGTGCCCCAGGAAGAAGTGCTCGTCGGTCAGGACCGAGAGGCAGCTGGCGCCGTTTGACTGGTAGATCTCGGCGATCTCCAGGGGATCGAAATCTTCCCGGATCACACCCTTGGAGGGAGAACCCTTCTTCACCTCGGCGATGATCGGGGTCCAGCCGGAGGCGCAGGAGTTTTCAAGCGCCTGCTGGAAACCGCGCGGCTGGTCCTCCAGGTCGCCCAGCCGTGCCTGCAGCTCGGAAAGCGGCGCGTCGCGCATCATTTCGGCAAGTTCACCGCTCTTGTAGTCGACGATCTTCTTCAGTACGTCCGGCATTTCGGTCATAGTCAGTCAATCCTTAGCGAGTAACTCGCAGGTTGGGTAAAGCGCAGCGTGCCCAACCTGCGTGATGGAAGGTTTATTCGGCTACTTCGTTGGTGAGCGCCACCAGGCGCGCCAGTTGCCGGGCGGCGCGGCCGGAGTCGATCGCGTCGGCCGCCATACTGATCCCCTGCGCGACGCTGCCGGCCTTGCCTGCCGCCACCAGCGCGTAGGCGGCGTTCAAAAGCACTACCCGCCTTTTCGCGTTGTCCAAACCGGCCAGCACGTCCTTGACGATCACCGCATTGCCGATAGCATCGCCGCCGTGCAGTTCCGCAGGCGTGCAGCTCTTGAGACCGAAATCCTCCGGGGCGATCAGCTTCAGCTCCACCCCCTGCTGGGAGACTTCGGCGATCCGGGATTTGCCGGTCAGGGTGACCTCGTCCATGCCGTCCAGGCCGTGGACCACGAAGCCCCGCTTGCAGCCGAGCTTCTTGAGCACGTGGGCGAGCTTTTCCACGAGGTCCTCGCGGTAGACGCCGAGCACCTGGCAGTCGGCGCCGGCGGGATTGGTCAAGGGGCCCAGGATGTTGAAGATGGTGCGCACGCCGATCTCGCGGCGCGGGCCGATGGCGTGCTTCATGGCGCCGTGCAGCGCGGGGGCGAACAGGAAGCCGATGCCGATCTCGGCGATGCAGCGCTCCACCGTACCAGGCGTCACGTCCAGGTTCACCCCCAGCGCCTCCAGCACGTCGGCTGAGCCGCAGGAGGAGGAGACCGCCCGGTTGCCGTGCTTGGCCACCTTGACGCCGCAGGAGGAGACCACGAAGGCGACCGTGGTCGAGATGTTGAAGCTGTTGGTGCCGGAGCCGCCGGTGCCGCAGGTGTCGAGGATGGTTTCGCGGTCGAGGTTGATGTCGTCGCGGTCGAGGTCTATGGCGCTCTTGCCGACCCTGATGGGGAGCGCCCGGTCGCGCATGACGCGTGCCGCGCCGGTGATCTCGTCGACCGTCTCCCCCTTCATCCTGAGGGCGGTGATGAACGAGGCGATCTGCGCCGGTGTCGCGCCGCCGGACATGATCTGGTCCATGACCTCGATCATCTCCGCCTCGCTGAGATCGTTGCGCTCCACAACCCGCGCTATCGCCTTACGAATCATCCCCATCCCCCCAAAAAACTTACCGAGACATCCTCAAAAAGTTCCCCAAAAGCTCCATTCCCCCCTCGGTCAGGATCGACTCGGGATGGAACTGCACCCCCCACACCGGCAGGGTCTTGTGCTTGAGCCCCATGACCTCGCCCTCCTCCACCCAGGCCGTGATCTCAAGCTCCGCCGGGAACGAGGAGCGCTCCACCACGAGCGAATGGTAGCGGGTGGCGGAAAAGGGATTGGGGAGCCCGGCGAACAGCCCCTGGCCGTCGTGGTGGATCGGCGAGGTCTTGCCGTGCATCAGGGTCGAACTCTTCACGACCTTGCCGCCGAAGGCGTAGCCGATCGACTGGTGGCCGAGGCAGACGCCCAAAAGCGGGATGCGGCCGGCGAAGCTTTTGATCACCTCCACCGAGATCCCCGCCTCCTCGGGAGAACAGGGGCCGGGAGAGACCACGATCCGGTCCGGCTTGAGGGCCTCGATCTCGGCGATGGTGATCTTATCGTTACGGAAGACCCGCACGTCTTCACCCAATTCGCCCAGATACTGGACGATGTTGTAGGTGAACGAGTCGTAGTTGTCTATCATCAGCAGCATATTGAACCCAACCTCAGTGTTATCTGTCTCTGACGCCGGCACCGTGCAACCAATGCCATCGACGACAGACGCTTTGTTACCTGCTGCACGCATTGGCACTCATCGAGACCATCAGGGCAATATAATTTATTTACCACGCAAACTCAAGTGATTCTGAGAGAGTGGGGCTCGTCGTTTCACCGGGGGCATTGCCTTCTTCGGTGGAGTGTGGATTCAGCGGGGGGCGGCTGGAGAACGGATCAAAACCTGGCGTGACCTACAAGTTGCAGGTAGGGGCTCGGGCGACCGGTCGGATTGACGTGCTGATCGAAGAAATCCCAGCTTCGATACGCCACATAGCCCGCTTCAGCTTCCAGCGTGAAACTCGGTCGAACCTTCCACGACACACCAGGAGCCAGGCGCACCTCGGTGTAGTCGAGCGTTGCATGGTCGAGCTTGGCAATGCCCCGGTCGCCGCCAAAATGATCGCCGACCACGTAGGTTCCGGCGGATATGCCCACGCCGAGATACGTTTGCACCTTGGTGCTCACGTCGTACTCCAGACGCGGGTCCGGAAACTGCAGGTCCAGCGTCCAAGCGTCGGCAAACCTCCAGCGGACGCCGGCCGCCGGAAACACGGGATATTGGCTCCTCAGGTCGGCGCGCAGGCCGATGAACCACTGCAGGTCGGCATCGATCAGATAGGCAAAGCCCAAAAGAAGCGGTGCATTGAAGCGCCGCCCGTCGGGTCTGATCACGTCGCCGTACAGGCCGGGCTGCAGTTCGGCGCGCATGAGCCATTGCTCGGCCAGTTGATAGTCGAACCCGACGACCGCGTTGGCCTGCTGCAGTGTAGAGGGAACCATGGACGCCCGTGGCGCCGGAAACGTATAACTCTGCCATTCGGCACCGAAGCGCATCAGGAGGTCCTTGGTGACCTGCGGCGAAACGACGTATTTAAGGGTCGTGTTCAGTTCGCCGACCCGGACGGGCTCGGCTGCCGCCCGCCCTGCGTATCCCAAGACGGCGTCGAGTTCGTGGAAAACCGGTATCGCTTCGCCGGCCGAAACCCCGACCGGCATAGCCACCAGCGCCATCAGCAGTGAACCCGTCAAGATCGCAGGAAAAAAGTCTTTTATCATGTCGCCCCCCCTCTGTGCCGGCGCAGACGTCCCGTCACGGGGTCTTCAGACTGTCTTGAAAGCAGCGCACAAATTTCTTGAATTCCAGGGTGAGTATGACGCCGGAGGCTAAACGCTCGATCCCGGACGCGAACCGGAGCACCGGGGCCGAGCACAAAACGTCGCACCAGACCAGAGAACCGGTGCGCGCGCCATCCCTGATCGGCCAGATTTCGTAGAGCGTTGCGGAGGCATAGTAGGTGCCGCTGACGTAGTACTCGATGTCCAATTGCTGGTAATGGTCGCCGGCTTCCCGCACGTAAACCGCTCCGAGACTCAAGGTGGCCCGGTGGTCGGCTTGGAACAGCCTCCAATAATAAGCAGGCCTGATCGGCGGCAGGGCGGCGCCCCCGTCCAGCACGCCGGCACTTTGCAGTAGTGGGGCGAATTCACGGGCGATCAGCCCCTGCTCCAGCAGCAGGGACCTGAGGTGTGCGGCCGGATTTACCGGAACGGCGTCGAATTCGTAGGGAAGCGACCCGGCAAGGCCGTTGCGGCGAAAGCCGACCGCGCGTCCCTGCAGCAGTTTGCCCCAGCAGGGGCCGAAGTTTTTTGCAATGCCATCCTTGCGGACGCAGCGGGCAAGTTCCAGCGCTTCGATCTGGGTAAGGTTCAGTTCCGAACCGTGGTCAGTCGTGGCCAGGGTCTGGTCCCTGAACCACCCCACGGGACGAGTACCGCCAGCGAGGTAGGGGTTAAGGCCGTCGAATTCATGGATATCGCCGGGATCGTTCAGCCCGTGCGAGACGTAGACCTTGAGTGCGGGACAACGCTTCGAGTCCCACGCCTGAAGCTGTCTGACCGTTTCAGCCGGGGAGAGCGACACGGCAAATAAGAGCTGGGACGAGATGCCGTTGGGGAATTTCATCAACGGTCCGCGCTGAGAAAGGATTTCGCCCTCAAGCAGCCGCTTGAGGTCTATCTTGGGGAAATCGCCGAATCGCTTCAACTCCCCAAGCGGATCGCTTCCCCCGGCCTGAGCCGTTACGCACACCGCACAGCAAAAAGCGAGCAGCTGAATTATCTTCAATCGCCTCATGAACTTGATCCTCCACCGTAAAGGCAACTGCACGTTTTGCCGCCTGCGTCTCAGGAAAAGGGCGCCTTTCAAAGGTATCCGCCTGCCTCGACAAGGCAAGGCCAAAAGGGCGCATTTTTCAACTCCCCCCCTTTTGGCCTCGGACGGTTCAAGCTCAGGTCTCATGCACGCACACGGACGTGAAGACGTAGCGATTCGGGAGGGGCGGTCGCACCCGTTATCGGGGTGCCCTGACTATTTCACGATCAGGTCGTTTCTCACGTCCCGGACGCCGTTTACGCCGCGGGCAACATCTCCAGCCTTGCTCACGCTTAGCGCCGAATCGACGAAACCGCTGAGCTGGACTACCCCCTGATAGGTCTTGACGTTTATCTGCAACGTCTTCAACGTCGCCTCGTCAAAGATGGCTGCTTTCACCTTGGTCGTAATGACCGAATCATCGACATACTGGCCGGTACTCTCGTGCGACTTGGTGGTTGAGCACCCCGTAGATACGGCCATTAACCCGATACAGACCAGCGAACCCACGATGCGATGCAGTTTTCCCATGATGGACTCTCCTTTTACCTGCAGAATATTTCGAACAACCCTAACATTAGCATTAATTTGAACTAAATCAATGAGCGTCGTTCGATCGTCCGCACAGCCGATGCGGCGCGGGGGCAGCTTCGAGGTTGCAGAGAACCGGCCCCATCTGCGCCACCCGAATTTTACGAGAGATGCGAGCCGGTATGGAGACAAGAATGCGGAGAGGGGCAAGAAGAAGTCCGCTTTTTCAGCGGATGGGGCTACGATATGGATTGGTGGGAAATAATACCTGCAGCTTAAGGAAGCGGCGTTCCTCAAAAGGGAGGATGAACATGCGAAAATTCTTCATGTTGCTGATGTCAACGCTACTGCTTGCGACCATGCTGTCCGGCTGTATCTGGCCGTGGTGGGAAGAGGACGGACGCCATGGCGGCGGTCATGGAGGCAGTCACGGCGGGGGTTACGGCGGCGGTTACGGGGACGGCCGCGGAGGCGATCACGGCGGCCACCGATAGACGCCGGCCTTAAAGAGGAAATAACTGTCTCGCCGGTCCTCTCCCGTGGCAGTATCGGTTCAATCGAGCCCGCGCTCGGCCATTTCGATAGCCTTGACGACTCCCATAGCCTTGTTGACGGTCTCCTGGTACTCGGCGGCGGGATCGGAATCGGCCACGATCCCCGCGCCGGCCTGCAGGTGCACCTTGCCGTCCTTTACCACCAGGGTGCGGATGGCGATGGCCAGATCGAGGTTGCCGGAGAAGGAGAAGTAGCCGACCGCGCCGCCGTACACCTCGCGCCGCACCCCTTCCAACTCCTCGATGATCTCCATGGCCCGCACCTTGGGCGCGCCGGAAAGCGTCCCCGCCGGGAAGGTCGCCCGCACCACCTGGAAGGCGTCCTGGCCGGGGGCGAGTTTCCCCTGCACGTTGGAAACGATGTGCATCACGTGCGAGTAGCGCTCGACCACCATCAGCTCGGAGACCTTCACGCTCCCTATCTCACAGACCCTTCCTAAGTCGTTTCGCCCCAGGTCGACCAGCATGACGTGCTCGGCCCGCTCCTTGGGATCGGCCAGAAGCTCCTTAGCCAGCGCCTCGTCCGCCTCAGGGGTCGCGCCGCGCGGGCGGGTGCCGGCGATGGGACGCACCTCCACCAGGTCCCCCTCCTTGCGCACCATGACTTCCGGCGAGGCGCCGACCACCAGGGTCTCGTCCAGGCGCAGGAAGAACATGTAGGGGGACGGGTTCAGGGTCCTCAGCGCCCGGTAGATGTCGAAGGGATCGACGGTGAGCTCGCCGGAGAAGCGCTGCGAGAGCACCACCTGGATGATGTCGCCGTCCTTCACGTACTCCTTGCAGCGCCGGACCGAATCCTCGAACTCTTCGCGCTTGACGTTGGAGGCGAGCGCGATCTTGCCGGTCGCGGCCTTGGCGCAAGCCGCGGGAAGCGGCGTCTTGAGACGCGCGATCAGCCCGTCGATCTTGCCGACCGCCTCGGCGTAGGCCGCCTCCGGGGTGGTGGAACCGTCCAGATGGGCGTTTGAGACCACCTTGATCTTCTGGCTCAGGCTGTCGAAGATCAGGATGGTGTCGGTGATGATGAAGTAGGCGTCGTAGGCGCCGATCGCCGAGGGGTTCTTGTCCGGCAGCGCCTCGAAATGCCGCACCATGTCGTAGCCCAGATAGCCCACGGCCCCGCCGAAGAAGCGCGGAATGCCGGGGACCTCGACCGGCGTGTAGCGGGCCATGTAGTCGCGGACGTAGTTCAGCGGATCGGCCACGGTCAGGCGCCGGACCTCGCCCCCTTCGACGATCTCCACCCAGTTCTCCTTGCCGCGGATGACGACGGCGGGAGAAGAGCCGAGGAACGTGTAACGTCCCCATTTTTCGCCCCCCTCGATACTCTCGAGGAGGAAGGCATAACGGCCGTCGTCTATCTTCTTGAAGGCGCTGACCGGCGTGTCGAAATCGGACAAAATCTCCCGGCACACGGGAATGAGGTTTCCGGATGAGGCAAGCGCCTTGAAATTGTCGAAATTGGGGTAATACATGGTGCTCCTTGCCGGGCTTTTGTGGTCGGTGAGTTTATACGGGGGAAGGATCAGCCGACGGCGATTTCAGGCAATAAGGATTAACACACAGAAAAAAAAGAGTCAAGTTACACAGCCTGCAGTTTCCTGCGTAACTATGGCTATTTCCACGTTTTTACAGACATTGTCGTTTCCAGTCCGACGTCACGCCGTTACTACTGAGACAGTGTCGTCAACCGTACCTTTTCCAGCACGGCGACGGCGGCAACCGGATCTTTCACACGCGCCATGCCGATCAGGTAGCGTCCGGAGGCGCGGAACAGCACCTTGCCGTACAGCGGATCCACCGCGGTGAGGTACGTGCCCTCCCCGCTTTTCAGGGCGTCGAGCCGCGCACCGCTTTCCCTAAGGTAGGCGCGATAGGCGTCTGCCGCCTTGCCGGCTGCGGCGGGCGAGGGTGCCAGCACCACGAAGAGCCGGACCGTATCGCCGCCCACCAGCGCGTCGGCCATCATGCCGCGCGGCAGGAAGTCGTAGCCGAGCAGGCTGGTGGCGCTGTAGCGCACGCTCACTTTGACCACCTCCGGTACGTCGAGGAGAGCCGGTTCCTTGGGACGCTCCCCGCCGGCGGGAAGCCCGACCGAGACGGCGCGCGCGCAGGCGGACAGCGCGGCTTCGCCCGCGTCGACAGCCCCGGTGGACTGCAGGCGGACGAAATAGCGCCCCTGGTAGAAAAAGAGCTGTGATGAGGTCACCGCCCCTTCGCCGCCGGCAGCCAGCGCAACGGCGCCGTCCGGGCGGTAGCCTGCGAACATGGCGAAGGCATCGAGCAGCGAGCCCATCCGGTAGACCTCCAGGTCGAAGCCGTTTGTCCCTTGAGCGTAACGGGCGTAGGCCATCGACTCGAAGCCGTAGGGGATGAAGAGTTCCGCCTCCCCGTCGATGTGATCGGAGAGCGTTTCCCGGTCGTAGACCGCGGGCTTGCCGTCCAGGCCCCACCCCGCGCCGCAGGCGGGTGCCGGCAGGGCGCGCGCCGCCTCGGGTGCGGCGCAAAGCGGCGAGGCAAGGGTCAAGGAAAACGTCAGGGCCACCAGGGCGATAAATTCTTTCATATGTCACCTTTTTTTATACTCCCCCTCCCCTGGAGGGAGGGGGCGAGGGGGTGGGGGATAGGCCCCAGGACCAAAAATGTGACCGCCTCCTCCCCTTCTTCGTCAAGGGAAGCACCGTAGGTCGCGTTGAGGCACGAAACGCGACGCCCCCCTCGTCACAAAAGCGGCTACGCCAGCAACCTGAGCGCCCGCTCCATCTTGGCCCGGACGTCGAGCCCGTTGGCGCAGCGCGCCGTGCAGCTGCCGCAGTCGAGGCAACCGGCGGCACTGGCCCCGGCGGACAGTTCCCCGTAGGTCGCGCGGGCGAGGCCGAGGTCGCGATATCCCCCTTCCGCATACATGAGCGAACGGTTCACCGTGGCTATGTCGACCCCGCGCGGGCATCCCTTTTCGCAGCTGCCGCACAGCGTGCAGAAATAGGGTTCCACCGCCTGCGCGTAGCGCTCCAGCACCCGCCGGTCCGCGTACCTAAACGGCATCCCCATCACCGCGATGTTCTCCCGCAACTGGGAAAGGTCCTTCATGCCGGGGATGGCGACGGCGACGTCGGGATTCTGCAGCACCCACTTGAGAGCGGCCTGGTGCGGGCTTACCTTGCCGAGCGCCTCGGTCTGGTAGCCGCCGGCCTGCGTCTTCATGGCGATGATGCCGATACCCGCTTTGGCGGCGCGGGCAATGGCCGGGGCGATGGTCGGATCGCTCTTGAAGTTGTAGGCGACCAGACAGGTGTCGAAGAAGCGGTCCGGGTCGTCCACCAGGGCGTTCAGCACCTCGGGCTGGTTCTTATGGGTGGTGACGCCGCAAAAACGGACCTTACCCTGCTTCTTCAGGGTGGCAAGCGCCTCCCTGGTCTCCGCAACGAAGATGCGATCCTTGCCGGTCAAGTTGTGCAGCTGGATGACGTCGATGTGGTCGGTGCCGAGGGCCTTCAGGCTGGTTTCTACGTCGCGGACGATCTGGGCCTTGGCCTGCGATTCGGGGAGGGTCTTGCTGGCGAGGTAAACCTGGTCCCGCCTCCCCTTGATGGCCTTGGCGACGATCTCCTCGTTCTTGCCGTTCATGTACTTGCGGGCGGTGTCCAGGTAGTTGACGCCGTGTTCCAGTGCCACCCGGATCACCTCCGGCTCCGGTGTGAGCATGGCGCCGAAACTGACCACGGTGACCTTGAGCCCGGTCCGCCCCAGGGTGCGGTAGACCGGCTCCGGGAAGGAAAAAGGCGCCGCCGCGAACTTAACCGTCTCCGCCAAGGCGTTGCCGCTCAAAATTGCCGAGGTAGTGCCGACCATGCCGGCCTTGATGAATGCCCTGCGCCCGATCTCCTTTTGCCACCTGTCAGACATGACACCCTCCTTATCTCTTCAGTCAGTAGGGTGGGCACCCCGTGCCCACGCGGTCATTATTGGTCGGTGGGCAGAGGGCTGCCCACCCTACGAGGCGTTCCGGTGCAATGACCTTGCGTCAGGAAGGCGCCGTTGTCTTCAAGCAATCAGACCAGCACCCCCTTCACGTGCAAGGCGACGAAGGCGATGCCGGCCACAAGCAGGCAGACGCAGACGGCCGCGTCGACGGTGCGGAACTCCTTGACGTGCAGGTTGGTGCGCGGACCTACGCCGAAGCCGCGGGTCTCCATGGAGATCGCCATGCGCTCGGCCCTTTTCACCGAGGTGACCATCAGGGGAATGGCCAAAGGACAGACGGACAGGAAGCGGCGGACGAAGTTCTTGTTGTCGAGCCGGTGTGCCCGCGAACTCTGCGCCTGGATGATCTGATCCATCTCCTGCATGAAGGTCGGCACGAAGCGCAGCGAGGTGACGAACATGAAGGCATAGGGGTACGGGATCTTCAGCTTCTCCACCAGCACCACCACCAGGTCCTTGATCTGGGTGGTCCCCATCAGTACCGGGAAGCTCGCGGCGATCACGATCATGCGCGCGCCCATGGCGAGGCAGCCGATGAGTCCCACGTCGGTCACCCGCCCGATGGAGGTGCCGGGGATCAGGGTGAAGAGGGTGGTGCCGTCGGTGATGAAGAAGATCTGGAAGAGGATGAAGAGCCCGGCTATGACCAAAAGCCCCTTGAAGACCGGGAGCATCTCCTTCAATATCCCGGCGGCGAGCGCCACCAGCGCGATGGAAAGAAAGAGCCCCGCCAGAACCAGCGGATCGCGAAAGAAGCAGCTGAGCGTCATCAAAAGGAAGGACCAGAACAGCTTGGTCAAAGGGCTCAACCGGTGCACGAAGGAATCGCGGTGGATGTAGTTAGCTACAGCAGACATTTTTCGCCCCCTCCGGCCGGCTCGCCAGGGCAAGGATCTCCTCGTACATCTCGTCCACGGTAAGCGGACGCTTAAAGAGCCCCTCCCCTGCGAAGGCCTGCGCCAGCCGCGCGATCTGCGGCGGGAACAGGTTGGTCTGCTTCAAGATTTCCGGATGGTAGAAGACGTTTCTGCAGCTGTCGTCCAGAAGCACCCGGCCGCGGGAGAGCACGATCACCCGCCGGGCGTAGGTCGCCACCAATTCCATGTCGTGGGTAACGAAGACGATGGTGTGCCCCTGCTCGTTGAGCTTTTTCACCATCTCCATGATCTCGATCCCCTCCTGGTAGTCCTGACCGGTGGTAGGCTCGTCGAGCACCAGGATCTCGGGCTGCATGGAGAGTACCGAGGCGAAGGCGACCCGCTGGCGCTGCCCCTTGCTGAGCAGAAGCGGGTTGTGGCCTAAGTACCGGGTGAGCCCGACCGCCTGTGCGGCCTCGGCCACCCGGGCCTCGATCTCGCCCTTGGAGAGGTGGAGGTTTTTCGGCCCGAAGCCGATCTCCTTGGCCACGGTGGGCATGAAGATCTGGTGGTCCGGGTTTTGGAACAGGAAGCCGACCTTGCGGGAAAGCTCGCCGGTGCTCGATTTTGCGGTGTCGAGTCCCGCGATCCCGACGGAGCCTGCGGTCGGTTTCAAGAGCGCGTTGAACTGCTTCAAGAGGGTGGTCTTTCCCGCCCCGTTCTGCCCGATCAGCGCGACGAACTCCCCCTTCCCGATCCGGAAAGAAAGCCCGTGCAGCACTTCCAGGCCGCTTTGGTACTTGTAGTGCAGGTTTGCCACCTTGATCATGCGCGCCCCTTGATCGACAGGCTCTCCGCCAGTCCCAGATAGGCGTCGCCCACCGTAAGCGGAAGTTCTCCCGGGTACAGTCCCTTAAGCTTCAGCCGGTAGGCAAGCTCCCCCACCGGCGGGGGCTTAAGCCCCACCGAGGTCAAGAGCGCAGGCTGAGCGATCACCTGGCGCGGCGTGGCGTCGCAGGCACCCCCCCCTTCCTTCATGATCAAGAGCCGGCTTACGTACTCGACCAGGATGTTCACCTTCTGCTCGACCACCACGATGGTCAGGCCGTGCTCCCGGTTGAGCATCTTCAGCACCTCGAACACCTCCATGGTGCCGATGGGGTCGAGCTCGGAGGTGGGCTCGTCCAGCAGCAGGATCTTGGGCTTCAGGGCGATGGCGGCCGCGATGGCCACCCGCTGCTTCTGGCCGCCGGAAAGCTCGGTGGTCGAGCGGTGGCGCAGGTTGGCGATACCGATCCATTCTAAGGCCTCGCCGATCCGCTCGTCGATCTCTTTGGGGGGGATGGCCAGGTTTTCCAGGCCGAAGGCGATCTCTTCCTCGACCGCAGGCGCCACGATCTGGGCCTCCGGGTCCTGGAAGACGCTTCCCACCTGGCGCGCAAGTTCGGCGCAGGAGGTGTGGAAGGTGTCGCAGCCGTTGATCAGCACCGCGCCGTGGAAGGTACCTTGCTGGAAATGGGGGATGATGCCGTTCAGGCAGAGGATGAGGCTCGACTTGCCGGCGCCGGTTGGGCCGGTGACGCCGACGAACTCCCCTTCGGCGATCTTGAACGACAGGGAATCCAGGGCCTTTTGCGAGGCCCCGGGATAGGTGAAGCTCAGGTTCTCTACCGAGATTACTGCGCTATGCATGCAGTCGTTCCTAACGATCCTTGGCCAGGGTCGCTTTCAGCGGGAAATAGAGCACGGTCGCCAGGATGGCGTTGGCCAGCGCGGTGACGATCACCACCATGGTCAGGTAGGCGAAGGCCGGGTTCTTCTTGACCGCCATGAAAAGCGTCAGGCTCTTGAAGATGGAGATGTAGGTGAAGCCTGAGGCGCAGGTGCCGATGAAGGTGATGAGGAAGGGCCGGGCGTACTTCACAAAGCCGAAGTCCATGCGGATCATGGTCAAAAGGCCCACCACGATGGCGCCCACCGGCTCGCTGACGAAGTTCAGGTAGGGGATGAGCGACTTGGTGGTGATCTGGCAGACGGCGGCGGCCACCAGGGCGATGCCGAAAATCGGTCCGAGGCGGGGCGCAAAAGGAGGATCGCCAGGCAGTACATGCCGATGATCAGGTTGGGGGTGATGCCGAAAAACGGCGGGGTGAACATCCTCAGTACCGCGCCCACCGCCAAAAGCACCGCGATGACCGCCACGTCGACAGCCTGCAAACCCTTGCGTTCAACGACTCTGCCCTCAGCACCCATGACACCTCTCCCGAAGCTGTCGTCGCCCGTAACGCCTGTCCCAGCGGGCTTTTCGACAAAATTAAAAGACACGCGAAAATAGCATCCCCCGCCGGTGGAATGCAATCTCTAAATGGCACGCAGAGTGAGGGAGGCGCAGCGAGAGAGAAGAAAGAACGGCGGTTCAGCGGGGGATTCGATTGTCATCCTGAGCGCCGGCGAAGGATCTGCTTTCCTGGCGGGGGAGGGAGGCCTTTTACTTGGAGGGAGTTACCCCCACCGCCCCCCGGTCTATCGCCCTGCGCACCGCGGAGGCGAGAGAGCGCACCACGTACGGCTTGGCTACCACGTCGCAAAAGAGGCGTTCGATGTCGTGGGCGTCGGGGCGCAGGTCGTTATAGCCGGTACAGAGCAGAAGCGGGACGTCGGCGCGCAGTTCCCTGAGCTTCTTGGCCAGCTCGACCCCGGTCAGCCCGGGCATGGTAAGGTCGGTCACCACCAGGTCGAACTCCCCGGGGTTTAAACTGAAGATCTCCAGCGCCTCCCGGCTGCGGGAAGCGGTCCGCACCGTGTACCCCAGCGTCTCCAGCATCTCCTTGCCCAAGACCACCAGGCTCTCCTCGTCGTCCACGAACAAAAGCCGCTCGGTCCCTTCCGGCACCCGCTCGTCCCCCCGCTCAAGCGCCAGAGTCGGATCGGTCAGGGGAAGCAGCACCTGGAACGTGGTGCCTGCGCCGGGACGGCTCTCCACCGTGATGGTGCCGCCGTGGTGCCGGACGATGCCCAGTACGACGGCCAGCCCCAGGCCGGTCCCCTCCCCCGCCTTCTTGGTGGTGAAATAGGGATCGAAGATCCGCTCCAGCACCGCCCCCTCCATGCCGTGCCCGGTATCGGCCACCGTCAGCTGCGCATACGGGCCCGGCGTGAGCTCGGCCAAAGCCCCGAGCATGGCGGACGGCTGCAGCTGCAGCCGGTCGAGCGCGACGGTCAGGGTCCCTCCCTGCGCCCGCATGGCGTGGAAGGCGTTGGTCCCCAGGTTCATCAGCACCTGGTGCAACTGGGTGGGATCGGCCAGAACGGCCCCGTCGGCGCAGCCGTCGGCGATGGAACAGCGGATGTCGATGGTGGTGGGGAGCGTCGAGCGGAGCAGCTTCAGTACGTCCTGCACCACCTCGGAGAGGACCACCGGCTTCAGCTCCTGCTCGCTTTGCCTGGCCACGGTCAGGATCTGCCTCACCAGGTTGCTCGCCCGCATCCCGGCGTCGTGCACCTGGTTCAGGTTTTTTTGCAGCGGGGAATCCTTGTCCAGCTTCATCAGCGTGATCTCGGTGAACCCGTTGATGGCGGTCAGGATGTTGTTGAAGTCGTGGGCGATGCCGGCGGCCAGGGTGCCGATCGCCTCCATCTTCTGGGAATGGCGCAGCTCCTTCTCCAGCTTCTTCAGGTCGGTGATGTCCCGCCCCTCCTGGATGATCTGCTGTACGCTCCCCGTCTCGTCGAGGATCGGCTTCAAGGAGAAGTCGAAGTAGCGGTTCTTGTTGCCGTTTCTTAAGTCGGCCTCGAAACGGACGAAACGGCCGGCGGCCGCCTCGGACAGCGCCTCGCGCGCCTTGCCGCGCAGATCTGCCGAGAACATGAGCCATTCCCCGTCCCAGAAGGGCTTGGCAATCGGCAGAGTTGCGGCTGCGCCGCAGACCTCGAGGGTCGCCTGGTTCGCCTCCAGAAGCGAGCCGTCCGGGCTCAAAACGGCCATCAGCTGGAAGCTTTGGTCGAAGATGGCGCGGAACTTCCGCTCGCTCTTCAAAAGGAGGTGCTGGGTCTTTTGCAGCTCCTCCAGCTTCTCTTCCAGGACCGCCGCCTGCGCCTCCAGCGCCTCCTGGGCCGCCTGGCGTTCGGCGACCTCCTGTTCCAGTTCGTTGTAGGCGATGGCCAGGTCGGTGGTGCGCTGGTCCACCCGCCGCTCCAGGGTCTCGTTGGCCACCCTGAGTTCGCGGGTCAACTGCCGGTTCAACAGATGCACGGCGATGCGGGCCAAAAGCTCCTCGCGCTGGAACGGCTTGGTGACGTAGTCGACCGCCCCCACCTCCAGCCCTTTCACCTTGTGGGCCGTCTCGGCGAGCGCCGTCATGAAGATCACCGGGATGTCGCGGGTCCGCTCGCGGCTCTTCAGCCGCCGGCAGGTCTCGAAGCCGTCCACCCCCGGCATCATGATGTCCAGGAGGATCAGGTCCGGCTGCGCGTACTCGGCGCGCTCGATCGCGCTTTCGCCGTCCTCGGCCACCAGGAGGGTGTAGTCGCAGCCGGCCAGGCTGTCGCGCACCACGGCCAGGTTGGTGGCGTCGTCGTCCACCGCCAGGATCACCGGTTTGCGCGCCTCTCTGCGTCTCGCGAGTTCTCCTTTCATGCCTCGCCTCCCCGGTACTGTTCTACCAGCGCCACGATTGCCTTGGTCCTGAAGCTTGCCGCCAGCTCGCAGAGGGTGGCGGCGAATTCGCCATATTCCGGCTTTGCATCCTTAAGCGACGCCGACCAGCGCTCGATCTCCTCCATGTCCCCCAGGCGTGCCAGCTTGTAGAGCTCTTCCAGCTTGGCTTTCGGGGGGACCGCCATGGGGCCTGCGGGCTCGGCGGGCGCGGACGAGGCGCCGGCGTCAAGCCGTGCGTCCGGCGCATATTCCCAGCGCAGGTTAAGCAGGGCGCCTACCTTCTCCAGCAACAGGTCGACCACGATCGGCTTCTCCACGAAGGCGTCGCAGGCGGCGACGAAGGCCTCCTTGTCGGAGCTCTTGGTGACGGTCGCCGAGGCGCCGATCACCTTGACCGACTTCCAGCTGGGGGACACCCGCAGACGGCGCACCGCCTCCAGCCCGTCCACGTCCGGCATCACCAGGTCCATCACCACCAGGTCCGGCGGGTCGTCCCCCACCTTGGCCAACGCCTCGCCGCCGCTCAAAGCGGTGTCCACCCTGAACCCGAGAGGCTCCAAGAGGGCGACCAGCATCGCGGTGTTGCCGACCGTGTCGTCGACCACCATCACCCGCTTGCGCTCGCCCAGATAGCCTACGATGCGCCGGGTCGTGGCAAGCGCCGGCAGGTCGCGCTGCTCGATGCGGGAAAGCGGCAGTTCCAGCCTGAAGACGCTCCCCTTGCCCGGCTCGCTCTTGACGGAAAGCGTCCCCCCCATGAGCGTCGCCAGCCGCCTGGTGATGTTCAGCCCGAGACCTGTGCCGATGCGCGGCTGACCGGCCGTCGCCAGCTGGGTGAACGGCTCGAACACCGCCTCCAGCTTTTCGGCCGGGATGCCGATGCCGGTGTCGACCACCTCGCAGCAAAACGCACCGCCGCCCGGGGCGTCGTAGCCGGCGCGCAGCAAAACGCCCCCCTTGCGGGTGTACTTGACCGCGTTGGAGAGGAGGTTCAAAAGGATCTGGCGCAGCTTGCGCTCGTCGCCGCGCACGTAGCGGGGCAATTCGCCCGTGGCCTCGAAGTCGAAATGCAGTTCCTTTTCCTCGGCCTGCAGTTTGGTGAGGTTGTAGACCTGCTGCACCAGCGAGGGAAGGTCGAAGGGCTCCGCCTCCACCTCCATCTTTTGGGCCTCGATCTTGCCCATGTCCAGGATGTCGTTGATCAGGGTGAGCAGGTGCTGCCCGGAGGAGTGCATGATCTCCATCTGCTGACGCTGGGGATCGGTCAGGTTCTCCTGGCGCCTGAGGATCTGGGCGTAACCCAGGATGGCGTTTAAGGGGGTGCGCAACTCGTGGCTCATCGAGGAGAGGAAGTCGCTCTTGGCGCGGCTGGCCGTCTCCGCCTGGTCCTTGGCCACGGTCAGTTGGGCGGTGCGCTGCTCCACCAGTTCCTCCAGGTGGTCGCGGTGCCGGCGCAGCTCGGCCTCCGCCTTTTCCCGCGCCTCGACCTGGCATTCCAGCTCGTGCAGGTTGTGCGTAAGTTCGGACTGGGTCTGCACGAGTTCCTGCACGTTGTCCTTAAGCTCCTCCTCCCGCTCGCGCACCGCCCGGCTCATGCGGTTGAACTCCGCCGCCAAAAGGCCGATCTCGCTGTTGGGCTGGGTCACCTGCACCTCGGGATGCTCCCCCTGGCGCACCCCCTTCACCGCCGAGATCAGCTCGTGCAGGGAGCGGGTGGCAAGCGACATGAACAGGTAGATGAGGATGCTCCCCGCGATGGTGAAGATGACGGCCAGCGCCCCGCAGCGCAAGATGACGTCGCGCTCCGAGTTGCTGATGACCTCCTTGGAGATGCCGACCCGCACCCAGCCGATCCGCTCCCTGACCTGGGCGGTCTCGGAGTTCTCGAACAGGAAGAGCCCCTCGCGGGCCCTGACCGTCACCACCGGCGCCGTGAACACGAAGAAGTCGTCCTTCTCCTCGAACCTGACCCCGGTCCGCTCGTCGGGCGCGACCGGGGACGGGCGCACCGGGCGACCGCTGTGGAAAAGGAGCCGGGAATTGACGTCCATGATGGCGACGAAGGCGATGTCCTTGATCGCCTCCACCCCCTGGGCCGTGCGCCTTAACTGTTCCTGGTTCTCGGACAGGACCGGCAGCTCCGCGTTGCGGGCGGCGATGGTCGCTATGGTCTCGCCCTTGGTTATCATCTCGCCGCGCAGGATCTTGCGCTCCGAGTAGATCGAGGCGACGGTGAAGACCAGCGAGATGATGGCGATGGCGGGGATCAGGAACAGCATCGCCTGTCCCCGGAAGGTAAGCGGCACGCGTTTGCCCAGCCGCTTAAAAAGCGATCTGGTGGTCACGGCATTGTCGTTGCTGGCTGATTCCATGGCGCGCCTAGTAGATCCTTTTGGCTTTCTTCAACAGTTGGCCCGACACGGCGAGCCCCATCTTGCGGGCCGTGTGGGCATTGACGTACAGGTTGTACTTGCCGGGCGCCGCCGGCGGGAGGTCCGCCGACTTGTCCCCGTCCAGGATCGACCGGGCCAGCTCCCCGATCTGCCAGCTGAGCGCCCGGGGATCGAAGACCAGCGCCAGGAGCGCGCCCTGCTTCACGCTTCCCTCCGAAATCCCCAACAGGGGGACGTTCTTCTTGAAGGAAAAGGCGTAGACGTTCTCCTGGACCGCGGCGGTCAGGAGATTCACGTCCGGGAGCAGCATCAGCGCGTCGCTGTCCCCCGCCCGTCCCACCGCCTTCACCAGGTCCGAGGTGCTGGCGACCTGGTACAGCGCCACCTGCGGCAGGTAGCCTTGGGCCAGGGTGCGGATCGAGGCGGGGGTGCCGATCACCGAGAGGCGGCCGATGTTGGGGAAGTACTGCCTGAGGGCGCTCAGGTACTCGCTCACCGGGGTCGACATGTAGACGCCGGTAACCCTGCCGCGGCTGCTGCGGGGAGGGGTGGCAACCAGACCGTACACCACCGCGACGCCGGGCGGCAGGCGCAGGGATTCGTTCACGGCATCGGCCCCCAGGGCGACCACCAGCTGCACTCCGTCCCTCTCCACCAGGGTGTTCAGCCGCCCCCGGACCTCGGCCAGGGGATAGGTGGTGACCGTGGTGTTGAGCGCCGTCCGGATTTCTCCCGCGATACCCGCCACGAAGGGGAACTGCAGATCGCCGACGATCAGCACCTTGGCGGCGCAGGCCTGCGAAGAAATCAGCAACAGGACGAAGAACAGTAGCGCGGCCGCTGCCGGCGGCAGCCGCCATCTTCGTCCCGAGGTATGTGCAAACGCTGCCTGTGTCACGTCGTCTGTGTTTCCTGGCTGACCGGGGAATAGGTGGAACGATTGGTTGCAAGCGGTACAGTCAATGCACCAAGGATGACTGCAATTGGCAACGAGCCGTACTGTAACAGCATCAGCCTGGAGCCAGTTCGTCTGAGACAATAGCATAACTGCGTCGTCATTGCATAACATTTAGTTAATGGCAAATGGGTTGATTCTCATCATCACACATGACGGAGAAAGGCTGCCGCAGACGTGATCTAGGGTGTTTACCCGATTCCTTAGCAATGCCTTCGGCTGTAGACTACTGACGAGCCAGTGAAACGCCACATCCTGCGCACGGCGCGTTAGACAGAACGTCTGCATCGGGTGACCAGGTGGCAAAAGGAAGCAGGTAATGAGTCTCAACATCCTATCCATCCGTCGTTATGCCTTGGTCATTGCCATCTGCTGGACGCTCTCCATCGCCTGCTCGTTCGCCTGGCTGTGCTACCAGGAGCAGCGCAACGTCGTCGCCATCGCGCTGGCCGAGGCCAGGGCCACCTACCAGAAAGACACCCTGTACCGCCGCTGGGCGACCAAACACGGCGGCGTCTACGTTCCCGCCACCGGCGGCACCCCGCCCAACCCGTATCTGTCGCACATCCCCGAGCGCGACGTCACCACCCCCTCCGGCAAGGTACTCACCCTGGTCAACCCGGCCTACATGACCCGTCAGGTGTTCGAGTTCGCCAACAAGGACAGCAAGCAGCTGGTGCGCGGCCACATCACCAGCCTGAAACCGATCCGCGCCGAGAACGCGGCCGACCCGTGGGAAACCAAGGCGCTGCAGGCGTTCGAGACCGGCGTCAAGGAGGTGGTCGAGGTCCAGACGATGGAGGGGCGGCGCTACGTGCGCATGATGCGCCCCTTCGTCACCGAAAAGGGGTGCCTTAAGTGCCATGCCCAGCAGGGGTACAAGGTGGGCGACATCCGCGGCGGGGTGAGCGCCTCGGTGCCGATCGGGGAGTACGCGCGCTACGCGCGCCGGCTGGTCGCCGGCGGCGCCGCCACCCACGGCCTGATCTGGCTGCTCGGCATCGGCATCATCGGCTTCGGCCAGCGCACCCTGTCGCGCAGCGCTCAGGTTTTGCAGGAAAGCGAGGAGCGCTACCGGACCGTGGCGAACTTCACCTCGGACTGGGAATACTGGCTGGGTCCTGACGGCGCCATGAAATACGTTTCCCTGGCCTGCCGGGACGTCTGCGGCTACAGCGCCGACGAATTCTACCAAAGGCCCGAACTGCTCGAAGAGGTCGTCCATCCCGAGGACCTGGCGATCTTCAAGGACCACATCCACGTGCTGCTTCCCGACGGGCAGCCGCAGGCGCTCGACTTCCGCATCGTGACCCGCGAGGGGGGGATCCGCTGGGTCTCCCACATCTGCCGGCCGGTCTACGACCGGGGCGGCCGGGAAAACGGCCGTCGTGCCAGCAACCGCGACATCACCGACCGCAAGGAGGCAGAGGAGGCGCTCCACCTGCAGGCGGTGATGCTGGAAGAAGAAATCGCCGAGCGGCAGAAATCCAACGAGGCGCTGCAGGTGAAGACGGCGGCCCTGGAGCAGGAGATCGAGGAGCGGCAGGTAGCGCAGCAGAACCTGGAAGAGCAGACCATCGCGCTGGAACAGGAAATGTTCGAGCGCAAGCGGGCCGAGCGGGAGAGCATCCACCTAAGGGAGCAGTTGCTCCATGCCCAGAAGATGGAGGCCATCGGCCTGTTCGCCGGCGGGGTCGCCCACGACTTCAACAACATCCTGGCCGTCATCATGGGGTACGGCGAGCTTTTGGAGCTGAAGCTGCCGGAGGGGACGGACCGTGACCGGGCCCGGCAGATCATGAAGGCGTCCCAGCGCGCAGCCGAGCTGACCCGCGGCCTGCTCGCCTTCGGCAAGAAGCAGACCTTCACCCTGGTCTTAACCGACATCAACCGGGTAGTGGGGGAAAACAGCAGCTTCCTCAAGCGTGTGATCGGCGAGGAGATCGAGCTCGTTACCGAGCTTGCCCCGGCGCCGCTTCTGGTCCAGGTGGACGTCTCGCAGATCCAGCAGGTGCTGATGAACCACGCCACCAACGCCCGCGAGGCCATGCCCGGCGGCGGCCGGCTCACCATCTCGGTGCACTCGGAGATGATCGACGAGGACTTCATCGCCATGCAGGGCTACGGCACCCCCGGCGAGTACGCCGTAATCCGCATCGCCGACACCGGCGCCGGCATGGACCGGGAGACGGCCAAGCGCATCTTCGAGCCCTTCTTCACCACCAAGGCGAAGGGGACCGGGCTCGGGCTCGCGATCACCCACGGCATCGTCACCCAGCACAAGGGGTTCATCCGCTGCCAGAGCAAGCCCGGCCGAGGAACGAGCTTCGACATCTTCCTGCCGCTCACCACCGAAGAGAGCGTCCTCATCGCCGCCGGCCAGGCCGTCGCAGTGAACGGCTCAGGCATCCCGCGCGGCAGCGAGACCATCCTTTTGGCCGAAGACGACCCCTTCGTGCGCGAGATGACCACCGGCTGCCTGGAAGCCAACGGCTACCACGTGCTGCAGGCCGAAGACGGCGCCGTCGCCGTCGAGATCTTCAAGGAGCACCAGGACGAAATCGACCTGGTGATGCTGGACGCCATCACCCCGCGATTGACCGGCAAGCAGGCCTGGGACGCCATCAGCGCCATACGTCCCGGCGTCAAGGCCATCTTCGTCAGCGGTTACACCAACGACATCATCAGCGGCAAGATCGCCATCGACTACAGCATCCCCTTCGTCAGCAAACCGCTTGCCCCGTCCGCGCTTTTGCACAAAGTGCGCGAGGTGTTGGACGGCAAGTAACCGGGGAGATGCCGCTCATGCCCAGCCACCGCGCCCCGGACCCGGCAACGGGAGAGGCTCAGCCATTGGTCAGGTCCCTTCGCGGAGCCTTGCTGCTGCTACTCGCCGGCTACACCTTCACCCTCCTGAGTCATCCCATCGCCTCGAACTACCTCGGAGAAACCTTGCTGCACCTGGTCAACCTGCCGTTTCACGAGGCGGGGCACATCCTCTTCGCCCCGTTCGGCCATTTCCTGCGGGTCGCCGGCGGCACGATCATGCAGTTACTGGTGCCGATGACGGTGACCGGCTACTTTCTGATGCGTCGCGACCATTACGCGGCAGCCGTCTGCCTCTGGTGGTTCGGCGAGAGCCTGGCGGACGTGGCTCCCTATGCGGACGACGCCCGTGCCGGGCAGCTCCCGCTCCTTGGAGGCGTAACCGGGAGCGAGGTGGAAGGTTACCACGACTGGGAAGTCATGCTGGGGAAACTGGGGCTCCTTGCGTGGGACCATGCCGTCGGACGAAGCTTCTTCGTCGTGGGCGGAATCGTCATGGCGGCAGCCATCCTCTGGGGAGCGGCCACGCTGTTCGGCTCTTCACCCCATCCCTTAAGCGGCTCATCTTCGACTTTACACAGATAAGAAAAATCTATACAGTGCGCCCTAATCGACTATGCGATCGCCCAAGCGCTGCGATAGCTGGTTAGCACAACGCTTCAAGATGAAATTTTGTTTTGAATCGGCAACATAGGCGGATGACAGGCTTCTGATCAATAACATAGTTGGACAGGAAATTGAAGATGAATAGAGATTGGTTTGAAGGCTGGAGAGGCCAGTATAAACGAATGATAAGGTGGCAAGCACGAGCCAACGAAGCTCTTAAAAATAGTGACGGTGACACTATTTATGATTTTATATATGCGTTTTTCCAGAGTTGTTATCACCTAAGGGATTGGTTAGCATCAGATGGTGTAGCTACAAGTGAAGATTTGAAAAATGTTTTTAGTTCATGCGCTGAATTACAGCTGTGCCGAGATATTTGCAATGCTTCAAAACATTTACAATACGACAGACCTACTATAGAACCTGTACCCATGATTTGCCGTGAATGGAATTCTTTCGATAACAAATATATGGATTACTCTTTGTATACTGACAAAAGAATACCAATTACTGATTTAATGGCGCAATGCGTAAAAACATGGAATGATTTCTTAAAAGACAAAGGGCTTAATGCCTAATACATCGCTAAATGGAAATATAGGTTCAATTGAAGGTGGGCTAAGATGAAGGCGTTGAGATGAGGCGATGGGACCAGCCATTGGCAATCAGATAACTTCTGTTTGGCCCCTCAGAGATGTCAATGGCTGGCACCATAGGAATATAGAGGGTGCCCGTCAACCTGTCACAGGAGCCTTCTCCCGCTCCACGTGAGCCTCCTACCTTGACTTGTTGACGCGGTTTCCTAGTAGAGGGTGCCCATGCCGTCACGCCTCGGAGGTGACGTAGAGGCTGAAACGGGCCATGATTTCTTTCAGGTCTTGTGACATGGCGGTCAGTTCCTTGCCGACGTTGTTCATCTGCTGGATGGAAGACGAAGCATGCAGGGTCCCTTCCTGAATGTCACGCAGCGCCAACACTACCTGGGCGCTCGATAACTGCTGCTGTTCCGTGGAAATGGAAATTTGCTTGGCGGCGTCGGTAGTAGCCGCGGCTCCATCGACCACGTCGCTCAGCACGTACCTGGTCCGCTCCGAGTATTCCACCCCTTCGCCGATGGCCTTGGACCCGTTCTCGGAGGCGATCACCAGCCGGTTCACCGCCTCGATGATCTCGCTCAGCTTCGCCTCGGTGTCGCTTGCCGATTCCACCACGCTGTCGGCCAGACGCCTGATCTCGACCGCAACCACCGCGAAACGCTTGCCGGCCTCGCCAGCGCTGGCCGCCTCCAGTGCGGCGTTGAAAGCGATCAGCTTCGTCTGATTGGCGATATTGCCGATGAGCTCCATGATCTTGGTGATCTCTTTGGATTTCCGCCCCAGATCCACGATCTCTTTGAGACTCACCTCGTTGTCCGTGGCAATCGACCCCATTTTCTCCATGAGGGTTTCGACTTCCGTGGCGGCACTGTTGCTGCCTCGAACGGTACTGTCGGCGATCCCCACCACCTGCTGGCTGTGGTTGGCTATCAGGCTTGCCGTGGCCGAAAACTCCTCCATGGTTGAGGAGATCTCGGTCACGGAACTGGATAGCTGGCTGGAAAAGCCGACTTGCTGATCGACGCTGCTGGAAAGCTCGCGGGCTATGGAATGCACCTTTTCGGTGATGGTGCAGATGTTGCCGATACCGTCGCGCACCGACAGGAAACAGCCGATGTTGAGATAGACGCCGAGCAAAAAGGCAAGGAAGGAGATGGACAAAAAGAGGTGCATCCTGGCCTTGAAACCCTGAATCCGCAGCTGCAAAAGGTTGTCCAGATTCGGCGAAACGACGTCCATCGCCTTGAAAACTGCACCCAGCGCCGCGTTGCCGCCGCGAAGAAAATGCTCCGACCCCATTGCGGACGGATGCGCTTCCACGTCCTTTACAAAAGCAAGGGACGTGGCAGTCAACTCCTCGAATGTCTTTTGCAAGGTGTGGTTCAGCTGGGAATTTTTGGCGCAGGCGGCATGGATGTTCTTGTCGATGGCTGCGACCAGAGTCCTGACCTGCCCGGAAAGGACGACCAGATCGGTTTTGTCGTGGTAAGAAAGCTCGCCACGACGCGAGACGATCAGCTCGATATGTCCCAGGTTGTCGATCAGCGGCGGAAGCTTGGTGGTTAGCGTATCCATCAGGTAATAGCTGTCGATGTCCGGATCGAGGGTGAGGTTGGAGTTGTCCGCCACCAGCACGATCATCGACAGCAGGTCGTCTATGACTGAGGAGTATGCCTCCGAGGTCTGCCGTTGCGCGGCTGTGGCCAGGCTCTTTTTCAGGGCCTGCAACGACTCCTTGGTGGCGAGTGCGGCCCCTTCCTGAGTCTCGGCCTTATCCACCTCGGACAACACTTTGTCCGGAGCAGAAGCGCCCTTTTGTGTCTGAGCCGCGCGTCGCGACTCAGACAGATAGTGCAGCATCCCCTTCAACGGCACAAGGTACTGGACGCCGGCGCTTTCCTTCTCGGCAAAAGCAACCTGTTCGTTGATATTGGTGACCAGGAAATAGGCCAGAAGAATGATGGGAACACAGAAGAAGAAACCGGAGACCAGCATCTTGCGCGAATAGGTGAGACGCTTCATTAGCAGGGTGGCCGGAGTAAACAGCGACATGAGCATTACCTCCATGTGATCGATGAACTAACCATTTGTCCTACCCTCGCAGGATCAGCCGGTCACCGTTGACCACATCCCCTCGGCATGCCATTTCAGACCATGCGTCGGGAGTCGCTATTTACGCCGCGACAATCTACTCCCTTCAGTGAGAAAGGTCAAACACCGAATATGTTACGTAATCAGGAGTAATCCATCTGATCGAGGTCGGCTATCAGGCCCGGGCCGGTTGGGTTCCACCCCAGTTTTTCGCGTGTCCTGGCGCTTGAAGCCGGCAGGTCGTGGCCGGCGAACATGCCCAGCCAGCCGAAATGCACCGGCACTTCTTCCGGCGACAACGATCTTACCGGCACCTGCAACCCGCGACCGATGGCCTCGGCAATATCCCGCATCGGCACGCCTTCTTCGGCCACGGCGTGATATATCGCACCTGATTCGTTTTTTTCCAGCGCGAGCCTGTAAAGACGGGCGACGTCAAGCACATGCGCCGCGGCCCAGCGATTCAGCCCTTGGCCCGCATAGGCGGAAACACCCTTTTCCCGTGCCACCGCGACCAGGAAAGTCACCAGCCCCTGCTTCACCGTATCATGCACCTGAGGCAGGCGCATGACCGAAGCACGCACCCCCTTGGGTAACAAAGCGAGCGCCGTCTGTTCCGAAACGCGCGGCAACGGGAAATCAGGCGGTACAACGTCGTCCTCGGTGGCAACCTGGCCCGGCGCGGCCAATCCCGCCGTCCCCGCGGTGACGACGAGAGGCCGATCGGTACCGGCGAGCGCGGCCCCCAGGGATTCGATGGCGCGCCGATCTATCTCGCAGTTTTCCTTAAACTTCGAGAAGTCGTGAATGAACGCCAGGTGAATGACGGCCTCGGCAGCTGCGGCACCGCTACGCAGGCAATCGAGATCTTCAAGCGAGCCGCGATGAACCTGCGCACCGATGCCGGCGAGCAGTCGGGCTCCCTCGTCCGAACGAGCCAGCCCGAGAACCTCATGCCCGGCTGAGATCAGTTCTTTTACGACCGGGACCCCTATAAACCCTGTAGCTCCAGTAACAAAAACGCGCATGGCCATTTCTCCTTTTTTCGTTACTTAGACGTGCATTCCGCCGGAAGCCTCTATTCTCTGCGCATTTACCCATCGGCAATCGTCGGAGAGAAGGGCTGCGATCAAAGCCCCGATATCTTCAGCACGACCGATGCGCCCGAGAAGAGTCTGGCCACCGATGCCTTTTCGCTGTTCGTCCGTTCTTCCTCCTCCGAAATCGGTATCCAGGGCTCCGGGTGCTACGCAGTTCGCGCGGATTTTCCGCTCCGCGAATTCCGTGGCTACGTACCTCGTGAGTACTTCTATCGCTCCCTTTACCGCGGCGTAGGTGGCGACGCCTGCGCCGTGCGTGAAACGGGTAAGGCCTGACGAGATGAAGACGACATGTCCGCCGTCCGCCATCAGCGGCAGCAATTTTTGCGTAAGAAAAAGCGGGCCTTTGAAATGCACCTGCACCAGTTCGTCGAACTGTTCTTCGGTGACGTCCTTGATCAAGGCGCGTTGCGCAATCCCGGCATTGTTGACGAGATAGTCAAAAGTCTTCCGTTGCCATTCTGCGTCAAGCGTCCGCGAGACGTGCTCCGTGAAATCACCAAACGATTTGACCTTTGAAACGTCGAGCTTGAGCGCTACGGCCTTTCCGCCATTCTTCCCGATTTCGGATACGACGGAATCAGCTTCTTCGGGATGGTTGTTGTAGGTAAGAATGACCCCGACGCCACGCCTGGCCAGGTTAAGCGCCGCGCTTTTGCCGATGCCGCGACTGCCGCCCGTTATGATTGCGATTTTCATGGTGTTTTCCTTTCT
>Ga0209415_10001991_pt1 | contig 38741 bp, 27 predicted proteins | sample PeaSoiSIISIP2007_FD_187696 | JGI IMG/M metagenome (GOLD analysis project Ga0209415, IMG submission 187696) | Peat soil microbial communities from Weissenstadt, Germany - SII-SIP-2007 (SPAdes) (version 2) | ecosystem: Environmental > Terrestrial > Soil > Wetlands > Peat | place: Germany...
CTTGCGGCTGCCCCTGCCGTACTTGTACAGCACCCGAAGCCCCGGTTCAATTTTCTCACGTTGACACTGCGATACGTGCCTGTCGATGAACTCCGCGGGAGCTTGCGCGAAATGAGTAAGGCATGGGACCGTCTGGGAAAGTGAAAAGAATTCGGACGGGTGCTGGGGCGGATTTGATCGGTCGAAGTCACGCGTACCGAAAATGGTAAGGAAGAGTTCGAGTCTCTCCGGGCGCGCCATTACCGCAGCAGCCGCGGGTCAATGCCGTGGCGGTGGACGCGAAGGATTCGGACCTGGGCGCCCTCTCGATGCCGCGGGTTGATCAGCACGTTCCAGGTCTCCGGCACGATCACGGAAGGGACCCGGAACAGGGCGGTCCGGCCGGACCGGAGCCATTCATCACCGGCACGTCGCGTCGCTTCCAGATCCGTCTGCCAGTTCCGGCCGAGAGCATCTAAATCGACGTTTTCCGTGGAAACGTCATCCGGCGCTTCGATTTCCCGATATTGAAGCGGATCCGGGAGGTCGTCTGATTCGATCTCGATGTGGACCAGCACTTCGACCAGCGAGGTGGCCGGATTCGGTGCGCAATAGACGACCCGTGATCCTTGTGTGTGCCATCGGCCGGGTGCCAATAATCCGCCGGTGCCATCCAGTTCCGGATGGACACTGATTCGCCACAGGATCACGCCAAGATGCCGTATTCGAACTGGAGGATCATCTCTTCGACGAGGCGTGCGCCGGCCTCCGTCGCCAGCATCTCAATCGGTGTTTTGCCGTCGAAGCGGCGCTTCGGTCTCCGCAGCCACCGCCAGGCTTTTCCCGGATCGCCGAACGCCCGCTCGGCCATGGTCGTGATCCGGACTACGCGCACCGCCTTGTCCGATTCCTCCTTGGAAAGCGCCTGGTGCTTAGCCACCCTGTGCGCCAGGGTCCTCCGTGGGACGATCAATTGATACACCTCGGCATCGGACAGCCCTCCGCGCACCAACGACTGGATCGCGGCAGTGGGAAGCCGCTTGTCAACCAGGGAAGCCAAATCCTCGCCGGATCGAATCCGAGACACGCCGAGCTTCCAGCCCATTCGGGAGTAAAAGGCTTCGGGCGGCATTGGTTCAGCGGCTTTGTTCAACTCGGCCATTCGCAAAACCTCCGTGGCAATCTGCCTACATTATACGGGCAATTTGCATGCGCGGGCAAATCCCAGGACTTCACTTCCTCGGCGTCATCCTCCAGGGACACAGGATGGCCGGACGGGACAGGACCGGGCAGGACTCAATAGCTGGGCACTTCCAGCTTCAGATCGCCAATCATCTGGAAGTGCTTGCGATTCTTGGTCGCAAGCGTGAGCCCTTCCTCGAGGGCGGTCGCGGCGATCAAGGAGTCGAGCGTCTGCAATCCATGCGAGCGCGCGTAGGTCTTCATGAGGTAGTACGCCCGGCGAGCGATGTCCTCGTTCGGCGGGATCGCGCGGTATCCGCTCAGTACAAGATCGAGATCGGTGGTTTCGCGCTGCGTGCGGGCGCCGGCAAGGAGTTCGAGGCAGGTGATCGCGGAGATGGACCACGCACCGGCGAGGCTGTCGAGGTAGTCCGCCGCTGTTATGCTTCCCCCCTGCTGGTTCAGTAGCGTGGCCGGCGGATGCGGTCTTCGTACGTTACGCCGTCAGGGATATCGTCGCGGTCGGCCCACATGCCGAAGATCGGCGAATCCCGGACGGACTTGGGCTTCTTTGGTGAGGCTTCCGCGGGCACATGGACTTCGACTCTCGTGCCTTCGGTGAGCTGCACACCCTCCAGCGGCTTGAAGACGCCGTTCTCATACGTGGCGGGAATCGTCATGGTTGCCTACTTCTCTATCCCCAATTGTAGCGTAGGTCGCCCGGCATTGCGCGGCGACGCTCCTGAGAAGTCATTTCTCCGGCGGGCCGCCGATTTCGGAGCCGGCTTCTTTGTTTTTCTGGCCGGGCGAGGCATGGCGATGCTCGTCACCACAGCACGGGCAGCCTCAGACCAGGAGTCGCCGGGCAAAAAAATCCCGATCCAATACAGCGTGTCCGCAAAGACGAGCTTCACCGTTTCGGCGTTCCATACACGTAATGGTCGATTTGGTCCGAGAGATCCTTCGGGATTCTACGCAACTCTTCTTCGGGAATCATACGCCCGAGGCGTTGCGCGATTCTGGCGATCTCCGGCATTCGAGACTTCGGAGCCGGTTTTCTGCCGGAAGGCGCGGTCTTTGTTTTTCCAGTCGGGCGTGCCATAGCAATTCAAGCATACCAAGGTGGCCACCTGCTCCTCACATCATCGGCCACGCGAACGACACCCACGAGTCGGGATGCGCCTCGCTCCAACTGCACAGCGGGACGGGGGCCAGCCAATCCATGCCCGGGTCGCCTCCGATGGGCGCTCCGGGCGGGGCGTCGGGAGCCGGCATCACGCGCATCGGATCGGCGGGCCGCTCCAGGAAACGCTTGATGTCGGCGGCCAGCAGGGTATGCTGCGCCTGCTCGCCTTCACCCGCGACGGTTTCGGCCCGCAGGCGCGCGGCCAGCTTCCCCAGCTTGAAAAATGCGACGGCACGGACCTGCCCGTTGGGCGCCCCAGTGGCCAGCCACATCATGCGATCCACGAGAACGCGCTCCTCGGCGCGCCGGATCTCCGCTTCGTAGGGTGAAGCCACGGGCGCGTCGAAGGTGGCCTTGGTGAGGCGGTCGATCACTTCTTCCAGGCCGGGCAACGACGGGTCAACAGCATGCTGCGCGACCATCCGCGCGGCGCGGTCGAGCTGCAGCACGAACCCGACGGTCACGTCGGCGGCGACCGTCGCCGGACTGAGCGGATCGAATCCATCGCCGGTGGTGCGCGGGAACAGCTCGCGATGGCGGCCGAACCCCGGCGGGCGCGGCGGAATCGCATCGAGAACCTTCTTGGGCACCGCCAGCTCCGAGGGCTTCAACGTACTGGCCAGCGCATCCAGGGCCTTGCGCTGGTTGGCGGCCGTCTCCCACTTCACGGGCGTGCGCCCATCGCCGCGCATGCCGTAGATGTAATCGATGCCCGCCACCATGGACGCGGCGGATTCCACCGAGTAGCGGTGATACATAAAGATGGGGACCAGCGGCTCTTCGATTGTAGCCATGGGGGCGCCGTTGCGGATGGTGCGCTCGCCGATGCGGTTGAGGGCGGCGCGCCGGATCTTCATGATGCGGTTCAGCTCATCTGCCTGGTTCACGCCGTTCGACCACTGATCCACGCGCGGGTGGCTCTCGGTATCCTGGTTCGTCATGTAGATCAGATCCTTGGCCCAGGCGTCGTCCAGGATCTTGGAGAGCGCGGCGGGCTCGTCGCCGTGGGGCAGCACGCGGTAGCCGTAGTTGATGGCCACTTTGTCCCATTCGCCGATCCGCGCCGGGTAGGCCTCGGTGAGGTCGATGGCGCCGTCGTCCTTGAGTTTCTCCTGAGGGTGCGGATAGTCCATCACCGAGATCCAGCCCTGGGTACTGTCGTAGTAGTTGTGGCCCAGGCCGAGGGTGTGGCCCACTTCGTGCGCCGCGAGCTGGCGGATGCGCGCCAGGGCGGTCTGGTACAGCAGGTCGGGCTTTTCGTTGCCGGTGGTGTACGGGGAGAGCAGCCCTTCGAAGATGAGGTAGTCCTGACGGTCGCGGAGGGAGCCGAGCGTGACGGTGCCTTTGATGATTTCGCCGGTGCGCGGATCGGCGACGGAGCCGCCGGTGCTCCATCCGCGGGTGGAACGATGCACCCAGTTGATCATGTTGTAGCGGATGTCCATGGGATCGACGCCATCGGGGAGGACCGCGACCTTGAAGGCGTTGCGGAAGCCGGCGGCTTCGAACGCCTGGTTCCACCAGCTCGCTCCTTCGATGAGCGCCCGCTTGACGTCCTCGGGGGCGCCGGGATCGACCCAGTATTCGATGGGCTTCACGGGCTCGCTGATAGCCGCATTGGGATCCTTCTTCTCCAGGCGGTGGCGGCGGATGTAGCGCTGCACCATGGGCTCGCCGATGGGCACGCTGTAATCGACGAAGCTGAGGCCGCCGTAGCCGGCGCGCGGGTCGTCATAGCGCGGCTCAAAGCCGGGGCCGGGAAGCTCGACCAGCGAATAATGTTCGCGCAGGGTCACGGCCTCGGCGGTGGGGGTGACGCTGGCCACGGTTCCCGAGAAGAGGCCGCCGCCGAAGCCGCCGCGGCCGCCACGTCCGGCGCCGGCCGCGGCTGCACCGGCCACTACTGGAGTGGGGACCACGATGGCCGGCGGTCCCTGGGACGGGCCGCCTGCTCCGCCGCCGCGGCCGCCGGTAGCTTCGTTGGCGAAGGTCAGGGTGACTTCGACCTCGGTGTTCTTGGGGAACGCCTTGGTGCGCGGCAGGTAGACGGCGCTGCGCGTGCGATCGACGCGGTAAGGGCCGGGCTGGAGCGCGTTGCCGGCGCCGTCACCATCGCGGAGCACGAAATCGGTGGCATCCACCAGCACACGGCCGTTGCTCTCGGCGGCCACGGTGAAGCCCCAGAGAATCGACTTGGCGAACGAATCGGCCACGGAGCGCTGCTCCGCGGGATTGGCGCTGGAGGAACGGAACGATTCGTTGGGCTGCACCATCAAGACCCGCGGGCCGACGCGCTGGAAGGAGACCAGCCGCCCGCCGCCCTCGCGCCCGCGGTCGAGCCCGATATCGTTCGATCCGAGGCCGGCCGCCAGTCCGGTGGCGTAGAGGAAGTCGCTATCGAAGCGCGGGATTTCGAGGAACAGGTTGCCGGTGCGCTCATCCCAGTAGAGCGGGAAAAGGCCGTCCAGCTTCTGCATGCCGGCGGTGCGCTGCTCGATGGTGGGGGGAGGGCCGCCGGCTTGCGCGCCGCCGCCACCCCCGCGTCCTCCGGCCTGCTGGGCGAAGAGGGAAGAGCAGAGGAGGGTGAAGGAGACAACCGTTGCGTATCGAATAGAAGCTCGTGGCATAGGGTCCATTGTATAGCGGCTGGCTGCGCGTTGGTCACGGCTGCGCATTGCGGGAAGACATGCCACGGGTGACAGTGGTGACGGTTTTGGAGGCGTTTCCGCACGCATTCTTTTGATGCCAGGTAAACTATTTGTTTCCTGTTGGTTACAGAGGAGCGCGAAAATCGGGTGACAGTTTTTGAGGGTTTTTTTCGAGCCAACTGTCACCCGGTTTTGGCTGGGTTGGCCGCTGGAGCCGGGTGACGCGTGCAGCAGGGTGTCCGTGTGGGGCATTTTTGGGACGCCACCCGTCACACGGTCTGTCTGGCGGCGCGTTGGTGATGCGAGGCGCAATTCTTCCTCCCAATTTAATTGCAGCACACCGATTGGGGCGAATTCGCGGGCGAGTCCGGTGTATTTTCGGCAAAGTACTGATTCGATTGGGATTGCGATTTTGAAAAAAAGGGCAGAAGGGCTGTGACTCGCGAAATCGGGGAAACGGGTTTTTGGGGGCACTTGGCGTAAATAACAGACAACAAAGGGTTTGGCGGATGTGTCTAGCGCCTGCCCGACAAAATTGGCCTGGTCGTGGGCCAGGTCATGCCGACGAACCCGGCCGCCGCCGTCCGCGGGCCGAAGCACGTCTTAAGTTGCGCTAACTCGTTGATTGACACAGCCCAGCACTGGAGGCCTGGTGGCGAGCACGACTTTCGAGACCTGCGGTGTTGAAGCAGTGCTCCAGTTCCGCTAGCGAGTGTGATGTCCAGGAAATGACTGGACAGCTAATTCGTTCGTTTTCGGGTCCGTGGACTGGTGCATCCGGGCTGGATCTTCTCAAAGTCCGGCGGCATCGAGATTTCCCGGTAATGGATTCGACGGTGGCAGTCCACACGAAGTTTCGATACAATCGGCGAAAGGAAACTCGCGAAAAAATACGTTTTCGTAAGAAAGATGCTCCCATGGCTTTCCGGGTTTTTGTCAGCTATAGCCATCTCGACAGTGTGCGCTTTGCGGAACTCCTGTGTTTCCTGGAACCCACCGCGAAAGCCAATGGCTTTGAGGTCTCTTACGATCACCACGACATCGCGCCCGGAGAGGCGTGGGACCATAAAATCCGCAATTGCATCGCTCAAAGCCAGGCGGTCATCGTGCTGGTATCGCAGCGGCTGCTGCATTCGGACTACATCGCCAAGACCGAACTGCCGCTGATCATCCAATACCATAAGCAGCAGCGCCTGGGATTGTTCTGGGTACCGATCGGCGACAGCACCTTCGAATATACCGAGCTCAAAGACTACCAGTGCGGCGCGGGCGATCCGAGCCAACCGCTGGATGGCCTGGCCGAGCCGGATCGCAATCGGGTGTGGAAGGAACTTTGCCGCAAACTGGCCGAGTATGGCCGGAAGATGGCGCCTCAGCCTCCGGGCAGCCCGGCGCCGAAGGTCTACCTTTCGGCGCCATCGCCGGAAGAATCTCTACAGGCGGCGCATCAGCGCCTCACCAAGGAGTTACAGGATTACGGCTATGCCGTCGTCCCGCGCGATCCGTTGCCCGCCCGCTGGAGCGGCGCCGAGCCGGTAATCGAGGATTCGCTGCGCGGCGCCGAGTTGATGGTCGCGCTCATCGGCTCGGACTTTCCGCCGCTGGCCCAGGGCTACAATCGGCGTCCCGGCGCGGCGCTGGTAGAACTCGAGGACGCGATCGCCCACAAGCACTCGGTTCGCCGCCTGCTCTGGGTGCCCGCCGAAATGGCGCGCGAGGAGGAATCCGCGCGCTTTGCCGACGAGATTCGCAAGTACTCGCGCCTTCAGCCCGGATATGAATGGCGCGAAAGCCACCTGCAAGATTTTATTCAAGACGTGCACGCCATCCTCGACCGCCAGCGCGCCGAGGCGGCGGCGCCCAAGGGCCCGCCCACGCTGTACATGATTTGCGGCCAGGGCGACCACCCGGCTCACAGCAATCCGGCGTGCGCGCGCAAGGTGGTGGAGATCAAGAATTACCTCGAGGAGCAAAAGCGAAAGTACTCCGTGCTGCTTCCTCCAGTTTCCACCGCCGCGCTCGACGACGTGGTCGAATCGGAGGCCTTTATCTTCTACTGGGGCGAGGGCGATGCGCTGGATTACTTCTGGAATAACCTGCTGGTGTTTCAGAAGGCCGTCGGCAAGCGCGCGGCCGGCGGAAAGTCGTTTCGCGCCAAAGTGCTGTATCTGACCGATCCCAAGTTGCAATATAAGTCGTGCTACCCCAAGAACCTGTTCGCCGTCATCGAGCAGTACGGGGACGCCGCGTTTGAGCCGCGTGCGCTCGACCCCTATTTGTAAGATGGAGAAGCCGAAGCCATGATCGCCTTCGATCCCAGCCTGATGGAGGCTACCGGCAACCCCTACCTCGGATTGCGTCCGTTTCGGCCGGAACACGCCAATCTGTATTTCGGGAGGGAGGAACAGGTAGCCGAGATGCTGGGCTGCCTGGAACGCGGGCGCTTTCTGGCGCTGGTGGGCGAGTCGGGAGTGGGCAAGTCGTCGCTGGTGGCCGCCGGGCTGTTTCCGGAGCTGATGCGCGGCGCGGTGGGAGCGCGCTATCGCAAATGGACGACCGTCCGCTTCCAGCCGGGGCTTCGTCCCATGCACGGTCTGGCGGCGGCGGTTTCGCGCGCGGCGGGGAATGCGGAGGGAGCTGCGGCGCTGGAGTCCTCACTCTTCCTCAGCAGCCTGGGACTGACCCAGGAGATCCGCCGTCTGGGCTGGTGCCAACACTCCAATGTGCTCCTCTTCTGCGATCAGTTCGAAGAGATCTTCGGATTTCTGGACGATCAACCCACTCCGGCGGCTCGCCACGAGGCGGCGCTGTACGTGCGCGAGCTGCTGGAAGCCTGCCAGGCTCCCGGCGACCCCATCTACCTGCTGCTTACGATGCGCAGCGAATACCTGGGCCGCACCATCGAATTCAGCGGGCTGCCCGAAGCGTTGAACGGCGGCCAGTACCTGGTGCCGCAACTCACGCGGCAACAGTTGCGCGAAGCCATCATCGGGCCAGCGGCGGTGCGCGGGGCAAGCGTGGCCGAACCGCTGGTACAGCGGCTGCTCAACGAAGCTTCGAAGCCGGGAAATCTGCTTCCGGTTTTGCAGCACGCGCTGATGCGCACCTGGCTGCGCGCCGAACGGCGCACCATGCGGGCCGGCGAATCGGAGATAGTGCTGCTGCCGGAAGACTATGCCGGCGGCGTCGATTCGGCGCTCCAGGAGCACGCCGACGAGGTATTCGGGAATCTCACCCCGGACAAGAAGAAGGGGCGTCCCCATAGGCTGGCTCGCCTGGTGTTTCAAGCCATCACCGTAAAGGACCTGGCGGGTTTGACCCGTCGGCGGCGCACGCCGGCGAAGACTCTGCGCGAGATCACCGGCGCCAGTTTGGAGGAGCTCCGCGCAGTTATTGAGCCGTTCGCCCACCCCGATACCGGCATTCTCTCGCTGCAGCCCGAGGGCGAACTCAACGATGCCACTATGGTGGATTTGACGCACGAGAGCGTGAGCTGGAAGTGGCCGACGCTGCTCTCCTGGATCGAGCAGGAATCGCGCGACCAGTATATCTTCCGCGACGCGCAGCAGGATGCAGCGCGGCAGCAAAAAGGGGAGGACACTCTGTGGCGCGGCGTGCAGTTGAAGGACGCGGCCAACTGGGCGCGCGAGCCGCACCACAATCATGCCTGGGCCGCGCGCTATCCCAGCCTTCCCGGCCAGAGCCTCGACACTGTACGCGACTTCATTGGCCTTAGCCAGGAGCGCGAGGATTGCGAGAACGCGCGGCAGCGGCGGCGGTTTCAGCAGGTGCTGGCGCTGCTGCTCGCCGCGGTAATCCTGATGGCTGTGGCGGGCGTGCTCTGGATCTCGCGCCGAACTGCTTACCGCAAACTGACGGAGTCCAAAGACGAGCTCCAGCAAGCTTACGCGAGGCTGGAGACCGCTAAAGAGGGTCTCCAACAGAAGACCGACGATCTAGCGCAGAAAAACCAGGAACTTGAGCAAAGTAGAAACGAGGCCAACGACAAGTCGACCAAACTCCAGGCCAGCGAAGCCGCTCTGCGCCGCAACAACGCCGCCCTGAACAGCACCACGCTACAGCTCCGGGGCACCATCAAAGACCGCGACACAGCGCTCACCCAGGTGAAAACCCAGACCGCCGAGCTCGACGCGACCAACAAACTGCTCTCCGTCCAGGCCGATGCGCTCCAGAAGTCCAACGACTCTCTCAACTTCAGGACTGCCCAGCTGGAAAATGAGGAAAAGGCGCATGCGAAACTCGCCGTCGCCAATGACGCCAACGCCGTTCGCGCGTACACCCGCGAGGGTCTCGACGTACTCAGAACCGGCGAGGGACTGGCCGCGCTCGACGACGCGCGCCTGGCGCTCAACTATGCCTTCAGCGGCGACCTCGACCTCTCCAGAGACACTCTCGATTTGGTGGATCAGGCCTTAACCGCGTCGAACCTGGTAGCCACGTTTCGTTTCCCCGAACAGGTCCTCGACTTCGCCGCGCCCTCTGCCGCTCTGCTCACCCTCGGCGCTCGCGGCCACATCTCCTACGCTCCGCTCAATTGTGGCAGAGCCGTCCCTCCACCTCAATCCACGGTTTCCCCGGGTTTCGGCCATTTCGAGAGCATCCGCATACGCAATCACGACGAGCACGCGCGTGCCTTCCCGCTTCCGGGCCACTCTATTAACGAACTCATGGATGTGTTCCGAGCGCTGCGCAAACCGGCTCTCACCGCGCAAAGCATGGACGAAAACGGCGGAGTCCTCCTCGGTTTTGAAGACGGTACCGCCCGCTGGATCCGCTACCAGGTGACGGATTATTCGGGCCAGGCGCCCAGCCAGGCGACTCAGGACGTGCGCGTCGGCAGAACGCGCGCCATTTCCATCCGGACCGCGACCCCTACCGGCGGCCTCTCCCAAGAGCAGATTTATAGGTGGAAGCCCGAATCGGGAAAGGTCTCGCGGATTCTCGCCCTTCCCAGGAATGGAGGCGTTCTCTCGGTCAACGCTGCAAACTCTTTCGTCGTCTTCCGGACCGCCGAGCTGCGGAAGGGAGTCCTGGGGATTTTTGGCTTCCTGCACAGCGTCGAGCGCAGCGTATCCTTGGGTGACACGGTGGAGGAAATCGTGCCCATGCCGAACGGAACGGAATTCACCATTCGCGGATCGCGCGAGATCAGCCTCTGGGCGGCGGGCGACCGAAAACCCATCCGGGTCGTGCCGCGCTCCAGCACCGCCTTGGCTATCGACCCAGTACAAAGTGGCATAAGCTTTGCGATTCCAATCGGCAACGACGGAGACTCCAATATCGCTTATACGGAGGCCGCATTCTCCGCGTCGTTCGGCCCCTTCAAAGGCCCAATTACGAAACTCGCCTTCAGCCCCGATGCCCGGCACCTCGCCGCCGGTACTCCGGGCGGAGACCTGATCCTTCTTACCCACGATGATCCCCGCGGCTACGATTACTACGTCGCCTGGCGCATCAACATCGATGGCAACCCCATCAAGAAGCTTCTCTGGAGCGACAAATCCCGGCTCCTCGCGCTCTCCGACAACGGACTCATCCGCCTCTGGGACATGTCGCGCGACGCGCTCCACGCCGAGGCGCGCATGTTTCTGCAGGACCTTCGCAACGCCCCCGATGCCGAAGCCAAAAAAGTCGCGGTCGGTATTCTGACAGAATGGGTGGGCCCGTCGCTGTCTCGCTTGCTCGCCAGCGATTCGCCGTGCGATTGGAGCGTATTCCCGGCCGTCAGCGCCGGCAAGTAGGCGCTAGTCTAGCTAGTGTAGTGTCCAACAAGCCTTTGGGCGATGACCAAGCCGGCCTCAATCGTCTTTCCCAGACCAACTTCGTCTGCGAGAATGCAACCACCTTCGCGGAGGCGTCGAAGCGCAAAGATTACCGCGTCAATCTGGTGGGGGTTGGGATCGATCCGTGCCTGACGCTGCGCAGCCGCATAGCGCTCCCGGTCGTCTGGGCGGCGGACGCGAACGAGGTCCTCGGCGAGAATCCGCTGGTTGAAGGCATGCATACCGGTAACTGTGTGGCGTCAATTCATGCCCGCCCCCCAAACTCGCGGCTCTCCGTCGATACTCTTACCTTTTCACCTTCCTTGATAAAGAGGGGCACGCGGATCTTGAGGCCGGTCTCCAGCGTGGCCGGCTTGGTCACGGTGCCGCTCGACGAGTCGCCCCGCACACCCGGTTCCGTGGAGGCAACTTGCAACTCAACGAACGCGGGCAACTCCAAGCCGATGGGATTGCCGTTGTACTTGAGCAACTCGACCAGGATGCCCCCGACCAGGAAGTCCATCGCGTTCCCGATCACCTCATCGGCAAGGGTGAGTGTCTCATAGCTTTCCTGATCCAGGAAGTGAGAGCCATGGCCGTCGCTATATAAGTAGGACGCCGGTACCAACTGGAGATCCGGCTCCCTGAACTTGTCACTCGCCTTGAATGTCTTCTCGAAGACCGCGTTGGTGAGAAGGTTGCGAATCTTCAGGCGCACCAGGGTCTGGCCGCCCCGGGCGGTAGGCGTGTTTACCTCAGCTTCCAGGCAGGAGTACGGAGTGTTGTCAAACTCAAACAGAGTCCTTCGCTTGACGTCGATCGCATCGATCAGTACGGCCATGACGGTTCAATTCTTCGGCGACGCGACAGGGTAGCCCTGCCATACATATTCCAGGGCCTCGGGCAGGGTCTGTTGTTTCACGGCGCGGTCGGTGTGGCCGGCGTTACGCGCAAATACAAACTGATAGTGATAGCCCTTGGCGGCCAGCACCTTGCCCATGTTCTCATTGGCGAGGACCCAGTCGTGGAAGTTGTCGCGTGTGGAGATATTGTCCCGGTCGCCGACCTCCATCCAGATGCGCAGCGGCTTGGCCGGGCTGTCAGGGATGAGGTGTTCGTGGAACTCCCATGCGCCGTGGGGGGTCTGGGGGCTAGACGGCCACTGCTGGTTCACGTAAGTGCCCGAGTAAGTCAGAACGCGGTGGTATAACTCCGGGTGATGCCACGCCATGATCAGGGCGCACGAGCCGCCGGAGCTTCCTCCCATCGTCGCGCGGCCCTCGGGATCTTTAGTCAGTTTCACGTGGTACTGCTTCTCCACCAGGGGCAGCACTTCCTTCTCCACGAACTCCGCGTACAGGCCCGACATGGTGTCGTATTCCAGGCCGCGCTGGCTTCCCTGGGCGTCGCCGCTGCCGTTCCCTATGGAGATCGCAATCATCACCGGCACCCGGTGCTGGGCGATCAGATTGTCCAGCGCGGTGAACAGCGCCCGGTCGGGTCCGTCCGCCCCCACGATGAACGGCGCAGCCGTGCCGGGGACGTATTGTTTGGGGACATACACGGCCACCCGCCGGGTGTAGGAAGCGGAGTGGCTGGTAGTGACTACCAGCTTGGCGGGGTCGTTGGGGTCTGCCGCGCCAAAGGTGTTGGCCTCGCGCGCGATACCGGGATAGATCTTGCTGTCGGCCGATTCCATCGTGAAGTTGAAGACATCTCCCTGCGGCACGCCTTCCTGCGCGGTCATCTCCGGCGCGGGATTGTGTGTGGGGCCGAGAATGAAGTTTCCGTCCTCCTTCACCGGAGCGTTGGCGCCGTCGGGTAAGTCTTTCGCCGTGACATAGCCCGGCGTGTGGGGATCGCGGGTCGGCGGCGCCGGGCGCGCCGGGCGCGGTGCCGCGGGCGGGTTTTGAGCGATTGCCGGATCAAAGCCAGCCATCAGGCCGATCAGGAACGCGATGCTGGGAAGACGGATCATGGGACTCCTTTTCTCACCAATCTTATCTCAACCAGTTCCTTACGGCACCGAGACCGATCCCACCGCCTGCCAGACCGAATTCAGGGTAGTGCTGCGCGCTGCCAGGTAGAAAACCTGGTTCGCCGCAAACCCCGGGCTGAATGTGATCGCGAGCGTCAGGGTGAGCGTGTTGCCGCTGCCCGCGACCGAACTGCCGGCCGCACCGATCGAGCACTGGCTGTTGCTCACGGTCCCCGAGCCGGGAATCACCATGCCGGAATACGGGCCGGCGGCATCGCCGGCGTCGTCTACCAGGAACACCGATTCGGAACCAGGCACAAATGCGAGGTAGCAGGCGTGGCGCCCGTCAATCGCGCTGTTGACGAGCACGTTCGCCACCGAGATGTCCTGCCAGCCGTTCGTATCGGTGAACGTGAACGTGTAAGTCGCCGGGCCGAAGTTGTAAGTGCGTGCCGGACTCATACCGCTGACCGCCGGTCCCGCGGGCGCGGACCCGGGGACGCTCCAGGTATCCAGCGCCTGCCACCCGGAATTGGCCGCCGATTTATCCTGCGCCGAAAGGTAAACGATTTTGTTACCCGCGAAGCCGGCGCTGAACGTGATGGCCAGCGTGAGTGTCAGGGTGGTGCCGCTGCCCGTGGCCGAACTGCCGGCGCCGTTGATGGTGCACTGGCCGTTGGCGATACTGCCCGATCCAGGGAGCACCAGACCCTGATAAGGGCCGCCGGCATCGCCCGCATCATCCACCAGTAACAACGAATTGGAAGATGGAGTGAATGCTATGTAGCAGGCCCGGCGTCCATCCAGCGCATTATTGATCAGCACGTCGACCACCTGGAGATTCTGATAGCCGCCGGGATCGGAAAACGTGACGGTAAAGCTCTGGCTGATGCCGTTCCCTCCGGCGGGACCGGCCGCCGTGGGCATGGGCCCCGGCAGCGGCGAGCCGATTCCATACACGTACCCGTTCGATCCAACCACGACGATTTCCAACTGCCCGTTGCCCTCGGCGTCGGCGAGGATGGGCGTGCCCAGAGGAGTTCCCAGATCCAGGCTCCAGAGTATTTTTCCCGACCGGTTGCCGGGGTCGGCGCCCACTACGTAGATTATGCTGCCGCAGGCGAAGATCGCCTCGTCGCGACCATCGGCATTGATATCCCCGACGGTCACAGGCGTGGGAGCATTTCCAACTGGGGCGCCATCACCAACGAAGGTTCCACAGGCGCTGAGGGGAATCGACCACAACATCTGTCCGGTGCTTCCTCGGTGAACGTTCAAGACAGATTGGCCGCCTGCCCCGGTCGCTCCCGCGCTGACCACCGACAGCGTTCCGTTGCCGTCGAAATCGGCGATTCCCTGCAAAACCGCGGGCGTGCCGGATGCCGAGGCACCGTTCCAAATTGCGTTGGCGTTAGCATCCATTAGACCCAGGAGGTATGAACTGGCGCCGTACAAGATCGTCTCTGTGCCGTTGTTCAGGAAATCGGCCGCCACCGGCACGCCGTGAAATGGTGTTGTCGAAACATTCGGGAAAATGGGCGGCACGCCGGTCCAACCCAAATCGAAAGTGCGGTTGATGAGATTTTGGTCTTTGCCGTTCTTCACCCAAAAAACGTCGCTCGCTTCGTTGACGATCTCATCCAGACCGTCGTGGTCCCAATCGTAGATAGCGTCCCATCCCTCGCCGGCTCCACGCTGATAGGGCAGGCTTCCAGGAGTATTGCCGTATGGGTCGTTCCAAACCAGTTGTCCGGTGTGTCCGTCCAGCAGGTTTAGCTCTTCGCTGCCGTCTGCGCCACGCCGCGTGGCGGCCACGACGTCCTCGTGACTCGGGTCGCGGAATCGTCCGGCGAACACCAGCGTTGCGCCCGCCTGGTTCCATGCTGGAGTCGCGCCGGGAAACCGGTCCAGGTCGCTTGTCCAGAAATCCGTGCCGTCGGGCTGGATGGCCACGATTCTCGCCTGTCCCACCGGACCGCTCGTGGCGGCCACGGTCTGGAGCGTGCCGTCTCCCGCCAGCGAGGCTAACAGCGCTCCCGCAAATCCGGGTTGTCCCGTGATGCTGCCACCCCCACCCATGTTGCCGCCGCGGCCCACATGCGTCCAACTCACCGTCGCGCCTCCTGTTACCGATGAAGGTCGGAAGGCCACCAGGTTCTCGAGCGCATCCTGCACGATTATCGTGGGCGGGTCCAGCGGCCGTAGATGACCCACGACGGCGCTGGATAGCGGTGCGGGGATCAGGCTCGATTGGACCACGGTTCCGCTCAGGCTGGTTGCAGTCAGGCTGGCGGCGTTATTACCCGGCGTCGCTGCCGTGACCAGGATCGATGGGGTTCCCGCGGCGGCGGGACGGCTCGCGGCCACTTGCAGATTCGGACCCGCCATAGTTCCGATCTGCGCGATGGCTCCATTAGTCCACTGCCAGGCTGTGATCGCGATGGTTCCGGACGTGGTCGCCTGCTGGGTGAAGAAGACCGGCAGACCACCCGGCGCGATCGGTCCTGCCACAATGGTAGTGAGCTGGTCGGCCGAATTGATGTTAAGAGGCAAACTCTGCACCTGCTGGGTGGCGAAGCCCGCGCCATTCAGCTCCAGCAGGGTCTGCAAGGTTCGACCGCGAAAACTCACCACGTCCACCTGCCCATATGCGGGTGTGAACAGGCCGTTCGTTGCCATGGTGAACATTTCCACCGAGCCATCGCCATTCACATCCGCCATCCCGATCAGAAACCGTTGCGGTTGGTCCAGCAATACGGTTCCGGTCATGCCGTCGCGGGTCACCACGTGCCACTGTCCGTCGCCCGTTTCGTTGTAGATGGATGTGGTGATCTCGAGTTTGCCATCGCCATCGACGTCCTGAACCGGATAGGCGCCCGGCACGTGAACGGTCTGGCGCGCTTCGACCGAAGCCTCAATCAGGTGATCCCATAGCTTGACTAATTGACCGTTCTGCCAGCCCATCACCGCGATCAGGTTTTGGAAATCGCCCAATGAGACCAGTTCCTCCACGCCGCCGCCGTTCAGATCGTAGGCGCCGAACCATCCGTATCCACGCCCGCTTTCGGCGCCGGCGGGCGTGAATTGGGCGGATGCCTTCACCTGACCGGTCAACAGGTCGTAAACCTGCACGTTGTACCACGGCTGGGCGGCTACCTCCAGCCGGCCGTTTCCATCGAAGTCCCCCACGATGGTGTTTGCTTCGAAAAGCGCGGAAATCGGCGGTGTCCGCCATTGCTCCACCCAGTTACCGTTCTGCCACTGGTAGAGGTGTCCGACATCCGAGCAGATCGATGCATTGTTGCCGCAAGTGGCAAAAGCACTGTCGAATGTGACCTTCTGGAAGGTCGGGCTGCCGGCGACGAAATTGCCGATCTTAGTGGTGAAATCGATCGGGAAGCTGAACGGGTTGCCGTTCTGATTGAGATCGTAGCTTGCCGGTCCGAGGCCCCAAGTGGCGTTGGCTGCCAGGGCGCCGGCATTGGAATCGGCCGCGGGCAGACTGATCGTGCCTCCGCCTCCCGTCTGAAATGCCACTGACGTCTGCCTTGCGCCGATAAACTGCGACCAGAGGATGGGGGTGGGCTGGAAGATGAGATTCGTAACCTGGGTGGCCACACCAATCGCGTCACTGATACTCCAGACCGGGAGGGAAGTACCCTGCTGGCTGACCACCGATCCCTGCGTGCAGATGGACGCGAGATTAGCAGCCAGCGTGTACAGGATCTCCTGGGTGGATGCGGGCGCGGCCAGGCCATTGAGACTGGCGGGCGAAACGGTCTGCTGGCTCGTATCAACGGTCCATTGAAAACCCTGAGCGAGGCCCGGTATCCCCTGGATGTTGGGGTCGGAGGACAGAAACTGAAAATAGATGATGCTGGTGCCTACCGCTCGGATGAGGTAGAAGCCGAACGTGGGGAAGGAAAGTCCGTCCGACGTCTTGACGTTTTTGAGAGCGAAGCCGGCAGCCTGATTGACCATCGACCCGTTGGTGAAGGTGTAGAGGTTCACCACCGCAGACGAAAAGCTCAGGTTCGGCAGCGCCGCGCGATGCGGGGGACCGAGGGAGGCGCTAGTGACTGTGGGAGGTGCGATGTGGCCCACCAATCGCGACCGTCCCGTGAGTCTACGGTCCCCCCGGAACTGGAGCCAGTCGCCGGGAGAAGTCTGGCAGCGGGTTGCAACTGACCCGACGAGAACCAAAACAAGAGGCTTGAAGCAACCCATGGCCCGTTTGTCTCCCGCGCACTTCCCGGAATCATATCACAGGCCGGCGGGCCCTTTTACGCCAGCACCCCCATGCGCCCTTCGCGAAAATCCGCCACCGCCTGCTGCAACTCGTCGCGGCTGTTCATGACGAACGGTCCATAGCGCGCCACCGGCTCGCCGATCGGCTCACCCGCGATCAACAGCAGGCTGAGCGGCTTCTTACCGGGGTTCGAGATGCGCACCGCATCGCCGCCGCGGTCGAACAGCACCACACCGTATTGACCGGCCCTGGTATTGGCGAACCGGCCCTCGCCTTCGATCACGAAAGCGAATGCATTCTCGCTCCGCGGAACCTCCTGCGTGTACTCCGCGCCGGGCTGGAGCGTGAGGTGCACATAGAGGATCGGGATGCGCGTATCGATCACGCCCTTGGTGCCGAGCGCTTCTCCCGCGATGACTTTGGCGGCCACCGTGCCATCGCCATTGCGCGCCACCGGGATGCGCGCCGCCGTGGTGTCCTGGTACCGCGGCCGGATCATCTTGTCGCGGCGCGGCAGGTTGATCCAGAGCTGGAAACCGTGAAGGCGTCCGCCATCGCGCACCAGGCTTTCGCCCGGCAACTCGGAGTGCACCAGTCCGGAGCCGGCGGTCATCCATTGCACGTCGCCGGGACGAAGCACTCCGTGGTTGCCCCAGGAATCGCGATGCTGCATCTCGCCCGAGAGCAAATAGGTGACCGTCTCGAAACCGCGGTGCGGATGCGGCGGAAATCCGCGCGCCTTGCCTGGCGCGACGTCCATGGGGCCCATCTGGTCGAGCAGCAGGAACGGATCCAGATCCATCAGGGCATTTCCTGGAAAGGCGCGCCGCAATTCCACGCCGTCTCCGTCGTGGGCTTCGGGCGCCGTAAAAACACGGGCAACGCTGCGATATTCCGTCATTTACTTTCACCTCCCGGCCGGCGTACCAACTCGGCGTCGATCGTGATGGCGACTTCTTCTCCCACCAGGAAGCCCCCAGCTTCCAGAACCATATTCCAGGCGAGGCCGAAATCGCCCCGCTTGATCTTGGTCCTGGCGCTAGCGCCCGCGCGCAGATTGCCCCAGGGGTCTTTCGTTTCGGGCGTGAGGTCTTCCACCTTGAGCGCCACTTCCTTCGTGACGCCGCGAATCGTCAGATCGCCGTGAACCACGTATTCGCTTCCGTCCGGCTCGATGCGGGTGCTCTTGAAGCGGATCTCCGGGTAGTGCTCGACGTCCAGAAAATCGGCGCTCTTGAGGTGCGCGTCGCGCTGGTCGTCTCGCGTTCCAATCGAAGTGGCATCGATCGCGGCCTCCACGCTGGAAGCCTGCAGATTGCCGGGGTCGAAGGTCACCGTTCCGCTGACCTTGGTGAACTCACCTCTCACGTTCGAAATCATCATGTGGCGCACCGAGAAGTGTGCGCTCGAGTGCGCGGGGTCCAAATCGTAAATTCCGGCCATTTATCTTCACCTCAAGATAATTGATGCTAAGATAGATCAGAGGATTCAAAACGTGAAAACGAGCGGGACGCACCTCTGGCTGATTCTCTGGAAAGCCTACGACACCCTGCGCACCCACGCCGAACGCCACATCGAGTCGCTGGGCCTGTGCCTCTCAGACTTCGGCGTGCTCGAAGCGCTCCTGCACAAAGGACCCCTGCCGGTGAACACCATCGGATCGCTCATCCGCCTGACCAGCGGCTCGATCACCGCGGCAGTAGACCGCCTGGAGCGCAAGGGGCTGGTGGAGCGCCGCAACGATGCCGGCGACCGGCGCGCCCGCGTGGTGCACTTGACCGCCTCCGGCCGGAGCCTGATTTCGTGCGCTTTTGCCGATCACGAAACGGCCATGGAGCGCGCCGTGTCCGGCTTGACCGCCGCGGAGCGCGCCGAGGCGGCAACGCTCCTGAAGAAGCTGGGCCTGAGCGCCCAGGCAATGCTCCAGTAACCCGCCGGCCAATATCCCCCGCATTTTGGCGGACGACGGCGTCGCCTTCCGCTACGTGATCCCGCGCTCGACGCCGCTCGGGGACATTCCGATCGACGACGAAGTGACTGAGTTCGACGTGGCAGGAGCGTCCACTGGCTCGAAAGCGCTTCCGTTCGTCGTCGAGCAGCCTGGCGTGGGATGGGTCGCCATCACGGAAGTGCGGGTGGCCCAGTATCCGCGGGTGAGGCTGGTGCGCGCCGAGGGAACCATCCTGGTCAGGCGCCTGGCCACGGCCTTCGAAGGGGCCACGCCACTGACTTGCCCGTGGCGCGTGGCGCTGGTGGGCCGAGACCGCGAGCGCCTGTTGCAGTCGGAGTTTCTGCGCGGGTTGGGACGGTGAACTCACTGGACACTCCAGGACCCCATCGACTGCCAGCCCGAGTTGTTGGCGTCGGTCGAGTCGCGGGCCGCCAGGTAAATGACTCGATTGCCGTCGAACGCGGGGGTGAAGGTGATGTTCAGAGTCAGTGTCAGAGTGTTGCCGGTGCCGGTCGCCGAAGATCCGGCTGCAGTCACGATGCATTGGCTGTTGGAGATCGACCCCGATCCGCCGAGCGTCAGGCCAGTCGACAATCCCGTGCCCGTGTCGTTTTCGAGGTAAAGCACCTTGAACGGTTGGCTGTAGGCCAGGTAACAGGCCTGGCGGCCATCGAGAAAGTTGTTGATCAGGATATCCAGGACGCCTAGATCCTGGTAGCCCTTGCTGTCGCTGAAGGTGAAGATAAACGTCTGGCTCGAATTGGCGCCGCGCGCCGGATTCACTCCGCTCACGGACGGAAATGTTGCGGCTCCCGGGACGTCCCATGTGCCCAACGCCTGCCATCCGGAGTTGCCGCCTTCCAGATCGCGCGCGGCCAGGTACACCACCTTATTGCCGGCAAAGCTCCCCGTGAAACTGAGGTTCAGCATCAGGGTGAGGGTGTTGCCGCTGCCGCTGGCGGAGGAGCCGCCGCCGGCTACCGAGCACTGACTGTTGCTCGTCGAGCCCGAGCTGCCCAAAGTCAGTGCCGGCAGCAATCCTCCGCCGGCATCCGGGACGAGGTATAGCACGCCTTGCGAGCGGCTGTAGGCCAGGTAGCAGGCCTGCCGGCCGTCGAGGAAGTTGTTGATGAGGATGTTGACCACGTCCAGATCCTGCCAGCCGCGCGCGTCGTTGAAAGTGAATACCATGCTTTGTCCGGCGCCGGTTCCCGACCCGGGGCTGACGGAACCGGGAGCCGGAGCGCCCGCCGCTACGGGCTGCGTGAAGATCCAGGCCGCTCCGACCCCTTGGTTGTCGTAGGGCCCGCCCACGATGGCGGTGCTGGAGTTGGAGGAGAGGGCCACGGATGCACCCTGGCCCGCTCCGAGGAAAACCACGTTGCCGGCGAGCCCACCGCTGCCGACCAATTCGCCGCCGCGCTGGCTCCAACTCCCATTGCTGCGGGTGAACACCCAAGTGCCCCCGACGTAGGTGTTGTCGCCGTAACCACCAATGAGCGCGGTATTTCCGTCACCGGACAACGCTACGCCGCTTCCCTGGTTGGAGAAGCCGACTCCGCCGTTGCCGGTGAGTTGGCTGCCCTGCTGGGTCCAAGCTCCGCCGCTGCGCGTGAACACCCACGCGGCTCCCACGTCGCCGTTGCTGGCAAAACCGCCCGCCAGGAGGGTATTTCCGTCGGCGGAGAGGGCCACCGAATCGCCGAACTGGCCGGGCGATCCATCCCTGGGAGTCAGCTTGCCACTCTGTTGGCTCCAGACTCCGCCGCTACGGGTGAAGACCCATAAGGCCCCCTGCATGTTGTCCTGGGGCCCGCCAATCACGGCCGTGCTCCCGTCGGCTGAAAGCGCCACCGCGGCGCCCTGTTCCACGGCCGGAACAAACTCGGTGCCGCCGTTGAAGACCGTGCCCGGGATATAGGGGGTGCCTACCAGTTTGTTGCCTTGCTGGGTCCACGTTCCGCCGTTGTTGGCGAACACCCAGACCGCTCCCACATTCGAGTTGTCTAACCACCCACCCACCAGGGCCGTGCTGCCATCGGCGGAGAGGGCTACCGAATGGCCCTGGCCGGCGAGGCCGCCGGAGCCGGAACCCACGAGTTTGCCGCCCTGCTGGGTCCAGGCTCCGCTGCTACGCGTGAACACCCAGGCAGCTCCCGAGCCGTCGCTGTCGAGCGGCGCGCCAACGAGGGCGGTGTTGCCGTCGCCGGAAAGCGCCACCGAAAATCCCTGGGAGGCGCCGTTCGCGCCATTCGACGCGTTGCTTCCCACCAGTTTGGCTTGCTGGGCCCAAACTCCGCTCGCACGTGTGAAAATCCAGGCGGCGCCGGCCCCGTTGTTGTCGCCGTAACCGCCAACGATGGCCGTGTTCCCGTCGCCGGATATGGCCACGGAATAGCCTTCGTTCGGCCCTGTGGAGTTGGGCGTCCCGATCAGCTTCTGGCCCTGCTGTACGAACTGCGCGCGCGCCGGACGAATGCCTGCGCCGATCAACGCCGGCAACAGAACGTAAATCGTTCCCCTTCCGATTCCCATTTTCGTGCTCCTCACTGGTGGAAGCGACAGGGGACGGCAAGATGACTCACTACTTCCATGAGCGCGGGAAACCGACTCGCTCACGCTCGCGGGGTTCGGTGCCCTTGTGGAGGACTCCTCCCTCACGGTCGGGGCTCCGAACGGCGGCGCCGTTAGCGGCAGGAACATCGCTACTTCCATACGCCCACCAGGTTCCAGGGAGAGACTTTGCCCTCGGTTTTCTGATCGGCGGCCCAGACACGCTTGGGACCGCGAAACATCGGCTTCCGGCGCACCCGCAATCGCAGATCGACGATCGCCCCGCTCACCGTCACGACCGACTCCCCGCCATCCCACTCGCATTGCGGATTGGCGAGGCGCTTCCCGTCTTTCAGCAGCATCCGGCCGCCGTCGTTCAGATATGCCGTTCCGGTTTGCGGCTCGTAGGTCAGGTAGCAGGACTTTTCGGCGGCGAGCGTGTCATTGACCAGGACCCAGACCCTGGCCACGTCGCGCAGGTCCGGCGCGCCATATTGAAACTCGACATGCAGCAGATCGCCGCGCGCGTCCGGCCGGAGAGCCACGCCCGGCCAGGCGGTTTTCATTTCGCTTCCGGGCCACGGCGCCATCTCCTGCCACCCCGAGAGAGTGCCGTCGCTTTCCTGGTACTTCACCCACACCCGCTGGGTGGCCGCAAACAGGCCCTTCCGCACCACGTGCAGGCGCAACACCCCACGGTCGCGATTGGCCGCCGCGCCCGACCCGCGCCCGTCCACGATGCAGTGGCCGTTCTCCAGGCGGCGGCCCTCCGCGAGGCGCATCTCCGAGGCTTTTGCGCCATCGGCATCGTCGGGCATCAGGTGCAGCACGCCCGAAGGCGGCTCGTATTCGAAGTAGCAGGAGTTCTCTTCGCTCAGCTTGTCGTGCATCAGGACCCAGAATCGCGCGACGGAACGGTTGGCAGGCGGAAGCGCCTGCCCCACCGAATAGGTGATGCTTACCAGGTCGCTGGCGACCGGCTCGAAGGTAAAGTCCGGGGCAGGGCCGGCCGCCGAGCGGTTCCCGTCGAGATCTCGGGCAGCGGCGCGGATGGCGATGCCACCGGCGGAGATGGCCGGGTCGAGAGTGATCGGCAGCTTCACGGTGAGTGAGTCGCCGGTCGCGCCGATCGAGGCGCGGGAGGTGTCGACGGTGCACCATCGGCTCTGCAGTTTTCCGCGCCGGCCGGGCACCACCCCCAGCGAGATGGCGCCGTTCTCGCGCATCACCGCCAGTTCGTGGCGCGGCTGATCGTAGATCACGTAGCAGGACCGCTCGGGCTTCGGTTCGGCAGACAGGCTGGAGATCATGATGTTGGCGCCATCCAGGTACTGCCAGCCATTCGGGTCCGAGAAACGGAAGGTGAATTCCGGCTGCCGGCTTACGATCTCCGCTTGAGGCGGCTGGTTCGGCTGGTCAGTCACCGACTCGGTCCCGGCCGCGCCGGCGCGCTCGCTCGATGGGACGGAGACGTACCGGTCTTCGATCCCCTCGATGCCCCGGCTGCGGACATACCGAAGCAGCCGTGCGCCATCCACCGGGGCATCGCACCCCATGGGCGCCAGCGGGGCGACGCGCGACGACGTGAACGCCCACCCGAACACCAGCAACTTGGTACACCCGCGGTTCCCGACGGCCCACACCTGCGGATTGACCAGCTTGGTGATGGGGAAGCGGCGCTTGAAGAAGAAATCGCGGCCGCTCACCAGTTGCTCGCGCATCGAGAGATCCACGAAGACCTGCTCCTCGGGATTCCACGCACCGGGCAAATGGCGGTACCACCACTCGGCGATCGGGGTCCGCACCAGCCTGGGGGTGACGCCGGCGACTGCGAACTGGTAGTAGCCGGCAGCCGCGGCTCCCAAGACAAAGCAGACTCCTGCGGCGATGGCCCGGCGCCGCCCGGCCTGGATCGCCGGGACAAACCCCACCAGGAGGAACGGAATGAACCACAGCGAATACCGCGGCGCGCTGGTGGTGAGGTTCATCTGCTGCGCGCCGATGTAGCAGACTTCCGCGATCAGCGCCGCCACGAACGCCCAGTAAGCGCGCCGCTGGCGGGGACCGATCCACGGGATCAGCACCAGGCTCAGGGGCCAAACGAAGAGGAAGCCGACGTCCGGATCGATCAGCATGGACGCCATGCGCTTGGGCGTGGCCATCTCGGGGTACACGAATCCCGCGGCGACGATGACGTTCCACTGGTGGTAGCGCCAGAGGGTCCAGAGTGGCTGCAGTGCGAGCAGGGCCGCGCAGGCGCAGGCTGCCATCCATTGGCGCGGAGTGGGCCGCTGCCGCGAGCGCATTGCGTCGAACCCCCACTTGGCCAGCGCCAGGACCGCCAGAGGGGAAAAGGCACTCACTTGCATGGACACCGCCGAGAGCGCCAGCGCCGCCGCGAGCCAATGGTCCGTAATCAGCCAGATGGCCGCCACCGCCGCCAGGGATACCGAATATGCCTCGCCGTGCGCCTTGTTGAGATACGGCAGCAGCGGCGAATCGAGCAGGCCGGCCACCAGGATCAGCGCGCCGGCCCAGCGGAACCAGCGGTAGGCCAGACCGGCGGCCGCGGCGAACGCCAGCGCATCCAGGAACACGAAGCAGTGCTTCCAATCGAGCCCCGTGGCGCGGCAGAGGCCGAAGAACGGCGCGGCCAGCAGGCTGAGGAACCAGAAGTGGATGGCGTAATAGGACCCGTCCACGGCGCGCGCCACCGCCGGTTCGGTCGCGGGGCGGCCGGGGAAGGCTTCGCGAATCGCGGCGACCCCGGGCGGGGTCAGTGCCGGGCTGTGGTTGGCGGCCCAGGCATAAGTGGTGGCGAAGTATTCGGTCTCATCGCCAGTGACGGGCGAGGGTCCGTAGTGAATGCCGGCCGCCAGGAGACAGACAAAGAGCGGCGCCGCCACGATCCAGGCGGACGATCGAGCGGGAGGGTGAGGCGGAGTGGACACCGGGGCCAGTGTATCAGGCTGCGGGAGGGGCGTAGATGTCGTGTCTGTGTGTATTTTTTTACCAAGGCCTAAGATCCTTTGTTTCTGTGGGTTGCGGTAGTTGCTGAAAATCGGGAGACGCATGGGGAGGGCTTTTTGGGCGTCATGCGTCTCCCTATGCGTCTCCCGGGATTGTGACGCATGTGACGCATTTTTGCGGGGGTGTGCACCTATTATTCTTCGCCATGGTAAGTGGCTTTCTTTCTGAGGGTTATCGGGACAGATGAAGATTTTGTGACCACCCGGCGCTCGAGCACGGCAAACGGGATGGCATCCCGTGTGCGGGGGTGGGGAATCAGTGGTAAGCGCTTTGGAATCAGTGAAATGGTAGGATTGAAAATATTTGTCCGAAATCGGTGACTGACGGGAGCGTCTCTGGCGGCAGAAACCTCGGGGATCGCGGAGCGCCGGCTGAAAGCCGGCTGGCAGGCTGACGCCCAATGCACTTACTTTGGCTGTGGGGCGGACCCCCTGGTCCGCCGGGGTCCCTCGGGGGAGCGCCCTCGTCGGCCTTCTCGCTTTCTGCCGGATCTTGATTCGATGGAAGAAAGCGGGTCCAGGGGGACCCGCGCGGACCAGGGGGTCCGCCCCACAATTTGAGCAGCATTCCCAGCGGTGGGAAAACTAACTAAGTGGCATTGGGCTGAAGCCCGCCCCACGGGGTCATTTTTCGCTGACAATCAAGTGCTGTGGCGATTGCGGAACCGGAACCAGCCGAAAACCGGAGAAGCCGGCTGCGCGCAGCATATCCTGATGCTCTCTTCCTGTGTATGCGTCCCCGCCTGGCGTGAGCCCCAGCATCATCAAGCTGAACGTAGCGGGAATCGGCGGTGTGACGCGATCTTCGTTGGGCACAAATTCCAAGGTGATGAGTCGCCCTTCCGGCGCCAAACTGGCGTAGATTTTCTGGAGCAGGCCGACGCATGCCGGCCGGTCGAAATGATGGAGCAGATTCGTCAAAAGCACCACGTCGTACCCCGATCCGAGATCAACCGTAAAAACATCGCCGGGCAGTTCCGCATAGCGCGTGGAAATCCCCGCCGAGTGAGCGTTCTTTCTCGCGGTTCGAAGGACGGTGGCCCAGTCCTGGGCAACGATTTCGGCTTGAGGGAGGCGGCGGGCTACCGCAATTCCGAACAATCCATGGCCGGCGGCGATATCCAGCACGCGGAGCGGCGCACCGCCCGTGTGGCGCGCGACTTCTTCGGCAACGAACTCGGAAGCTGCCTGCATCATGGGCGCCATGCATTCGGAGAAAGTAACCCAACCGTCGTACTCCACCGCGTTGCAGCCGTCCTGGGGCAGTTGCGTTCCACCCCGGCGAACGGTGGCCGCCAGATTGTCAAAGCCAGCCATCAGTTCAGGCCCATTCATAAATCGGGCCATGGAGCTCATGCATGCGGGTGAGTGCCGATCCAAAAACACCGCGCTGGTAGGCGTCAGAGAGTAAGCGTCGGCTGTCTTTGCGAGGAACGCGATGGCGGTTAAATAATCGCAAAGAATGCGTATCCCGCGCGCCGACGCATCGCATCGTTTTGCCAGATCGGAGGGCGTGTTAGCTCCTTCGCTTATGGCAGTGAACAGATCCAGATCGATGGCCGCGCCAAGCGCCGCGGTCCGTTGATAGGCATTGATCGTATCCCAGACGAGCTGGGGATTCGGCGCGTCCATTTGTGCAACATGTGTAACGGCAGATGCCATTTGCTCCCTCCATGGTTCAGTAATGAGTGGTTCAAACGAGTGGACCGCTCGCTCATCCGCATACGGGACCGGCGCCGGGTTCCCACTCGAAGAGGAGTATGCTGGTTCGAGCGGGTGCGTGTCGTTAGAAAAGCCTCAAAAACTTCTGAAGAATCTCTGAAGTGATTTATGGCGAAGGAAACAAAGGTCTCTTACGAATTTGGTTCCTACCGGCTGGATTCCGGCGACCGCCTTCTCTACCGCGGCGACCAGCCCGTTCCCTTACCGCCGAAGGTGATTGACACCTTGCTGGTGCTGGTGGAAAACAGCGGCCACGTGGTGGAAAAGGCTGTCCTGATGGAACAGGTCTGGCCGGACGTGACGGTGGAAGAGAACAACCTTACGCAGAACGTCTCCCTGTTGCGAAAGACGCTCGGCGCCTCGGGGGACGATCGCGGATTCATCGAGACCATCCCGCGGCGGGGCTATCGTTTCGTGGCGCCGGTGAAGGCTGTGACGCAGGCCGCTCCACCTCCGCCGGCTGCGGAATCCGAGCCACCCAGACCTGCTGTCCGCGAAAGCCGGCGTTGGCTCTACACCGGCGCGTTATTGCTCCTGGTGCTGGTTCCGGGCGTGGTGATCGCTTTCCGGTATTTTCCGCAGGCGCGGCCGGCGCCCATTCTGCGCCAGTTGACCACCAACTCCACCGAACTTCCCCTATCCACGGCCGCCATTTCACCGGACGGCAATTACCTGACTTACGCAGACCCCGCCGGACTCCATGTGAAGCTCCTGAAAACCGGGGAAACGCACTCGCTGCCGTCGCCGCCCGAATGGAGAGTGATCGCCATCCGGTGGTTCGGCGACGGCGTCAAGCTGCTGGCGAGCGGGATATCCGTTCAGGATTCGAAATCCGGCATCTGGCTCTTCGGCCTGCTCAACGAAGCGCCGCGCCAGCTTTCGGATAATGGGTTGCAGGCGACACCTTCTCCGGATGGTTCGCAGATCGCGTTTGTCTCCGACAATGCCCATGAGCTTTGGCTGATGGACGCCAACGGCCAGGCCCCCCATCGAATCTTCACGGCGAAGCCTGATGAAAGCCTTGTGGGACCGCAGTGGCTCCCCTCCGGAGAACGGATCGGGTACGCCTATATCTATAACGGGACCCGCGATACCTCGGGCAAGACGTCCCTCCAGCTCGATTTGGGCAGTATCGACCGCGAGGGGCGCAACCCGGCTCGCATTCCTTTCCATAGCGGGCTGACAGGCGGCACCCTGTTGCCGGGCCGGTTCCTCTATGCGTTGCGGCGGACACCGCTGTTGGATTGGAGCCAAAGCACTCTTTGGGAGCGTCCCATGGATCCGGGTCTCAGGGTATTCCGCGGCGAACCCCGCCTGATTGCGACGGTCGGCGCCGGCGTCACTCCATTCGACTTCAGCGCCATCGCCGGCGGGCGCCAGGTGGTCTTCCTCAAAGGCGAACCGCAGAGCGACGTCTATATCGCGGAGCTGAACCAGAAGGAGAAACGCCTGCTGAACACCAGGCGACTGACGCTCGACGATCACAATGACATACTTTCGTCCTGGAGCCTCGATTCGCGCGCGGTGCTCTTCTTTTCGGATCGCAACGGGAACTTCGACGTTTACCGGCAGTTTCTCGACGGGCAGATCGCGCAACCAATCGTGGCGGGGCCGCAGGATGAGACGGTCGTGAAAGTCAGCCCGGAGGGCGCCTACTATTTCTACGTCGTTCAGCCGGAGGGATGGAAATCCACCGCCACGCGCCCGATTACGTGGATGAAGATACCGGTGGCGGGAGGGGCGCCACAGCCCGCCCTGCCGGCGCCGGTGGCCGGGGAAATCGACTGTGCGTTGCCGCCCTCACGGGTGTGCGTTCTGCTTGAGTTTACGGCCACCGAGCTGGTGGTTCACTCGTTCGATGCGCAGCACGGCAAGGGGAGCGAACTGGGCCGGGCCGGCATCGACCGGTGGCACTATCACGCACTTTCGCCCGACGGTTCGCGCCTGGCGATCGCTCTGGAGGATCGCGTGCGCATCTTCACCCTGGGAGCGGGCGGCGTGGGAGGCAAGCCTTTCGAGGATGTCGCCGCGCCGTCCTGGAAGCCTCTGAACGCGATCAGTTGGGCGCCGGATGGAAGTGGTTTCTATGCGACGGCGTTCCGGCCCGCGGGACGGACGGTGGTCCTTTATATGGATTTGCAAGGTCACGCGTGGCCGCTGTCCGAAGCACCGGGCGAATTCGAATCGACGGTGGTCCCTTCGCCGGACGGGCGGTGGCTGGCCTTCACCCGTTGGATCTCGGCGAACAACGCCTGGATGCTGGAAAGGTAACGCCGGACTTCCACCTTTACCTGGTTGACCCGATCGGGTGTGCGATCGGGATAGAATCCGATCGTATAGGAACGTTCCAGCCGACTGCGCCGTCACTCCTCTCTCAATGCCATGACGGGCTCGACCGAAGCCGCGCGCCGCGCCGGGATCCAACAGGCGAGCAGACCCGCGACGATCATCACCAACACCGCGGCCGCATACACCCGCCCATCGGCGTCGCCCGAGCCATAGAGCAGGTGCCGGATCACGCCCGTCGCGGCGATCGCCAGCCCCACTCCGATCGCGGCGCCCACCAGGACGACCGCCATTCCTTCGCGGATCACCATGCGCAGCACCTCCGCCGATCGGGCCCCTATGGCCATCCGGATACCGATCTCCTTGGTGCGGCGGGAGACGGAGAAGACCAGCGCGCCGTAGAGACCGACAGCGCTCAGCAGAACGGCCAACACCGCGGCATAGGACACAAACCCGGCGATGATCTGCAGCCCGTTGCTGCCTACGGCGATCTGATGGCGGAGCGTCATTGTTTCGGTAATCGGGAGGTCTGGGTCCACCCGATTCACCTCCCGGGCCAGCGCGGGAAGCGCCGCCGCCGGATCGCCTTTCACGCGCACGCATAGACTCGCATCCACTTGTGCCGGGTTCTGCCAATAGGGCGTGTAGACACAAAGCGTGACCGGCTCGCCGCGGTTTTGCCACGGAACGTCCTTCACGATTCCCACCACCTGGCGCGGCCGATCGTTGACCATCAAGGTGGCCCCGATCACCACGCCGCTGGGCCAGAACCGGCGCGCCAGGGCTTCGCTGACAATCGCCACCGGCGGCGCTTGGGCGGTGTCGCGCTGGTCGAATTCACGGCCGCGAAGAACGGGAGTGCGCAGGGTTTCAAAGTACCGGGGGCCGATCTCGATGTACCAGCTCTGGATCGTCTGGCGGTCCGTGCGTCCGGATAAGGACACCTGCGCCTGTCTTCCGATCAATACCGCGCCTGAGGCCATGCTGGCGGACTCGACGCCGGGCAATGCTTCCAGACGCTCGATCGCGGTCCGCACGAGATGCTGTGCCTTTTCCGGCGGGTACTGAAGCAGGCGCGGACGCATCCGCATGAGCGCCACGTGTGACGCGTCGAAGTTGCTGCCGGCGACCAGCCCCTGCGCGCTGGTGGTGAACAGGCCGGCCACTACCGCCAGCGCTACCGCCACCGCCGCTTGGGCTCCGGCCAGCCAGCGCCCCAGGCGCGGGCCCGCGGCCACGGCCGAGGATTGCCGTTTGAGGCCTTCGGCGGCGCCGATGCGAAGGGACCTCAGTGCGGGCAGAATGCCGGCCAGGAACCCCGCCCCGATGGATACGGCGATCACGGCCAGGATCACGCGGGGCTCGGGATTGAAATTGTAATAGAGCGCATGCCCTCCGATATCGACGGAATAAAACGCCGCATTGAGCGTGCCGGTCAGGACCAGGGAGAACAGCATACCCAGCACGCCGCCGCTCATCGCGAGCAGCAGCGACTCGGTGATCAACTGCCCCATCACTCGCGAGCTTCCGGCGCCCAGGGAAACGCGGATGGCGAACTCTCGAGTGCGCGCGCTGTTCCGGGCGATCAGCAGGCCAGCCAGATTCACACAACAAACCAGAAGGACCACGCCGGCCACCGATGCCAGCAGCTCTACGAATCGGACTTCACTGCTCCGAACGATGTCGGGATGCAGCACTCCCTTGAGTGGAAAGACCTTGACGCCGGTGTTCTCGCCTTCCTTCGCGGCCGCCCAGGACTGCGGCGTCAGGGTGGTCATCTCGGCGCGCGCCTGCTCCACGGTGTAGCCGTCGCGGAGGCGGCCGATCATTTCGAAGGGACTGCAGTCGCTGGCAAGTGCGTCCGCGCACCATCGATATCCGGCGCGCGCCATCATGGTGGGGATGTAGACGTCGTCGGGCTGAACGGTTATGCCGCGGAACGTCTGGGGAAGGACGCCGATCACCTGGAACGCGGTTCCATTGATCTTCACCGTGGCGCCCAGGGCGTCTGGCGACGAGCCGAACCAATTGCGCCAAATCTCGTAGCCCAGCACGGCGACGCGGTCGCGATCGGGAACGGTGTCCTCATCCGGACGGAAGAAACGGCCGAGCGCCGGCCTCAGGGCGAGCAAGGGGAAGAAATTTGCCGATACCACGGCGCCGGTGGCCTCCTGGGACCGATTGTTGGCGGTCACGAATAGAGGCACGGTGGAATAGGCTGCGGCCAGGGCTTCGAGTGTTTTGGTGCGATCGCGAAAGTGAACGTAGTCCGGATAGGATACCCAACCGGGCCACCGCCCGTGCTGCCTTGTGGCCTGAACCACCACCACGCGATCCGGACGATCCACCGGCAGCTCGCGGAAGAACAGGGTGTTGGCGAGCGTGAATACGGCGGAGATCGTTCCCGTGCCCAGCCCCAGGGTGAGCACCGCGGCGAAGGTGAAGGACGGGCTGCGGCGCATTCCACGCGCGCCGTAGCGGAGATCCTGCAGGGCGGTCTCCAGCCACGAGATGCCGCGGGCCTGCCGGCATTCCTCCTTCACGGGGTCGAGGCCGCCGAGGGCGAGGCGTGCCTGCCGCGATGCTTCAGGCCGGGACAGGCCCGAACGCGCGAGCTTGTCGGCGTGGCGATCGAGGTGGAATCGCAGTTCGTCGTCAAGCTCCTCTTCCACGGTGTGGCGTCGAAAGATGGCGCGCAGGCGAAATAGCAGGTCGCTGATCATTCCCCTTCACTTCTACAAGAGATTCTACTAGCGCTTTTGTCGAAGCGCAAGGGGAAGGTGGCGAAAGTTGCCCTGGGGGGCCGGCAAAACCAGCAGGTAGGTGTCGCCATAATCGGCCGTAGAGCCATCGATCGCCTGTAAATCGAAATCGCTCGCAAATAAGAGTTCCGATCCATCGCGGCTGACCGAGACTTTCGGTTCCCAGTTGTAGCTGTTGAGCGCGCGGCTGCGATGGTGCGCCAGGCGGACCACCGACGAGCCGTCGAGGCTGATCTGCAGGATCTCGTTGGTGTAGGGCTTCCACCCGGCCGAATCGGTCTCGGGATTGCTCGGGGCCTCGGTGTCCACAAACACGTACCCGTTTCCATCCGGCGCGGAGATGTGCACGGCGAGGCTCCAGTCGAGTTGGGCCAGGCACGTCTGGGACGCGTCCGACAGCAGGATCTTCACGATGCCGTTGTTGCAGTTCGCAATCGGCTGCGCATCGTTCGAGTTGGTCCACACCAGGACCTCTGCGCCGTTGGTATCCCGCGTGTAATGCATATGACCGCCGGCATGCGCGATCTGCCGGAGAAAGTTCATGTTCCCGTCGAACAGCTCGATTCCGGTGTAGCGGTCCGTGCCGGACTGCAGCCAGGTAACGCTCACGTGATTGTCCGGCGTGATGTAGACGCTGTCGAATCCGTGCCCGTCGAGGGTGAACACCGGGGATTTCTGGTCCGCGCTGATCTGATACACGAATACCTCGCGATTGTTGCCGACGAAAACGAAGTGGTCGCCATCGAGCGAAATGTCCATTTCGCCGGCGCCGCTGATGGACGAATATTCGCTGAAGGTGTGGACCACGGCCATGGCGCCGGTGGAAATATTGTACGTCTTGAGCTGATTGCCGGAGTGGTAATAGAGCGTCACCAGGTCGTTGCGGGACCACCTCGGCTCGCTCGAAGCACTGATCTCGAGCGGAAGGTCGCTCAGGTAGTAACCGGCGCCGTCGTATAACGCGAAGTAACTCTGGTGCACCAGGATGAATTTCGAATTGTCGTTATTGAACGGGCTGGCCGTCGAGTACTCGTTCTCGATCCAGCTCAAGAATCCGCCCCGGTCGGCGTTGTGGGTGTTCGGCGCGTTGGAAACCCGCTGGATGGTGGTGCCGAATACCGGGTCGATGTAGGCTCCGCCCACGGGGGGCGGCAGAAACGTGTCATAGGAGGGCGCCGGTTCGACGTCCGCGACGGTAAGCTGCGCCATGGCGAGGCTCGGGGCGAGGCTCGCCGAACAGGCCAACCACAGGATCGACAGAATCGGGTAAACAGAGTTTCTCATAGGGATCTCCTTTACGGGGCGGACCGGCCGGTGGGCCGTGCGGAACCTGGTTCTGGAGGAGGAGCCCTGCTGAGGCGCTATCGGTAGGGTGAGGTTGAAATTGCGAACCGGCGGAACGTTCCCGCTTTTGTGATTGTAGGTACCAGTATGCCCAGGGTGCCAAAAAATACAACATAGGGCGACCACCCTAGGGCGCCGGTGTTTTTCACCCTAGGACGAAAGTCCCATGGAGGTCCACCCGAATCGAGGAGCTTGCGTCTTGGTGGGGCAGGCGCTTTCGCCTGCCAACCGTGTTCTGGAGACGCGGTTGGATCGACTATAGTGGTGGAAGGCACTCGATCATGCGGGTTCCGGCTTACACGGTTTCCCTCGGGACGTTCGCGGCAGTGTTGGCGGCCTGCGGGCTTGCGGCTTATCAAGCGCCGCCGCCCTCCACCGCCGGCGGCGCATGGAAATCCATGTTCGACGGCACGACCTTGCGGGGATGGCGCGAGACTCCCTTCTCGGGCCATGGCAAGGTCAGCGTGGCCGACGGCGCCATCCTTCTCGGAAAGGGCGCGATGACCGGAGTCACCTGGACCGGCTCGTTTCCGAAGGCCGATTATGAAGTCCGCCTCGAGGCCATGCGGGTCGACGGTCACGATTTCTTCGCCGGCATTACGTTCCCGGTCAACGATTCCTTCTGCTCCTGGATCAACGGCGGATGGGGCGGCACGGTAGTGGGGCTTTCCAGTCTGAACGGCATGGACGCCTCGGAGAACGACACTTCGACCGGGCGCGACTTTGAGACCGGTCGATGGTACAGGCTCCGGCTGCTGGTGACCACCGGCCGCATTCAGGCCTGGATCGACGACGACCCAGTGATCGATGCGGACATCGGAAATCGCGACGTCGACCTGCGTCCCGGCGAGATCGATTTGTCCAAGCCGTTCGGCATCGCGTCGTATTCCACCACCGCGAAACTGCGCAAGATCGAGTACCGGACGCTGCCGTGACCCGTGCCCTCCTAGCGATTGCCATGCTGGCGCCGGCGGCGCACGCGCAGGTGTCCTTGTGCGCGCCGTGCCACCAGGAGATCGCTGCCGAAAAAGCTACCCCACCTTGAACCCTTCCCACCGCGCCACCACCGCGCTTGCCAGGCAATTCCCCAAAACATTCGTCGACGTGCGTGCCATATCCATCAAAGCGTCCACGCCGAGCAGCACCGCCACGCCTTCCATCGGGAGATTGAACGTCGCCAGCGTGCCGGCCAGAATCACCAGGGCCGCGCGCGGCACGCCGGCCACTCCCTTGCTGGTCAGCATCAGGGTCAGCATCATGATCAGTTGCTCGCCGATCGTCAGGCTCTTGCCCGCGGCTTGCGCCACGAAGACCGAAGCCAGCGAAAGATACAGCGCGCTGCCCACCAGGTTGAAGCTGTAGCCCGTGGGGATCACGAATCCCACGATGTGTTTGGGCACGCCGAACTGCTCCATGTTCTCGAGCGCCAGCGGCAGCGCGGCCTCGCTCGATGCCGTGGAGAATCCGATCAGAAACGGTTCCCGCACGGCGCGATAAAACTTGGCCACCGGAATCCCGAAGAGCAGCAGGCCCGGACCCAGTATGAATATCATGCACAAGGCCGTCGAAACATACATGGTCGCGATCAGCTTGCTGAGCCCGAACAGCACGCCCACGCCCTTCGACCCTACGGTCACCGCGATGGCGGCGCTCACGCCCACCGGCGCCAGGTACATCACGTACCTTGTGAAGCGGAACATCACTTCCGCCAGCGAGCTGCAGAACGTGACCACCGGCTGGGCCTTGGCGCCAATGGCCGCGCACGCCGCGCCGAACAGGAACGCGAAGACCACGATCTGCAGGGCATCGTTGCGCGCCAGGGCATCGATGATGCTGGTGGGAAAGACGTGCTCGATGATCGTCGTGAGAGTGGTCTGAGTCTGCGGGACCGCGGCCTCGGCGGCACTGCGCTGAATGGTGACGCCTTCGCCGGGACGCACCAGGTTCACCGCCGCCAGCCCCAGGAACAACGCCAACGTGGTCACGATTTCGAAATAGATAATGGCCTTGCCGCCGATGCGGCCCATCTGTTTCATGTCGCCGCCGCCCGCGATCCCCACCACCAGCGTGCCGAACAGCAGCGGCGCGATGATGGAGCGGATCAGCCGCAGGAACACGTTGCTGACGGGCGCCAACTGCTTCGCGAAATTCGGCGCGGCGATTCCCAGAACCACGCCGGCGGCCATCCCGACAAAAATCCAGGTCGTAAGCGAGATCCGTTTCAACGTTCCCCCCATTTCAATTTCTGGCGCAGCACGTCGAAGAACATCATCCGCGGCGGGCGCACCAGGTGCAGCGAGTAGTGCGAGCTGCGGCACACCAGCACATCCCCCTCGTGGATCGGCGTGCCCACCTGCCCATCGATGGTGAGGAACACGCTCTCGTCCGGCCCGCGCGAAGTCACCCGCACCACGCTGGTCTCGGGCACGATCACCGGACGGTTGGTCAGCATGTGCGGGCAGATGGGCGTGATGCAGATGGCCGGCACCGAAGGAAAAATGATCGGCCCGCCGGCGGAGAGCGAATACGCCGTGGAGCCCGTCGGCGTCGAGATGATCAATCCGTCCGCCTTGTAGGCGCAGACAAATTGCTCGTCCACGTGCGCGTCCAGGTCGATCATGCGGGCCATGGAGGATTTCGTGAGCACGGCATCGTTGAGGGCATCGTAGCTGGCCGCTACCTGGCCGCCGCGCACCACTTCGGTGGTCAGAAGTTTGCGTTTGGCGATGCGATGCTCTCCGCGGAGCGCGCGCTCCAGCTCCGGATACAGTTCGTCGATGCTGATGGCGGTGAGAAATCCGAGGCCGCCGAGGTTGACCGGGAACAGCGGGATCTCGCGGCGGCCGATGGCACGCGCGGCCGAGAGCAGGGTTCCGTCGCCGCCCAGCACGATGATGAGGTCGCAGCCTTCGGGCACGTCGTCGCGCGGAATGCCGGCGATCCCACCGGCGTGCGAGGCCGTCTCCTCGTCCAGGCGCACCCCGATCCCGCGCGCGTTCAGCCACTCCAGCAGTTCGGGCACGATCTCCACGGCGGCGGCAACGTTCGGTTTGGAGACGATACCGACGGTCTTAATGATGGGCATGCAAGAGAAACTCCTTGTTCCCTTCGGCGCCCAGGATAGGGCTCGGCATGATGCTGGTGGCGAATCCCAAATCCCGAACGGCGCACGTCACACGCTCGCAAGCGGCCTGGTGGAGTTGCGGCTCGCGAACGATGCCGCCCTTGCCGACCTGGCCCTTGCCCACTTCGAACTGCGGTTTGATCAGTATAACCATTTGCCCGTCCGGTTGGAGCAGCGGCACGGCGGCGGGCAGAATCAGGGTGACCGAAATGAAGCTCACGTCGCACGTCAGGAAGTCCACGCGCTCGCCGATGTGCTCCATCCGCAGCTCGCGGGCGTTGATGCCTTCGTGGAGCGCGACCCGTGGATCGGTGCGCAGCCGCCACGCCAGTTGACCCGCGCCGACGTCCACCGCGTGCACGCGTGCGGCCCCCGATTGCAGCAGCACGTCGGTGAATCCGCCGGTGGAAGAGCCCACATCCAGGCAGGTTTTCCCAGTGACGTCAATGGCGAAATGTTGCAGCGCCGCGGCCAGTTTGAAACCGCCGCGGCTGACGTATGGCGGACGTGCCAGCACTTCCAGGGCGCAATCCGCGGCCACCGGTTGGCCCGGTTTCGACGCCTTCTGCCCGTTGATCGTCACCTCGCCGGCCATGATCAGCGCCTGGGCCTTCTCCCGCGATTCGGCGAGGCCGCGCTCCACCAGTAAGCGGTCCAGCCGGTTCTTCATGAATGCCGCGTCTTCATGGAGGGGGAATCATGACTTGCGGCGGACAATCAGGTCGGCCAGTTCGTGCAGGCGAACCGCGCGCGGGCCGAACCCCTCCAGCACGCGATGGGCGTGCTCGCATTCCGCCTCCGCCATGCTGCGCGACGTTGGAAGGCCGTACACCGCGGGGAAGGTGATCTTCTGCTGTTGCGCGTCCTTGCCGGCGGTCTTGCCGAGCGCTTCGGAAGACTCCTCCACGTCGAGAATGTCGTCCACAATCTGGAATGCCAGCCCCATGTGCTCGCCGTAGCAGGAGAGCGCCCGGTACTGCTCTTCGGTGGCGCCCGCATACATGGCGCCCATCCGCAGGCTGGCGCGCAGCAGGGCGCCGGTCTTGGCGCGATGAATGGTCTCGAGAAGCTGCTGGTCGGGCGGCTTGCCCTCGCCTTCGAGGTCGGCCACCTGCCCGCCGATCATGCCGCCCACGGTGCCGGCGGCGGTCGAGAGTTCCGCGATCAGCCGCGCGCGCCGGTCGCCGGAGACGGGAAGCTCGGCCAGCACCTGGAAGGCCAGCGTCAGCAGCGCGTCGCCCGCCAGGATCGCCATGGCATCGCCGAACACCTTGTGGTTGGTGAGCTTGCCGCGGCGGTAATCGTCGTTATCCAGAGCCGGCAGGTCGTCGTGGATCAGCGAGTAGGTGTGGATCAGCTCGAGCGAGCAGGCCGCCGCCACGACCCCATCGGGCGCATCGCAGACGGTGTGCGCCGCCTCCATGCACAGGATCGGGCGGATGCGCTTTCCGCCGGCGAAGAGGCTGTAGCGCATGGCGCGGTGGATGGTCTCGGGCGGCGCCGACTCCGGCGGGACCAGGCGGTCCAGCTCCGCATCCACCAGTCTTTGTTGCTGGCCGAGGTATTCGCGCGGCGGCAAGATACTGGGGAACGTCATGGGGTCACTTTTCCGGGCGAAACGGCTCCGCGGTGAGCTTGCCCTCTTTGCGGATCAGGATTTCGACCCGCGTCTCCGCCTGTTCCAGTTGTTTGCGGCAGGTGTCGCTGAGGCCCATGCCGCGCTCGAAAAGCTCGAGCGAGCGTTCGAGCGATAGGTCGCCGGCCTCGAGCTCTTTGACGACCTTGTCCAGCTCGTCGAGCGAAGCTTCGAACGATTCGACAGGCTTGGCGTCGGTTTGGTTTTCCGCCATCGACTCATTATAGCTTTCAGCGATCGGCAGACCGCTCCCTAAAGGTCGCGGCTCTGAACTGGGTGTCTCACGCATAGAACTCCTAACAGAGCCGCGACCGCCAGGGAGCGGTAGCCTACTCCTCCCGCAACGCCCGCGACGGATCGATCCTCGCCGCCCGCCACGCCGGCACCGCCGCAGCCGCCACCGCGCACGCCAGGACAAACGCCGCCGCCATTCCGAACGAAACCGGATCGCCCGGCCGCACTCCGAACAGCAGCCGCTCCGTCAATCGCAGCAGGAAAGCCGCCGCCAGCGCGCCTGCCGCCAGGCCGCAGGCAACCGCCACCGCGATCGGCCGGCAGACGGTCTTCACAATGTGGCTCGCCTGCGCGCCCACCGCCACCCGGATGCCCAGTTCGTGCACCCGCTGCGCCACCATGTACGTCAGCGATCCGTACAGGCCGATTCCCGCCAGCACGATCGACACCGCGCCGAAGAAGGCCGCGAGCAGGGCCACCAGCCGCTCCTGCCACATCGATGTCTGAATCTCCTGCTCGAGGGTGAATACTTCCACCACCGGCACATTGGGATCGAGCCGGGCCAACACTTCCCGCACGGCGTTCACGATGCCCGCCGGGGAGCCGTAGGTGCGCACGTACAGGAGGATCGGGCGTTGGTAGCCCTGGCCCGGACCGACCAAGTTGTAATAGGTGGGCGGGTCCGGCTCGCGCATGGAGCGATACTTGGCGGTGGCGGTGAGGCCCACGATGACGTAGCGCGGCTCGCTGCTATCGGCCTGGCTCATCAGCTTGCCGATGGGGTCCTGGCGTGGGAAGAAAAAATCGGCGAACGCCCGGTTGACTACGATGGGCATTGGCTGCTTGTCCCGGTCGCTCAGCTCCAGGTTGCGGCCGGAGAGCAGTGGCATCCCCATGGTGTCGAAGTAAGATGGCGTGACCGCATTGATGCTGGTATTGAGGAACGTGCTTCGCGGGAGCACCACGCCTTGCGGGGCGAGCGTGGTCTTCATGCCCACGCCGCGCATCAGGCCCACCTCGGCATAGGCGACGGAGCGGACCCCCGGCAGCGCCGCCACGCGGTTCTCGACCTCCCGGTAGAACGCGCCGGTTTGC
>Ga0209415_10001994_pt1 | contig 38721 bp, 29 predicted proteins | sample PeaSoiSIISIP2007_FD_187696 | JGI IMG/M metagenome (GOLD analysis project Ga0209415, IMG submission 187696) | Peat soil microbial communities from Weissenstadt, Germany - SII-SIP-2007 (SPAdes) (version 2) | ecosystem: Environmental > Terrestrial > Soil > Wetlands > Peat | place: Germany...
TCGTGCCCGTCTCGCAGCCATCGATTTGACTCGTCGCCCCGCCGCTGCTAGGCGCGCCGGTGACATAGGGTTGGTCCCACTCGACGACGACCGCGAGGAATTGGCCCGGCACTTGCGGCGCGATCGTGATCGGCAGCGTCGTCGTCGGCATATCACCGGTGGGATCGAAATCGAGCAGATACTCGCCCGCATTCGGTGAACCCGCGGCTACGACCGCAGGGCCAAACTTCGGTGTTGTGTTCTCGTAAGACGCGTTGGCGTCATTACCGGCCGCCGAGAAATACGCGACGCCGTTGGCTTCGACCGTATCGATGGCCTGAGCGACGATGCCGTCTTGATAAAACGGCTCATCATAGTAGCTGAGGTCGTCGGCGATGATATTCGCCCCGGCGCCGCCGGCCGAAACCGCGGACGCAAGCGTCGTGACCCCGAGCGCGAAGTCCGCTTCGCTATTATCGCCGGTACGGAACGCGAGCGCGGCATTCGGTGCGACGACGTGCACGATCTGCAGCATCGCGCGGCCTTCGTCGGTGAACGGCGTTTGCGTGGGCGCACCGTAATCCATGCACGCTGTGAAGTCCGGGAGGTCCGCTGGTTCCGCGAGCACGTTGACATTCGCCGGCAAGGCGCCGCTCGTCACGTCATCGGCGTAGGTCGCGAGAAAGCCGTTGGGCGCATAGCCCTCGTTGCCGGAAGCGAGCACGCCGCTGCCCGGCGCCGCGTAGACGGAATAACAATCAAAACTATCGGACAAAACGCCGACCGTGACGCCGCTGCCGTTCAAGGATGGATAGGTCGAGCGTATGACATCGCTGCGCTGTGCAAAATCGCCCTGAAGAGCGACGGGACCGACGGGACTGCGTCGATGCGGCATCGCGGCGCGCAAGGCCAGCACTTCGGGGCGCGCGGCGGCCGCGTCGAGTTGAGTGACCGGCAACCAACCGCCGACGTCATTGGAATAGAGCGCGGCATGCTCCATGCCGAGAGCGACGAGAGCCGCTTTGAGTGCTTGCGGATCGCCGCGCGTCACGGCGTCGATGAGGATCTCGGGGGAACCGCCCGGGGCCTGCCGGAAACGCGCGGCCGGATGCATCGCATGCAAATCCGCGAGTGCGTGATCGGGCCGTGCCTGCGGCGCGTGGCGCGAGAGTTCCGCGAGCGCCGCGTCGAATTTGCGCGCCGTCGGGCTCGCGACTTGCGATGCGCTTCGGCTGCCGAACGCATATAAGTGTCGGCTACCGGCGACAGTCGGCGCGCCACGATGCAAATCGAAGGACCGCAGGACATACGTCGCCGAGAGCGCCGCGGCGCCCGCCAGCAGCCCGACGCCGGCAATTAATAAATGACGTGGTTGCATCGCAAAAGCTCCCGTTAACCAAATCAGTATGACCGATTTGACTGAGGCGATGTGATGAAGTTCGCGACATAGAATCCGGTTTACATATGACGCTCGACCGCATCATGATTTTTGATGTTGGTCGTGATATGCGCCGAGCGAGGCGATCGCCGCGAGTAAGGCTTGAGTGTCGACGGGTTTGCTCAAAAAGCGGCAATGAGGAATCGGTGTCTTGATCGCGCGCAGCATCGACTCGAGGTCCCCGCTCAGCAGCACCGCGGGTATATCCCAACCCTTGTCGGCGCGTAATTTGCGCAGCACCTCGAGGCCCGTGAGCCTGCCGTCGAGCCGATAATCCGAAATGAACACATCGCCGGGCTTGAGATCGACGAACAGCTTCTCGCCATCCGCGGCGCTTGCGCAGCTGCGGATATCGTAGCCCTCGAGGCTCAGGAACAATTCGGTGGCGACGCGCACCGGCTGATTGTCCTCGAGCAGCACCAAGCGGCCGCGCCGCGGGTTGGCCGCATCCGGCAATCGCTTGCTCGCGGCGGCGGGCATGCGCGGGTTGGCCAGCAGATTCGAGCGTGGAATGCGCACTCGCACCCGCGTGCCCTCGCCCAGCTTCGAACTCACCGCGACCATGATCCCGAGCAGGCGCGACACTTCGCGCACGATCGCAAGTCCGAGGCCGACGCCCACGCGCGGCGTGCCGACGGGGTCGACTTGATAGTACTCGTCGAAGATGCGATCGAGTTTGTCCTCCGGAATGCCGATTCCTGAATCCTCGACGAGGATCGAAATCGTATCGGCATCGAGCGTCTGCACGATGCGCACAAACCCGCGCGCGGTATATTTGACGGCATTGCCGATCAGATTTTGCAGCAGCTGCGTAAATAGCGTGCGATCCGTCATCAACACAACGTCGGTATTGGCGAACTTGAGCTCGAGGTTCTTCGCCGACGCCGTCGATTCGAACTCTCGCTGCAAATCCGCGAACACCGACGCGAGGCTGACCGAAGTGAGCTGCGGATCGACCGCGCCGGATTCGAGCCGGCTGATGTCCAGCAATGCGTGCAGCAGCCGCGTTGCGCTGTCGATCGCCAGTTCCTGGCGGCGCACGAGTTCGTGCACATGATGCGTATCGTGCGTGAGCTTGAGCAGCGAGGCATTGAGCAGGCGAATCGCCTGCATCGGCTGGCGCAAATCATGGCTCGCCGTGGCCAGAAAGCGGCTCTTGGCTTGATTCGCCCGATCGGCCTCCTGGCGCGCCGCAACCAAGGCCGCGCTGATCGCGCGACGCTCGGTCATGTCGCGGATCGCAACCGACACGTAACTGCGGTCGCCGCTGCGAATCGGCGCAAGGCGTATGCCGGCGGGGAACTCCGTGCCATCCGACCGGCGTGCGAACAGATCGACGAGCCGCGCGCCCATTTCCCGATTCGAAGGTCCGAGTAGATACTTGGAAACATGCGCTTGATGGCGACTGCGAAGTCGCTCGGGAATCAGCACATCCATCGGCCGGCCGGCAAGCTCGACGCTCGGATAGCCGAACATCTCACGGGCCGTATCATTGGAGAATCGGATGATGCCATGCTCGTCCACGACAATGAGGGCGTCGGGCGAGAATTGCACCAGCTGTTGTACGATCGAGCCGATTTCGTCCATTACAAACTCTTATTTGAGGTTAGCACGATTGTCCGGACTTGCGCTGCACCGCGGGCCTTTGGGGGGTGCGCCGACCAGTCGATAAGGGACTGGCGCAAGTTCATCGTGGTAATTCGCGGCTGCGGTTCCGCTCCCAATCGGTCAAGCTCAGCGTAGGATTCAACCATGACCGGATCGAGGGGACATTGAGCCAATCCAACGCGAGCTGGGCCGGGTCCAAGCTCATACTCAATCAGTTGATGGAAATCGCGCGAATCTCCGCGCTGGCGGAAATGGCCAGCGGGATCGCCCATGAACTGAATCAACCGCTCGGTGCGATCGCGACGTTTGCCCAGGCCGGAGAACGCATGCTGAACCGGCCGGAGCCGCTCGTGAATGGCGCCTCGGACGTATTTCGTCAAATCAACCAGGAGGCGCTGAGCGCCGGCGATGGAATAAGGCGAATCCGGCGTCTCTTCGACCAAGAGGAATCGACGCGCACGCGCTGCCAAATGCGCGACATCGTGGAGGAACTCATGCCGGTGCTCGAAATGCTGGCCGTCGGAGTCCATGGGCAGCTCGAATATGATGCGGCGGACGGCCTTCCGCCGGTGCTCGTCGACCGGTTGAGGATACAACACGTCTTGTTCGCGCTCGTGCAAAATGCGTTCGATGCGAGCGCTGCCTGCGCCGGCACCCCATCCGTGAAGCTCACGATCGGCGGGGACCGTTATGCGGTCGAAACCAGCGTCATCGACTGGGGGCAAGGTATATCGCCGGAGGTCCAAAATCAGCTATTTCGGCCGTTTTTTACCACAAAGGCTCAAGGCACGGGTCTCGGTCTCGCTTCTAGTCGTGCGATCATAGAGGCGCACGAGGGGAAGATCGCGTTCGAAAGTTCGCCCTCGGGAGGCAGCCGATTCTCGTTCCGGTTGCCGGCCGCGGGCATATAGCCGGAGTTTTCATGGCAAAACCGATCGTTTATGTCATCGACGATGATGACGGCATGCGCCGTGCGCTGACGCTGTTGTTGAGCACGGTGGGCTATGCGACCGAAGCCTATTCGAAGCCGAGCGATTTCTTGGCCCATTTCAAGCCGGATGAACCCGGCTGCTTGGTGCTGGATATTCGCATGCCGGGCATGAGCGGCCTGGAGCTACAGGAACAGCTCAATCGGACCGGCTGCATGTTGCCGATCATCTTCATCACCGGTCACGGCGATGTGCCGATGGCGGTCCAGGCGATGAAGGCCGGGGCGTTCGAGTTCATACAAAAACCCTTTAGGGACCAGGACTTACTGGATCAGATAAATCATGCATTGCAGCATGACGCCGAGAACCGTCAGGGCGTCGCGCGCCGCGCCGAAGTCTTGCGCCGGCTCGAATCCCTGACGCCGCGTGAACGCCAGGTCATGGATTTGGTCGTCGACGGCGGCGCCAACAAGGTCATCGCGATCGATTTGGGATTGAGCGAACGCACGGTCGAGATTCACCGCGCCAAAGTCATGGAGAAGATGGGCGCGCGATCGGTGGCGCATCTCGTGAAATTGCACATGACGCTCTCGGACCCTACGTGAGGGCATAAGGAACCCACGATGAGCATGGCCGTCCAATTCGATCCGGACTTGATGCAGCGCTACGATCGCGAGGGCCCGCGCTACACTTCGTACCCGACCGCCACGCAGTTCCACGAACTGAACCCGAGTTGCTACGAAGCGGCCGCGGTCACGAGCCGCGGCGCCATCGAAAAGAGCCCACTATCGCTCTATGTGCATATCCCGTTTTGCCAGAGCCCGTGCTTTTACTGCGGCTGCAACAAGATCGTCACGCGACAAGTGGAGCGCTCGGATCCCTATATCGCGCGGCTGTTCACCGAAATATCGATGCGCAGCGCCTACTTCGACCGCGACCGCGAGGTCGAACAGCTGCACCTGGGCGGCGGCACGCCGACCTTCTTGACGCCCGAGCGCCTCAGCGCGCTCATCGATACGCTCGATCGCTTCTTTCGGCTCGTCGACAGCGAGTCGCGCGACTATTCGATCGAGATCGACCCGCGCACGGTCGACGCGAGCTACATACGGACGCTCGCCGAGCTCGGCTTCAATCGCATCAGCATCGGCGTGCAGGACTTCGATGCCGACGTACAGAACGCGATCAATCGCATTCAACCGATCGAACTCGTGCAGCGAACCTTGGACAGCGCGCGCGCGAACGGCTTTGGGTCCATCAATTTCGACCTGATTTACGGTCTTCCGCTGCAGACCTTGACGAGCTTCGGCGCGACGCTCGATCGGGTCATCGAGATGCGCCCCGACCGGCTCGCGGTATACGGCTACGCCCACATGCCGCAGGTTTTCAAGGCTCAACGGCAACTGTTGCCGAACGAATTGCCCAACGCGACGACGCGGCTCGCGCTGCTGCAGCTTGCGGTCAACAAACTGACCGAGGCCGGCTATCTCTATATCGGCATGGATCACTTTGCGCTGCCGGCCGACTCACTGGCGAAGGCGCGCGAGAGCGGAACGCTGCACCGCAGCTTTCAAGGCTACACGACCCATGCGAGCCGAGACCTCGTGAGTCTCGGCGTGAGTGCGATCGGTCAGATTGGCAATCTCTATATCCAGAACCACAAATCGCTCGCGAGCTATCACGAAGCCATCGACCGCGGCGTGCTGCCCTCGTACCGCGGCGCGACCATGAGCGCCGACGATACCCTGCGCAAAGACGTCATCCAACAGATCATGTGCCACGGCACGATCAATATTCCGGCGACCGAGCAGCGCTTCGGCATCGAATTCGAGAGCTATTTCCACGTGGAATCAGCGCGACTCGCGGCGCTCGAGGCCGACGGCCTCATCGAGCGCAGTGATCGAACGATCGACCTGACGCCGCGCGGGCGCCTCTTGATGCGCAACGTCGCCATGGCTTTCGACGCATACAGCGCCGCCGGCGCTCAGAAGACGCCCCAATCACGCGTCATCTGAGGCCGGCGGCGCAATTCGCGCAGCCGCCGGTGGCGGCTGCCGGCTAGCGCTCCCAATGCCCTCGCGTGTGGTGCCAGCGGGGCCCGACTTGGTCCCAATGATCCGAAACCCAATGATAGCCGCGGCGCTCGCCGATCCAGTGGCCGCCGACCCAGACGTGCGCGCCGTCGCGCCACTCCCAGAAGCCCGGCGCCCAGACATAGCCGATGCGCGGCGGCGGCATGACCTCGACGCGCGCAACCGGCGGCGCGATATCGACGTCGATGAGCACGCCCGCCATCGATACGGCGGGTAGCGCGATAGCGCTAGCGGCTACAATGAGCGTCGCAATTAAAGCCTTGACCTTGATTCTCATCGCAATCTCCTCGGCAGATTGATAAACAGCCAATATTGTAAACGTTGTTCCCCCGGTCGTGGTTGACGCCTCGGCGACTCGCGGTTGACGACTCAGCGGCTCCAATCCAGGGAACGGCTGATCGCCTTCTGCCAGGAGTCGTAGAGCCGCGTGCGCCGCGCCTCCGCCATGGACGGCTCCCAGCGCTTATCGATGCTCCAGTGCGAGGCGAGCTCCTCGGGACCGGTCCAGTAATTGACGGCAAGCCCTGCGGCATAGGCCGCACCCAAGGCTGTCGTTTCGACGACCTGCGGGCGCACGACGGGGACATTGAGAAGGTCGGCTTGGAATTGCATGAGTAATTCATTGCCGACCATGCCGCCATCGACGCGCAATTCCTTCATGGCGATGCCGGAATCGCGCTCCATCGCCTCAAGCACGTCGCGCGTCTGATAGGCGGTCGCCTCCAACGCGGCGCGCGCGATATGTCCGCGATTGGCGTAGCGCGTGAGGCCGGCGATGATGCCACGCGCATTCTCCTGCCAGTGCGGAGCATAGAGTCCGGAAAATGCCGGCACGAAATAGACATCGCCGTTGTCCTCGACCTCGCGCGCCAGCGCTTCGATTTCACGGCTGTGCGCGATCAACCGCAAGTTGTCGCGCAGCCACTGCACGAGCGCGCCGGCGATCGCGATCGATCCCTCCAATGCGTAACACGGCGCGGCCGAGCCGAGCTGATACGCGACCGTCGTGATGAGCCCGGCTTTCGACTGGACCGGCACGGCGCCGGTATTCATCAATAGGAAGCAGCCGGTGCCGTAGGTGTTTTTTGCTTCGCCCGGCGCGAAGCAAGTCTGGCCGACGAGCGCCGCCTGCTGATCGCCGAGTATGCCGGCGACGGGTACACCGGCGAGCGACTCGAGACGCGCCTCGCCGTAGACTTGCGCCGACGCGACGATGCGCGGCAACACGGCGCGCGGGATATCGAAATCGCGCAATAACTGCGGATCCCAGGCGAGCTTCGCTAAGTCCATGAGCTGCGTGCGGCTCGCATTGGTGACGTCGGTGACGTGCAGGCCATCACGCACGCCGCCGGTCAAGTTCCAGACGAGCCAAGCGTCGATCGTGCCGAACAGCGCGTCGCCCGCCTCGGCGAGCGCGCGCGCACCGGGTACTTCGTTCAACAGCCACTGCAACTTCAGCGCGCTGAAATAGCTCGCGAGCGGCAGCCCGGTCTTATCGCGGAAGCGGTCGCGCCCGCCTCGGCTCGCGTATTGCGCGACCAGCGCATTGACGCGCGTATCCTGCCAGACCAGCGCGTTATGCAAGGGCGCGCCCGTACGCCGGTTCCACAGCACCGTCGTTTCGCGCTGATTGGTGACGCCCAATGCGGCCAAATCAAATCTTTCGATGCCGGCATGCGCCTTGGCCTTTGCCACGACCTCGACGGTGTTGCGCCAAATCTCGAGCGCATCGTGTTCGACCCAACCGGGTTTGGGCAGCAGCTGCGCGTGCTCCCGCTGCGCGCTTCCGACGATGCGCCCGTCGCGATTGAACACGATGCAACGCGTACTCGTGGTGCCCTGATCGATTGCAGCGAGGTACTTGGCCATGGATGTTTTCCAATATAATCCCTTCTGCGGCACAAATTGCCGCAGACTTCATCGATCTTCACGAGCGAGCGAACCATGCACAGCACATCGAGGGGCGGGGCGGTAATGGCCATGGCCGCCGGCGTGATCGCGGCGATCGGCCTGGCCGCGGCGCCCCGTGCCTCGGCGGACGATCTGGGCGCGAGCTGCCAGGCGCCCGGATGGGACATGGGCAGCGAAATTTCGACGTTCAAGAGTACCGCCGAAAACGTTCCGGCGGGCGGCTCGGTGGCGAGCCTGCCGCCGCTGGAAATCGGCGTGCTGTACGTGCTGAAGCTGCGGCCGCAGGACGAGGTCAGCTATCTGCAGGTTTCGAACAAGAAGTCCCTGGTTCAAGCGCCACTCGGCGGCTTGACTAGCTTTACGGTCGTCGGGGCGGGTGCTTACCGAATCACGGTCGATTCGCCGCTCTGGATCGATCTCGTCGGACCGGACGGCACCATTGCACCGAGCGCTTATACGGGGTGGCACGACTGCCGATTATTTCGCAAGAGCGTCGAATACACGCTGCAAGCCGGCCAGTCCTACGTGCTGCAATTGAGCGAAGCCACACCGCAGCTCGTGCGTGTCGTCATCGAGGTCGCGAAACATTAAATGATCACGGTTTTCTCGGAGCAGCATCTGCTGAGAAACGTGCGCACCGAGCTGTACGGCGGCGAACTCGTCGCGCCGCATGAATGCCCCGAGCGCGCCCAGATCGTGCTCGATCGCGTGCGCAGTATCGGACTCGGCGAGGTGCTTAGCCCCCAAGGTTTCGGTTTGGCGCCGGTGCTGCGCGTGCACGACGAGCACTACGTCGAGTTCCTGGCATCGGCCTGGAAGGAATGGGTCGCAGCCGGCAATCGCGGCGAAGCGATCCCCGATTGCTGGCCCGCACGCCGCATGGCGCAACGGCGGCCCGAGAGCATCAGCGGTAAATTGGGGTTTTACGCATTCGCCGGCGAGACCTCGATCGGCGAGGGATCTTGGGAGGCGGCGCGCGCCGCCGCCGACGTGGCCTTGACCGGCGCGCAGCGCCTCAGTGCGGGGGCGGCGGGCGCGTTTGCGCTGTGCCGACCACCGGGGCATCACGCGGCGCGCGACTTGTACGGCGGCTATTGCTTCTTGAACAACGCGGCCATCGCGGCCCAGCACTTGCGCGATCTGGGCGCCGCGCGCGTGGCCGTCTTGGACGTCGATTTTCACCACGGCAACGGTACGCAGGACATTTTCTACGATCGCGCGGACGTTTTGTACGCGTCGCTGCACGGCGATCCTGCCGACGCGTTTCCGTATTTTTCGGGCTATGCCGATGAAGCGGGCTGCGGGGCGGGCGAAGGGTTCACGCTGAACCTGCCGCTGCCACGCGGCACGGCGTTCGCGGCGTGGCGCGCGGCGCTCGCGGTCGCGCTCGCCAGAATTGGCGATTTCGGCGCCGAGGCCCTCGTCGTGTCGCTCGGCGTCGACACCTTTGTCGCCGATCCGATCAGCTTCTTTCGACTCGAATCCCCGGACTTCGCCGCGTATGGCCGAATGATCGGCGAGAGCCGGATCCCGACGCTGTTCGTTCTCGAGGGCGGATATGCGGTCGCCGAAATCGGCGTCAACGCGGTCAATGTGCTGTCGGGGTTCGAGGACGCTCGTTGAACTCGGTCGCCACGACGGCGCTGCCCGCGCGACGTGGTCTATATCACGGCGTCAAAGTGGTCGTCGCGCTGTTTTTCGCGGGCTTCATGGTCTACGGCGGCGGCCTCTACTGCTTCGTACTGTTCGTGCCGCCGCTGACCCAGGAGTTTCATTGGGACCGCGCCTCGACCACCGGCATCGTCACGGCATTCTGGCTCAGTGCGCCGATGATCCTATTGGGCGGCTACGCGATACGGCGCGTCGGCGCGATCCGTTTGTTGATCGCCGGCATCATCATCGAGGCGATCTGCGTGGCGTTGATCTCCACGATTTCAAGCTTCAGCGAGATGTACTTGCTGCGCGCGCTGATGGGCTTCGGCAAGGTCATGTTCGCGGTCACCTTGCCTTACATGGTATCGCGCTGGTTCTCGCGGCATTACTCCCTGGCCCTCGGCGTCGTCTGGTCGGGCTGGCAATTCGGCGGTCTGGTACTCGCACCGATCGCCGGAGAGATCATCCATCATTACGGCTGGCGCGCCGCCTGTCTAGCGATCGCCGCGGGGCTGCTGACCCTGGGATTGGTGCCCATATTGGCGACCCAGCGCATTCGCTCGCCGCGGGAACTTGGGCTGGGCCTCGACGGCGACGTGCTGAGCGGCGCCGCTGCGCACGCGAATCCGAATACGGCCGCGCGCACCGGCGCAGACGGCGCTCCGTCCGGATCCGTGGGCCAACTGCTGGCCGCGCCGATGTTTTGGCTGATCGCCCTGTCCACGCTGTTCTTCTTCACGACCTACGGCGGCCTCCTGACGCACGAAGCCTCGGTCGTCGAGGGCGCCGGCTTCTCGCCACGACTCGCCTCGATCGTGCTGGGATCGACGGCCGGATTCGCCGGGGTCGGCTCATTGACGGTCGGCTGGCTGCTTGACCGTTATTCGGTGCGCGTGATCGGCGCGGGTCTGCATATTCTGTTGCTCGCGGGTGCGCTCTCGTTGATGCTCGTCGACCGCGTGCATTCGGCCGCCGCGCTCGTGACTTACGCCGCGTTCTTCGGCGTCACGATCGGCGGCGGCGATGTGTACTTCGTCGCGGTCTTGCGGCGGCGGTTCGCCAATGTCAGCGTCGCCTTCAGCTACAGCGCCTGGTATTTCTGCCAGATCCTGACGCTGCTGCTCGCGGGTCCCGCGGCGGGCAGAATTTTCGATCTGACCGGCAATTACACGGTCACGCTCGCGTTGCTGGCGGGCAGCGCGGTCGTTGCGGCCTGCTTTTCATTCTTCGTCTGGCGACCTCCGGGACTTGGGCGCGGCGAGCCTGCGCACTCGAGATGAGCGGCACGCACGGCACCGAGCCGCCGGAGAACGGCCCGCTATTGGAGTTGAGCGCGGCCCAAGCCGTCACGCAGATGACGCGCGGCGAGCTGAAGGCCGAGCGCTATGCCGAGGCGCTGCTCGCGCGCTGCCGGGCCGCCGCGGCACTCGGCGCGTTCATCACGCTCGAACCGCAGCGCGTGCTCGAGCAGGCGCGCGCGCTCGACCGCGCGCGCCAGGCCGGAGAGGCGCCGGGCCCGCTCTTCGGCTTGCCGATTCCCGTCAAGGACAGCGTCAACACCAAGGAGTATCGGACCACGGGCGGCACGCCGGCGCTGCGCGATTTCCAGCCGATGGACGATGCGCCCGTGGTTGCGTCGCTGCGCGCGGCGGGCGCTTTGGTGCTCGGAAAAACCAATCTGCACGAACTCTCCTATGGTTGGACCAGCAACAACCAGGCGTTCGGTGCCGTCCACAATCCCTATGACCCGGCGCGCATTCCCGGCGGCAGCAGCGGCGGCACGGCGGCGGCCGTCGCCGCCCGGCTTGCACCCTTAGGTCTCGCCGAGGACACGGAAGGTTCGATTCGCGTGCCGGCGGCATTTTGCGGTATCGCCGGATTTCGGCCGACGACCGGGCGCTACCCGACACAAGCGTGCATACCGATCTCGCCGCTGTTCGATCAAGTCGGACCGCTTGCACGCGTCGTAGAGGACTTGGCCCTGTTCGATTCGGTCGTCGCGAAGGACCGGCGGCCCATCGCAATCCAAGGCTTGCGCGGCGTGCGCCTCGGCATCGTGCGCGACTACTGGTACAGCGGGCTCGATCCCGAGGTCGAACGTCTGACCGATCTTGCGCTGTCAAAACTCACCGAAGCCGGCGCGCTGCTCGTCGAATCCGAAATGCCGGGCCTCGCCGAACTCATCAAGCGGACCACCGCGCACGTGCAAAATCATGACGTGCGCATAGCGCTCGCGCGCTTCCTCGCAGACTACGGCGCGGCGCAGAGTTTCGAGGCGGTCATCGCGCAAGCGAGTCCCGACATTCAGGCGATCTTTCGCAGCGAGATTTTGCCGGGCGGCGCCCATTTCGTGTCCGAGGCCGTCTACGCGGCCGCGCGCGACCGCCATCTGCCGGCGCTGCGGCGTCTGTACGAGGAATACTTCAGGCGCAACGGCGTTGCGGCGATGGTGTTGCCGACGACGCTGATCGCGGCCCCGCTCATCGGCGAGGACCGCGTCGTGACGATACGCGGGCAAGCCGTGCGCTTCGAGACCGCGGTAGCGCGCAACATCGCACCCGGCAGCACCGCCGGATTGCCGGGCCTCGTGCTGCCGATCGGGCTTACCTCGCGCGGACTGCCGGTGTCCTTGGAATTCGATGGACCGGCGGCAACCGACCGCGCGCTGCTCGCGCTCGGCCTGAGCCTGGAGCGCATATTCGGACGCCTGCCGCCGCCCCGGCTATAGTCGTTCGCCGCCCGGCTCTAGACGCTCGCCGGAGCTCTAGTAATCGATCGTGTAGGACAGACCGACGCTGCTGCCGGGATCGTTCTCCGGCGTCGTGCCCTGGGTGATGGCCGTGCCGTTGCCGAGTTTCGTTATCAGTTTCAGATGTTTGCTGAGATCGACATCGACCTGGACCTGGGTCGAGCCCGTCGTGCTCTGCTTGGCCTCGACGTAGATGCGCTTGGCGACGTAGCGCCCCGCGGCAACGTTGTAGCCCGAATTGGTCGTGCCGGTCGGGGTGGTCACGGTATTCGACTCGACCGACAATCGGTCCAGGCCTAAGGTTTTCTGAATCTTGACGAGCGGGTTGAAGCTGCCGTCGCCGCCGGCGCCGCTCATGACTGCGAGTGCAGCACCGATCTGCGCCAGCTGCAGTGTGGAAAGCTGCGAGAGAGGCATACCGAACAGCAACCGGGCGATGACTTCATCCTGCGACATCGGTGGGTTGCTGCTGAACTCGAACCGCGGCGCATCAGCGAGACCCGTGATATGCAAAGTGGCGGTCTCATCGGGCGTTTGGGCCGTGAAGTCCAGCGTCGGGTCGAGTTTGCTCTTGAGACCGGCGCCGTCGAAGCTCACGTGTCCGGCGGTGAACCCGAGTTTGTTGCCGCTGATCGAGAAGCTGCCGCGCAGCAGATCGAATCCGCCGCTCACTAGCGGCGCATCGACGGTGCCGCCGACCTTTAGATCCCCGCCGAGTTCCGCATCCAGTCCGCGCCCCTGCACGAGTATCTCATTGGGCGCTTGTACGGCGAAGTTCAAGCCGATCACGAGCTGCGGGTCCAGCGGCGGCGGCGCCTTCTGGCCGCGGCGACGCACGTCGAGCACGGCGACGCTCGGCGGCAGCGTGCTCGGAATACCGATCGTCGCGCGATTCACGTGGACCATGCCCGTGACGTCGAGTCGCGCGAGCGCGGTTCCCTTGATCTGCAGCGCGGCATCGAGATTGGCCGTGATGAGACTACTGGCGACGGGCTGCGCATGATCGGCCGATATTTTCAAATCCACGGGTATTTGCGGTTCGAGCAAGCCGACGGTGCCGCTGATCGACACGGTCCCGGAAGCGGCCCGCGCGGTAAAGTCGGCAATTCTCAATGCACCCTGGCTGCCCTCGAATCGCGCCGAAATCTGCGTCAAGTTGATGCCGCGCACGTAGTCGCGCAGACTTCCCCTGCTCAAGCGAACCGTACCGCCGATGTCGGGTGCCGCGGCCGTTCCGGCCACCTGGACGTCGACATCCAGATCGCCGGCCGTCTGAAGTCCGCGGGCCTCGAGCAACGGGCTCACCAAACCGACATCCAGTTTACCGAGGATTTTCAGCGCGAGCTGTCCGTCCATATCGAGCGGCGTGCTGCCAGTAACGGTCAACTGTGAATTCTTGCCGGCGTTCAAATTGGCGTCCACCTTCGCAGTATCGGTCTCGAGTTGCAGATCCGCGCGCAAGCTGAACGCCGGCAAGCCGCTCGCCGCATCGCTCGCGAAGCGAACGCCAGCCGCTTCGACATGAACGTTGCCGATGGGCTTCCACGCGGTGCCCGTCAAGTCGGCGCGCGCGCTCAAGTTGCCGTCCGACAACAGCGCCGGCATGAAAGCATTGACGAGCGCCGGCCGCACCTCCTGCAGCGACGCATGCAAATCGAGCGATGGCAGCAGACGACCGGCGACTTCAACAGTCGCGTGCTGCAAGCCCATTTGCAGTCGATCGACGGAGATGCCGTTCGCGAAGCTGAACGCGGCGGGCGCGAGAAGACGCAGCGTCTGTTGCCGGTAGTCCGCCTGCAAGCTCGTCAAACGCAGCATGTGCGTCTCGAGGTAAAGCGTCGCGGCCGCGGACAGGCTCGCGGGCGTGCCGTGCAACTCCGGCAGGTGCACCTGCAATTGCATATTCAAGGCGTCCGATGCGCCCTCGCCGGTCCAGTCGGCGCTGCCCTGGAGCTTCATGCCGAGCAGGTGTTCGAGATCGCCCAGGTCGGCCAGATGCAGTTGCAGCTCACCGCGCGTCTGTGCGGTCGCCGTGCCGATCGTCGCGGCGCCCTGCAGGTGCGCACTCTTCCAATCGCCTTCGCGAATCGAGGCGCGCAGGCTGCCGGCGCGGTCGCGATCCAACGCGACGTCAAACTTCATCGGCGCATCGTCGAGCATGCCGAAGACTTGAATTCTGGCGGCAGCGTAGCCGGGCAAGCCGTGCGCCTGCACGGTGCCCGTGAGCGTACCGGGCGGCGAGCCGCGCACCGACAGCGTCGAGCTCATTTTCGCATCCAGGGCGAGCGCCAACGGCGGGCCGCTGAGCCGTCCGGACGCGTGCAGCGTGCCGGCGAGCGCCGTGGACCACGCGCCGAGATTCGCGAAATCGAGCTCCGACTGCAAATCCACGGCATCGACGGCGCCCGAGGCGGCTCGCGACGCATCGCCATGCAGCGACATCGCGACGGCGCGGCCGTTCAGTTGCGCAATTTCGATCGCGACGCTCCGATCGCTCCAGGTGCCCTGCAACCGCAGCGTCGGATGATTGCCCAAGGCATTGCGCCAGCCGGCCTGACTCGCGCCGGGCGCCGCCGCGGCATCAAGCGCCGCGCTCGCATCGAGCGCGACACGCACGCCGCCATGCGCCGCCGTGAGCTGCGAATGGACTTGCGCCGTACCGCGCAGGTCCTCGCCGGCCAACGCCGCAAACGGCCGCAGATCCTTGAGCTGCACGGTCAGCGCCGCGCTTGCTTGTCCCGCAGTCACGGCCTGCGCGTTCAGCGAGAAAAGACGCGTCGACGCCGTCAAATGCAGGGGCCGTGACGCCTCATTCAAGCCGAGCGTCGCATCGATGTGCAGGGGATCGTGCTGCAGAAACTGCGGACTCGCTCCAGGGATCTGCAACTGGACCACGGTCGCCTCGAGCGCGAGCGCGCCGCCACTGGCCGCCAGGCTTGCGTTCAAATCCGCGACGGCCCACCCGCCGGGAATCTGCAACTCCTCGATGCGTAGCTCGCCATCGGCCTGCGGCGCCGTCCATGTGCCGCGCCAACGTCCGTGCAGAGCCAAGCGCTGCCAGCCGAGATCGCGGCGCGGCTGCATTTGCGGCGCCTCCAGCGAGTAGGCGAGATCGGCGGATCCTTCGATGAGGTTGACTTCGCCCTGCGCCCGACCGTGCATTTGCCCGGCATCCATCGCGAGTTCGACGCGTTCCAAATTGCGCGGCCCGCTCAACGTGAGACTGCCCGACAGTGCGCCGAGACCCGGCAGCAGCAGGAAGTTTTGCAGCGGTCCGCTTGCCGGCTCGTGAATTTGCAGGCTGCCGTCCATGCGCGTGCGATCGAAGCGGAAATTCAAATCATAGCGGCCATCGCCGCCGATGCGCCGCGCGCTGACCACGCCGCTGGCATTCTCGAGCGAGCGCAACTCGACCTTGCCGCGCACTTGCAGGGATGCGGAGACGCCCGCGAGCGCCGGCCCCAGCTGCAGCTCATCGATCGACGCCTGCGCGACGTCGATGACGGGGATCGAAATCGTGGGCGTTTCGCGTTCGGACGCCACGACGGGCAGGCGCTCGAAGATCACGCGAGCAACTTGGAGATTCTCGACTTGAACGCGGTCAGCCAGCAGCGCCCAGGGCGTCCAGCGCACCGACAGGCGTTCGGCTTTGAGCCAGACGCCACGCTCGTCGCTGAGCCGCAATTCGGCGAGATTCAGCTGCGCGGGAAACGATCCTTGCAAGCCCGACAGCTGCACATGGCCTGCGCTCAGGCGATAGGTCAGCCGCTCGATCAATGCGCGGCCGCTGTCGGTATTGCCACCGATCAGCACGGCACCGACGAGCGCCGCGATCAGTAGCAGCAGCGCGCCCACCGCCCACGCAATCTTGATCGAGTGCCGGCGCATCAAAAGGCCTGCCCGAGTCCGATGTAAAGTTCGAAGGAATCGTCATCGGTGCTATAGCGCTTGGTCGGCACCGCGATATCCAATCGAATCGGTCCGACCGGCGTGTAATATCGAACGCCGGCGCCTACGCCGATTCGAAACACGTCCGGCAAGGGTTGCAAAGTCGAACTGACTTGCCCGCCGTCGACGAAGACCGCGGCGCCCCAATTCTCGCCGATACGCTGGCGAAATTCGACGCTGCCCGCGATGATCGCGGTGCCGCCGATCGGGGTGCTGATCGGGAACTCCTTGGTGATCGGGAACTGCGGGCCAACGGCCTGGTACCGGTATCCGCGTATCGTGCCGCTGCCGCCACCGTAGAAGCGCTGGTCGGGAGGCAGGCTGAACTCGCCGGCGCCTTGCGCGAGTCCGGCGAGCGCGCGCAGCGCAAGCACGCTGCGCCCGGGATCCGTATCGATCAGCGCATGCAGATCGAGGTAGTCCGCCAGTTTGAGCTGGCTGATGATGAAGGTCGCGTCGGGATGGCCGATCGAGCGCGTCGGCGTGACGCTCAGCGAATCGCGCATGCCGTGGCGCGGGTCATCGAGCGGCGATGCGAGCTCGGTCGAGTCGTAGCTCACGCTCAGCGGCAATCCGATCAAGGTGTAATCGTGCGTCGCGCCCTCCTGCAGAATGCGCTCGTCCGACGCCGAAACGCCGGCGCTCACGCTCCAGTGATTGGACAGCTTGCGAGTCAGCGTCGCGCCGCTCGTGAGCGCGCTCTGATCGTAGGCCTGCAGGGACTGCTGGACCGCACCGATCGCGAGCTGCAGCGATTGATCGCGAACCCCGAAATCCGGCATGAGGTACTTGATGCTCGTGTTGTAGCCGAGCGCCGTCGTCGCGCTGCCGCCGAGATTGATGACCGAGCCGGACACGGTCAGCTGCTGCGCGCCGCCGAAGACGTCGCGGTCGGTCCAGCTACTGCCGACGCTGCCGCCGAGATCGCTGGAATACGCCGTGCCGAAGGTCACGGCATGCCGCGCGCGTTCCCGGCAGTCGAAGGTGATCGGTACACCGCCGGTTGCGTCGACCGCGGTGCCGACCTGCACCGTGATCGCGGCGAACACCCCCAGCGTCGACAGGTCCTTGCGCGCACGCTCGATTGCGGCAGGACTGTATTTCTCGCCGCTGTGCACCAGCAAGCGGGCACGCAAGAATTTTTCATGCATGCGCCGCAAGCCGACGAAGCGAATTTCGCCGATCACCGCGACAGGACCGGTCACCACGTTAAAACCGACGTCGAGCACAGGATCGGTCGCATCCTCATAGGCGACCGGCGCGTCGACTTGCGCGAATGCGAACCCCTGTTCTTGAAGCCGCGTCTGCAGCCGTGCGCCTGCGTCGATCAGCGCGGCAGCCACCGCGGGATCGCCTTCCGCGAGCCCGAATGCGGAGCGGTCCGCCGGTGAAATACTGCCGTCGATGGCGATGTGCCGCACATGGTACAGCGGTCCGAGTTCGAAGCCGACGGCGACGCGCGACGCGGTGCCTTGCGGCGAGGCGCTCAGCCGATCGCCGAGACGCGGATCGTCGAGCGCCATGCCGTCGATCGTGATCACCACGCGAGATTGGTAATAACCGAAGCTCTCGAGTACCGACTTCAGGCGGCTCTGATCGCTGCGGGCGCGCGCGATCAGGCCGAAGGGACTCACCGGGGCCGAGCGGCGCAGCGACAAGAGTTCGGAAGTCGCCGCGAGCGTCGCGTCCGGCTTTTGACTGCCGATCGAGGCCAGCTCGACGCCATAGGGCTGGGGATCGGCCGCCGCGGCCATCCGAGCAACATAGGCCGCCAACGCCAAGAACAACCAGACTCTGAGGAAAAATAACCGCAAAACGTTCGCTTCCTACCTTCACATGCGCTTGGACAAGTCGGATATTCGATAATTCAACGGTTTGACATGCCCGTGACCAGGCGGCGACGATACCCTAAAATGAAGACTCTGCTGATCGTCTACCACTCGATGACCGGCGGCGCGCTGCAAATGGCCCAGTCCGCTGCCGCCGGAGCGCGCACCGAATCGTCGTTGCACGTGAAATTAATGCCGGCAGCCGAGACGAACGCGGAGCATGTGCTCGAGGCGCATGGCTATATCTTCGCGACACCGGAGAATCTCGCGGCCATGTCCGGCCAGCTCAAGGATTTCTTCGATCGCACCTATTACGCGGCGCTCGATCGGATTTGCGGCAAGCCGTACGCGGTTCTCGTCTGTGCCGGCAGCGACGGCCGCAACGCCGCGCAGCAGATCGAGCGCATCGCAAGCGGATGGCGCTTGAAATCCATTGCGGATCCGCTGATCGTCTGCACGCATGCGCAGAGCCCGCAAGAGATCCTGCGGCAGAAAATCATCGGCGCGCCGCAGCTGCAGCGCTGCGAGGAACTCGGCGCCACCCTCGCAGCCGGCCTGGTGTTGGGTATTTTCTGATGAGCCGCGCCGCGGCTCAGGCGAGATCCGTACGGTCGGCTAGCCGCAGCCCATTGCGCGGGTGAGGATCCCATAGCGTCGAATTCTCGTCCTCCCGCGGCGGCGCCGATTGAAACTCCTCGACGAACGCACGCTCGATGACGTAGTCGCCGGGCACTCCGATTCGCGGCGATATCGCGAATCCATACGAATCGAGCAATCGGCTCGTGTCCGCGAGCATGCGCATGTTGCCGCAAATCATGACGCGGTCGCCCGCGGTATCCAGCGGCGCCAGCGACAGATCTTCGAACAGGCGTCCGGTCTCGATCAGCGTCGTAATGCGGCCGTGATGCCGGAACGGCTCACGCGTGGTACTCGGATAGTCGATCAATCGCTCGCCCACGAGCTCGCGCAAGATCGCATCGTCGCGTAGTCGCGCAATAACCGAATCGCCATAAGCGAGATCGGCCACGGCGCGGGCGCCGCGTACCAGAATGACCTGTTCGAATCGTTCGTAAGTCTCGGGATCCTTGATCAGCGCCAAGAACGGCGCCACGCCGGTCCCGGTCGCGAGCATGAACAAACGCTTGCCCGGCCTGATATCGCGCAGCACCAGCGTGCCGGTCGGCTTCGAACTGACCAGCAGTTCTTCGCCGGGCTCGACGTGCTGGAGTCGCGAGGTCAGAGGACCTTGCGGTACTTTGATGCTATAGAACTCCAAGTATTCTTCATGATTGGCGCTCGCGAAGCTGTAGGCACGCACGATCTTGCGGCCGCCGCCCTCGAGGCCGACCATGATGAACTGACCGTTGTCGAATCTGAGCGCCGCGCCGCGCGTCGTTCTGAAACTAAACAGCTTGTCGCTCCAATGTTGGACGTGAATCACGCGCTCGGTCGTATAAGTTGCCATGCCTCTTCCGTTGCAGCGCCCCGAATCTGGGCGGTGCAGCATTCTACGAATCTTTGCAAGGCTGGGCAGTAGGTACAAGCACGTAGTACCGCGTCCCGGGGCGCCGCGTGTCCCGGGGCGCGCGGATTGGGGCCTCAATCGGCATCCAAGGCTTGGAAACGCTGCGCCAGAAAGTCGAGCAGCGCGCGCACCGACGGAAGCTGGCCGCGGCGCGAGCCAAACACCATTTGCACGAGTGCAGGCCGCGGCGCCCAGCCCGGCAGCAAGCGCACCAACTCGCCGCGCGCGAGTTCTTCGCGCACCATCATGTTCGGCAGTTGCACGATGCCGACGCCGGCCAGCGCAGCAAGGCGCAGGGCGATCATGCCGCGAGTGATGAAGCGCGGATGATGATGAATCAAGGCCTGCGCGCCGTCGGGCCCCAGCAGATGCCAACTGTGCTCGGGTTGCGCACCGCCGTGTGCCAGGCTGGGCAACATCGCAAGATCGGCCGGTGTGACCGGCACACCGAAGCGTTGCAGTAACGCGGGGCTCGCGACCAAGCATTGACCGCTGTCGCCTAAGGACCGTTGCACCAGATCGCTGTCCTGCAGCGGTGGGGTCCTGACACGTATCGCGACATCGACGGCTTCGCTGATGACATCGACGCGACGATCGGTGGCTTCCAGGTGCACGTCCACGCCCGGGTACTGCAGCATGAACGCGGCCAGCATTGCGCCGACGCGCGCATCGAGCAGCGCGACGGGACAGGTCATGCGCACGATGCCGCGGGGCTCGGATCGGGTCCGTTCGATGGCCTCCTGGGCCGCGTCTGCCTCGACGAGCATCGCCTTGCAATGGGCGTAGTAGCTCTGTCCGATCTCCGTTACCGCAAAGCGCCGCGTCGAGCGCTGGATCAAGCGCACGCCGAGGCGCTGCTCGAGCAACGCAATGCGCCGACTCAGCTTCGACTTCGGCACGCCGAGCACGCGACCTGCGGCCGCGAAACCGCGGTTGTCGATGACTTGGACGTAATAGTAGAGATCATTGAGATCTTGCATTGGGACGTCCTATCGTTCATTAAATAGAACACTGAGGCCATATAATAGCGACTTGCGTCAGTATCGTCCCAGAATTAACCTATAGCCCATTCGTTAGGAGGTTCCATATGAAGCAGATACTCGGTGTCTACAGCGCGCCCAAGCCACATTGGGTCGGTGACGGCTTTCCGGTTCGGTCGATGTTTACCTACAACGGCCAGACCCAAGCGCTGAGCCCATTCTTGATGCTCGACTATGCGGGACCCACGAAGTTCGCGCCCGCAGCGAAGCGTCGCGGCGTCGGCGAGCATCCGCATCGCGGCTTCGAAACCGTCACGATCGTCTACGAGGGTGAAGTCGAGCACCGCGATTCCAGCGGCGGTGGCGGCAAGATCGGTCCGGGCGACGTGCAATGGATGACGGCCGCATCTGGAATCCTTCACGACGAATTCCACTCGGCCGAGTTCGCGCGCACCGGGGGCCTGCTCGAAATGGTTCAGCTCTGGGTAAATTTGCCGGCCAAGCACAAGATGTCCAAGCCGCGGTATCAGACGCTATTGAATGCGAACATCCCCTCGGTAGACCTGCCGAAGGACGCGGGTCGGGTGCGCGTGATCGCGGGCGAGTATCTCGGATCGCGGGGCCCCGCACAGACCTTCACTGCGCTTGACGTCTGGGATGTGCGCATGCACCAGGGTCACGTCGCAGAGTTCGCGGTCGCCGCGGGCCGCACGCTCGCATTGATCGTGCTGCACGGAACGGTACTCGTGAACGGCAGTGAAATCGCGCGCGAAGCGCAGATGGTGCTGCTCGACCGTGCCGGCCATGACGTGGCGGTCGAAGCCAACAGCGATGCCGCCTTTCTCGTACTCAGCGGCGAGCCGATCGATGAACCGGTCGTGGGTTACGGGCCCTTCGTGATGAACACCGAATCAGAAATTCGCGAAGCCATCGACGACTTCAATAGCGGGCACTTCGGTCACATTGCCGCGTAAATCAAGTTGCCGCGTAAGGAATTACGCGGCTTTTTCCGGACGGCGAACCATGAGCACCGGAACGGGTGCGCTGCGCAAGACTTGCTCTGCATCGCTGCCCACGGCGAGCCGGCGTAGGCCACGCCTTCCATGGGTCCCGATCACGATGAGATCCGCGGGCCACGCCTTGGCCTGAGCGACGATCAAATCCGCGGCCGGTCCACCAATGGTCTCTTGTAAGACGCTCTCGACCTGCACACCGCTCTCGCGAACATGTGCCTCGGCTTTGTCGAGCACCGATTGCCCGGTCGCGCGCATCGTTTCGATGACATTGGTCGCGTATAGACCGGGGCTGTACGCGTAATCCAGCACATATTCATCGACGATGTGGACGAGACGGATCGTGGAGCCTTGATTCTTCGCAATTTTGATTGCCTCGTTCAACCCCAGCACCGCGGTATCGCTGCCATCGATCGGAACCAAGATCTTGTTGTACATGACTTATCCTCTCGCGTATTTTTTTCGCTGGCCTATTTTTACCACCCGAAGAAAAAACCTTCCCTTCGGAATTACCGCCGCCGCTTGCGGCTAGCCCGTAGCCGAGGGCGCCGACCGCCGTTGTAGGGGCTTGCACCGCGTGCCGCCGCCGGCCGTGTTAGGGCGGACCCCTAAGCAGTTTCCGGGCAACGGCAAGTGGATCACAAATTCCCGCAAATTCAAGCTCGAAGTATCAATTGAATTCAAGCGGGGAACCGCATTGCCGACAAGGTCCCGCAGAAGCAAGGCGACGCCGAATCGACGAAGGGGCGCTCCAAGAGTTTCACCCGGTCGCGACGGCGGCTGGGCGTCACTGGATGTGCGCTCGCGCCCGCTGCATACGAATGAACGGCAATTGGAGAGCAAGAATGCAAATGATCAAACCGCGGACCGTCGCAACCGGTATCGCGTTGGCCTGGATCGCGTTGGCTGCACCGCCGGCGATTGCAGATCCCGCCAAAGACGTCCAAGTCGCCGCACGCGCGCTCGGCTTTCTTGAAAATGCCCCGCACGGCGCCGTAGTCCTCGGAATCGTCTACGACCCAGGCAAGCCCGCCACGGTCGCGGAGCGCGACGCCTTGATGGCGGCGATCGGCAGCGGTCTTACCGCTGGTGACCTGACCATCACGGGCAAGCCGATCGAGGCCTCGGCCGTCGGCGGCGCCAGCGGCATGGCCGCGCTCTACGTGACGACCGGCTCGCCCTATTCGGACATCGGCGCGGCCGCGAGCGGCAAAAAACTGCTGACGATCTCGAGCGACAAGGCCTGCGCCCAGAGCGGCGCATGCGTGATGTCGGTCGTGACGACGCCGGCCGTGGAAATCACGGTCAATCACAACGCAGCGACGGCGGTGGGTGCAACTTTCAAGGCCGCCTTTCGCATGATGATCAAAGAGATTTGAGCGATGACCCTGGACCATAGGAATTTTGCCATGACGAATAAAATCTTCCGCCGTACCGTCGTGCTCTGCACGCCGCTCGCATTCGCCGCGATCGGCATCGCCGACGCACAGACCATCGATTACGGCTCGCTCGAGCAGTTGTTCAGTGAAGCCGTCACGACCAGCGCGACGGGCTCGCCGCAGCGAGCCACCGATGCGCCGGTCGCGATGGAAATCATTTCGGCGGCCGACATCCGCCGCAGCGGCGCGACCGACCTGCCGACGATCCTGAGCCGCGTGGCGGGCGTCGACGTGTTGACCTGGGGCGCCGGCGGCGCAGCCGACGTCAGTATCCGCGGCTACGACTCCCCCTACTCCCCGCGCCTGTTGGTGCTGGTCAACGGCCGTCAGGTGTACCTCGATCACTACGGCTATACGGCCTGGTCGACTCTGCCCGTCGCGCTCTCGGAGATTCGACAAATCGAGGTCGTCAAGGGCCCGAACAGTGCGCTGTTCGGCTTCAACGCCGTCGGCGGTGTCGTCAACATCATCACCTTCAACCCGAAATACGACCAAGACGTGTCGTCCGCAACCGCGGTCGGTGGCACCCAAAGCTACGGCGAAGTGAACGCCGTCGAGTCCTTCAAATTGGGCTCCGAGGTTTTCGGCCGCATCTCCGGCGGCGCCTCGCAATCGAACCAGTGGACCAACGCAACGACGAGCGGTCCGATCGACCCCCTGTTTTATGTCAATCCATACCGGGTCGCGACGAACCTCGATACGATCGCGCAGCTCGCGCCCTCGACGCAGCTGCGCGTCGAGGCGTCGTACTCGCTCGTGCGTCAATCCGACGTCGAGCCTTTGTATACGTACACGGATGTGCTCTACCGCACCGAATCGATCAAGGCGACGCTCACGAGCGAGACCCAATTCGGGCTCGCCGAGCTGTCGGCATACACGAACCAGCTCAACGTGGATTATTTGTTCGGCTCGGGTCCCACCGATTGGACCAATGCGATCGACGTGCTCCACGCGCAGGACTTGTTCAAGATCGGCGCCTCGAACACGCTGCGCATCGCAGTCGAATATCGCCATAACGAGCTGCCCGACGCACCGATCGGGCCCGGCGTGATCGGTTATCAAGTGATTTCACCCTCGTCGATGTGGAATTGGGCGGCCACCGACAAGCTCTCGCTGACCAGCGCGGTGCGCGTCGACCATTTGACGGCCACGCGCACGGGCGGTTTCCCGGCAGCCACGCCGTTCGTTCCGGGACTGCCGAGCGTCGCTTGGCCGTTGCAGAGTAACGCGGACTTCGACCGCACGATGACCCCGGTCAGCGAGAACTTCGGTCTCGTCTACAAAGCGACTGCCAGCGATACGCTGCGCGTCAGCTACGCGCGCGGCATCCAGGTACCGACACTGATCGAACTCGGCGGCATCCAATATCTATACGCCACCGGCTCGCTGCCCGCCGCGCTCATGGGTAACCCGCAAATCGAACCGTCGATCATCAAGAACTACGAGATCGGCTACGACCACAGCATTGCATCGATCGACGGGACCGCGGGCGTCAAGCTGTTCTCGCAGAGCACCGACAACATGACCGGCAATCCGAGCGGCAGCAATTTGATTGCCCAGCCGAATTTCACGCTGATCCCAGGTGTCGGCCCGTTCCCAACGAGCCTTCCCGGCATCGGCTGGGCGAACGTCGGCTCCAGCACGCTGAAGGGTGCCGAGTTCGAGATTCGCGGAAAGGCCGCCGATCACTGGCGCTGGGGCCTCAACTACACCTACACGAAGGTCGAAGACGAAGCGTTTGCGGGCCAAAACCTGCTGGCCGACGGCATCGCCTACGATCAGACCACGCCGGAGAGCCGCGCCAACTTCAATCTGGGCTGGGTCGAGGGACCGTGGACTGCGGACGCGTACCTGCGGTACGTCTCGTCGTTCCAGATGTTCTCCGCGAACACCGGCAACCTGACACCCATCGACGCTTACTGCACGCTGGCCGGCCGCGTCGCCTACCAGTTTTCGAAGAGCCTCAAGATCGCGTTCAGCGGCGAGAATCTGCTCAAGAGCCAACAGAATCAGACGGCGGGCCTGCTCGCGCAACGTCGCTTGCTGCTGTCGTTGGAAGCGAGTTGGTAGAACTTCGGTGAGCTTGCATCGTGCCTGGCTCTTCACATAGGGACATAGAGCGCTCATGAGCAAATTTCGACTGGCGGATTTACCGCTCGTATTCAAGATGGGCTTCGCGCCGGTCGTCGCGCTCGTGATGTTGGCCGTGCTCACCTCGGGGATGATCGTCAACCAGCGCCGGCAGGATGCCGCGCTCGAGCGCGTCGTCAAGAGCGACATGGCTTCGAGCCTCGCGCTCGCGCGCATCGCGCGCCGCATCAGCGCCGCGAACGGCGCGCTGTTCGCGACCATGACCCACCAAGCCGGGGGAATCTCCGCGGACACGGCACCCGCGCAAATCAAGGCGCTGCTCGCCGAAATCGATGCCGTACGCGAATCGCTGGCCGCCGCCGCGACGGCGGCGCCCGAGGCGAACAAGAGCGAATACACGCAGCTGACCAAGGACCTCAAGGACTACCGCGACGGTGTCGAAGTGGTCGGCTCCATGCTCAGCGTCGACTTCAAGACGGCGGTCAGCTTCGTGCAGCCGTTCGAGCAGCTTTATACCCACATGACCGCGACGCTGGATCAGCTCGTCGAAGGTGTGCGCAAGGATACCGACGAGCGCGCCGCAGAGAGCTATGGAGCAGCCCAACGAGCCAGCTTCGCGGCCATGGTTGCGACGCTGATTACACTCGTTGCCGTCGCGGCACTCGCGGCGTTCGGCGTGCAAACGGTGCGCGGCGCGGTCGCCGCCATCGCCGGCGCGACCGAGCGGCTCGCGCGCGGCGACAACAGCATCGACATCGACCGCCTGCAGCGCCGCGACGAACTCGGGGCGATCGTGCGCTCGCTCAAGGTCTTCCGCGATGCCGCGTATGAAAAAGCGCGGCTGCAGGACGAGTCCGACGCGACGCGGCGGCAGGCGCGCGAAGAGCGCGAACGCGCCGACGCGGCCCAGGCCGAGATCGCACGCCAGCAAGCCCATGTCGTGACCTCGCTCGCGGATGCGCTCGAGCGCCTGTCACAAGGCGATCTGACGGCGCAGATCGATCGCGCGTTTGCGCCGGAATATGAACGACTGCGCGCCGATTTCAACAAGGCGGTCGCGCAACTGCAGGCCGCGATGGCGGCCGTGATCAAGAACGCCGGCTCCATCCAACGCGGCACCAGCGACATCAAGGCCGCCTCCGACGATCTGGCGACGCGCACCGAGCATCAGGCGGAGGCAATCACCGAGACGACCGCGTCGATTCAGCATGTCACGACCACGGTCACCAAGACCGCGGATGCCGCCGGCCACGCCAAGGTCGTGGTGCTGACCGCGCGCAGCGACGCCGAGCGGTCGGGCGGCATCATGCGCGATGCGGTAAGCGCGATGGGCCAGATCGAGAAATCGGCGGGTCAAATCAGCCAAATCGTCGGCGTCATCGACGAAATCGCGTTTCAAACCAACCTGCTCGCGCTCAACGCCGCCGTCGAAGCGGCCCGCTCCGGCGAAGCCGGCCGCGGCTTTGCGGTGGTCGCGAGCGAGGTGCGCGCGCTCGCGCAGCGCTCCGCCGAAGCCGCTCGCCAAATCAAGGCTCTGATCTCGACCTCGGCCGAGCAGGTCGGAAAAGGCGTCGCGCTCGTCGGTCAATCCGGCGTTGCGCTCGAGAGCATCGTCGCCCGAGTTGCCGAGATCGCCGACCTCGTCGGCGAGATCTCGTCATCCGCCAACGAACAGGCGACCGCGCTCGGGCAGATCAACGCCACAGTGCGGACGATGGATGAAGTGACCCAGCAAAACTCGGCGATGGTCGAGGAATCGACTTCGGCGACCCACATTCTCGCCGAGGACGCGATCGAACTCGGCCGCCTCGTGGCCCAGTTCAAAGTCGAGCGGTCGACGCGCAGCGTGGGCGCTCGGCGCGGCTCTCAGGCCGCTTAAGCGCGCGCCGCGCGGAGCGGTATTCGGACTTTTATTCCAGCTCCGGCATCCGCGCCCTGGCCGGCGATGCGTCCAAACTGCGATGGACGTGCGTCGTTCGATTTCCAATATACATAGAACTCAATTACTTGCGGCGCCTGCGCGCAGAGATTTGCCGAGTGTACCCTCGGGGGCTTAATGTTTGTGGGTGCATCATCTGAATCGCATCCATATCGATCCGGAAATTCGCTTCGGCAAGCCGTGCGTGCGCGGCACTCGCATTACGGTCGGCGAAGTACTCGGATTTCTCGCGGCGGGCGCCAGCGAGATCGAACTACTCGCCGATTTCCCGCAACTGAATCACGAAGACGTGCTCGCGTGCCTGGGCTTCGCCGCCGAGCGCGAGCGGCGATTGCTCGCGCTCCCGGCGGCGTAGTGGCGATTCGGCTGCTCTTGGATGAGAGCCTATCGGAGCGGCTGCTGCACCCTCTCGCCGATCTGTTTCCCGAATCGCAGCACGTCCGATCGTTTCGCGGTGGCGGTGTGACCGATGCGCTGCTGTGGGATCTGACGCGTTCCGGCGAATTCCTGCTCGTGACCCGAGACGAAGACTTCATCGGGATCAGCGTTTTGCGCGGCTTTCATCCGAAGGTCGTATGGCTCAATGTTGGAAACTCGCGCACCGCGGTGATCGCCGCTTTGCTCCAATCGCACGCCGCCGATATTGAGCGGTTCCTGGCGCACGACGAATACTCGTTTCTCGCAATCGGGTTTTATAAGGCCTCATCGGCTCGCTGAGATGTGCCTATATGCCGCGCAAATGATTCGACAACATCGGACTTCCCGGGAGTCGCCAAAAACGTCGATGTAGTCCCAGTTGGACCGCGATGCTAAAACTGCATGGTCGCCGTGATTCCGACCGTCATCGGGCGCACGGTGTAGCCTTCCTGAACCGAGTTGACCGACGGATATTGAATGATGCGATCCCAGTTCAGCAGATTCTTCGCATACAGCCCCGTCGACAGCTTGCCGCGCGTGACGCCGACATTCAAATTGACGATTCCATAACCCGGCTGAAACAAGTTTGGCAAGCCGCTGCTGTCGAAATAGCCGCGCGAGCGCCCCGTGTAGGGATAGTCGACCCGCGCGTACGCGGTCATTTGGTCGCCGATCGGCGCATCGAAGTCGAGGCTCGGCGTGATCGTGTAGATCGGCACGCCGAGTATCGACTCGCCGACCTTGACTATACCTGCGCCCGCGGTGCTGACCGAGGTGATATAGGCGTGCGTAGTGCCGGCGTTCAGCGAGAAGGTCAAGCCCGGCATCAGCAGCGCGCGCAACTCGAATTCGCTGCCGTAAATCTTGGCGTCACCGACATTCGTCGTGAACAGGTAGCCGCAGATCGGCAAGTTGATCGTTTGCTGGATGCTGCTCCAATCGATCGCGTAGACCGCCGCGTTGATCGACAGCCGATTATCGAAATATCGACCCTTGCTGCCGAGCTCGTAGCTCCATAGCGAATCCGACTGGAACTCCTTCGGTGTGGCCGTCAGGCCATACGCAATGTAATTCGAATCGCAGGGTCCGGGCGTCGCCGGCGGCGGCCCGTTCGGCTGGAACGTGGGGTCAGGACCGGTGGGACCTCCGAGCCGAAATCCCTTGGCAATCGTCGCATAGAGGTTGCTCGAATCCGTGATCGCATAATCCAACGAGAATTTGGGCGTCGTCGCGCTGAATTTTTCGCTGTCGGGGTAGCTCACCGGCAATCCGTAGGCGTAGAAGCCGCCGCTGTTGACGACCTCCGACGACTTCGCGGACACGTAACGCAAGCCGACCGTTCCCTTGAGCGCCGGCGTGATCTCGAATCCGATTTCACCGAACGGTGCGATCTGCTGCTGGATGGGATAAATATGTCCGAAATAAATCAGGTCGTTGGCGAAGGAAACACCGGGATACGCAGGCGTCGCCGCGTAGTAGGTCGGGCCCACGACCGATTGCGGCGAGTTGATCCCATAGCCGTAAATTTGCTGGTATGTTGCCTGCAGGCCGGGAATATATTCATCGTCCAAGAAGCGGCGGTGCTGATCGGCATAATAGAATCCGGCCGTCCACGTAGTTGCAATACCGCCGATCGTCGTGGACTTCGAACTCAAGCGCAATTCCTGCGAGATTTGCTCGGTCCTCGCGCCGTAATTCGCCGGCGAGGGCAAGAATCCGAGCACGGTTTGGGTCGCGTAGATCTGCTGCGCGGTCGGCACCGGGGTCGGCGGTGTGGTGTATGCCCCGGCGACCACGAAGCTGTTCGCAAAGATATTCGAGTTGTAGAGCGTGCCATCGGTGACTCGGCGGAAGTCGCGCTGGAAGTAGCTCGTCACCGACGTGAGGTCCGCCCAGCCGAAATTCTTGGTGACGGTCAGGCTCGGTAACACCAGATCGTCGGTCGAGGGTTCGGCCACGCGCTTGTCTTGATCATAGAGGCCGATATCGGGATAGAAGATGTTGGTGTCGGAGGCGGCGGTGCGCTGCCACAGGAACGCCGGCGTGATCGTCCAGTCGTCGGGTGTCGCGATTTTCCCCGTGATGCGAAACACCTGCGTGCGTATGTCGTTGACCCCGCGTTCGCCGAGCACCCCGGTGCTGTCATTGGTGCCGAGCGCGAGTATCGAGCCGCCCGGACCCGCGCCGGTCGGCGTCGGTACGTAGTGGTCGATATAGCCCGATTCATTCGACAGATCGACTCCGATGCGCACGGCGAATACGCCGCCGATCACGGGGATGTTGAGGATCCCATACTCGTCGTTGTTGAACGCGCCGTGATGGGTATCGGACAGATCGGTGCTCACCGATGCGCTGAACTCGCTCAAGTCGGGCTGCTTGGTGATGAAGCGGATCGTACCGCCCATCGAACTCGCGCCGTACAAAGTGCCCTGCGGTCCGCGCAGCACCTCGATACGGTCAATGTCGAACAACTTCGGCTGCACTGCGCCGTCGTATTGGGAATTACTGACGGTCACAGAAACTTCGTCGACGTAGATGCCGACCGTCGCCGATCCGGACGCCGAACTGACGCCGCGGATCTCGATGGTATCGAGACCCGGCCCGGGACCGGCTTCGAATGATATTCCGGGTATCGCGCGCGTGATGTCGTCGTAATCGGCGATGTGGTGCTCGGCCAGTTGAATTCCGCCGATCGCCGACACGCTGATCGGAATGTCCTTGATGTCTTCGGAGCGCTTCTGTGAGGTGACGATGATTTCCTGCAATTGCACGCGCGTCGCCTCATCCTCGGCGCTGGGCGTGGTATCGCTGGACGCCGCTCTGCCGGCAAGCGGCGTCGCGATCATGACCAAGGCCAAGAACCGCGCCGCGAACGGCGCTTGCGTCATTCTGATCAATGGATCCCCTGCGTCTTTCTAATCGGAACCGAATTGCTTCAGTGAATATATACGACCATCGCAACGGAGTTCCGGTAAATTTGGATCCATGACGCCTCCCGAGGGCTTGACGCCGAAACGCCTGACCGCGGTCACGACCGCATTGCGACAGCCGGTGCTCGTCTGGGCCGAGATCGCGCTCGCGATCGGCAGCGTCGCACCAATCTTGGGCATGCCGATCATTGTTGGTGCACTACAGGATGGATGGGGCTATTCGGCGGAATATGCAGGCTACGTTACTTCGATCGATCTCGCCGGGCTGCTCGCCGGTTCTGTCTTCACCTCGTTGATGGCGCATCGACTCGATTGGCGCTGGTATGTGGGTGGAGCGCTCGTGCTGAGTGGCGCTTTCAATTTGCTGTGTGCACCGTTTCATAGCATCGTCCCGCTATGCGGCTTCCGATTTGCGGCCGGCTGCGCGTCCGGTGCCACCTACGCCTCGTCGTTGACCTTATTGTCGCGGAACGCCGAGCCGGCGACCGGCTTTTCGTTCATGATTCTGTTCCAGGTCCTCGCCAATGCGATCGTGCTCGGCGTGTTTCCGCTGCTCAACGAACGCTGGGGACCGGCCGCCATTTTCGTGGCGATTGCGACGGTGCTCGTCGCGAGCGTGGCCGTCGTGCCGCTGCTCCCGCGCCGGGACTCGACGGCAGCGAGTCCTAGGCGGACCGGCGTCGCGCTGCCCCAGCGCCGATCGGGCCTCCCGCTGCTTCCCGCGCTGTGCCTCATGGCGGTCGCACTGTTCTATCTGACCATCGGCAGCTATTGGGCTTATGCTGAGCGTATGGGGCTCGAATTCGGAATCCCGGCACTGCAGATTCACTGGCTACTGTCTGCCGGCGTATTCTTGAGCGCGATCGGATGCTTGAGCGCCAGGGCCGTGGGCCATCGATTCGGCCAATCCCGCGCGCTGCTGACCGCGCTTGGCGCGCTGGCGGCGACCTTGCTCATTCACGGGTTGCTGCCCACACCGGCCATGTTCGTCATCAACTTGGCAGTCCTGCAGCTGTGCTGGAATTTCATCGACATCTTTCAGCTGGGGACGCTCGCCGTCTTGGATCCATCGGGACGCGCGGCCGCGTTGGTGCCTGCGGCGCAGGGTGCGGCGCTCGCGGCAGGACCGGCTGCGGCGGGTTTCATGCTGGGCCGGGGAGAAGGCTATACGGCCGTGTTGTTACTCGCGGGATCAACGACCGCGCTGGCCGCCGTCATTTATGCGGTTGTGCACCGTCGCTACCGACACGTAGCGGTGTGAGCGGTTCGACATGTCGCCACCGGAACACAATAGTTCGAGATTCGCCGACCGGAACGGCAGCGTGCCGGTGAAGCGTCGATATCTCGACGAGGTGTTGTCGATCGCCGACGGGCACCTGTGGATCGAGGGCTGCGATACCGTCGAGATCGCCGCCGAATTCGGCACGCCGCTGTATGTCGTATCGGAGACCCAGTTGCGCGCCAACTGCCGGCAGTTCGCTGCGGTGTTCGGACGCCACTGGGACGTCGGCCCGGTGGAACTGTTGCCATCGCTCAAGGCCAACTACACGATCGCGATCCGACAAATTCTCAATGACGAGGGCGCGGGCTGCGATGTGTTTGGACACGGCGAGCTCCAGGCTGCGTTGTGGTCCGGCGTTCCCGGCGACAAGATTTCGCTCAACGGGTCGGCGAAGAGTGCGAAGCTCATCGAACTGGCCGTATCGGCGGGAGCGCGTATCACGCTCGACAGCGAGCAAGAGCTGAAATTCGTGATCGCTGCGACCGAACAGCAGCGCAAATCTGTGAAGGTCCGGCTGCGCGTGCGGCCGGACTATCTCGATCTGACGCTCGCATCCGATTTCTTTCCGGCCATGACGATTAGAGATGCCGCCAATCTATACAAACCCGGCATCGAAGTCGGCGCGGCAATGCGCCTCGGTCGCCGCGTCATAGAGCATCCGAAACTGCAACTGACGGGCCTAATGACCCACCTTGGTCGACACAGCGCCGACCCCGCCGTTTGGGCGACGATGGCGCGGACTTTCGGATCCGTCGTCACGCAGCTGGCGCAGGCTTGGGCGCCTTGGCGCCCGCTGGAGCTCGACATCGGAGGCGGCTTTCCAGCGCCGCGCGATCCGTCAAATCCGGCCAAACGCGCCGCGCCGCCGCTCGAGGACTTTGCAAAGAGCGCGGCCGGCGCGCTTCTGGAGGCATTGCGCGCCGGCCGCTTCGATCCTGCGGGCGTGATCCTGCAAATCGAGCCGGGCCGTAGCCTGCTGGCCAACACGGGAATTCACTTGAGCCGCGTCTGCCATGTGAAAAGACAGGACCAGCCCGTTGCCCGCACCTGGATTGAACTCGACACCACCGAGATGTTTCTTGCGGATCTGTTCATGGAACACGCCTATTTCCGGCCCATCTTCGCGTCGCAGGCCGAGACGGAAACCGTAGAGAAGGTCGAGATCGTGGGTCAGTCGTGCAATTTTGATCTGCTCGCTCGGGACGTCGAGGCGCCCGCCCTTGCGAACGGCGATCTGATTGCGTTCCTCGACACCGGCGCCTACCAAGACGCGGCGGCATCGAACTTCAACGCACTGACGCGTCCCGCGACGGTTCTCGTCGAGGCGAACCGGTGTACGCTCATCAAGCGGCGCGAGACTCTCGAAGAGATTTTCGCGCGCGATCTTCCCCTGCAGCGGAGTCCACACATTGAGTAGCCTCGACCACGTCGGCTTGACCGTGGAGGACTTGGAACGCTCCATTCGGTTTTACTGCGAAGTATTCACTTGCGTCGTTCGGGAGCGCGCCGTGATTACCGGCGCCGAGGTGCAGACGCTGACTGGAGTTGCCGACGCGCTGATTCATACGGCGGATTTGCAGCTGCCGGAGGGCGGTATGCTCGAACTGCTTCAATACGTGGGCGCAGGCCGCACGGTCCTGCGTCAGCGCCGCTGCGATGCAGGACATAGCCATATCGCATTCTGCGTCGATGATGTCGATGCCACGCGATTGCGGGCCCTGAGCGCCGGCGCTCTGGAGTGCTCACCTGCGGTCAGCTTGAACGAGCCGGGCTCCTCGTGGGATCGCGTCAAAGTCTGTTACGCGCTGGATCCTGATGGTCGAACCATCGAGTTTGTCGAGCGTCCCGCACGCTGAGACGCGCTCGCGCAGCGCAATATCGAGAAAGCCTATTGCGGCGCCCGAATCAGGACATACTGGGCGCCACCGGCGGGCGGCGATACTGCGTGTCCGCAGCGTCACCCGAGCAAGAAAAATGTACATCCAATGGCGGCTCGCCCTGTTGATCGTCGCAACCGCGCAAACCTGCGGCGCTGTCGCCGCACCGCGCGCAATCACGGAATCCGGCGCGATCATGGGTGTGTCCGACCATGGGCTCCGCATCTACAAGGGCGTTCCGTACGCGGCTGCCCCGCTCGGCGATTTGCGGTGGCGCCCACCGGCGCCGCACGAACCCTGGACCGGCACACGCGCAGCCGATGGGTTCGCTGCGGCATGCATGCAGCAAGGCGTCTCCATGCCCGGCGAGACGCCGCCGGCCACCAGTGAGGATTGCCTTTACCTCAACATCTGGACGCCGGCCACGAGCGTTCGGCACCACCTGCCGGTCATCGTTTGGATTCACGGCGGCGCTTACCACAACGGCTCGGCCGCCATGCCTTTGTACTGGGGCGATCGGCTCGCGCGCAAGGGTGTCATTGTCGTGACGATAGCCTACCGGCTGGGACCACTCGGCTTTCTCGCGCTGCCGGAGCTCACGCGTGAGTCGCCGCAGCACTCCTCCGGTAATTACGGGCTCATGGACCAGATTGCGGCGCTCGAGTGGGTTCGGCGGAATATCGCCGCCTTTGGCGGCGATGCAAATCGTGTAACGATCGCCGGTCAATCCTCGGGTGCGATATCGGTCAGTGTGCTGATGGCCTCGCCGCGTGCGAAAGGGCTATTTCAGCGAGCGATCGGCGAGAGCGGCGGCCTGTTTGAACCTACGCAGCTCGCGCCGAGCTACTTGTTGGTCAATGCCGAGCGCGACGGCGAGAAGTTTGCGGCCTCGGTGGGCGCTGCCTCTCTACAAGAGCTGCGTCGTCTGCCGGCCGCGAGCTTGCTCGGCGGCGACAACGCCGGCGGCATTACCCACCCTGTAATCGAGCCCACGGTGCTGCCGCTATCACCCACAGAAGCATTCGAAGCGGCGCAGCAGAACGATGTCCCGCTGCTCCTGGGTTCAAACGCCGAAGAAGCGCGTGCGCTGACCGACGTCACGCACACACGGGCCGCCACATTCGATGCCGACATCGAGCGCAGCTTCGGTCAGCTGCCGCCCGCGATCATGGCCGCGTATCCGCATCGCACCGATACGGAGGCGCCGCAAGCGCGCTTGGATCTGGAGCGTGACCTGCGCTTTGGCTGGGATATGTGGGCATGGGCGCGATTGCAAGCCGCGACCGGACACCAACGCGTCTACTCCTATCTCTTCACGCAGCAACCGCCGTTCCCGGTCGGGTCCGTCTACCAGGGCTGGGGTGCGAGCCACTTCGCCGAGCTCTGGTATGTCTTCGACCATCTCGACCAGGCTCCGTGGCATTGGACTAGTGCGGATCGCAAGTTGGCCGCACAAATGTCGGACTACTGGACCAACTTCGCCAAGTTCGGGGATCCCAATGGCCGACACCTGCCCCCATGGCCGGCATTCACCGATATCGACAACAAGGTCCTCTATCTCGGTGATCCGATCCGCGTCGGCGGCGTCGCGAACACCGATGGACTCAATGCCCTCGACGCCGTGTATGCAGCCGTGCGCGGCAAGGCGCTGATCCCGAGGTGAACATTCGATGAGCGCATCCAAGGTGGAATTGGCTCAGCTAGATTTCGAATCCCCGGCGATCTCGAGCCGCCTTGTTGTTCTGACGATGCTCGCGGCAGGCGCAGCCGCCTTGTCGGCGCCCTGCTTCGCCGCGCCTCCGGTGTCATCGGCAAGCACGCATCAGGTGCATCTGTTCCGCGACTCCGTCGGGATGGCGCACTTATACGCCGACCGGGAGCAAGACGCGTTCTACGGTCTCGGCTACGCGACCGGCGAGGATCGGCTCACGCAGGTGCTGACTTGGTACGTCGCGATACGGGGCGAACTCGCCGCGACCTTTGGGACGAAAACTCCGCCGCCGGGCGATGCGGCTTCGTCCAACGCCGCCCACGGTGCCGGACCCTTGGAAGATGCGGTCGCCAACGACATCAGCGTGCGCCGATTCCAACTGCTCGAGATTGCGCGGCGCAATTTGCGCCGGCTGCCGCCGCAGCACTTGCGCGATCTACAGGCTTACATCGACGGTCTCGGCGCCTACATGCGCAGTCACCCGGAAAAAACGCCCGCATGGGCTCCGCGATTGGAACCCGCATTGCCGCTCGCATTGCTGGACCTACTGATACTCAAACAGGCGCAGGTCTGTGAAGCAGGCCGTGCCGAGGATCAGCGATCCGCCGCCAGCGCAACGGCCCGCCCTGCGCCCAGCGAGCCCGGCGGACCGCTGGCCGGCTCAAACGCCTGGGCGCTTGCGGGCGCTCGCACTGCCGACGGCAGAGTATTGTTCGAATCCGATTCGCACGGCCCCATTGAAGTATACGGGACCTTTTTTTATCCCTACCGCATCAAGGCGGGCGATCTCGATATCACGGCATTCGAGCCGGCCGGCAGCGCGCTGTTTTTCTTCGGATACACGCCCTACTTCGCTTGGGGCGTCACCGAGGGGCCCCGATATCCGGCGGATTGCTACCGCGTAACCGTCGAACCCGGTTCCCCGCAGCAGTTCAGATACGATGGCCGGCTGCAGACCATGACCGTCGTCCCCTACACGATTGTGGTCAAAGACGGCGCGCCGGTACGAGGAAGCTTCGAATACACGCATCATAACGGCGTGACTTCGCCGGTCGTCGCGCGCGAGGGCGACGTCGCCTACGTCGTCAGTTACGCCTCCGCCGATCGCGTCGGGCTCGGAGCGGGCGAGTACTACCGCATGGCCAAGGCGCACCGCCGCTCCGAGTTCGAAGCCGCACTCGCCCAACGTGACGCCTATCCGGCCAACCTGGTGATTGGCGGCGCCGATGGTTTGATCATGTTCATTCGGCCGGGCCGGATCCCGATCCGTGCGCCTGGTGTGGATCCCAAGCGCACGCTCGACGGAAACCACTCGGCGACCGCCTGGCGCGGCATTCACTCCTACGCGGACGCGCTCAAGCTCATCGATCCGCCGCAGGGCTATATCGCCAATACCAACTCCAGTCCCGACATGATGTATCCGGTCTCGCCCATGAAGAGCGCCGACTATCCGGGTTATTTCGGGTTTGAACCCGGCCACACGAACTCGCGCCAGCAACGGCTCATCGAGTTGCTCGATGGCCGCTCAAACATCAGCGTCGATGATGCGCGCGCTATCGCGACCGACGAGACGATCCCGGACGCGCGCCCCTGGGGTGCGGCAATCGCAGCGGCGGCGCGTGACCAGGCACAATTGGTCGCCTCGGGGCCGCCCGAGCTGCTATCGCTGCTCGCGGACTTAACTGTCTTCGACGGCGCTTTTACAAAGGAATCCCGTGGTGCGCTCGCCTACTTCGAACTGCGCACGATACTGCGGGACCAGCACGCGGCTGCCGCGGACGCGCTTGGCGCAGCCGTCGCCGCCGGCCATGGAATATCCGCCGACCAACAGCGTTTGCTGATCGAGGCCGGCGTCGAGGTCGTGAAGCGCCTACGCGAACTCTACGGACGTACCGACCTCGCCTGGGGCGACGTCCGTCGGGTCGGACGCGGCGGCGTAGACCTGCCGGTCGGAGGCGCCGTGTCGATGAACGATGCATCGCTGCGCGCGTTTTCCTTCGCCACGGATGCTGCAACCGGCAAGCAACGTCTGATCGGCGGGCAGCGCGTGCCTTTTCTCGTGCACTTCACCGCCGCAGGAGCGCAGGGCTACGCGCAGACGCTTTTGGGCGTCAGCGATGAAAGCGCTTCGGCGCACTTTTCGGACCAAGCGCGCTTGGCAAGCGATAAGGTCTTGAGACCCATTCCTCAGTCGCCCGCTGCCTTGCAACGCGATTCGGCAACCGAGACCGTCTTGACGATCGAAGCCGCTGCGATGGCGCGCTGATCGAATGCTCGCGCCAAATTCATCGCCTGAACCGTCGGTAATCAAGGGCGTGTCGCCCGTCGCGACCCCAAACAGCGCCGCACCAGACGCTCGGTGTGCCAATTGTGGTGCCGATGTCACGGGCCGGTATTGCAGCGCATGCGGGCAAAAGGTCGAGTACCGTTCGCACTCGCTGTGGAACTTCATCGTTCAAGCCACCGAGGTGCTCACGCACGGGGACTCGCGTCTTTGGCGCACGCTGGGTCCGCTGATGCTGCGGCCCGGCTTTCTGACGCAGCAGTTTCTGAATGGGCACCGCGCGAGCTATCTGCCGCCGTTCCGTCTCTATATTTTTCTCAGCGTTATATTCTTCATGGTCTTCGCGCTCATCGGCCCATTGCTGACCAAGCCCTCACCGAACCGCGCCGACCAGACTGCCGATGCGGCGAGCACCGAGACCTTGTGCCGCTCATCGGTCGATCCGCTGCCGGGTCCGGAATGGATCCGGCGGCCTTTTCTAAACGCTTGCCTGAAGACCCACGCTGATCAGAGCCGCGAACTCGGCCGCAACTTGATTCACAACCTCGGCCGCGCAATGTTCGTGTTTCTGCCGCTGCTCGCGGCCTTCACGACTTGCATGTACTCGCGGCCAGGGCGATTTTACGTGGATAACCTGCTGCTGCTGGTTCACGACCAGGCCTTTGTGTTTTTGCTGATGTCAATCTATTTGGTGGCCCTGCATTGGATGCCCGCGGGCGCACTGACTTCTGCGCTGACAACCGCGGTCTTCGGCTATTGTATTTTTTATATCTATCGGTCCCTGCAAACGGTTTATGCGGAATCCTGGCTTCGCACCTCGATCAAGTTCCTGGCGCTGGCGATGGGCTACCTCGTCTGCGCCGTAGGCATGTTGTTCCTGACGAGCTTGTACACGGCCAAAATCATCTAATTCAGGCTCCCGGCGGTCACGGGCGACGCGCATTCGCCGTTTGGGTACGCCAGCACACAGACGCCTAGGGACGATTGCGCGATTCTTCACGCTCCCGTTCTCGAGCCGACCGCATGGTTGGCGAGCTTCTTTGAACCATAAAAAAGGGCGTGCGTCCTTCGCCTGATCGGCGTCGCCCTTTGCACGGAG
>Ga0209415_10001995_pt1 | contig 38705 bp, 26 predicted proteins | sample PeaSoiSIISIP2007_FD_187696 | JGI IMG/M metagenome (GOLD analysis project Ga0209415, IMG submission 187696) | Peat soil microbial communities from Weissenstadt, Germany - SII-SIP-2007 (SPAdes) (version 2) | ecosystem: Environmental > Terrestrial > Soil > Wetlands > Peat | place: Germany...
AAACCGAATACTCGGCGCCCATATTACCTCAGAGCCTGCGGTTGGGATAGGACGGTAGCAGGATCGGGCTCCAAGCTTGACTTAATATTCTCAATAGGATACTATATTCGGACAAGCATTAACTCTTTGACAATCGATAGAATTAATGCGCGTTCGGAGAGGCGGCCAGCTAACTCCTTATTCAGGAATATTTTACGTATAAGTCCTTATTCCTCAAAGATTTTGAGGGTAGTCCGCCGCTAACCCCATGATTCCAAAAGATCAGGGGGAGGGGGGTACCCCTCCCAATCCCGTTTCGGAACGCTATTTTTCGCACCTCGCAGCGGTGGGAATATTGGCTGCGACCGGCAACGGCGCCAGGTTGTACTTCTGCAAAACTTCGTTCACCGCCTGAATCTTCTGTTGATTGAGGTCGCGCCATTGGGTCAGGCGCTTGGCCAGTTGCTGACAGTATTGCTCGACCCCGGCTTCGAGCAGAGCTGCAGGGCGCGCGTCCCCGCTCTCGATCATGAAGGCCAGCCGGCCCAGTTCGCGATTGAGCGGACCGAGGCCAAGTTCTTCAGGTTTACCGTCGCCGATGTCTTTGGCCTGGTCGTCCAGGGCTTTCAGCGCATCGGACGCGTCTTTTTTCGTGGCATCGGCATTTGCTGCATCGGTGCGCAAGGATTTCAGGCGGTCGGCAATCGCCTCGCGCAGCGCTTGCACCTGCGCGTATCCGTTATAACTGGCCGCCATCTGGTCCGCAATGCTGGTCTCGGCGTCAAGTTGCTTCACCAGATCGGCTTGTGACGCTTGCACTCGCGGATCAAGGGTCACGGTCAACGGCTGACGATAGCTTTGGCCGTTTGCCGTCAAGACCACCGAATACTGACCCGGCACGACGAATGGACCTTGCAGCGGCTCGCGGGGAAATTGATCCGGGATGGCGTGATCGGCCAGCGTGTACTCAATGTAGTCGAGAGTATTGCCGTAGTAGCCGTAGCGCATGGCCTTCATCGCAGGATAGCGAAGATCCCAGGTGAAGCGATTGAGCCCGGCTTTTTTGGAAAGCGCAGTCGGCGGCGCGAACCAGTACTCGGGAACGTTGGCCGGCGTCTTGTCGAATGTGGGAGCCACATCGGTGTATTCCCGCACCAGACGATTTTGCGCGTCGTAGATCGACAGCTTGATGTCGCCCGCAGCCACGGATTTCAGGAAGTAGTAAATGGTGGCGCCGTCGGGCGGATTGCTTCCCGCCGGAGTTTCCGGTGGCAGCGGAGTGTCCTGATTCATGTCCCAGCGCGCGCGCACGGTGTTGCGCGGGCGAAGCAGGTACGCATCCGACTGTGGCCACTTCGAGTCGAGCTGCCGCAGAGGAGTGATGTCATCGAGAATCCACAGCGAGCGTCCGTACGTCGACGCCACCAGATCGTCGCCGTGAACATCAAGATCGGTTACTGTAGCTGTCGGCAGATTCAGCTGCAGAGTCTGCCAGTGATCACCGTCGTCCAAGGAAAAGTAAATGCCGTTCCACGTGCCGGCGTAGAGCAATCCCTTGCGCGCTGGATCTTCTCGAACCACTCGCGCATTTCCGGTCTCGGGCAAGCCGGTATTGATCAGTTGCCAGCTCTGTCCGTAATCTCGCGTGCGATAGATCAGCGGACGCAGGTCGCGGAATCCGTTAACCACAGCGTACGCGGCGGCCGCTTCGTGGCGAGATGCCTCCACCAATGTAACGCTGCTGCGCTCATGCAATCCGGGAATGGTCACGTTCTGCCAGGTCTTGCCATCCTTCGTAACTTGAATAAGGCCGTTGCCAGTGCCTGCCCAGATCACGCCAGCTTTCACAGGCGAGAGCGCAATGGTATAAATTACTGCCCTCCGCGGATCGGGTTTCTTCTTCTCTTTCTCTGTTTCCGCCTTTTGCGTAAGATCGGGGCTGATTTCCTGCCAACTGAATCCGCCGTCATTGCTCTTTAAAACGTACTGCGCTGCGGCATAGAGCGTGTGCGGATCCTGAGGCGAAAACGCAAGCGGCGCCATCTGAGCGGTGCGGTACTTCGAACTACGCGTCAGAAGATGCACGATCTGCCCAGTCGTCTTGTCGTAGCGAAGCACGGTGCCATACCAGCCTCCAGCGTAAACGTAGTTCGGATTCGCTGGATCAGGAGCAATGTAGGAGAACTCGAATCCTCCGGTCGGCGCCCAATCACGATAGGTGATCTCGCCGTAATCGCTGCGGCTGGCGACCGCGGCGGTTCCGCTATCCTGCTGCGCCGCGTACACGTAATAGGGAAAATGCTGGTCGGTGCTGACGTGATAAAACTGGCCGGTCGCCTGGTTGTACCAGGAGCTCCAGCTATTGCCGCCGTCCACGCTGACGATCGCACCTTGATCGACTCCGAGGATCATGTTCTGCGTGTTTGCGGGGTTGATCCAGAGGACGTGGAAATCGTCGCCGCTTGGCGCGCCTGCCCAAGCCGCAAAGGTGCGGCCTCCGTCGGTCGAGCGGTACATAGAAGTTTGCGCGACGTAAACGAAGTCGGCATTCCTGGGATCAACAAAGACGCGGCTGAAGTATCCGTTCCCCAGAATGCGAGGGTCGGTGGTGCTGCGCTGCCAACTCTCGCCGCCATCTTCCGACCGGAATAGTCCCTGTGTGCAAATGGCGTAAACCCTCATGCCATGAGTACCCGGCGCGACGGCCACGCCGACGCGTCCCATGGGATCGGTCGGCAGGCCTTTGCCCTCGACGGGATTCCAGGTGGAACCCTGGTCGGTGGATTTGTAGATCGCAGCGTCCTGCTTTTTCTTTTTCTCCGGCTCATCCGTGCTAAACGGGTCGTCGGGACGGGTCCACAGCGTGGCGTAGAGAGCGGCGGGATTATCGGGGTCAGCCTCGATGTTTGCGACGCCCGTTTCCACATCCTTATATAGCTCTTTCTGCCAGTTCTTGCCGCCATCGGTAGTCTTGTAGATTCCGCGCTCGGCGGCGGACCAATGATCTCCGGCGGCGGCCACCAGAACAGTGTCGGGGTTTCGCGGATCCACCACAATGCCGGTAATGACGTGGGTCTCGCGCAGGCCGATATTCGTCCATGTCGAGCCGGCATCGGTTGACTTGTAGACGCCGTTGCCTTGTGTCTGTTCACCGGTTCCGACGTAGACGATTCTGGGATCAGAGGGTGCGACCGCGACTGCGCCGATCGAGGCGACGTGTTCCTGATCAAATATCGGCATCCAGACTTGGCCGCCGTTTTCCGTTTTCCAGACGCCGCCGCCGGGAGTACCAATGTAGTAGATTGCGGGCTGGCTGGGCACTCCGGAGACCGAAGTGACCCGGCCTCCGCGATGCGGCCCAATCAGCCGCCAATGCATGGCTTGCAAAAGGTTCGGAGGGACGTCCTGTGCCATCGCCGTGGCGGCGACAAAGACAGAGAGGAGAAAAAAGAAGCCGGCAATCCTTCTGGCAAAACACTTAACTTTTGTGTTGTTCATTCCGATTTTTGGTGGCTCCTTTTATGCCGCATTGATATGGCCCCGGAGCGGCAGTATAGCACCTCAAGTTTCGCGGCCTGATGGACGCCTGTATCGTATTTGATGCTGCCAACCGGGCCTGGAACTGCCCATATCAACTTACTCTGGCACTTTCCGCAGGAACGGTCTAACATTAGCTGCCCGACCGGCGGAGCGACCCGTTGGCGCGAGGTTTTGAGACGTATGCGTGGCTTTTTGCGCTTGGTTTTCTGCTGTTCCATGACGAGCGTCTCGAAGTCTGGCCGGTCGCGAAGGAACCATCCCCTCTGCGGATCGAAACGATTCTTCTCCGCGCTGGGCTCGTCTCTCGGTGTCGTCGCGCTGTTGCTTTTCTCCATCGCAGCGAGGGCGCAATCGGAAGCTGCGCAACCCGCGCAACCGCAGCCTGCACCCGACACGCAGTCGCATCCCGATCAGACCGCAGCGGAGATTGCGTCGCACGAAGAGGCGACTACATTCAAGGTCAACGTCAAGCTAGTGACGGTGCGGGTCGTCGTGCGTGACGCGCAAGGCCACGCTGTAGGGAATCTTCATAAAGAAGACTTCACGCTTTTTGACAATGGCAAGCCGCAGGTCATCTCCCATTTTTCGGTGGAACAACCGGGAAGTCAGGCTGCCAAAGAACGGCAGACCTCGGATGAGAAGCCGGGTGAAAAGCTCCCCTCAGTGCCCGAGCACTATATTGCCTTCGTTTTTGACGACATCCATATAAAGTTTGGCGATCTGGTGCGGTCGCGAACGGCCGCCGAACGCCATATCGCGACTTTGCTGCCCACGGATCGTGCCGCAATTTTTACGACATCCGGGCAAACCACGCTCGACTTTACGGATGATCGGGCAAAATTGCACGACACCTTGCTTCGGCTTCAGCCGCGACCCATTGCTGGAACCGGGATGGCCGATTGTCCGGACATCAGTTACTACATGGCGGACCTGATCCAGAACAAGAATGATGTCCAGGCAGAGCAGGCAGCCATTCAGGATGCTCTCGGGTGTTCGCCCCTGCCGTCGTCGCCAAACGGGAACCAGCAGGCGGCGTTACAAACAGCAGCCATGGAAGTGCGTGCAGTGGCTCAGCAGGTGCTAGGGATAGGAAGTCAGGAAAGCCGTATCGCGCTGTCGGTGCTAAAGGATGTGGTGCGGAGGATGTCCCTGATGCCGGGTCAGCGCAGCGTGGTGGTTGTGTCGCCGGGATTTCTTACTCCGGATACCGACATGCTGCAGGACTACATGGATGTGGTCGAACGGGCACTGCACTCCGACGTGATGATTAGCACTCTGGATGCGCGGGGCCTTTACGTTGTCCTTCCGGGGGGCGATATCAGCAGGGAATCGCACCCCCTGAGTCCATTCGCAGCGGCCATGGAACTTCAGTACGAAACGGAGAGCGCTTTGGCCGAGGACGACATTTTGTCGGACCTGGCAAACGCGACTGGCGGGGCTTTCTTCCATAACAACAATGATCTCGATGCGGGATTCAAACAGGTGTCGGCCACGCCTGAATATTTCTACACTTTAGGGTTCTCGCCCCAGAATATGAAACTGGACGGCAGCTATCATAAATTGAAAGTGTCGCTGAAAAGCCCCGCAAAGCTGACCCTGCAAACCCGCCGTGGCTATTACGCTCCAAAACATGCCTCGGACCCGGCGGAAGAAGCGAAGCAGGAGATCCAGGACGCCATCTTCTCTCAGGAAGAAATGCACGACCTGCCGGTGGAACTTCATACCCAGTTTTTTAAGTCCAGCGATACCGAGGCCAAGCTCTCGGTGCTGGCTCATGTGGATGTGAAGAGCATTCACTATCGGAAAGTAGATGGTCGAAACACCAATGAACTGGCCGTGGTTTCCGCGCTATTCAATCAGAACGGGGTCTTTCTTCAGGGAACGCAAAAAAACGTAACGATGCGGTGGAAAGACGAAACCCTGAACAAGCTGGCTTCGGGAATCACTTTGAAGACGAGTTTTGACGTCAAGCCGGGCAGCTATCTGGTCCGGCTCGTGGTAAGAGATACGGACGGACAGTTGATGTCGGCGGAAAACGGCGCGATCGAAATTCCGTGAACGCATTTCGGAAAGACGATTTCGGAGACATGGGAGACAGGCACATGCAATCTCGACGGGTGATTCTGTTGATCGGAACGGTTGGCATCGCCATTTGCCAACTAGTTTTCTCGGCGCATTCGGCACAAGCTCAGGAGCCGGCTGCCGCGGCCTCGACCGGAGACACATCCACCATCCACGTGGAGACGCGGGAGGTGCCGGTGGACACGGTAGTGACCGACAAGAAGGGGAACTACGTCCGCGATCTCACCGTCAAGGATTTTAAAGTCTGGGAAGACAACAAGGAACAGGCGATCAAGAGTTTTTCCTTTCAGGAAAGCACAGCGTCGGGGAAAGAGCAGAAGCAGTATTTGGTTCTCGTGTTTGACAACTCGACGATGGACATGGGCGACCAGATGAGAGCCCGGGAAGCGGCGGGTAAGTTTATCGATGCCAACGCCGCTCCCAACCGTTTAATCGCGGTGGTTGATTTCGGCGGGACAATACGAATTGCTCAGAACTTTACCGCGGATGCGGCTCGCTTGAAGCAGGTTGTCGCCGGGTTAAAAACGTCGGCGGTTTCGCCAAACGCACCTCCGGTGGAGGTTGCGTCTCTTGGCGTGCCTCTCGCCACGTCTCCGATGGGCGCCGCTCCTCTTGGCATGCCTTACTTGGGCAATGCAGAAGCCGACTTTGGGGCGCGCAGCATATTGCTGGCTCTGCGAAGCCTGGCAAAAAGTCTTGGCACGGTGCCTGGCCGTAAAACCCTGGTGCTGTTGACCTCTGGTTTTACCATTACACCGGAACTTCAGTCGGAGCTGACCGCAGTCATTTCAACGTGCAATCGTTACAACGTCGCCGTCTATCCTTTGGACGTTCGTGGCTTGGTTGCTGGCACGGTTGCGGGGCCCCAATCGCTCATGCGATCTCCATCGCATCCCGGGTCCAGCAAATTGAAGTCCGCGACTCTTACGTACACAGGAAATCTGACCGCGCTCTATCCCTTCAAGCTGGCTTATTTTGATCCCGGACAGCGCGGCGGAAGTGGGGGCGGAGGCGGAGGAGGCCACGGCGGGACGGGCGGCGGAACTGGTGGAGGCGGGGGTGGTGGCCACGGAGGCACCGGCGGCGGAACCCGGGGCGGCACGGGTGGTAGCGGTTCTCGCACCGGCGGAGGCACTGGAGGGAGTACGCTCAGCCCAAACCAAATGTACGTGGCGCCTCAATATCCTCAACCCCGGCTGATCGTTCCCGAAATTCAGAACGTTTCGGACAAACAGCAAATTCTCTATCAGCTGGCCGAAGGGACCGGCGGGTTTGTCATCGTCAATTCCAATGATCTGGTTGGCGGCCTGCAAAGGATCGTGAACGACCAATCCCAATACTACGTGCTCAGTTATACGCCTTCGCAGTCGCCTGAGGGCAGCTGTCACACGCTGCGCGTGAAGGTTGACCGTGGCGGAACCATCGTCCGCGCCCGCAGTGGATACTGCAACGAAAGGCCCAAGGATCTGCTTGCAGGAAACCCGATCGAAAAAACGATGGAAACGCGCGTAACCAGCGAGATAGCCGGAAATGTCACCGGCACCATGCAAGCTCCGTTCTTCTACACCTCGCCGAACACGGCCCGCGTGAACCTGGCCATTGGCATCCCGTCGAATGCGATGAAGTTTGAAAAGGTGAAGGGAAAACAGCATTCGTCAGTCAACGTGCTCGGCATCGCCTACAAGCCGGACGGCACGATCGCAGCCCGATTCAGCGACACTGTCGACCTCGATTTTGACGGTAAGAAGGAGGTGGAAGAGTTCCAGAAGCAGCCCTTCCACTATGAGAACCAGTTTGATGTTGCCTCCGGCCAGTACAATCTCAAAGTAGTCTTCAGCTCGGGAAATGAAAGTTTTGGCAAGCTGCAATTGCCCCTGGTCATCGACCCCTACGATGGCAAGCAGTTCAGCATGAGCGGGATTGCGTTGAGCAACGCAGTGCAACGGGTGTCCGATCTGTCGACCGGGCTCGATTCGGAATTGCTCGCTGACCGGACACCGCTGGTGGTGCAGGGCATTCAAGTCGTTCCCTCCGACTCCAATCGGTTCAAGAAAACGGACAATGCGGCGGTCTACGTGGAAATCTATGCACCACTCCTGACAGGGCCGAATCCTCCGCAGGTTGGAGTTGAGCTGTTTGTGGTCGATCGCAAGACAGGAGAGAAAAAAGTGGACGTCGCATCTCGCGCTACCACCCAACCCGGGAGCGCCGTCGTTCCCATAGGGTTGAAGCTGCCAGTCGCTTCGCTTGCCTCGGGCTCCTATCGAGTCGAGTTACGAGCGGTGGACTCCGTGAACAATGCCGCCAAGCCACGCAGCGTCGACTTCGAGGTCGAGTAGGCCATCAAGATCACCGCGAGCGAGGTGATACCATCTTGCAGGACTCGTCGATGCAGGCGCGGGCGTCATCGCCCGTGCAGTTGTGACTCAAGCGCGTCCGTGATTCGATCGGTCTCACCTCAAGATGAAGAAGCTCTTTGGAAATAGCGCGCTGCTTTGTGTCTTAGCGATCTTTCTTAAACCTGCTCTAAACGGGGCCCCCGCGGGAGAGGCGGCAAAGAACGATGTCCTGATTGCCGCTATGCAGCAGGAACTGCACCGAGCCCAGGGTGATTTGGGGAAACTCGATCCTGCTCCTTACTTCATCAGCTATTCCGTCTACGATCAAGATTCGGCGATGGTCGTCGGAAGCCAGGGCAGCCTGATCAATTCCATCCACGCCCGCAGGCGATCCGCCGATGTGATCGTGCGCGTGGGAACTGCCGCGCTGGACAATACTCACGAGGAGAATCGCGGCTCTGCACTCACCTCTGGATCGCTCCCGCTGGGTGACGATAGTGACGCCATCGCACATGTTCTTTGGCAACTCACCTACGGGGAATATCGCAAAGCGTCGCAGGCCTACTTGAACGTCAAGACCACGACCCAGGTCCACGCTCAGGAAGAGGACACTTCGCCGGACTTTTCTCAGGAGACTCCGCAAAGCCATGCGGATTACGAGGATCTCTCCCCGCAGCCGGATCGCCATATTTTGGAAGAGATAGCTCGACGCTACTCCGCATATTTCCGCAAGTATTCTTATATTTATTCCTCGAACGTGGTGCTCGCGGCGCAGACGATGCGGTCTCGCTTCGTTTCTACCGAGGGCAGTCACGTGGTCAGCACCGGTGCCTGGGTCCGGCTCGCGATTGAGGCGGAAACCCGCGCTGACGACGGCATGGAATTGATGCGAGTCGAAACCTTCCAAGCCGAAAATCCGTCGCACTTGCCCGCCGAGGCGGAAATCACCGCGCGCATGGAGAAAATGGCCTCCGACTTGAAAGCTCTCCGGGCTGCGCCCGTCGCCGAGCCATTCGATGGGCCAGCGTTACTCTCAGGGCGTGCGGCAGCGGTATTTTTCCACGAAGTGCTCGGGCACCGGCTGGAGGGCCATCGCCAACGCGGCGAGCAAGAAGGACAGACCTTCACCAAGAAAGTCAACCAGCAGGTTCTGCCCGAGTTCCTCAGCGTCACGGACGATCCCACCGCACGCACCCTGAACGGCGTAGACCTGGGCGGTTGGTATGAGTACGACGAAGAGGGCATGCCCGCTGTTCGCGTGGAGGTTATCAAAGACGGAATTCTGAAGAGCTTCCTGATGTCGCGCATGCCCATCAAGGATTTTGACAAGTCGAATGGCCACGGACGCGCGCAAGCGGGCTTGATGGTCACCGGGCGCCAGGGCAATCTGATTGTCACCTCATCGCACACGACCAAAGATTCAGAACTGCGGCAAAAGCTGATCGACGAGATCAAGAAGCAAGGAAAGCCATACGGACTGTACTTCGAAGACATCCAGGGCGGATTCACATTAACCCAGCGGGCGATGCCGCAATCCTTTCAGATACTGCCCGTTCTAGTGTGGCGTGTCTATCCCGACGGCCGCCCGGATGAACTGGTGCGAGGAGTGGATATAGTAGGCACGCCCCTGGCAGCCATGAACCGGATTGTGCTCACCGGAGAGAAAGTCGAAGTCTTCAATGGCATGTGCGGCGCGGAGTCGGGCAGTGTACCCGTGTCAGCTGCGGCACCAGCCATGCTTTTCTCCGAGATCGAAGTGCAGAAGCGAGCCCACTCCCTGAACCGCCCACCGATTCTCCCACCGCCAGGCTTCGACGCGACCGAGACGAAAGCCGGAGGCCGTCCGTGACCACAATTCAAAGGAGCGACGGGCGTCCCCGCCCGTCCGCCAGAATGCAAAAGTTGGCGTCCGTCCCGGCGTTACTGATCGCGCTGTTATTTGCTTCAATCTGTGTGCAAGCGAAAGACACGCAAACATCCGCGGATGACGATCCAGTCCTGCAAGCCATGCGAGCCGAACTCGAGCGCTCCAAGTCCGCCCTCAAGCTGGAAGGAATGGCCGCACCTTACTACATCGACTATCACGTCACAGACATGGATACGCACGCAGCCGAGGCGGCGTTTGGAGCCTTGCGCACGAATGTGCGATTGCGTTTTCGATTCCTTCGTGTCGTCGTCCGCGTCGGTGACTACAAGCAGGACAGTTTTTTCGGCCAGGGGCAGGGCGGGCTTGACTTTATGCCTCTGGATAACGATCTCGTCGCCCTGCGCCACGAGATCTGGCTCGCTACCGACAGCGCCTACAAAGCGGCAACCGAGGCTCTCACTGCGAAGCAAGCAAGGCTGAAACAGTTTACCGTCGATCAACCAGTCGATGATTTTGCCCGTGCCGAACCGGTGGTCTCGATTGGACCCGCGGCCAAGCTCGATTTCGATTCCCATCCCTGGCTCAAGATGCTCCAGGATTCGTCTGCCCTATACAAAACCGACGCCCAGATCGAGTCCTTCGACTCGGCCCTGAATTTCGCTGCCGTCACCCGCTATTTTGTGAGTTCGGAAGGCGCGGTGGTTCGTAGTGGCCAGAACGTTTACGATCTGCGAATCGCGGGAACCACCCAGGCCTCCGATGGCATGCGGCTGGACCGCTCGCACGGATACGCGGTCACTGATATCAAGGAACTTCCGTCAGAAGAAAAGCTGCTGGCGGATGCCACCAAACTGCTCGCCACTCTGGAGCAATTACGCGATGCTCCCATCGCCGACGAAGAATACCGCGGGCCCGTGCTGTTCTCCGCCGACGCGGCCTCGACGGTCTTCTCCGACTTGGTGGGTGAAAACGTTCTCGGTCTCAAACCTGATCTGGGCCAGCCTGCGCGCACCAAAGGAGCTTTCGCCACCAGCTACAAATCCCGCGTCCTCCCCGATTTTCTCTCGGTGGTGGACGATCCCACGCTCGCCTCGATGAATGGACGAAGCCTCATGGGCAAGTACGACGTCGACGACGAAGGGGTGAAGGCGGTGTCCGTCTCCGTCATCGAGAACGGCAAGCTGGTGAACTACTTAATGGGGAGAGAGCCGATACGAGATTTCCCCGCGTCCAACGGCCACGGCCGCGCGCGCCTGCCGCAGAATAATCCCGGACCCAGTCTCGGAAACATGATCGTGCGGTCGTCCGAGACTTCCTCGCCCGAGGCACTGAAAAAGAAACTGATCGAAATCTGCCAACAGCGCGAGCTTCCTTATGGATACTACGTCGAGACCCTGGGCCCGCAACGCGTTCCCCGCTTGATTTATAAAGTCTGGGCAAAAGATGGCCACGAAGAACTGGTACGCGGAGCAATCTTCGGCGACCTGGACACACGCACATTGCGAAACGACTTAATCGCTGTCGGAAATGACGTGAACGTCGAGAACCACCCGCTGAACATCCCGCACAGTGTGATCAATCCGTCCATCCTGTTCGATGAACTGGAAGTAAAGCGCGCCAACGCCAACAAAGACAAACTCCCGGACTACCCGGCGCCAGCGGTAGCGTCGAAATAACTCACGTGGGGACAGCCGCCCCCGGCTGTCCGGCGAGCGAAGCTCGCCAGTTGTTTCGCAGTGCAAAAAAACGCACGCGCACAACATCATTCAATTGGAACGTCCCAACTGCGGAGCTTTGCTCCGCTGAACAGCCGGGGACGGCTGTCCCCACTCAGGTATTGGGAAGCGCCTCGCTTGCCGCGCCTCACCTCGGCCTGTAGCATAGAGATAGTTAATTCTTCCCTAGCACCCTTTTTTAGTATTCCCAGGAGGCTTTATGGCAACCGATCTCTTAACCGGGCCGACCATCATGGGCACGGCCACCCGGACCAAGGTGTACAAGAATTTTATCGATGGCGAATGGGTCGAAGCGTCGACCGGACAGACCTTCGAAGACCGCAACCCCGCCGACACTCGCGATGTGATTGGCATCTTCCAGAGGTCGGGCAAGGCGGACGTGGATGCCGCCGTCGGGGCCGCGAAGCAGGCCTTCGCCAAGTGGCGTCTGATTCCCGCTCCACGTCGCGCTGAAATCATCTACCGCGCCGCGGAGATGCTGATGGAGCGCAAAGAAGATTACGCCCGCGACATGACCCGCGAAATGGGCAAGATCCTCAAAGAAACTCGCGGCGATGTGCAGGAGGCTGTCGACACGGCTTACTACATGGCCGGCGAAGGCCGCCGCATGTTCGGTCCGACCACGCCCTCGGAGTTGCCCAACAAGTTCGCCATGGCGGTGCGCCAACCCATCGGCATTTGTGGAATGATTACTCCGTGGAATTTCCCGATGGCGATTCCTTCGTGGAAGCTTTTGCCCGCGCTGGTGTGCGGCAACACCTGTGTGATCAAGCCCGCGCAGGATACCCCGCTTTCAACTTTCAATTTGGTGCGTGTTCTTTACGATGCTGGCCTGCCGCGAGGTGTGGTCAACATCGTGACCGGCTTCGGCTCCGAGGTCGGAACACCACTCACGGAACACGCCGACGTGCGAGCCATATCGCTGACGGGTTCGTCCGCTGTGGGACGCATTGTGGGTACGACTGCTGCCAAGAGCTTCAAACGTTGTTCGCTCGAACTCGGCGGCAAGAATCCTATGATCGTGCTCGACGACGCCAACCTCGATCTTGCGATCGAAGGCGGGCTGTGGGGCGGTTTCGGAACCACTGGTCAACGTTGCACTGCGACCAGCCGGATCATTGTGCAGAAGGGCATCTACGGCGATTTCATCGAGCGCTATGTCGAACGCGCGAAAGCGCTGAAGGTCGGCAATGGTCTGGATGAAACGGTCGAGATGGGTCCGGCGATCAACGAGAACCAGCTCAAGACTGACCTCAGCTATGTGGACATCGGCAAGGCTGAGGGCGCTCGCCTGAAGTGCGGCGGCAACCGGCTCGACAAAGGCGAATATCAAAATGGTTATTTTATGGAGCCAACTGTATTCGTCGACGTTGATCGAAAGATGCGCATCGCGCAAGAGGAAGTCTTCGGGCCGGTGGTCTCGATCATTCCGTGCGACGACCTCGAAGATGCCATCGAAATCGCGAACGGCATCGACTACGGATTGTCCTCCGCGCTCTACACCAAGGATGTGAACCGAGCCTTCACGGCCATGCGCGACCTTGATGCCGGAATTACCTACATCAACGCGCCGACGATCGGCGCCGAAGTGCATCTGCCTTTCGGCGGAGTGAAAGCCACCGGCAATGGCCATCGCGAGGGCGGGCTGGGCGCAATCGACTTTTACAGCGAGTGGAAGTCAATTTATGTGGATTATTCCGATCGCTTGCAGAAGGCGCAGATTGATCGCGCGGACTAAAGACTTTCATCGCAGAGTTCGCTGAGAAGGGCTGCAGAGGGCGCGGAGACAAACTACGCATTCTCTGCGGGCTCTGCGGATTTCTCGGCGCACTCTGCGATAAGCTTTTGGTGTTACCCCCGGGACCATCCCGGGCTGGAGCCATTCATGCCCGTCACTCAAAGCCGTGAAATCGCTGCCGCCTCTCGCCTCGATAACGTTCGCTATGCTATTCGCGATCTGGCGTGCATCGCCGACGAGGTCATCAAGCAAGGCCATAAGGTCCTAGCGCTCAATGTCGGCGACCCGAATATCTTTGATTTCAAAACGCCAGATCACCTGATCGAGGCCGTGTACAAGGCTATGCGTGATGGCAAGAACGGCTACGCGCCGTCGTCGGGAATCAAACAAGCATTGGATGCAATTCGCGGAGAGGCCGCGCGTAAAGGAATTTCTACCGTGCAGGATGTGTTTGTCACCACTGGCGTGAGCGAAACCGTCGACCTCTGCCTGACCGCGCTGCTCAATCCCGGAGACGATCTACTCACGCCGTGCCCGGACTACCCGCTGTACTCAGCGGTGCTGGCCAAGTTAGGGATTGGGCTCAACGCTTACTACCTCAAAGAGGAAGACGCCTGGCAACCCGATCTCGAAGACATCGAGCGCAAGATCACTCCCCGCACCCGCGGCATTGTGCTGATCAATCCCAACAATCCAACCGGTTCTGTGTGTTCGCGGGCAATGCTGGAGCAGATCGCTGAACTGGCGCGCCGGCATAACCTTGTGATCTTCGCGGATGAAATTTACGACAAGTTGATTTTAGAAGATGACGAGCATATCGCGATCGCATCCGTGGCGCCGGATGTTCCCGTCGTGACGTTCGGCGGACTTTCCAAAAATTATCTCGCCCCCGGCTGGCGCATCGGATGGGGCATCGTGAGCGGCGAAGCGGCAACCGTGAAGAACTACAATGAGGGCATTCAGCGGCTGCTGCGGGCGCGTTTGTGCGCGAATCATCCCGAGCAGTACGCGATTAAGCCAGCGCTCGAGGGACCGCAGGATCATTTAATCGAAGTCCGCAAGAAGCTGCGCAGCCGTCGCGATCTTACCGTCCGGTGGTGCAACTCGACCCCGCGCGTAAGTTGCGTCTCTCCGCGCGGCGCGTTCTACGCCTACCCCCAAATCGATATTCCCGAAGGCGACGACGTCTTTGTGAAAGAACTCATTCTGCAGAAGCACGTAATGGTCGTGCACGGCTCCGGCTTCGGCCAGAAGCCCGGCACCAAACATTTTCGAATCGTCTTCCTCCCAGATGAGAAGATTCTGTCGAGCGCCTATGAGGCGATTGCGGAATTCATTAGCAGCAGATATCGATAGTTCGGATTTTCGTCGCGTAGATTGTCCAAGACAAGAGCAGAGTTGCGTAGCGGCGCCCTGGGCGCGTCGGACAAGAAAGTGCGGCCCCACGTAAGCGTGTGGGGCCGCGTTGAGCTGGGAGAAATCCCTTAAGGGATCTAACCCCCGAAAAGCCGCAAGCCGGGCTACTGTTTGATCATCGGCTTGCTAACCTGCGCGATCGAACGCCTTTGGGCCGCCTGCCGGCTCTTTTCGCGGACTTCATTAGGAGAGGGTGGCCGTACTGCCTTAACGGCTGAGCCAATCCCTGCCGGAGTCATCAGTTTCGTTTTATCGGCCAGCCGAATTTGCTCGTAGCCTTTACGCTTCGCCATGATGCGATAGTCGAAGGCGATGTTGGAGGTGCCACCACCCAGTTCGCGGACCACAAAGGATGTGGCCGACTTCTGTGCCACATACAGCCCTTTGCAGTCGCCGTTGGGAGTGAGGAAGACATGGTAATCGATATCGGAGTTAACAGTTTGGCCGAAGACCGATTCCAGGTTGACCACGGCTTCCCCGTTCGAAAGGTGAGCGGAGCCAGCGTCTTCAAACCAGTTTTCCGGCGCTTCGACGGCGTAGAGAGCCACCTTGCGCGAGCCGCCGTCCACTGGAACCACTGCCGACTTTGAGCCGCTGCAGCTCAGGTCGCCGCTGGTGTCCATTGTGCATAACCCGCCAGTAGTTGGGTCATAGGCGTAAAGCGACGGCAGCCCACCGGTGCTGCTGTTGTTTATGAAGATTCCACCTGCGAAATTCCCCCCGCCGGTGTCCGCGGTGAAACCGACAACACCATAGGCGGAATCAGACGTCCCGTTGACTCCAACTCGGGCAGATGAGTCACCCCAGACTCCGGATGCCCCGTCGAACAGATAGGTTGAGCTGGATTGGGATACCTGTTCGCCATAGACGCCAAATCCCGCGGGGCTTGCAGAGAAGCCCCAGACGCCGAGAGTTTCTTGCGTCGATCCGAACTCAAACCCGAGCGAGGCGTAATCGAAGCTGGAGTCGGTACTGGCTTCGGAGAAGATGCCGTTGGTATTTCCCGAGAAGAAACCGGCATCGAATCCACCCTCGGCCACGATTGGATCGCTGCTCCCCGAAAAGTCGCCGGCGGCGCCGGTAACTGTGCCCCCCAGGTTTATGTTTCCGTTAACGGTCAGGTTGCCCGTGAACGTGTTACTCGACGCTCCCAGTTGCGGTACGACTGAAGTATTGATGGAGATGGTGCCGGACGTTGTGATCGTTCCCCCCGTCAAGCCCAACCCGGTGGCAACGCTGGTCACCGTGCCGCTTGCCGGGTTCACGCATGCCCACGCGCCGCTGACGAATTCGAGGATCTGGTTAGCGCCGCAACTCTTCAGACCAAGACTGGTGCTGCCACCCAGGGAAACCGCTCCGCCTCCATTCAGTGGACTGTTGGCGGTTACGGTCAAGGACGAGTTTGCGAGCATCGCATTGGTCACACCGCCGGTGGCGATGCTCAGCGTGCCGCTGTGAGTGATGGGTCCGCCGGTCAGTCCGGCTCCGCTGGCCACGCTAGTTACCGTGCCAGTGCCAGGGAAGGCCTGGCCAGCAATGAAAGTCACTTTGCCGGTGTTGCTGACCTCGAAGGCCGTCCCGTGAACCGACAGACTGGGATGAGTCAACTTCGGAAACAGGGTGAGAGTGTCACGGACATCCCCGGTACCGGCGACGTCCAGTTTGGCGGCTGGTGTCGTAGTTCCGATGCCGACGTTGCCCCCGACGGTCTCAAAGATCTTGGAGTTGCCAATTGTGGTGGTACCGGTAAATACAGGAACGAAATCTGCCGTGCCGCTTCCGGTGATAGTCCCCGGAGTAACATTTCCATTCTTGCCTGCAGCAGTCGAAGTCGGTGCGAGCATAAAGGAAGACGCCGGTCGGCCGCCGATGGTCTCGGCGTCCAAGGCTTTCAGGGCATAGGGAACGCTCATCAGCAGGGCGCGCGGCTGTTCGGCTTGTCCTTGGACCTGCACACCCAGCCAGCGAGCTTCGCCCGAAGCAAACACATTGGCGGGCAATCCCTGGCTGCTGGTGGAGCCGAGCGCGACCGAATAATGCCCGGCCTTATCGGCCTGCACATTTTGCGTTTCCATCCAGAGCGGCGACCCGCCCTGAGATTCTTGATAGAGGTAGAAAGTCACCCCGACGGTCCCAGTTAACGGTTTATTGTTTACGCCGGTCAACACGCCGCTGAAGTTCACCATGGACGGCACGGCTGCGTTGCCGGAAGTGGCCGCCGGTTGCTGCGCTGCCATGGGCATAACGAAGCAAGCCAGCACAAGAAACGCACACACACAAACGCTGATGCGGAACATAGATTCTCCTTTTTTTGATTTGCTAAGCGACCGCAATTTTCGAGCTTGATCGCTCGACTTGATCACTACCTCAGAACATCACTGACCCAGTGTTTCCCCCGATTCGGAATGACGGCCCCGGGACGACACGCCCGGGGCCGTATTGCGTCCGGGAAGGCAAACCTTCTCCCCCGAGAGTTTGTCTTCCCGAAAACCAATTTCCTGCTGAGTTGAGCGTCCGGCGTGCGGACCGAACGTTCAAGATGTGAACCCTACTTCTTGGCAGGGCTCTTGCTTTCGTGCATAGTGTTGCGAGCGTCGATTTCGTTTCAATCGTGGCTTGCCGGATACGCATCCATCCCGGCGGATAGTAGAGCCAAGGCCTTTAACGCCTCAACATCGGCCCCCGAACCTTTTTCCGCTGCAGACCAACCGAGGCCTTCCTGCTCTCTTAAAGCGCGAAATCAAGCCAGAAAAGATCAGTCGGCATACGCGTCTTTGTCCTCGCAGAAAGTCGATGGCACACCTGCCCTCTCTTGGGCGACGCGCTCATGCTTTCGTGGGCATAGTGTCGCGGTTGCGGATTTCGTTTCAGGCACCATCCGTCGAATGCGCGTTCGCGAGAAAAAATCGAGCGACCGCCAATCCTCACTGAGACCTCCTCACTCGTAAGCGGTCGAAGTCAAGGCTAGGGTGCCAGGGAATGGAAATAAAGATGGCCACCCCCTCTTCGTATCGCTCGTCCAGGAACCGGACACGATCCAAGGATCTTCAGCCCGTGCCTTACGCAGATGGAAAGCTGACGGACTACTCGTTTCTGCTTGTGCGGACAGTGTCAGGTCTGGACTGCGTAAGCAATGCACGGTCAGTGAATTGAAGGTGAATTACAGGTGATTCAGCAAGCGATTGAAAACAAATATAGTTGTATTTTCATTGGCGATGTTTTGAGAACACAATGGTACAATCCCCGCTCGAAGTTCCCAGCACCCACGCTGCGGTCTGGCCACATGGAGACGCCGACGTTGATCTTCCGTTTTGGACCGTTTGAGGCAAAGACCCGCACCCAGGAGTTGTCCAAGAATGGGACACCCTTGAGGCTTCGCGGCCAACCCTTCGCCATCCTGGAACTGCTGCTCAATCGTGCGGGCGAGGTCGTGACTCGGGAGGAAATCCGGCAGAAGCTCTGGCCGGCCGACACCTTCGTCGACTTCGAGCACGGGCTCAACACCTCAATCAAGAAGCTTCGCCAAGCACTTTGCGATTCCGCCACTGAGCCCCGGTATATCGAGACCATCCCGCGACTGGGATACCGGTTCATCGCTCCGGTTGAAGCTACAGAGGAACCAAAGGCAAAGAGGCCGACTGGAGTCGTCGAAACGGTCCCCGGATTGGTTGCCGCCCGTGACTCTGGAATTGCAGTGGCGCAAGGCTCGAAAGACCCCTTGCACTTGGCTGGGGGACGACGCTCGCGTTTGCGTTTGTTTCTAGCGCCCGCGCTTGTGATCTTGGCTGGTGCGGCGCTGGCTTTCAATCTAGCCGGGGCGCGAACTCGACTCTTCGCACTGTTTCGGTCGACGAAAAATGCGTCCGTGGCAGTTGCGTCTGCTCCCAAACCCCTCCCCTCGATTGCGGTCCTCCCGCTGCAGAATCTCTCCAATAACTTGGACGAGGACTATTTTGCGGATGGGATGACCGACGAACTCACCACCGATCTCGCCCAATTCGGAAGCCTGCGCGTGATTTCGAGGACCTCGGCCATGCACTATAAAGGCGCGAGCAAGACCGCCCCGGAGATTGGCCGTGAACTTGGCGTGGATACTCTGATCGAGGGGACCGTGCAACGTGCCAGAGACCGGGTGCGGATTCGGGTGCAGTTGATCGACTCTGCCAGTGATCGTCATTTGTGGGCGAGAAGTTACGATCACGAACTCAAAGACGTGTTGGTTCTGCAGAGCTCGGCAGCCCGTGATATCGCGGAAGAAGTGCAGGGAAAAGTCGTCTCCCCGTCCGCTGACGCGCGGCCGCTCAATCTGCATCCCGTAGAGCCCCCGGCGTACGAAGCTTATCTGAAGGGGCGTTACTTCTGGAATAAGCGGACCGAGGACGGGCTGAAAACGAGCATCGAGTATTTCGAGCAAGCGATTTCGCAGGACCCGAAGTTCGCGGCTGCGTATGCCGGCATGGCAGGTAGCTATTCCATCCTGGGCTCGGATGTCTTACCTGCTCGCGTGGCAAGTGCGAAGGCCCACGTTGCAGCCAGTAAAGCGTTGGAGTTAGATCCGACAATCGCAGAAGGGCATGCCGAGCTGGGGCTGATCGAGTTTTACTACGACTGGGACTGGACGCGATCTGAACAGGAGTTTCGGCGTGCCATCGAGTTGAACCCGAACTATGCGACCGCGCACCAATGGTATGGCTACTATCTCGCGGCGATGGGCCGTTTTCCGGAGGCGCTGGAAGAAGCCAGAAAAGCGCAGCAGATTGATCCTCTCTCCTTATCGATCAACACAACCCTGGCGGGACGTTATCGCGATCTGCGTCAATATGCTCGGGCCATCGACCTGAACCGTCGAACTCTGGAAATGGACCCCAACTTTATGCCTGCGCACATTGCTCTGGGGGCCACGTACGAAGATCAGGGAATTTGGTCGCAAGCCATCAGCGAGTATCAGCAGGCAGTTGCCATCTCCCAGAACAACCCCATTGCATTAGCGTCGCTGGGTTCTGCTTACGGGCATTTTGGCGATCAAGCCGCCGCCCGCAAAATGATTGCCCGTCTGCAGAAGGCGTCCAAACACCACTACGTATCTGCTTTCGATATGGCGACTGTTTTTGCCGGCATCGGCGACCCGGACAGCGCATTCAAGTGGCTGGAAAAAGCGTATGCCCAGCGGGAAAGTCAAATGGCGTTTTTAAACATCACTCGGCGGATGGACCCGTTGCGCTCGGACCCGCGTTTTGCCGACCTCCTGCGCCGCATGGGCCTGAGTGTCCGCCTGGCCTCAAACTGATCGGCTCGCAACCAGCTTGGTCTTTGTCGCAAAATCTGCTTAAATCGCATTAAAGCCAGAGTAGTTCAGCGTGATCGACATCCATTGCCACATCCTCGCCGAGGTGGACGACGGCCCCAAATCCTGGGACGTGGCGGAGGAGATGTGCCGCATGGCGGTTGCGGATGGCATTGAGCAGATTGTCGCCACGCCGCACGCCAACGACCGCTATCGTTACGACCGCGACTTTCTGGCGCGGCTGCTCGACTATCTCCGGCAACGCATTGGCCAGGCTCCCAGCCTCAGCCTGGGGTGCGACTTCCATCTCTCGTATGAAAATCTGCAGGATGTAATGTTGTTTCCCAATCGCTATACCATCGAAAATACGCGGTACCTGTTGGTCGAACTGAGCAATTACAGCGTTCCGGTTCAGATCGAAGAGCACTTCAGCAAGCTGCTGGAGAAGGGATTGACCCCGATCATTACGCATCCGGAACGCAATCCCATCATGCAGCGCACTCCGCAACGCATTCTGCAGTGGGTGGAACTGGGCTGCGTGATCCAGGTGACCGGGTCGGCGTTCACGGGACGCTGGGGCGAGGCGGCGTGGCAAACCGCGCAGTGGCTGCTCAAACGGGAAGCCGTCCACGTGCTGGCTACGGATGCGCATGACACCAGGAATCGTCCGCCGGTGCTCTCCATGGCGCGCAACGCAGCCGCAGAAATCTGCGGAGAAGAGGTCGCACGCGCGCTGGTCGATGCCAATCCGCGAGCGATTGTGTCTGGGCAACCGCTACCTTATTTTCCCGCTCCAGTAATGAAGAATTAAGTCAAAACCTCGACACGGATTTCCACGGATCAACGCAGATAACCCTTTTCTTTCTTGTTGTTCTTCAGATCCGTGCTGATCGGTGAAAATCCGTGGCGAGGTTTTGACTCTATCTTTGTTGCTTGTCGGGTTCAGCCGCAGTCCCGGGAGTTGAAGGACGCGCCTGAGGTTGGCTGGTCATGGCGCTTTCGGGATTCAGCAGATGATCGTGATCCGGCCCTAATCCCAGTTTGATCAGCGCGCGAGCGTCGGGAGTAGTTTTGGACTGCCAGTTGTTGTCCGCCTGATACTTCTGCATGGCTTGTTGCGTGGCGTCATTCCAAACGCCGGTGGGCTTTCCGTCCAGGTAGTGCTCGCGGATCAGGGCTTCCTGGATTTCCAGCGTGCGCTTCTGGTCAATCTTCTGCTGTCCATGCGTACGTTTGGCGGTAGATTTCCGCGACTTCTTGCTCTTGCTGGCGGTCGAGTGCGTCGAATTGCCGTTGGATTTGGAGCTTTTCGAGTGAGAACTGGTGGAGGCATTTGTGGAAGGTGCGGCAGGCGTGCTTGCTGGCTGAGCCGACGGCTTGCCGTCCGTGTCTTGCGCGCTCGACAGCGTCGCCGCCAGTAGCGCGACGCAGCCGAGCGCCGAAAGCCTTGTTATCCCCCGGTCAAATAAGCGCAAACATTATCCTCGCAAACCAGAGTCGGACACTGAGTAATCATCCCCGATCAGGGTTCTCAGTGCCAGTCTCCACGGTTTGTATCCAGGTTACGGAAGTGTACCGGCCAGGAAGATGGTGCCGTCCTGGCGGCCTGAACCCCGCTGGCGTACCAGGAACACCACATCCTGTCCGCTCTTCAGGGATGAAGAGATCCGGTTAAAGTCATCCTCGGAATTCACTGGTTGTTTATTGATCTCGAGAATGACGTCTCCACGCGTGAGACCGACGTCGTCGGCAAAGGACGAGGGCTTGATATCCTGCACAATTACGCCCTTGCCGGCAGGAATATCCAGGCGATCGGCCATTTCAGAAGTAATGGCGCGAACCGTCAAGCCCAACTTGCTCTCTTTGGGCGCTTCCGCCTCTCCGTTTTCATCATCTTCACCGAGGCGAGCCGCGAACAGCTTGGCACGATCAGTGACGGTGACCGTAGCTTCCTGTTTCTTGCCGTTGCGAACCAAGCCCAAGTTTACCTTGGTGCCAGGCTTGCGGCTGGCGATATCGGCTACGAGTTCGTCGCCGTTCTTTACCGGCTTGCCGTCGACCGAGACAATCGTGTCACCCACTTTCAGCCCGGCCTGCTCAGCAGGACTGCCAGCAGTTACCGCGGACACAGTTACGCCGCCGGCGCCCGCTCCGTAGACACGGGAGATTGCCGGATTTTCCTGGGCATTGAACATGATGCCGATCGAGCCGCGGGCAACCCGGTGTTCAGGGGCAATCAGCTGGTTGTAGACGCTCACGACGGTGTTGGAAGGCATGGCGAAGCCCACACCAGCGTAGGCGTTCGTATCGGTGAGTATCGCGGTATTGATGCCGATCACTTCGCCGGCCATGTTCACCAGCGGGCCTCCCGAGTTGCCGGGATTGATGGCCGCATCAGTCTGAATGAACGACTGGAATTGCCGGTTGGGCACGATGTTGCGCCCCTTCGCTGAGACAATCCCAGCGGTCACCGTCTCCGACAGTCCGAAGGGACTGCCTACGGCGAGGACCCAATCTCCTACCTCCATGCTGTCGGAGTTGCCAAGCTTGGCAACGGGCAGAGGCTTTTCGGACTCGATCTTGATCACAGCCAGATCGGTTTCCTGGTCGGAACCGATTACCTTGGCGTCATGAAAAGTTCCTGGCGGATCGTCCATGAGCTTCACCCGGATGCGGTCGGCTTTTTCGACCACATGGCGATTGGTGACGATGTAGCCTTTAGCGTCGACGATCACTCCTGAGCCCAGAGAGCGCTCACGAATAGGGCCGTTTCCTTGCTGCCCGCCGAAAAATTTATCGAAGAAATCGCCGAAGGGGTCCTGATCATCGGGCTGGTCGGGATTGCCGCCGTGCCCTCGACGATGCGGATTCTTGATCGTCGATTCGGTGTTGACGTTGACCACAGTCGGTTCCAGTTGTTTGGAGATCTGCGAGAACTGGTTCGAGAGTTGCTGCGGCGAGGGGACGGTCAGCGGGGTTGCATCCGAGCCCTTCTTCTCCTGGCCCTTCACTCCCTTGGAAATGACCGTTCCGATAAGAATGCCGACCGTCAGTGTGGCCAAAATCGTGAGCGTGTATGCTGGGCGGTTGGCTTTCAGGCGCGCCCAGAAACCGCTGGCAAGCGGATCCATAAAAACTTCCTCCGTACTCAAGCAAAATCAGTGCTTTAACATTATACCTTTTCATCAAGAAAGGGATGAATGCGCGTCCGGGGCGCTATTGGAGCGGCTGTCCCGGAGCGAGCACTCCTTTTCCCGTGGCCCAGAGATGGATTTCTGGCTTCAGCAGGCCGGCTTTGACGGTCGGATCGTTGTTCAACAACGTCGCAGTCTGTTCCGAGCCTACACGAAAGATGTTGACCGCCCGCAATTCGCCTGGGACGCCCAATGGGATCAGTCCGCCGACGGCCAAATATCCTTGCGCCTTCATTTCTTTGGCGAAGGCAGGATATTCCTTCACCACGAAATTAAACGCAGGCGCGTCCGATTTCCATTTTTCACCCTTCTTCATCAGCACGAGCGTGTACTGTTCCATTCCCTCGGGAGTGGATGGAGGGTGAATCGCGCTGGCATCAATAACCCACGGCCCGTGCACCTCGGGCGCTAGACGGCCTGCCTTGACCGCCGGATCGCTATTAGCCCACTCTTGCGCCTGCGCCACCGAGTCCGCCTGGAACACGAAGATGCCACGCAGCGCTGTGTCCTCCATGAATGGCCCGGCGATCACAAGTTTGTGTTCTGCAGCCATCTTCCGGATGTTGGCCATGTGCTCTTCTTGCAGCTTTTCACCAGCTTCTTTGCTCAGTTGCGGAGCGTTAGCGGGACGATTCAGCAGTACGAAGAAATACTGAGCGGCCTTGGCACTCGGCTGCGTCTGGGCCTGAGCAAGAGCAGCGTCCGCAACCGCGAGCAGGCTCAGCACAAGTACAAGGCTGACGGCGATTCTTCTCATACGCGAAGGCTCCGTTGACTTAGACGTTGCTGTCAGAAAGGTGTTCGACGTTTTCCTAGAGGTGGACCAGAGTCGTGATTCCCATTGCGGGAATAATTTTATCAACCGGTATCCCCCTCCCCCCCGATCTTTTGGAATCATGGGGTTAGGGGCAGACTACCACCAAAATCTTTGAGGAATAAGGACTTATACGTAAAATATTCCGGAATAAGGAGTTAGCAGTCGCCTTCGCGGGACTGCGGCTGGCAACGGTGAAGCAGCCGGGTTGTCAAAGAGCTAATTTGTGCTGATACAGAATATCCAGTGGAGGTAACTAAGTAAAGACTAATCGCGAGATTGAATTGGAAAAATGCCTCGTGGGTTGAGCGAGTGGAACAAAGACTTTAATCGAGGTCGCTGAGAAGGTCCGCAGGGGACGCAGAGAATGAGCGGCGCACATTTCTGCAACTGGTCAGGATGAAATAGTCCGCGCGAGATCCCTCGCCCCGCTGAAAAGCGCGGGACTCGGGATGACGTCTTTAGGGCGGGAGCCGGGTTGGTTTAAGACAGGAGCCAGGTTGGCCTCGTACTTCGGTTGCCGTTTAAGTTTCTCCCCTGGAGTTTTATAATTGTTTGTGACGGCTGTTTGGAGAGCAGCCCGCGACTTTGATCAGGAGGCCCCCCCGTGCTCTCCAAGTGCGCGAATCCGGCGTGTCTGTCTCGGTTTCACTACCTGCACGAAGGTAGGATATTCAAGATCGAGACCCGCATGGTCGCCTCGGACGGTACTCACTCACCATCCCGCAGGATTGAGTACTTCTGGCTTTGCGCACGCTGCGTGCAAAGCCTTGCAGTGGTGTTGGAGAATGGAGTCGTGATCACGCGCCCCCTCCACCTGCAACTTGCCGAAGGCGCACGCCAAGAAGACTCTGAGGGAAAGCGGCACATGGCGTAGCTGGATTCGGATCGGCCGTGTCGGACCGACACTCTTGTCCGCCGCTCTTGACCTGGTTCTCCAACATACAAAATCACCGGCGGCGGACAAAAGTGTCCGCCCCACATGTTCACTAGCCGCCGATATGCACCATCGTCCTTGACGCTGGCACGAAATCTGCCTCGCCGATGTGGTGGCGCTCTTCTTTTCTCTGAACTACGCCGCGGATAAATTCCACCAGCTCTTCGTCGGAAGCGCTACGGCGCATGAGTTCGTGCAAGTCGTGGTCCCACACCGAAAACAGGCAGGTGCGGATTTTTCCGTCGGAGGTGATGCGGATGCGACTGCAGTGACCGCAGAAGGGATGCGAAACCGGAGCGATGATCCCAATTTCGCCAACGCCGTCGTCGAAGTGATACCGTCGCGCGGTTTCGCTGCGCGCGTGCGGAATCTCGACCAGCGGACGGTACTCCGCCATGCGCTCGATAATTTCATCGAGCGTGACCACGGTGGCAGGAGACCAGGTGCGGTCCTCCTCGAGCGGCATGAATTCGATGAAGCGAACGATGACACCTTCTTCACGGGCAAACATGCCGAAGGGGATGATCTGATCTTCATTGAAGCCGCGCATGAGCACGCAATTGACCTTGACCGGCCACAGCCCCGCCCGCCGGGAGGCGCGAATTCCCGCCAGCACATGGTCATAGCCGTTGGGCACGCGGGTGATGCGGGCGAAACGATCGGGATCCACCGCATCCATGCTGACCGTGATGCGATTCAAGCCAGCATCCTTTAGCGGTTGCGCCATTTCCGCGAGCAGGTGGCCGTTGGTCGTCATCGCAAGATCAAGCTCTTCACCATCGATCGAACGCAGCTTAGCCAGTTCCCGCACAAAATCAATCACGCCGCCGCGAAGCAGGGGCTCTCCACCAGTGAGGCGGATTTTCTTGATTCCGAGCGCCGCCAATATTCGAGCCATGCGCAGATAGTCGGCAAAAGGCAGGTCGCCGTACAGGGCCCCTTCGTTGCCCGTACGACAGTAGACACACTTGTAGTTGCAGCGATCCGTGATCGAGATCCGGAGATCGGTGATGGGGCGGCCGAATTTGTCGGTGAGGGTCAGCTTCTAGCTCCTTGCTGCTAGCTTCAACCCTTCGTTGGCCATGAAGAAAAACGCAGGCAGGACTTATCCGGCAGGCGCTTCCTTTCCAATGGCTTCACACGAAGCACGGGAGGCGCAAGCGTTTCCACCTGCACCCTTGGGAGATATGTGGCGCGGGCGCCCTCGCCCGCGTGCCGTCTCCCTCGCCGCTCCAGCCAGGGTATGCCCAAAGGCTGCAGCGGTCGGAAACTTGTCTTCAATTATAGATGCAGACGGGCAATCAAAGGCACAACTAAGGTTTGGCAGACTGTGCCACCGCTTTGTCAATCGCCGCCTGGGCTCGCGGCGCCATTAACCTGTAGCCGGCCGCGTTGGGGTGCAGGCCATCGTCGGCGAGGTCTCGCTTCAGCAAGCCCTTGTCGTCCACCATGGCGCTGAAGTAATCGAGATACACGAGGCCGTTCGCTTCGCAGTAGGCCTTCAGCCAGCGGTTCAGCTCCAGGATTTTCTTCGGTGAACGCTGGGCAAATAAATCCTGCGACTGCGGGGTGTAATTGTGCACCGGCAGAACGGACGAAAACACAAGGTGGATTTGATGTGTCCGCGCCAGTTCCGCCATTGAAGCGTAATTGGCTTCGATATCTTCCAGTCGCATGGGTCCGGTATTGCCGGCGATGTCGTTGGTGCCCGCCAGGATGACAATCACTTTTGGTTGCAGATCGATCGCATCCTGGCGGAAACGCACTACCATCTGCGGCGTGGTTTGTCCGCTGATGCCGCGATTGATGTAAGGTTTGCCGGGGAAATATTCCTCCAGCTTCCATATGTCGGTGATGGAATCGCCGAAGAACACTACACGGTTCTCACCCGGTGTGGGCGGCTTCAGGGTGGCATTGGCCTCGCGATAGCGGGCGAGTTGGCCGAAGTCATCGGTGAAGATCGCGATGCGCGACGCGCGGTATTGATCCAGACCCGGAAAGCCTGTGGGCGGGATGGAGGGTTGCTGGGCTCCGGCCGAGAAACAAAAGATAGCGACGAACAGGAACAGCACGGCGTTTCGGGATCGTATCAGCATCATCTTTTTCTTAGTCACATCCCGTCATAATTAGGCCCTCCGCCACCTTCCGGCGGAACCCAGGTGATGATCTGATACGGGTCGGCGATGTCGCAAGTCTTGCAGTGTACGCAGTTCGAGGGGTTCAAGCTGATGCGCTTGCCGTTGGGCTGTTCGGCGTCGTCGACCATTTCGTAAACGTTGGCGGGACAGAAAGTTTGGCAAGGGCTGCCGTATTCTTTCACGCAGCGCGTGTTGCAGATGTTGGTGTCGTCGATGACCAGATGCGCCGGCTGGTCTTCTTCGTGCTTGGTGCCCGAGTGATAAAGGTCGGTGAGCTTGTCGAAGGTGAGCTTGCCGTCGCCCTTCGCAGGGCCGAGCAGATGCGCTTCGTCGCCTCCATCGGCGGGTAACTCGGCAAGCTTCTTCATGTGTTGATAACCCGCGGTCCCGGGGTACCGGTTGTGCAGGCCCCGGCCTCCTGTGAACTGCTGTATACCGGCGTGGAACAAGCCGGCGAAGAATCCGTGCTCGAATCCCTGATGAAAGTTGCGGACCTTCCAAAGCTCATCTTTGATCCAGCTGGCTTCGACTTTCTTTTGGAAGCCGCTGAGCGTGGCGACGGACGAGTCATCTTTCTTGAGTGCCTCGAAGGCAGTTTCGGCCGCCAACATTCCGCTCTTGATTGCCAGATGAATTCCCTTGAGGCGTTGCGAGTTGAGGAAACCGGCGGAATCGCCGAGAATCATCCAGCCGTCGCCCGCGACCGGCGGGATCGCCCACCAGCCGCCATAAGGCAGCGACTTCGCTCCGTAGCGAATCATCTTGCCGCCCTCAAGCAATTTCGACACAAATGGATGCTGTTTGAAATCCTGCAACACGTGCTGCGGATCAAGATGTGGGTCGGGATAATCAAGGCCGGTCACGAAGCCGAGCGAAACGATGTTGTCTTTTCCGCCATAGATCCACGCGCCGCCATACTCCTTTGTCGTGAGCGGCCAGCCCATGGTGTAGATGACTTCACCTAGCGCGATGCGGCCGGAGGGAACTTCCCACAACTCTTTTATGCCCTGGCCGTAGGTTTGCAGATTGCTGTCTTTGGCAAGATCAAATTTCGCGATTAGTTGTTTGGTCAACGACCCGCGCGTGCCTTCCGCCAGAATGACTACTTTGGCCTGCAGGTCGTAACCGGGTTCGAAGTTCGATTTGGGATGGCCTTCTTTGTCCACGCCCTTATCATCGGTGCGGACGCCGGTGACGCGAGTGCCGTCAAAGAGCAACTCCGATCCCGCGAAGCCGGTGAAGATCGTGATCCCCGTTTCTTCGACCTTGGCGCCCAGCCACTTCACAAAACGGTTCAGCGATATGACGTAATTGCCGTGGTCGCGCAGAGGCGGAGGCGTGATGGGAAACTTGAATTTACTTTTCTCGGTCAGAAAATAAACCGCTTCTTGAGTGACCTCGGCGTCGAGAGGAGCTTCCTTTTCAAATCCAGGAAGCAGTTCACGCATCGATCGCGGATCGAGCAGAGCGCCAGACAGACAATGCTGCCCAACCTCGCGGGCTTTCTCGAGCACGTAGATGTTCTCTTTGCTCAGCTGCGAATCTGGGTTCTTCGCATTGTGCGCGTCGATCAGTTGCGACAGGCGTAGAGCGCATGCCATCCCCGCGGGCCCGCCACCGACGATGACAACGTCGGCGGGCATTTGCGGACGTTCGATATTCTCGATAGGCTTGCGAAAGATGAGTGTCATATCTTGACGGTTGAAAGATGCCGAATAAACGGCAACTCCCTGCCCAGCTTTGAAACTAGCGCATCGTCAGCCGTGATAAATTCGCAATCCATCTCCATCGCGAGGGCGCAATAGATAGCATCGTATGCTGAGTGGCGATGTGCGATCGCGAGCGAAAATGCGGCAGAAGCCAGCGGTCCCGATATCTGGAAATCTAAGGGAAGCGTGAGTAAGTCACGGTAGATCGCCTTAGCGTCAGAAGAAGAGAGCTCTCTTCGAACTACCGATCTTCTCCAAAGCGCGCTGGCAGTCTCTATCAAGAGTAAGTCCGGTGCATGCAGACCAAGCTCGCCCCTGAGGAAGGATTCGAGCAGACGATCCGCAGGAGAGTTACCCGCCTCGGGAAGAAACCACTTGAGCGCCACGCTCGCGTCAACTACATAGCTCAGAATCGGCGTTCTCTCTCTTCGCGAATCAATTCCGCACTGTCCTGAAGGACTCCCACCCGTTCCCGAATCTGTTCGCGACGGCGGCGGATACGCTCGATCAAAACCTGACCCCGATCGGTTCTGGCTTTTGCCTTTCTTCCGTCGGAGGCTCTTTTTGCTGGTCTGCGCATCTAGTCTCCTCCTCTCTCAGCTCCGGCAAGCAATAGTCCAATTGCATCGCTAAGGTTTTCCCGTGCCTCTTCCAGTGTGTCGCCTTCTGAAATGGCGCCGGGTAGTTCCTCCGTATAGGCAACGTAACCGCCGCCTTCGGACCCTGGAACTTCCTCGTAGACCGCACTGAGAGTCAAGTTCATAGAGGCTATTTTACCGGGAAATCTAGACTTGTAACGTAAGATACTTCGACCGATGTTTAGCTCCCTGCCTTCGCCTTCTTCACTTCTTCAATCAGCGGCGGCACGATATCGAACAGATTTCCTACTACGGCGTAATCTGCGATTTCGAAGATCGGTGCTTCTGAATCTTTGTTAATCGCGATGATGGTTTTCGCGCCCTTCATTCCGACAATGTGCTGAATCGCTCCGCTGATCCCGAGTGCCAGATACAGCTTTGGCGCGACCGTCTGACCCGATGAACCGATCTGCCGATCCATGGGTAACCATCCAGAGTCGCAAATCGGACGAGAAGCAGCTAGCTCTCCGCCCAAAGCTTCGGCAAGCTGTTTGGCTAGTTCGATATTCTTTTGTTCTTTGATTCCGCGACCAACGGACACGATAATCTCGGCCTGCGTGAGGTCAACTGCCTGCTTGGCTTCTTTGAAAACTTCCTGCGGCTTGTTGCGGATGACGCCGTCCGCAATCTGCACATTCACCGTCTCGACCGGAGCGGCACTAGCTCCCGCTTCGGCCTTATCCCCGCGAAAGGCTCCGTTCTGGAAGGTGACGAACCAGGGAGCATCGCAGGTAAAACTCACATCCGCCGCCAGCTTGCCCTGAAACATCTGACGGGTAAAGAGCAGCTTGCCACCATCTTTCTTATAGCCGATGCAGTCGGTGATCGCGGTGCGTCCCATGGCTGTCGCCAGCTTGGGAATAAAATCGCGCACTTGATAAGTGTGCGGCATCAGCACCAGCTTGGGCTGCTTCGCTTCGATGAATTGTTTAAGAGCAGATGAGAAGGCATCCGGGGTATAGGGCTCGAGCTTGGGAGACTCAACCGCGTAGACCTTCGAGATTTTCTTGGCGGCAACTTCGTTGGCAAAATTCCCCACGCTGCTGCCGACCACTGCAGCTTCGAGTACCCAACCGGTCTCAGCCGCAAGAGCTTGACCCGCAGTGAGCGTCTCCCATGAGACGCGGTTCAGTTTACCTTCGCGTTGTTCAACGACGACTAAGATTGTGTCAGGCATAAAGGCAGCTTCTAGCTCCTCGCTAAAATCACGTGGGGACAGCCGCCCTCGGCTGTCCAGCCGAGCGAAGCTCGGCGCTTGCGGCGGTAACTACAGCACACGCACTTCGTTCCGCAGCTTGTCCACTAACTTCTTGGCCACTTCACCGGCTGAGCCTTCCAGGAATTCCGTGTTCTTGGTTTTCTGCGGCACATACAGCCGTTCGATCTTCTGCAGATTTCCCGTCACCGCCGGCTGCACTTCCGCCATTGCGACCTTGCGCAGCGGCTTGTTCTTGGCCTGCTTAATGCCAATCAACGTGGCATAGCGCAGTTTGTTGATGCCCGACTGGATGGTCAGCACCGCGGGCAGCGGCATGTCCACGAACTGGAAGTAGCCAGCCTCAAGTTCTCGCTTGACCCGAATTCCACCTTCGCTTTTCTCGATTTGCATGATGATGGTGGCGTGAGGCCAGCCGAGCAGTTCCGCCAGCACGACTCCGGTTTGCGCATAGCCGTAGTCGTCCGATTGCAGCCCGGTAAAGATCAAGTCAAATGTCTCATCTTTAATCGCGGCAGCGAAAGCTCGCGCCGTATTGAATGCATCCAGTCCAACGAAGGCGTTGTCTTCGAGATGAATGGCGCGATCGGCGCCTTTCGCGAGAGCTTCTCTCAACACCTGCTGGGCACGGGCCGGGCCGGACGTAATGACCACGACTTCTCCGCCGTGCTTCTCTTTCTGTCGCAACGCTTCCTCTAACGCGTAGGCGTCGGGCTCGTTGACTTCGTAGGACACGTCTTCGCGAATCCAGGTGCCGGACTCGCTGAGTTTGAGCGGCGCATCCTTCTGCGGCACCTGTTTCATGCAGACCAGAATCTTCAAGCGAAAGCTCCTTTGAGTCCGGCTGGCTGCGGCTGAGACGTTGCGAGCAACGTCTGTACAGAAACCTTCAACCAGCCATGGGGAAACCAGTCAGTATAAATGAGGGCCACGGACGAGGGGAAATGCGGAGACAAAAAAACGCTACTCGGTAAACACGACCGACTGCACGCCTGAAATCTCGAAGCGCTTGCGGCACCGCATATTCTTGCAGGCCATCATGTCATCGCGGCGGAGCATGTACGATTTGGCTTTAGCGAAGCGGGCGCGATCGCGCTCGTCGGCGCGGCCGGAAAGCTGGTTCTTCTTGGTGCGCACCAGCCAGTTGATTTCGTATTCAGCGGCCTGCTGGCAGTGCGGACAATTCAACGTCGCCACCTTCTTTTCAGGCCGTTCATCAAAAAACTCGCGTTCTTCCATAGGGTCGTTGGCCGCTCGTCGTTAGTCGTTGGCCAAGCCGCGGCAATCCGCTCCGCTCAACTCTTCAATAGCTCTGTATTATTGCACGTCACCGTGGGATCAGCTATGGCAAGATGAGAGCAATGGCAAAGAGGAAAAAATCGAAGCGCTTCACAGCGGTGGAGGCGGTGAAGACCATGGCCCGGGAGCAAATCGGAGCGCCCCCAGCGTCACGGGTTGTTCCCAATCGCAAGAAGAAGACCGAGAAGCATAAGCCGACGCTGGAGAAGATGCTAAGCGACCCGGAGTGAACTTCTATGGTGTCGTGGTCGGGCAGCCAGAACCGGCTGGCCCGTCGACTGTCACATTCGTCGTGCCCGTGATGACGTTTCCTGTCGGACTGTTCGTCAGTAAGCTTGCTGTGACACCAGCTGTCCCACAATTGGTACTCGGACTCACCTTGCCCGTGGCCGTGACCTGCGCGACCTGAACTGTATTCGATGTCCAAGTAACTTGATTGGTGATGTCCTTTGTTGCCGGGGGATGCACGTAGCTGCCAGTGGCCGTGAGCTGAACGAATAGCGAAGGGTCCGTCCCGCCAAAGACAACCGCTGTCGGTGTTACCTGGATTCCCACGAGTTGCTGCCCACTCCCGCAACCGGGAACATAGAGGGTAACGCAGCAAATCAGGAGTAAATTAAGCCAATTTCGACGCATCTCATCTTCCGAAAAGACAAACCTTTCCCAAATCTCAGGGAGTGAGCGACACTGTAGTAGAAGAACGGCCAAAAATCAATAGCGGCCTGGACTCACCTGTCGCCGTTGCGGTTGATCAACCTCATCATTCCCCAGGCGAACTTAGCGAACTGCCTAACATCCTGTTGAGCCGTCGCGAATGAACACCGCCGGATACCGGCCGATTTCTTCTTCTTCCTATATTTAAAAAGACGAGTATATTTGTCGAGTTCTGTTAGAGCACCGATCGGGCCGGAATTTCGACTAGCGCGAGGCCGATATGTTGTGTAGATGGTGCGGCACGGACATGCCGGATGGTTCACAATTCTGCTTGAAATGCGGGCAGAAGGCTGATGTGGCGGCAATTAAAGCTCTGCCCGCGGCGACTCCATCTCGATTGTCATGTGTCAGTTGCGGTACGAGCTTGCCTCCGGCCGCCGCGTTCTGCCTGAAATGCGGACGGCCCGCGCCGTCAACGGGAAACATCGAAGCCCTGGCGACAGTGCTGGCCGAGTGCATGGCGTTCTTGCGGGCACGACGGCAACGCCGAATTCTACTGTGGTCGTTGCTCCTGGTGTTGCTCGGGGCAGTGCTGTGGGCCGCAACCGGCGAAAGTCCAGCGGCAAGGGAGATACAGGAATTTGTCCATTGGTCCCAGGCGCAAACTGTCATTGACGCTTCCGTGTCGGTGAACCCGCGCAGCTTCTCTGCTCATGAATTTACGGTTCCGCCGGGGGCGCTGGATGTGACCGTTACTGGCGAGTTCAGCGCATCTCCTGTCGGCCCGCCCCACGGTAAAGGCAATGGCAAAGAGAGCGGAAAAGATGCCGACAACAGGATCGAAGCCTATGTCCTGACCAACCCTGCCTTTGCGGTGTGGAGCACGGGCTACTCCACCGCGACCATCTACCAAAGCAATTCGACAACCGGTGCTGTGATCGAGGCTTCCCTTCCAGGTGCCGGAGTCTACGATCTGGTGTTCAGCAATAGGACCTCGCCGTATCCTAAGACCGTTCATGCGACTGTGCTTCTTCGCTACAAGAGCGGATGGCCCAACGCGATCTTGCGCATGAAGGAACGATTGTGGAACTGGATCGGGCTGTGAACATCAGGGTTGCGTTAGTTTTCCACGCCTGCTTCACTCCTTGACCGTTTCCGCCACGAACTTCGCGAATTGCTTCACATCCTGTTCGGTGGTATCGAAGGAACACATCCAGCGGACGACCGACTGCTCCTCATTCCATACGTAAAAAAAATAGCGCTTTTGCAGCTTGGCGATGGCTTTGCGTGGAATTTGCGCAAATACGCCGTTGGCTTCCACCTCATACACAATCTTCACCAGAGGGATTTTGCTAATTTCTTTTTCTAGCAACCTGGCCATCCGGTTGGCGCGCTGGGCGTTCTTCCGCCACAGATCATTCGTGAGCAACGCCTCCAGTTGAGCTGAGATAAAGCGCATTTTCGACGCCAACTGCATTCCCTGCTTGCGAAGATAAAGAAAATCGTGGCTGAACTTCTTATTGAAGAAAACCACGGCTTCGGCGCCCATAGCCCCGTTCTTGGTTCCACCGAAAGAAAGGACGTCGACGCCCAAGTCCCGTGTAGCTTCTCGCAGGGTCAGGCCCAGGCTGACGGCCGCATTGGCAATTCGCGCGCCGTCCATGTGCAGAAACATGTTGCGCTCATAGGCGAAGCGGGCTAGATCGCGAATCTCTCTCGGCGTGTAAACCGTACCCATTTCGGTGACTTGCGTGATCGAGATCACGCGCGGCTGAACGTGATGCTGGTCGCCAATGCCGTGGTAAGCGTGGCCAACTGCCTCGACAGTGAGCTTGCCGTCCGAGGTAGGAATGGGAATGAGTTTGCAGCCGGTGAATTTCTCCGGCGCACCGCATTCGTCGGTATAGATATGGGCGGCCTCGGCGCAGATCACAGCCTGATAAGTCTCCGTCAGCGCCTTCAGGCTCAGGCAGTTCGCAGCCGTCCCATTAAACACGATGAAAACTTCGATATCAGCGCCGAAGTGCTGCTTGAATTTGCGAACCGCAGCCTCGGTGTAAGCGTCGTCCCCGTAGCCAACCACATGCCCCTGGTTGGCGCCGGCAATGGCTTGCAACATCTTGGGATGAACGCCCGCGTTGTTATCGCTGGCAAAACTGCGGACAGGTTTCATGGCATCAACAATGTAGCAGAGGCGAAGTGTCGGTTCACATCGGAGGCCGGGTCCATTGCAGCTTTGCCAGAGATGCTTGATCTGCCTGCGGGCGAAGTCCGTCGGATCGTCGCGATAACTTTTCTCGCGTTTTCCAGTCTAACGGTGACTGTATGGAACTTAGTCCTTTTGGCTGGTTCACTCGTATCTAAGTCTTTGCCGATCTGAAGCTTACTTGTTAGGCTAGTGGGAGAGGGCACCGGAAGCAGGACCTCGAGATGAGAAGGCGTTTCAGTGCGGATGGTCGCGTTAGTCGGACGCCGCGTCTGGCGCCGTCCATCGCACTTGTTGTGGCGTTGTTCCTTGCCACGCTCGGGACCGCTTGCAGCGGGAGTTCCGTGAAGGGAGCCCAAGCCCAGCCGGATCCGGCAATTCCAGTGAAAATTCAAGTGGCTCAGTCGGTGCCGATCAGCGACACCACAGAGTACGTTGCGACCCTGAAATCGCGGGACTCGGCCGTCATCATGCCCCAAGTCGAGGGGCAGATCACGGATATTTATGTGCACTCCGGCGACCACGTTTCGCCGGGTGCCGTCCTGATGCAGATTGATCCCACCAAACAGCAGGCCACGGTGAACAGTCAGGAACACAGCCGGGCGGCCCAGGAGGCCAACCTGGACTATGCGCAACAACAATACAACCGGATCAGCGCTCTGGCTGAAGCCGGAGTGGTCGCGAAGCAGGATCTCGATCAGGCGAAATCGGCGCTCGATACCGCTAAAGCTCAATTGAAATCTCTGGACGCACAAGTGCAGGAGCAGCAGACGCAGTTGCACTATTATCGGGTGAGCGCGCCATCGACCGGAATTGTAGGCGACATTCCGGTCCACGTGGGCGACCGCGTCACTACGACCACAATGCTCACCAGCGTCGATAAGCCCGGCAGCCTCGAGGCATACGTTTACATTCCGGTGGAGCGCTCGTCTCAGCTCAAGATGAATATGCCGGTGCAAATCGTGAACGGCAGCGGCGAGGTGCTTGCGGACAGCCGCATTAGTTTCATATCGCCGCAGGTGGACAACACTACGCAGACGGTGCTGATCAAGTCGCGCATAGCCAACAATGAGGACCGGTTGCGCAATTTGCAGTTCATTCGCGCTCGAGTGATCTGGGGAACCCATCAGGGACCGGTCGTTCCAGTAGTGGCCGTATCGCGTGTCGGCGGGCAGTACTTCGCTTTCGTGGCGGAGGACGAGAAAGGCAAACTGGTGGCGCATCAGAAAGCGGTGCGCATCGGCGAGATGACCGGGAACGATTATGTGGTGCTCGACGGCATCAAGCCGGGTGACAAAATAATCGTCTCGGGAATCCAGTTTCTGGTGGATGGGGCGACAGTATCGCCACAGAGTTAGGGTCCCGTCCTTAAGTTCGTAAACCGAGACGCAGCAAGCTACGTCTCTACAGCCGATTAATTGTAGAGACGTTGCTTGCAACGTCTCGTGCGGTTAACCAACCCCGGTTGGCTTTCTCATGTTCGTCGACTTCTTCATTCGCCGCCCGGTATTCGCAACTGTCTGCGCCCTGCTGATCATTCTCGCGGGCGCGGTCGTAATTCCTACTTTACCGATCGCGCAATTCCCTAATCTGGCTCCGCCGCAAGTCTCCGTGAGCAGCGGGTATGTTGGCGCCAGCGCGCAGACAGTGGAATCGGCTGTGACCATTCCTTTGGAGCAGCAGATCAACGGCGCGCAGGGAATGAAGTACATAACGTCCGATAGCGGCAACGACGGTTCCAGCAACATTGTTGCGACCTTCGAACTCGACCGCGATCCTGACCTTGCCGCCGTGGATATTCAGAACCGGGTAAACACCGCTCAGGGACGTCTGCCGAACGCGGTCAAAGCCACTGGCATCACCATTACCAAGTCGTCGAGCAACTTCGTTTTCGGCGCCGGCGTGTACTCCCCGGACGACCGTTACACCCCGCTGTTCATGAGCAACTATCTGGACGTCTACGTGAAGGACACGTTGAAGCGCGTGCCGGGCGTTGCCGACGTCGTCATCTTTGGCGAACGGAAATACTCGATGCGTTTGTGGCTCGATCCAGTGCGTATGGCAAGCCGCGGCCTCACCGCCAGCGACATGGTCAATGCCCTGCAGGAGCAAAATGTGGAAGTCGCCGCCGGGCAAGTAGGACAGCCTCCAATCAAAGCCGGACAGCAATTTCAAATCAGCGTGCGGGCTATCGGGCGGTTGAGTGAGCCCACGCAATTTGAAAACATCATCCTGAAGGCGAATGCCGATGGAACTTTGGTCCGGCTCAAGGATGTAGGCCGGGCAGAGCTGGGAGCGGAGGATTACAGCTCCGATCTGGTTTACAACGGGCATGAGGCGGTAGGGATTGCAATCCTGCAACTCTCCACCGCGAATGCGCTGGACGTAGATCGCCGGGCGCTGGCGGAGTTGGATCGGCTCTCGAAACACTTCCCGCCCGGAATGAAATACGAAAATGCATTCGACACCACGGAGGCCGTAGGGGAATCGATCCGAGACGTTCTCGTCACCCTGGTCGAAGCTATCGTGCTCGTCATTCTGGTGATCTTCGTATTTCTTGAAGACTGGCGCAGCACCATCATTCCATCGGTCACGATTCCGGTCTCGCTGATTGGGACCTTCGCCTTCGTCAAACTGCTGGGATTCTCCATCAACACGCTGACTCTATTCGGCATCACGTTGGCCACCGGCCTGGTGGTAGACGACGCCATCGTCGTCATCGAAAACATCGAACGTCACCTTCAGGAGGGTGAGCGCGACGCGCGCAAAGCAGCCTCGGTCGCAATGGGAGAAGTCGCCGGCGCCGTGATCGCCACATCCTTAGTGCTCGTGGCCGTGTTTGTGCCGGTCGCGTTTTTTCCTGGCACCACCGGCATTTTGTTCCGGCAATTCGCGCTCACCATTGCGTTCTCGATTTCCATTTCCGCGTTCAATGCGCTCACCCTGACGCCGTCGCTTTCCGCGATTTTGCTCGGACGCGAGCACGGCAAAAAAGGATGGTTTTTCCGCCAGATTGATCGAGTGATCGGCGAGATCACAGAGGGATATCAGCGCTCCCTGCGCGCTTTCCTCCGCTTCCGCCTGGCCGCAGTCGTGCTGTTTCTCGCGGGACTGGGGCTCACCTTCGTGATTTTCCAACGTGTGCCCACGGGCTTCGTCCCTGATGAAGATCAGGGTTATTTCCCGGTCGTCATCCAGGCCCCGCCCGGCGCATCGGCGGATTACGTCAGGCACATCGAGGATCAGGTGAGCGCAATCATGCGCCAGATGCCGGAAGTTGAAAACATTTTCGCCATCACCGGCAACGGCGCGCCCAACCGCGGAATTATTTATGCCGGGCTTACCGGCTACTCGCAACGCAAAGGCGCCGAGCATTCCGCCGACGCCGTGGTCAACCGGCTGCGCGGCTCTGTCTCCGGAATCACCGGAGCGCTGATACTTTGCTTCTTGCCGCCTGCCGTCCAGGGTCTGGGCCAATTCGGTGGCTTTCAGTTTGAAGTGCAAGATCAGGGTTCGCACAGCTTGGAAGATTTGGCCAATGTCACGCAGGAGATGGTGCGCCAAGGCAACGCGCGCAAAGATCTGACGGGCCTGTTCAGCAGTTACACCGCAAGCGATCCGCAGTTTCTGGTTACCATTGATCGTGAGAAAGCCAAAAGCCTGCATGTGCCGCTACAGCAGATCACGGATACTCTCGGCGTATACATGGGCTCCGCGTACGTCAACGATTTCGATTTCAACAATCGTTCGTATCGCGTCTACGTCCAGGCCGACAAGCAATTTCGTTCGCAGGCCAAAGATTTGAAGCAGTATTATGTGCGCTCGGATCCAGGCGCGATGATTCCGCTCGAGAATCTGGCCACTGTCACACAGACTACGACGCCGCAGGTCATCAGCCACTACAATCTGTTTCGTTCTG